>Ga0208242_100388_pt1 | contig 32779 bp, 37 predicted proteins | sample SubbioAug_CSW13A_FD_184825 | JGI IMG/M metagenome (GOLD analysis project Ga0208242, IMG submission 184825) | Serpentinite rock and fluid subsurface biosphere microbial communities from McLaughlin Reserve, California, USA - CR12Aug_CSW13A (SPAdes) | ecosystem: Environmental > Terrestrial > Deep...
CGCAGGCTGCATTCGTCGCTGGGCTATCTCAGCCCTATGCAGTTCGAGCAACGCTGGTACGAGGCACAGCGAAAAAAGGCCGCGTAATCGTCGGGCTAAGAGCTACACGAAACGAGGGCAAGGTCAACCATCTCCGCCGGCTGAACCGTCTTGTAGCGATTGCTGACCACTGACATCCGGGCCATGTTGTCGTCGCGGTAGATGACCTTGTACTCATCGAAGTTGTGCAGCAGCTCCTGGTCGGTGAACTGAACCGGGGCCTCCTTGTAGCTCCAGTTCAAGTGAGCTTGCTTGAGCCACTCTTCCAGGCTTGCACCGGGGTGAACTTCCTGACCGAGACCATGCCACGGCTTTTCGCCGGTGTACGCCATCTCAGCGCGATCCAGGCCAAAGAGTGAGAGGTGATGTGCCATTTGGATTTGCTTCCTTTCTGATGTGCCACAGTTGTGGCGTGTTGAGAAAGGGTAGCCGTAGGCTTGCCGCTGTACACCGTTGGTACACAGGGGCAAGCCCACCCGTAGGTGAGCTTGCGCTTAGGCGGAAATCGCCGTTGGTGTTGGCTGAGTCGAGGTTCGTGACTTCAACACGGTCTCGACGATGTCGTCGACAGAACTGGCCTGCAGAAGCTCCAGACGGTGTTGGAGTTCTTCAACGCCTGGTGTCTCAGTCACAGAGGCCCAGGTTGCCAGCTTCTCCCCCAAAGGTTGGGTGGATATCCCTTGGGCGCGCTGACGCTGCACCGTGAGGGTCTTGCCTTCGATTTGAATGTCAGCTGCGCTTTCCAGAATAGCCCTGATGGCAGCCCGGTCCACATTGTGCCTGGATTCTTCATCAATGCAATACCGCAAGCGGACAAAAGCCCCCTCACACTCGGAAACTCGCTTTCGCAGGTCCTCAAGGTCTGGGGCTCCGTCATAGATCAGGTCGACGTTTTTTCGGGATGGAGTGGCGTTGAGGCCTAGCCGCACTGCGCCGTCGGCAAACGACCAGCACAGCCAGTACTTGTCGCCCTCCTCACCATGATGGAAGCGGCCGATGGAGCCAGCGTAGGCAACCAGCTGGGTAAACCCATGGACGTCTTGGCTCCAACTTTGCTGCTTGTGGATGTGCCCAAGTGCGACGGCGTCGGCCATAGCTGCAAAGAGAGACCCAAGCCCCAGCTCATGATCAGTCCCGGCCATAGGAACACCTGATTCGCTGATGCTGTTGAGCACCGTTCCGTGGCTCAGGACCATCGATGGTGTTCCTTGTTGGCGGTACTTGGAATTGACAGGACCCCATCGTTCCAGAACGCCAGCGATGATCTGCCGCGCATGGACCGCCGCCTCATCGACGCGCCCTTCAACAATCGACGCAATGTCAGCCTTGTTCAGCGTCGGCAGTGCGTGCAGCACCAGTCGGCAATCCATGCCCTCCTTCAGAGGCTCAAATCTGTCCGTCAGAGCGAACGAAGCAATGCGATCCGCAACGGTCACTGGATACCTGCCACCAACCATTGCCAGCAACCGCAGGAACCCCGGTGGCTCATGGCTGAATGTGCCTTGCAGCATCAAGACTGGGCAGTGATCGCTCAGCCGCTTGATCTGCGTTGCCAGCGCTCGTGTGGCGGGCGCATGGGCATCCAGGGCATGGTCTGTGCTATCGCCTGTGATGATGACGCAGTCGACGTTGGAGTCGATGGCTGCTGTCACCGCCGCGGAAAAGCAACGGTCGGACTCCTGGAGGTTTCCTGCACTGTAGTGAAGGTCACTCATTTGTGCGACTTTCAAAGTCATGTCGATTTCTCCTTTTCGGCATCAAGCCGGTGTGTTCAAAAGGAGATGAGCCGGTAGGCTTTCTGCTGGGTTGACCCAGTAGAAAACCCGCCGAAGCGGGCCGAAAGCGGTTCAAGCGAACAGGGGTTCCTGCGTTGGATTGAGCGTCGCGCACCGTTGCCGGAGGCTGGTGACGTCTTGCTGGCCATGCAGACCCATCCGTTGAAGCCACTGAGATCGTCGGATCATGTTGTCAATGCCACTGCTCTGGCCACTGCCTAACGTCACCACGCCGTAGCGCAAGTAGATGCTGGCAGCTGACGTCCAGTCGACATCCTCTCGGTGATAGCGACGTATGGCTTCCTCCGCCTCGAAGTCCAGGAACATGCAGGCACCCTCCTCGTCCACCGTGAACTCAGGCAACTCGTCCAGTTCAAGGAAAACATTGCCTTGAGTACCCATGCGAAGATTTGGCCCACAGCTTTCGCTGAACATTTCCCAAACCGGATCCCTGAGTCCGGGCGGCTGCAACGCTGAGGAGCCCTCGTCCCAATCTCTTCCGACATAGATCCGGCCCACTTCAGGAACCGGGCTTGGCCGAACCGGATTGATCAGAACGGGGGCTTCCTGCCTGTTGCCACGCTCGTGTTCGAGATAGACCTTGATCGCATGGAACGGCGGATGCCAGGCGCGTACCGACCAGTAGAAGTCGATGGCAAAAAGCTCCCTCACTCCAATGGCGTTGACCCTCACGGGCGACCCCATCGCGTTGGCCTGGTCCTGTGCCGTCAGCAGGTAGCGCAAGAGCCGCTCACACATCTGGGGACTGAACTGGTCGGCCTTGACGGGCATGTAGCCGTCCTCGTCGATTGTTCGCCCCAGGTAGTTGCGCAGGCTCCAGTCCCACTGCGAGTTGACGACGAAGTTGCGAAAGCGCAGAAGCGGCTCCAGGTACCCGTACTGAGCCGGGTCGCTCTGGATCATGTTTTCCACACTGGTGTCGTTCTGGACGGCACCGCAGACCCAGCACCCAGAGCGGGCACCGCAAGGGCTGCCCTGTCCCTGGCGCATGTCGGCAACCACCACGCATTCCCCGCCTGCAGCTGCCGAGTAGAACTCGATCAGGTCGGCAAAGTCTGAGTAGCTTTCATGCAGGCCCGCTGCGCACTCTCCCAGGTATTCCCACACCTGATCCGTGCTCCAGTGGAGCACAGGGCTGAGGCGAGCGTCGCCGTCCGGGCCAAACCACAGACCATCGGCCCGTTCCTTTCGCTTGGCTGTGTTGATCATTCTCGCCTGGGACTCCGATGCGCGTGTACCTATCACAGTGACCAGTGGCTTTTCGTAGCCCGTCGACAGCGATCGCACCTGGCGGCTCACGCGCTGACTAACGGCGATCTTCCAGTCAGTTGTGCAGTCTCTTCTACCAACCGGGAATGGGGGCAGCGCTCTCCCGCCAATGATGCGTGGAGCGTACGAGGCCGACAAGGTTGGTCTACCGACAAACACATGCAGGACAATCCCGTGCTTGTTGGCGTAGACCTTCATCTTCTGAAGCTCATGATCAGCCAGTGATCGCACCACAGGATTCTCCACTCCAGTGTCCGCACTGCACACGAAGATGGGCGGCGTCTTGCTGCCTGCCTCAATTACTTCACGTGCTGCAGTCAGGACTAGGTTGGCGCAAGCGCTTGAGTCCTTACCTCCGCTGAACTGAAGTTGGAGCGGGTGTCCTTCGTCCATGATCCGTCTCAATACGTCAACGGCAGCCTTGGCCGAGCCTGCTTGATCGATTGAACGTTCGACACATTCGTCATGGATCATCCCGACATCAGAGAACAGGTCGTCACTGTGCATCATTGGCCACCTCGCTCGCTCGGCCAATGAACATGGTCCCTGCCTGGCCAGACCGGAGCCGAACGCGGTAGATGCCCTTGCCCAGTCGAGACAAGGTGAACCCGCTGTTACTGACCCTGCCTGCAGTTCGCGCGTTGGCTCTCCAGCTGCGAAGCAACGTGGCTGCGCGCTTCCTTGTCATCGCTCGGTCAGCAGTGGCCGGCTCGTCATTCCATGCCCAGAAGAACTTCGTTTGTTTCATGGCTTGTCCTTTTCGATGTGCCACAGATATGGCGTTGTAAAAGGACTTGCCGCTGCATGCGCACTGCACGCAAGGGCAAGTCTTCTTTCGAGGACTTGCTGCTTCTGGCACTTAGGTAGCCATCAGCTGATCCATGAACAGATCCGTTTGGTCGATGTTGACCCAGGCGGGGACCCCGTGCACATCGAGTCCGAGACTCAGGTCAATCCAGTATCCGAACCCGTGATCACCACCTAGGCGCTCTTTGCAGACCTTCTCCAGTGCGTGGGAATTGACCTGGCGGGAAATGAAATACCTCGCTGAGTCGCTTTCCCTGACCAGGTAGTAGCCCATGCGCTGACCGGGTTCCACTTGGCTGGAGACGGATGCACCATCTTCGAACTTGAGGTACATGTAGAAGAACTCCTTTCCTGCAAACGCAGAGTTGAAAGGAGGCAAGCAATGAGCTTTCCTGATCACATGCACCTGTGATTAGGGAAGCCCACTCGTAAGTGGGCCGGATGAGAACAAACGCTGTTGGCCAATCGTTCGCTCCCCTGATTTGAGACCGTGTCAGACGCGATCTACTGCACAATGGGTGCGATTCGACCACGACCAATGAGCATGACGCTCTGGCCTCGTTTGAAGCGGATGCCATCCACGGTGCTTTGGGCAACTGCGATGGTTTCTCCAGATGGCTGGAGCTTCACCACGATTTCCTGTCCCGGCACAGTGGCGACCGCCGCCTTTCCTGCGACGGCTCCCCCCAGTGCGCCTATGCTGGCGACCAATGCCCGGACCTTCGAACTCGCTTCGGCCAGTGTCGCCACTCCGTATCCCGCGACACCCCCAACCCCCGCACCCAACAAGGAAGCACTGCCTCCTGGCTGGTCGATGAGCTCGATGTCACGAACAGACAGAATGGTGGCAAACCTCACGGCCTGCGGGCTCTGAGCATGACTGTAGGCACTCGATGAGCCCTGCTTGGTCATCAACGGTGATCCGCCTGTGGCCGAACACCCGCCGAGAAACAGTGCTGCCAGCAGGCCGATACCCAGAAGAGTCCATCGCACGATGGGTTCGATGTGTTTCTTGAGCTTGTCCATGAGGACTCCTTTCATTCCCGCAGTCGCGGTGGTTGACGAAAGGAGCGATGAAGGCATGAATGGGCCCTTCAGAGGGCCTATTCATGCACCCACCGGTGCAATGAATGGTCAAGGCGTCAGCCAAGAAGGCTGAGCTCACCAATTGAATCGCGTCGCAGCGCTAAGGCTGGTTTTGCCACCTTACGTGCTGGCCTTGTCGGGATGTCGCTGGACTTCGACACCGCGCATCAACTGGGCCATGGATCTGGCTCGATCGATGATTTCTTGGCCACCCGCCTCTTTGGCCGTAGACGGTGCATAGTGATCCGCGAAACCTGCAATTCGCGCCAACAGGTCTCCTGCGCATTCAACTTGTACCTCTTCGGATTGCACGTGCGTCGCTCCAGCCCCTCGACGATCGAGTGCCTGTGCGGCCGCAATAGCCAGCATCGCTCGATGCGTCCGCCGGTTTGCCGCAGCCAATTCCTCCAGGGCCCAGCAACGCAGCGAGCTGGCAGCTGAACGGCCTGGGTCCAACCGGATATCGATGCTCACGCCTTGAAAGGTAATGCCTGCATATGCGCTTGCGGCGCACACGACAGTCTTTACGTTGATGTCCGAGATCATGGATTTGCCCTTCGTCAAGTGCCGCATGTAGCGGCGGTTGTAGAAAGGCGGGCCGGTGGGCTTACCAGTGCCCCCATACGCACTGGTAAGCGGACAAGCCGCTCTTTTGGTGCCATTGTCATGAGACCGACTGCGGCTCCTCCTGGACAGGGGTTTCAGACCAAAACGGATCGGGGTTCCAGCCCTGATCCGTCTCCACTTCGATCACCAGTCCGCGTTGTTGGTCTTGTCTCGCTGCGTACTGCTTGAACTCGCCACATGCCACGCCTGCTTTGGCAATGGCCACCATCACGATTTTCTCGGCTTCCGCTTCCAGGCGTCTCGCCTCGTGCTCCTCACGCTCGATATTGCAGTCACCGTTCACAGACAGCTCTCCTGCCCTTTTACGGTGCTGTTTCGCTCTGTCCATCAACACACGGACAGAGGGATCCCTTCTGGCGAACGCCTCTGCCTCATCGTACCAACTCATCCTGCATCTCCTTTCACTTCTCCAGTGGGCGAAAAATGGACACGCCAACGGGCTTTCCTCTAGGTAGCTCCCAGAGGAAAACCAGCATCTTGTTCGGGAAGGACCGGAGCTGATCCGTTAAGCAAAGACGGCGATTGCCAGGCAAATCGGCATCGCCCCCTCGAGCCGGCGTGGGCTCGAGGGGGGCGACTGTGGCGACGATGTCGACCACACAACATGGGACGGCTACCTACACAGCCCCACCAGGGACTGTGCGAACAGGCGCACGACCCTGACGGACCATTGATCCACCATGCAGGCTGATGCACGGTTGGACTGGCAGGTTCACCAGATGGCTGACAACCAGATACCCATGTTGGGCACACTGCAAGCTGGGGCGTCATTTCCAGCAAGGCGACCTGGGTCGCTTTATGAAATCAACGAGCGGAGCACGCTTGGGTTGATTTATCCATTCCGCAGAGGCGGTTCAAAGGATGGCTGCATTATGCGATCAGCGTGCGCCCTTCGCAAGAGCAAAAGAGGCATCCAGAACCTGAGCTTTCCGCGATCTTGCTGATTGCTGTCATCGAACAATCGGAAGACAACCAAGGTATCTGCCAATGACCACCGACGACAGCACACTGGATCACGCTCTCAACGCGGACATCGAGCTTGATGCCCAGTTGAACGCAACCGATGACCCTGTCATCGTTCAGATGAAGAACGAGCACAGGATTGACAGGATTCGCGCTCGACTGCGGGCAAGCGCCACGATCCAGATGAAAACCTCCCCGATATCCAGAGTGCTTCGCAGAGACTGGAACATCGTCAGCGCGAAGCTTTTTCTCAACAGCCTCGATGGCGACTACCAGCAGCAGATCCGGCGTGATCTTGATGAGCTGCACTGGCAAGTGGATGACTTGCTGGATCAGCTAAGGGCTACTCCTTTTGGTCCACTTGATTCGAGCTGGATGACGCCGCGTCTTCTCAACGTCCAGGTCATTCACCCCCTCACAGCGTCCTGGCTACGGGCCTTTCGCACGTTCGACGCTTGCTTCGAGGTGTTGATCAACGCTGAGCGAGCACAGAAGATCACCCGCAAGCAACGGTTTGCATTCACGGCGCCGGTCCAACTGGCCTATTTCAGCTTCAAGGCTACTGCCATGAAGCTTCCCCTCAAAACCACCGATGAGCTGCTTGATGATGCCGGGCTCGCAGAGACCTGAAGAGCAGACTCCTCGACCGGTAGAGGATGGAGTCAACGCGTTCTTTTCCAGGTCCATTGTGGGTGGCCCCATGAGCATAAACCTGGGCACTCCAGCAACACGACGGGGACTCGCGAAGATCGGCGTTGAGCTTGCCCCGCAGAGCTTCATCACGCACATGTTGTCAAGAGGCCGTATGCCACCGAACACGGAAAGCCTCAGCTACCTGCCCGGCGTGACCGCTCACAGGTCAGGAAGAGGCATCTGGGTCAACCGAACCACTCTCATCTTCACGACGTGTACCACTGTCGCTGCGATTGCTGTAGCCGCTTACGCACTCTTGATCAAATGACGCCCGACACCCTGACCATCGATCCACTTCTGATGAACCTCGTACACAGGTTCGGCCCAGATAGCGAGATTCGGGGCAATCTCCAGTTGTCGGGTGGCGTCCTCGTACAGGGGACCCTGTGCGGCGAGGTTGTCATTGACGGCCCCTTGCTGATCTGGTCCGGAGCAACGGTTTGCGGCACTTTCCACGTCAGTGGCGACGTCTATGTATTTGGGGAAGCTGGTCGGTCGGATGAGGCCGTGGATGCCACACACATTCGGTGCGACGGTACAGCCTGCGTCGCGAGTTCTGCCGTCTTGGCTGGCACCTTGTCTGCACGCCACTTCAATATCTACCAAGGAGCTGACCTGCGCGGATCAATTCGATCGCTTGCTGACTCAACACTTCAGGTTGATACTCCCGGCAGCGAGGGTATCGACGATACCGACATGGACACGTCAAAGCTCATTGCAGCCAAGGGTTCCCAGGTCCGCCACGAGATCGAAGACGCTTTTGGCTCCCCTGCCCCGCAAATTCCATCATTCAGTCGATAGGTGTCCGTATGCAGACATGGACCGTTCCCCTGTCCCGACAATCTGATGACCTTGTGCTTGCGGAAGCTCCTTCGTCACCCTCGCATAGTCGCATCGGCCGTCGGATGTCGTTCACCGGGGATGTTCACACTGCATCTGGGTGTGAGGTATTCGGTCGTTTTGAGGGCAGCATTACCCCCACTCATGACGACCAAATTGGTGTTCATGCTCACGCTGGATCTACTTTCATCGGGCGCTTGCAAGCGTCCAGAGCCGTCATTGCTGGCGACTTCCGCGGAGAGGTCGACGTAGCAACTGGAGTCGCGGAGATCTTGCCAACGGCACGAGTGGTGGGCTCAATCAAGTATCGATCCATATCGGTCTCGTCTGATTGCGTCGACCTGGACTTGCTGAAGACATGACCCATTTCATCGCAGGCGAGACCGGCCGATCACGGCTTCATGAAGAACTGCTCGCACGCATTGATACGGTGATTGATCGCAGCGCTCGTGTCCGCGGGACATTTGTCAGTACTGCAGACAATGGCATTCGCATCGACGGTCGGTTCAAGGGCCGAATTTGCCTGGGACCTGGCAGTGTGATCTTGGTGCAGCACGGCGCAGTGGTAGAGGAATCCGAGCTTGAAGCGGACATCATCTTGGTCGCCGGCTATGTCAGGGCAAACGTGACAGCCCGGACCTACTTCGAGGCCAACGCACGCGCTGAGGTGCATGGTCACTTGGCATGCCTTGGCAAGATGAAGACCCATCCAAGCACGATGCTCGTCGCGAGCGTGGCATTGGCGCCGCGCGACTAGGCCCCGGAAAGTGAATTTGACTTCCGCACTTTGTGCGGTAGCTTGGTTTCACCATCAACAACTGGAGGCTGTTCACCCATGAAACCCCTTGACCTCGCTCATCTGGACCAGATCCCTGAGCTGACATTGATCAGCGCAAGTTCCCGCCAAGCTGCCAAGAATGGCGGGGGAAGCTCTCGTGACCATTGGTTCGTCGACCGTTCCCAGATTCGCGTCATGGACGGCTTCAACGTCCGAATCAAGAACCAGTCCTACGCACAGTACGTTCGTTGGCTCGCCGACCAGATGAAGCAAGTCGGCTTCCGTGTGGACAAGTCGCTTTCTTGCTATGCGGCCAAGGACGCTGAAGGCAGGCCCATTCTGTACGTGACCGATGGCCATACGCGCCTTGACGCGTACGACCTGGCTACCAGCGAAGGTTGCGACTTGGGACAGATCCCCGTTGCGCTCGGACAAGAGCTGCAGAACCAGAACATCGAAGATCTCACTGTCGGACTCGTAACGACAAACAGCGGTCGCGAGCTGACGGCACTCGAAAAGGCTGCCGTCTACAAGCGGCTGATCAACTTCCGGTGGACGGAAGCCAGCATCGCTGAGCGCCTTGGGGTGACCAGTCAGCACGTTCAGAACATGCTTATCTTGGCAAGCGCCCCTCCACAGATTCGACAGATGGTCGCCAACGAGGAGGTGTCTGCAAGCATGGCCATCGAGACCATTCGAACGCATGGGGTGGAGGCTGTGGCTCGCTTGACGGCCGCCTTGGAGGGAGCACGACAGGCAGGGCAGAGCAAGGCGACGAAGAAGCATCTGGTGGATCCTTCTCACAGGGCAGCCAAGCGCCAAGCTCCTGCACTGCTTGCGACGATCAAGCACGTGCAATCCGACCCAGGGTTCCCAAGCCTCTCCCAGGAGACCCAAGCCACCCTGATCCGCCTGCTCGAAACCATCGAGAATGCGACAAAAAGAGCGCGGCCTGCAACAAGCTCTGGCAGTGGTGAGGAAGATGTCAGTCCTGGTGCAGCTCAAGGGCAGGGGCAGGGCAACCTTGATTTGCCGTAAGGAGTGCTCACCCCAGGCAGCGGACAAATTTGTCCGCTGCAAAAAAACAACACGTCATCCGCGACTCGGGCCCAGATCGCTCTCCAGTGGTTTGCTGACCCACGCTGAGGGCCATCCCGTTTCCGGATCTGTTCCCGCAAGTAGAGGTATGGGCTCCCACCCCTTCAGTGCTGCGCGAGCCAGTAGCGCATCCAGCTCCTGATCATCATGAGCCGCGAGCGCTAACCACCGTCGCTGAGCGCTGCCTTCACTCATCACACCCAGATCAATCACGCGATGGGCCATCGCTCAGTTGCCGGTCTGCAAGTTGGAGCTTGTTACCCACAGTGCCGAGGCCACTAGGGCTACTACCCCGTAGAGGAGCCACACGCTCAATGCCATTGGCAAGAACGGTAGAAAAAAGAAGAGGCCCGCCGCCGAGATGGCCGCATGCGTTGCCCCCCAGAAGAAGACCGGGTTGTGAGGCTTGAACTGGTCGAGCTTCGTCTCTCTTCTGACCAGTCCATCGACAATCGCAGGCACGACGATGGCCAGCAGCAACACGCTCAACACTGGCCACAGACCGACGAATCTCCAAATCGCTCGATACAGCATGTGCCACATGCCGTCCACGTACTTTCCACTTATGCGCTCCGAATTGCGCACGCTCGTCGGATCTCCATGACGGGCCTTCGCTCGGAACAGCTTGTCGACCGACGCCATCACCCCTGTTTCGACAAAGGCACTCTTGAAGACCGCATTTGCCCTCCTCGTGACTTGCTCCGGGTCTTGCCCAAGCTTCCTCAATACCTCCACTTCACTGCTTGGCAGCTTCAAGGTCTGCTCGTTCATGAAAGCCGGCATGAGTAGCACTGCGATGAATGGGAGCAACAGCACCCAAAAGAGGGTGTGCCTGGCGAATTGATTGTTGACTGCCATCAAGGAGACACCCTTTCAGCCTCGATGAACTCGATGACGCCCTTGAACATTCCGCGTCCTGCTGCGAAGGCGAAGTAGTGCAACGGTGGAAGCCTTCCCAACAACTCTGGCGGAACAAGTGACGTAGCGCTTGTATCGAGTGATCGCGAGGTGTTCGCTCGGAACTCAGTGAAGGACGCGCTGGACTCGGAGCCAGAGCTATACGAGACATTGAGCGTCCTTGCCATGACCTCGCCGAACATGTCGCTGACGTACCGGGCCGTCTCGATACTTCTCACCCTCAACGAAATCAGGTTGTTGAGGTTGGCCAGGACCTGCTCACATTTGTCCTTACTGCCAAGCCGCACAGTGAGATCGGCAATAGCCTGCATGGCCAGGAAACACTTCATCCCAGCCCCGCCACCCTTGTTCAAGATCTGTAGGAGCTGGTCATTGGCCACCTCGGCTGTCTCATCCACGAACAGGTATGCATCAGAAGGGCTGCTGAAGTTGTAGATGGAGCCCAGGGTTGAAGCCAGGTCCGCCAGCAGGATTGAGCCGATGGCCGAAGCGATGATCTTGTTGGACAGCGCGTCAAGGCCGATGTAAAGGACGGCCTTTTCATCTATGACCTTTCGCATGTCATAGATCGGTCGAGTGTCTGAGGTGTCCATCGGATCAGGCGACAGCAAATCGCCTATCTCGTCTGAACCCAGCATCTCCAGAATGGGCTCCAAAACCTGGACCATCTTGCTGTAGTGTTCCTTGGAATGGCGCACCATGGAGATGATGCCGTCAATGGTGTCATCGCTGTCGCCCTCATCCATGTACATCAAGATGATTCGGTCCAAGCGGGTCATGGCCTGCTTACCGGTTGACGGTAGATTCCTCAGGTCTCGGTCCCAGTCCGGGCCATGCTTCTTGGCAAAGTGAATTTCAAGGACCCGCTCTGCCAGGCCCTCAACACCAAGCTGAACATAGCGCTTGGTATTGCGGATCGTTGGGCGCTCACCGGCAGCGATCAGGGCTCTATGCACACGAAACAAGGTCTTCCACGCAAAGGCGGCAAAGCTGCCGTCTGCGTCCACGAGCTGACCGATGCGTGTCGCAGGCTCTGAGATGTTGTTCCAGTTCTGCAGGGGCTGTAGTCGCACGGACTTGTGAGGCTGGGCTGGATCGAAGTACAGGAACTTGCGTCCAGTCTTGAGGCACATCGTGTTGAGCATCGAAACCCAGTCGATATCCTTCTTCGGGTCAATCACGATCAAGGCCGACCCCATATCGATGATCTGGGCCGTAATTGCCTCGAACAACCTCGTCTTCCCGGCCCTGGTTGTGCCTGTGATGAGTGTGTGGCCTGGGAGAGCCGACAAAGGTATTCCAACCTCCTTTTCTTCGGCGACCCCAAGGCCATGGATCCATGGTGACCCAATATCCGAGTCGAGTATGGGTCTTGTGTTCTCAGGGAGCACCCCCTTGATGGCGGCTGCAATTGCCTGGTCAACAAGGGTTCGCTTACCCTTGGGCAGCCGCTCAAGACGGGCCGCCTGATTCTTGATGAACTGCGGCACATCAGGGAGTTCTTCGGCGTTTCTGTTGAGCACCTGGCGTGCAGTCTCAATGTGCTTCTGAGACCAATCGAACCCGCGTCCAAGTGACAAAATCTCTCTGTCCTTGCGCAGGCGACGGCTGCGTAAAATGAGTTTCTGCAGCGAAATCGTACGTAGCCGGGAAAGACTCAGGGATGCACGGAACGCGTAGAGTTCCTTGACCGCCTTCAGCCGGGCCAGCGCAAGACCGGCCACCACGATGGTCATAAGTGGCCAGTACGGCGGCCTATACACCAATAAGACGCCAACTGAGAAGGCCCACGCGGCCGCCGCCCAAAGCTCGTGCGCCTCCCTGAACCGGTCTTCGAATCGCTGGGCACTCATTTCATGTCTCCTTTCGCCGTCTCAAACGCTTCCCTGACCCTTGCCGTGCACACCACCCCTCCCTCAACCTTCTGAACGACAAGCCCCGCCTCGTAGAGCATCTGATAGTTGTCGGTCGCGGCCGCGCCAAAGCTCAAGGCCTTGCGACCGATTTTGATGTTCCCGTCTTCCTTGACCTGCACTTCGGCATGCAGCGAGCTCATTGCCGCCAGCCCTCGTATCCACTCCGCCGCCTTCAATGCCTGGGGACTTGGTTTTGAGGGCTCCTCGACAGACTTCAGCGGCTTAGCTTCGCCCGCCACCACATTTGCCTGCACGTGCTCAGCAGCACGTGCACCGCTGGCCTGACCAGCGTCCTCAAGATGCTCGACCTTGGCTTCGACAGCCTCCACCGAATCAACAGAGGCATGTATGACCTGACGCGATCTTGCTTTGTCGTCCTCAATGACCCTCTCTATTGCCTGACGCACAACCTTTGCCAGGGGTGGCTCATTGGGAAGAGACTGAAGCGTTGGGTTGATGGAGGCGCCAAGCTCACCAAGGACAGGAGGCGATAGATCATCGAACTGTCCGGCAAAGAACAGCTCCGTCAGCAGCAGATAGCTCACCTGAACAGGCTGCTTTGTCGTTGCACTCCATTTCACCGTGAACGGATGATCGACCTCCGTGAGAGGTGTGGCCGAGGCGAACGAATAGATCTCTCCGCCCTCCAGCTCGACACGAACCGCGTCCACAGCCATCAGATACACGGTAGCCAAAGAGGCGCAGTACGCAAGCCAACGGTACTGAACATCGCCAGCCATCCGTCGCGCTGCTGTCGCTCCTGGCTCAAATATCGTTTTGTCGCACAACTTGACAGCAAGGACGCCAGCGTTGATGGCTGCTGTTGCTGCCCCTCCTGGCCCTGCGAACGCATCGCGGCTCAGTGGTATTTCTGACAGTCGCGACACCACCTGCTCCGTAAAAGGTAGATACATTTGCAGGAATCGGTCCTGTCCTACCAAGGTGGCAAGGTCAAGAAAGGTCTGTCGATTCACATGTCTTTTGAATAGCGACTCGATGTCAATTGGCGTGATGAGCATTCTGTTCTCCTGCTCGGATCGTCCCCTCATATGTGACCCTCAAGGATCCAAAAGCTTTCACTTACAGCACAACATTTGAATATTGATCCCGATGACCCATCATTCATGATCAAGGTTCACCGTTTTGCAAGGAGCACGCATGACTTCCCTCGTTGACACACCGCTGCTGGACGACAGCGACCGACAGATCAGCCTGATTGGCGCTGAGAACGAAACCATGGAGAGCCAAAGGGCGATCTATGACCACGCCGTCAAGGTGCTGTTCCATCACTCGAATATGAGGCGCAGCGCCCTGAACGTTTGCGTGCATCTGTATCTGTGCCGCGAGCAGTTCAAGGCTTCACACGACACGGGTTGGCAAGCCTTCTGTGCAGAGAACTTCGCTCGGATCGGCATGCAGGCTACGCACATCCGATCTGCGATTCGTACCGGCAGGGCTCTTGCCAAGTCACTGACCTCGGAGAGACTTCGTGACGACCCCCGAGCGACCACCACTTTCGAGAGCATGTCCCGGTTTGCTTTGACAGCGTTTTCCGAGTCACCGGAAGAAATTCGCGAGGAGTTGGCCACTCGGCTGATCGCCTTGAGTGAGGACAAGGGCAAACCCGTGAGCAGTACAGATGTGCGGGCCGAGGTATCGGCCCTCATGAGTCAGATCGCCGACAAGGATGACCTGCTGCGTCGCAAAGACGAGGCGTTGTCCCAGATGAACTCAGACCTGCAAGCCAATGACGCCCGCGTCAGTGAGCTGCGCGACACTGTCGAGCGCCTCAATCGGAGAATCACCGAACTCAGCAGAGATCAGACGCCGGTAGTGGTAGAGACGAGCGATCCTGCTTCTTCGCTTGCCATCAAGCAGCAAAAGGAACTCCAGGAACAGATCGACTCCACACGGAGAGCGCTGGCAGAGGCTGATACGGAGCTGGTGGCACTTCGCGCCCAACGCGCTGAGCTCGAAAAGGAGATCGAGGGGCTCAGTAGCGATGCGGAAACCAAAAAGAAGGAGTGCTCTGTTTGGGACAGCTTCTCCAAGGATCTTGCTGCTCTCAAGGCGAAGTGGACTTCGTCGTACTTCACGGTGTCCGGCCGTGAGCTCACCACTGGCACCCGTGGCAAGGTGCAGGAAGCTGTCGTTGACCTGCGAGCACTAGCTGATCACCTTGAGCGGGTGATGGGCTGATTGAAGAGGTAAACGATGCCCCAAGCCATCCAGCTACCGGTAAGTTCGATTGCACCCATCGTTGGTCCTGCGTTGCAGAGAGCCATCGAAGATGCCAATCGCTCAGTTCTTCGGCTGTACGTCACAGCAGCTCGGCTCGGTATGTCTGAGCCACATGCTGCGTCGCTTCTCGGCGTAGACCCCTCCTTCCTGGACTCTGTTGTTGCCGAGGTAAGCGGCCGAGAATCCTCGCTGGCGGCATGCTTCGGCTTCACCCTGGTCGTGCCGCGAATCAGGGACCCATACACGCTGCTCGCCATTGTGCGAGAAGGCGCCAACGGGTCGACAAGTGTTGACGCATTGACGCGATCGTTCAAGCTGCCGGTTGTCGAGCGGGCCATGGCCCTGTCTCGTGACGGTTCTCAAGGGGCATCAAGGCCGGACATTGGGAGGATCTGTGGCCCGACCTTGAAGCGACAGATCGAGGTCACCAATGAGTCGGTGTTGCGCTTGTATTCGACAGCCGGACGCCTTAGCGCACTGGACCCGTCGACCGCATCACTACTGGGGGTTCAGCAATCGCTCCTTGACGTTTTCGCTGGCGAGGCTGCCATCGAAGAAACGCTTCTGGCTGCCAGCTACGGTTTCCCTGTTTTTGAATCGCGTGTGCACGACCCGAAGAAGCTGATCTCGATGATCCGAGGCGGGTCCGGTAGCGCACTGAGTATTGCAGCATTGACCGGCTCGATGTCACTCCCGACCGTCGAGCGTGCGGCACATAAAGAAAGAGGTTGAACATGGACGCGTTGGTTGGCAGTGAGTTGAATGTGTTCAAGCCTGGTATGCGACGCCAGTCGGATGCCAGGACAACTGAACGCAATGTATACGAGTGGGCCGAAATGATGATCCTGATGGGAGGCAGGAGCTGCGTCGTCTCCAAGCTCACGAAGCTCTCGGACGCGGAGGTACGCTCGATGTATCAGCGCTTGCTTGGCAGGCCAAGTCCATCCGGGCAGCAGCCTACTGACATCAAGTGGTACCTCAAGTCTCCGCTGCTCAGGCTGCACAGCGGGTTGTTGGTCACGATCTACAGCCAATGCGCAGCAAGCCTGCCCCCACATGCAGCCTTCGCAAATGCCTTCTACCACTACGCGCGTGCAACTGCCGCAACCTGTGATCGCCAGGCCTGGGATGAGGATCCGGCCTTCCGCAACTCCGAGAAGGACTATGTGATCCCGTTTTCCCGAGGCTACTTCCTGACTTCCTACTACACGGATGCCCTGGATCGGCATGGAGCCCGGCTGTGTGAGCTGCAGATGCGCCGGTGCAAACGCTGCCAGGCCATCTTCATGACCCACGTTTCCGAAGCCTCTTGCCTGTGTCCGAATTGTGAGTAGGGCTGCAGATGGGTGATCGATTCGGGAGTGAGTTCCCGCAGCCACCAAAACCCGCCTCTGGCGGGTTTTTTTATGTCCAAGGGGTACCCCCTGGGACAGTCAGAGAAGCGTCTCTGTGGCGAACTGTAGTAGGTCCTCTGGGGTTGGGAGACCCCACGTTTCTAGCCCAAGCCACGCGTAGAAGGCCACCAGAGCAGGCTTTCCGCTTTTTGGCTTGATCTTCAGGCCCGCGATTTGCTGCTGCTGGTTGTACCGCTCGATGAGCCCGGCCTGATCGCTCTCATCCAGTTCTTTGAAATAGGCTTCTGCTTCCTGCAGTTGCTTGGCCATATACCGATCGCGCAGCTCATCGGTCTTCGACCGTCGCGGTTTGGCATCCTGCTTTGGAGCATTGACCACCTTGGCATCTTCTGTTTCCCAACCGCCCTTCAATGCGGCTCGAAAGTACGCTGCAGGTTTTTCCAGCTTCGCCGCCTTTCTATCCTCCATTCGCTTTTTGGTCAGGCGCAAAGCCATTTCCACCGACTCAACGCTTTGGTCTCGCAGGAGTTTTTTGGACTCGCTTTGCTGCAGGCCAAGCTTGACCAGCTCAGCGATGAGTAGCATCGCCTTTTCACTGTCGATGGGTGCGTCAACGACTGGGGGTGCGAGCCTGACGACTTCAAAGGCGATGTTCTCGACTCGTCTGCCGGCCATCGTCTCCTTCAAGGTGACGTGCAGGTCACTGCTGGCATTGATCTCGGCGATCGCTGGCTTGAGAACCTTCGCCTTGAAGTACTTGTACTCGACATAGGTGACAACGTGCTTCCCCTCCCCAATTAGGATGTCCCTCATCTTCTCCCAGGGGATCATGCCTGTACGACCGATGCGCTCGAAACGAACACAGTGTTCGTATAGAGCTAGGGTTGCTGCGCGCTTGAACCTGCGCATGATCTGCATGTCGATCAATGCGTACATTTCCGGGTTGAGCACCTGCTGCTTCAGGTCCTTGTTGACCCTGTAGCGCACTTGATCGTTGCTGATCTCGAAATCTGTGAAGAGCACGGATGCCTTCAACCAGGGCCCTCTTGCTGCTGTGGAGAGCACGTCCCACTCATAAACGATGCCCATGAGCTCATAGGTTGAACCTCTCAGATACTCCCGGTTCTTGGAGTCGAATCCGATGAGTCTGGCCAGCTCCGCTGTCCGCATGCTCCACCAGCCGTCCGCATCTTCGTTGGTTACATGTGCGTTCCACAACAGGGCGTTTTGTGTCTTGCGCTGAACGAAAGACATAGGCCCCCGAGACTTACTGTGGACGACCTGGACAGCCTTCTTGTACGGCTCCGGCAGCGGGGCTTGTTTGAAGAGACTGAACTGATTGGTGGACGGTTCCTTGCTCATCTAGTCATTATGGTGGAAAGCCGGCTTGTTTCTTTACACCTTACTAGGGGAACCTTCGTTTTTTTGGTCACCTTACGAATTCGCGGCCCGTTGTGTTTAGGAACACTCTTTAGATACTTTAATACCTTTACGTTGGCGAAACCCCAGTGTTTATGCGGGCTGCAGCCTGCTTTGGTCACCGGTTATGGGTGGTCGGGTGACTTGTTATGGGGCTTGAGGTGTGTGGATATGGGGCACCGGTGACGCGCTATGGGCGTTGAGGTGTGTGGATATGGGTCGAAGGTGACCCGTTATGGGGCTTCCTGGCCAAGCCTAACCCGTGGGTGAGGGCTTTGATGGTTGGCGGGCCCAGGCCGCGTAGGCAGCACATCGTAGGAGAGCCCCTTCTCTTGTTGTAGTGCGGTCCGGTTGGTGGACACCTATGGGGCAGACCTCGGGTGACCAATTATGGGGCTCTGTGATGGTGACCTTTTATGGGGTGTTTGGCCATCGTATCGAATCGGCGATTACCGAAAGCGCTGGTGTGTGGCTGGTTTTGGCTTCTTCGGGTGACCGTTTATGGGTCCTTGTTATGGTGACCGTCTATGGGTCCTTTCCTGCCCTGCCTTGCAGCAGCGAGTCTGCTTGAAGTGCTTGCCTCCCTCTGTGCTTCCCTCTTGGGTGACTGTTTATGGGTGGTCATGATGGTGGCCAGTTATGGGGGGTGGTGGGTGGACCTACATCTTTGCCGGCTTCTCAAAGTTGCTTTGCTGGCCTGTTGGTGGAGGCTGTGGTGACCGTCTATGGGGGGTCGCAAGGTGACCATCTATGGGTCATTTTGCGGATCGAAGAGCCTCTTCCTCAGCGTTGAGGTGGCCGTTTATGGGTGCTTGGGAAGTCTCTTTCGCCCGTCTGCCCATCGTCAGGTGACTATTTATGGGTCTTCCGCCTGGTCGTTAAGGGGATGAATCTAGCCATGGTGACTGTTTATGGGTGATTTTCCCCTCCGTCCAGCCAGAGAACGAGCGGTAGAACAACTTGAAAGACACGACTTGTGACCCCGCTTTCAATCCAAGTTGTTGATTTTGTTGGGATATAAGGCGACGACGTGCAAAGGTGACCGGTTATGGGTCGATGCATTTCCCCAGAACCGGTCACCGAAGGAATAGTCACTGGCCGGCGGCACCTTTCAGGATCGCTTGGATCTGGTCGCGCAGGCTTTCCAAGGACGTGCCATCCAGCCCCTTGATCCTCAACTCGATTTCTCCTCGCTGCGGAACGACCTTGATGTGGCCTTTGGTGCCCTTGTAGGCGACCGGGGTCGTCTCCCCACGGATCCGATGCTTTGGCCCTTCGAGTTTTCCCTTGATCAGATCGACCACCTGGCTTCGACTCAGATCCTTCTGCTGGATCTGCTGGATGACTTCCTCAGCCAGGCGCTCCAGCTTCTCGGGATCTTCGCCCTCCCCTTTGCGGCTGAAGATCATGCTCACTTCATAGGCGATGGACAGAGCGGACGTCTGTTGGTTCTCAGACATGATCCGTTGCAAGGTGGGTGGGATTCTGTTGAGAGACAGTGTTTTGGAGAATGTCGCGTTGCTTGTTCTCAGCGCTGCGACAAGGTCTGCGGTTGATCCAAACAGGCCTTTGTCCAGGAGTTCCTGCCAGCGCACGGCGTCATCGAACACCGTTTGCACTGAACGTCGAATGTTCACCTCGCGGGAGCTGAGGTACTCGGCGCTAGGGTCCGCCGGCGGCTCGACGATCTTCACATCAAGAGCTTCGATGTTCCCGGCAATACACGCGCTGAGGCGTTTACCGCCATCTACGATGACTACGTGGTCACCCTGGACGTAGCCGAGGGCAGGCACTTGCTGTCCGTTGTGGCGCATTGACTCGGCAGTCTCGTCGACTTCACCCTGGTTGTAGTAGACGCGTGCGTTGTACTCACTGCGTCTGAACCTGCTGATCGGAAGCCGGACGGTTTGGCCAGGCGCAAGATTGCTGGTGTCCGTTTGGTGCGAAGACGGCTGGAGCAAGGTTGAAGACGATTGGGCCTGGTCTGCCGGTGCTGCATCGGTGGGCATGCTCAGAGCTTTGAGCATTGCTGATGCATCCTGATTCGCTCCAAGGGCCCCGAGAAACGGCTTGATCGCTTTCTTGGTCATGGTGATCTCCTCAGTTGGTGTAGGCGCCCAGCGCTTCTCGGATCGCCTCAACAAACTCTGCTTCAGCTTTGTCGCGGACAGATGCAGGCATCTCGAAGATGCTTTTTCCGGCCTTGTGGGCATCTCGCCAGACACGCCGATCTTTCAAGGTGGTCTTGAGCACCACTCCTGTCGGCAATGCGCCGGTCAGAGCGTCAATGGCGTCTTGCCCTTCACTGCTGTTCCAGACGTTGGGCACTGCATTGACGAGGACGCAAAGTGGGATGCGGCCGTTCTTGTGCTTGTCGTTGATCGTAGCGAAGGCCTGCGCCACGCGCACCGTGGACGCCAAATCGCCTTGCCCTACTTTCGTCGGAGAGATCCACAGATCGGAGATGCGAGCCAGTTCGGCGAGTCTGTCGTAGTCTCTGGCTCCGACATCCACTATTACGGCATCGTATTGCGTGGATAGCTGAATGATGGTCGGCGCTGGTTGCACCGTTGCTTCAACCACCGTGAACGTCTCAGGCAGTTGCATGTGAGGGCGCATTGCTTGCCATTGGGCAGCAGTGTGCGTGGTGTCCGTGTCTACCAGGATGACTTTTGCGGACCGCTTCTTCCGAGTGACTTGGTCTACGACATCCTGCCCGGCGAAGAAGGCCGCGAGGTTGAATGCAAGTGTCGATTTCCCGACGCCACCCTTCTCAGCCCCAATGGTGATGATCATCATTCACTCCTTCTCAATAGGTACCAAATCGATATGTTTGGCAAACTTCAAGTCTAGTCCGCCTATCTTGATTTGTCCAACTCTATCGTTAGACCTGCCTTCTTTTGTCTCCCCCCTGTTGTTTGTGTGTGACGGCCCGATTAGAGCTGATGCTTAACGAACGTTGCCACATCCTTCATGTGGCTAGCTCTACTTCCCGGGCATGTTTTTCACCGGTGAAAAGTGCGCGCTTGTTTTGCCGGGCGAGCGGGCTAGCGCACCGGTTTGCGGTATGTTCATAGGACTTGCCGACCATCCCATTGGTTGCCAGCGACCTCATGTTTGCTTGAGCCTTGCTGCTGCAGTACCAGGCGGGATTTTCACCAGTGAAAATCCTGTGCCTCTCGGTGGCGTGGTGGCATTGCGTTGTTGTGTGCCTCGGGAAGGGCGAAACGGCCAAAGCAGGGTTTGTCGTCCGTTGAGCTTGTCCTTGTGTTCGAGCGCCACGCGGTTCAGCTGGCCCATTGCCCTTTTCACCGGTGAAAATCGATGCCGCCGGGCTGTTGAGAGACGTATTGCCGACGTTCTTCTGTGGTTCCGGTTTGTTGTGTGCTGCTGGGCTCGCTGTGTTCCCTAGTCGAGGAGGCCCAACCACGCCCCTCTAATTGGGAGGGCGTTTCTACCCTTGGTACGAAGCTTGTCCGACAGTGATCCGACAAAGTAGTTCGCGGTGCGCTCGGAGGTGGCCATCGCCTCTGCAATGGTTTTTGCGGAATGCCCCTCCATGATGAGTTTCAGGCATCGGACCTCGTTTGCGTTGAGCTTCAACTCGGTGCATCGCCGTGCGCTGATAAGGCGTCGTGCATCTGGCCAGCTGGCCATCGCTGCCCAGGCAATTGGCATGGCGTCCGCACGGTTTCGCAATTCATGTGTTGTTGCTGTAAAGATTTCGAATGCCTTGGCCCCGGGCAGCTCAAACGCTACTCTGACCAGGCCTCGTAGTCCGTCTTCACGCAGCAGATCCCTCCAGCGTTCGTTCTGGGATGTTGGTGTTGACCTATCAAGCGAGTGCCAGGCGACGAGAGGCCCATTCCATCCAACGTAGGCAGAGCTCCCCACAAGAGCTTGCGTGGCTGCGTGTAGGTGTTCGAAGGATGTTGACGCTTTACAGGCGAGCAACTCCCTGCGGCCATCGTCCTCGATAGGGGATGGGCCACACACAAAGACACTGCGGTGCCCGTGGTCGCTGAGGGCGGATACCCAGTCGACCAGGACGTCGTCGAGTTCTTCCGTCGTTGTGCTGTCAAAACTGACAGTCATTTTTTGTGGTCGATGCCTGCAGTCGGCGAAAATAAAAACTAAGGGGGAGGGCGCCCACTGGTTTCACGCTGGGCGTCTGATTATCGCCATCCTGAGTCTAGAGCACTCCGCCAGGTAGAAACAGAGAATCTATGAGCGTGAATTTTTCACTGATGTCGCAGGATGGCCCAGTGCTGTCGCTTGACGATGAGCCTATTTTTCATCGGCTGCTTTCACGCTTGCTGAGCGCGAGAAAGGTGTCGTGTTTTACGGATCGCCGGGCCTTTCAAGCAGAGGTCCAGCGTCAAATTGCACTCCAGCAGTTGGCCTGCGACATCCTTGGTGATCTGATCGATGCTTGGCGAACCGACTCGGTTTCCCTGATCCAGGGGGTGCTCGATTATTGGAGGTCACCAAACTATGTAGACATGGCAACGGTGGCCATCATCGACTATCGAATGCCCTTCGAGACGGGGCTAGAAGTGCTTGCCAATCCAATCCTCCAGGCGTGGAAGGGTAGGGCGCTACTCTTGACGGCGCACGCGGATGAGCGCGTGGCCGTAGATGCATTCAACGCGGGCTTGATCGAGCAGTTTGTAAGCAAACAGGCCATAGCAGAACGCCCCGAGTCGATAGAGACCCGCGTGCGTGAGCTTCAAATGGCTGGCAATCAGGACATCGAACTCGTCTGGTCCTCTCAGATGTGTCACCCCACCCGAGCAGAGGTCGTGACCAATGCATCCTCATTGAGGGAGCTCTATCGGCAAAGGGGCTGGACACGTCACGCTGTCATTGGGGACCCATTCGGAATCCTTGCTCTGACTGACCGTGGGGACATCGAGTGGTTCCAGCTGGAGACCAAGGCCTCGCTCGCCACGCTGGCGGAGCTTTGGACGATGACAGGTCTGGGGGCAGAGCAGGGCGAAAGCATTTCGAGAGGCGAGGTTATTGCAGCCGCGAACCACGTTCCTGGTGTCACGCCCTTTGCTCTCGAGCCTGCGCAGCGGGTCGGCTCACTATACGGCGCCCCTTACCAGATTGATTTGACATGATTCCAGCCTGGCACCGTGAGGACGGCCAGCGCGTGACCTCGTATAGGGAGGCCACTGCAGCCTACTTCCACTTCTACCGTCGTGTAACGTGTCTGATGGCCATTTTCCTGATACTGGCTGGCACACTACTCGACCTCTTCTACTACCCTCAGCACCTACCGCTTTTCTTTATTTTTAGGTTGATTGCTTGTGCACTGATATTTTTTGTTCTTCTTCTTTATGACACGCCGTTAGGGAATCGCCACATCGAGACGATGACATTGCTCTGGCCGCTGATCCCCCAGGTAATGATCACAGCGATGATTACTTTAACTGGGGGGGTCGAGTCCATCTATTTCATAGGGTTGTCATACGCTTTGGTTGGGCTGGGCGTGTTTTTTCCTTTGAACATTGTTCAGGCGATCACCTTTTCGCTGGCTACGTACGGCCTGTATGTCGTCGCCTGCTTTGTCGGTACGGATGGTCCAGTGCTCACAAGCAGCACATTTGGTGGCAACTCTGTATTCTTGCTGTTTTTTTGCGCTGTTATGACCACCATTTCAATCTACGGAGATCGGTGGCGGCGGCAAATGCACCAGATGCAGAATGAAATCATTACCCAGCATGACGAAATCGTCGTCAACAATGCAAGACTCGCCGATGCTCGCCTACAGCTCGTGCATTCTGAAAAGATGGCATCACTTGGCACGTTAGCAGCCGGAATTCTCCATGAGCTCAACAATCCTATCAATTACAGTGCGATTGCCATCAAGATGGTGCCTGACGCGTTGGCACGCAATGACATGCGTGATGCCTTAGAGATAGTTGCCGATGCCGAGGTTGGAATAGCAAGAGTCAAGTCGATCATCAGCGACCTAAAGACGTTTGCGTATCATGAACCTTCCACCGCATCACCCCTAAGCGATGCGTTCAATCTTCTCGAAACCGTTCGTGTTGCATGCCGCCTTACGGCACATGAATGTGCTGGTACAAAGATCAAGCTCGACGTTCCCGAAAACCTCACTGTGCGTGGCGATGCAGCGTCCATTGGAAGTGTTCTTATCAACCTGATGAGCAACGCAGCCCATGCAGTGGTACAGGCGCGGCGAGGGGAGCAGGGTAGCATCGCTGTGTCAGCACGTCGGCTACCGTCAGATCGGGTCCAAGTGAGCGTCGAGGACAATGGTGCAGGCATTGCGCTGGACCATCTTTCACGAATCTTCGAGCCCTTCTTCACCACAAAAACGGTTGGGCAAGGCCTTGGGCTCGGTCTTAGTGTCTCCTACGCAATCGTTGAGAGACATGGTTCAAGGCTTCATGCTGATTCCGAAGAAGGCAAAGGCAGTAGGTTCTCTTTCGAATTGGAGCTGGATCTTGATTGATCAGAACGAGCGTCATGTTCTCCTCGTGGGCCGTGATCCATTGTTTGACGCGGACGTGCGGCGCCTAGACTCAACGCTGAACACTACCGTTGCCCCAACAGCTGGAGAAGCTATGGCTATCTTTCGTAGCAGGGGAGGGCGGTGGCAACTCGTACTCTGTGACCGAGATGTCCCTGAAGTTTCTTGCATTGAACTCTTCATGTTCATCCAGGCAGAATATCCTGGCGTCCAGTGTGCGATCACGGTGATGGACGGCGACGTAGATCGACTTGTGCGAATAAAGAATCGGTGCATGTCACTGCTGGTTTTTCGTTTGCCAGTACCAACTTTCGATTTCTTGGAGCTGGTTGACGAGGCCATCCGACGTTATCGAGATGAAACGTTTGCCGCGCGGACATTGTGCGCCCCAATGCTTGATGGCATGCTGAGGACGAGGGAGAAGAGGGCGCAACATCTTCATGTCTCTTTCGTTGGTAGCTGCTTGGTCCGTTCTCACAACTTTGATCTATATCTATCCCTCGCGCGATATTTGCAGCCAGAGGAATACAAGGCGAATCCAGTTCACTTCGATTGTTATCTCCACGAACAGGATGAGGCGCGGCGCATGTTGTCAGTCGCAGGCCACTTGGTGAAATGGTTTGAGCGGTTCTCCGCTGGGGATTCGCCCTTATCGGTAGGCATCGTTGGAGATGGCGGCCGCGTAGATCTGTCTGTTGATCCTGGCAGCGTTGTCAATGGCCCGACAAACGTTTATCCTTCCTCCAAGGCATGTGCGCTTCTCGCTTGGATGCTGTTCTGTGCCAAGCCACAATCGCTTGACCTCGATCTTGCAAACGGGAGCTGCGTGCTCCGCGAGGCGACGACTTCCTCTGGCAAATAACTGGCCCTGAATAAACTGAACTACGGGGCTTGGATTCAGCAGCCAACAAGCCCGACGCTTAGCGCCGGCATGAGGCCGGATGGCATGTGAGGATTCGATAGCTGCTGCGGGTGGCGGTCACAGCAGCGACTTGGTGCGGGCGCGTCGCGGCAGAACACCCGAGTGCCACGCTGCCCGGAAGGTGCGATTTAGGCCGGAGATGGTGCAGCTACCGGCCGCCAGCTAAACAGGGTGGCACCAGGCCAACCCGGCAAGAGGATTGCTCGGAACGGCGACGTTCATCCAAACGGGGCAGGATTACCTGATCCGGGCGCCGGACGGTTGTGAACTCAGAGAAGGCGCGTTGCAGAGCCGATGCGCAATGGTTCGCGTAACCGCTTGATTTTCATGGATTCGCCGTTCAGGACTGCTTGGACCAGCCCGAGGTGGCCATCAGTCGGGAGTTCATCCACCTCGCCTTTATGTAACTTACTTCACTGGTGTGAAGGAGTGGTACCAAGTCGTGGTCAAGAAATGCGGCTTTTTATTACGCCATCCTAATAGGGATTATGATAACGCACTAGCAAATTGCGATGCACCGAAGCTGGCCATGTGGTCACCTTCGTGGCCGAACGCCCAGCCGAAAGAGACGGTCAACATGGAAGAAGGTACTCAGCAGCCTGTAGGCTTCCCAGCGGCCGAACAGCCCGATGTGGCCCCGCTTGGCCAGCGCAGAAAAAGTGGTCGCCCCAAAGGCAGCCTTGGCCTGATCCTGATTGAGCTCTCGGACCGGGTCACGATGGAGGACTTCGCCTTCTTGCGGGCACTGGTCAACGGTGTAGAACCGCGACGCGCGTTCCAGCAGTATTACTCGTACCGGTACTTCGATCACGAGGGTCGTGGGGTGATCCCCAGTGGTTTGAGCTTGCCCGAGCATGGGCGCCGCCTGATGGCTTTCATCATGAAAGCAGCTTTGGCCTCCGGTGACGAGCTGCTGAACATGATGGCCCAGCGCTTGGGCAGGGTCTACCCACAGCGCAACGAAGATGACCCACCGGCAGAAACGTCAGGCGCGTCGACGGCAAAGCGCGGGCGCGCAGAGCCCTCCCTTCGAGAGTGGATGGATTCGGCCAATGTCGACGAGGACTTTTACGGCGAAGCAGAGCTCCTGGAGCAGTACGAGCATTTCTTGGCGGAGTTTCGGAGCGAGCATGGCTTGTCTTTGAACAGGAAAGGACCTGACGAGTCCGAGCGACGGGCGCTCATGGAGTCCCAGCTTCAGGCAATCAATCTCCTGCAGAACCGGCTCACCTCCTACCCACACGCTGACCATCCGTTGCACTCTTGGATCGAGAAAAAGGTTGCTCTGAAGCTGGCCAACCTGGGGTTGACCACCATGGGCGAGTTGGTCGGCTTCATAAGCACTCAGGGTAGGAACTGGCGTCGCAAGGTTCCTGGACTGGGACCGGTACGCGCTGAGCGGCTTGAAGGCTGGCTCGACAGCAACCAGGCCACGCTTGGCAACATCGTCCGCAGCGGACCACAGTGGGACGCCTGCGGGCCGCTGCGCCGGGTGATAAGACCACTGGAGATGGCCACGAGTTCGTCAAGCTCTGCTCTGACGCAACTGGTACTTGATCCCAGGACCGGTGTTATGGTCCCGCAGGAGGTAGTACGGGCGAGTGCGCGAGGCGGGATCGCGCCACTGGAATTGCTTGTGGTACCCCCTCACCTGGACGGCATGTCCGGGATGTTTCGCTCGTCGGCCAGCAACCACTACGGAGCGAGAACCGACCTGCAGGCAATCCAGCGATGGCTGGCCACCTACCTCGAAGCAGGGAAAACCGCTACGTTCGATGCGTACCGGAGAGAGATCGAGCGCTTCTACATCTGGTGCTTGAACGAGGCTCGGGTGCCCATATCAAGCGTATCCCTATCCCATGCACTGGGCTATCAAGCCTTTCTCAAAGCCATCCCAACGCGCTACATCACGCATGACCGGGTAGCCAGACATGATCCGCGGTGGCGGCCATTTCGGGGGCAGTTGGATCCCAAGAGTCAGAGGTACGCGCTTGGGGTTGTCAGCGGCTTCTTTGAGGCAGCCACCCGAAACGCCTACCTTACCGGCAACCCGTTCGCCTCTGTGAAATCGGCGGCTGTTCAGAACAGAGACTTGGACACGTCCAGGAGCTTGTCTGCTGAAGACCTAAGCTGGCTGCGTCTTGCTCTGGAGGAGCATGTGAGTGCTACGCCTCGAATGCCCCCGTCAGGCTTCGATTTGCAAGGGGCCCTTCGCCGGCGACTGAACCTGATCTTTCACATCGGGCTTTCAACAGGGTTGCGCCGGGCCGAGCTGGTCAGCAGCACGGTTGCCAGCCTTCAGCCAGCGGTATACGACGGCATCCCCAGCGAGGATGAGTGGATGTTGGAGGTGATCGGCAAGGGCAAGCGGGTGCGCACGGTGCCCATTCGAAGCAGCCTTCGCATGATGATTGAGGCACATCACGAAGATGTCCGGCGCATGCTGCGCGAATCCGGTCAGATTGCAACCGCAAGGAGAGATGAGTTCGAGAGGCGCCCTCCCCTCATCTGCGCTCTGCGTGCCCCAGTGGGCAGCAAGTCGCCCATGATTGACGATGATAGTCAAATGGCCAATGACAATCTGGCGCTTGGCCACGTTGGTCTGTACCGGGTGGTCAAGGGTTTCTTCACAGGGGCCTCCAAGCCAAAAATAAGGGACCTCGAACAGCGCCTTCGAGCCATTGATCGAAAAGCCAGAGTCACGGAAATGAAACCCGACACGGCTATTTCGCGTCAGACAATCATCCAGCTTCGGCAGGAGCTGGCGGACGCCAGGCGGGAGTTGGCCGTGTGGCAGCGACGAAGCGCCATGAGTACGCACTGGATGCGTCACACCTTTGCCATGGGTGTACTCAGGGACAACCCAAACGATGCGGGACTGAAGTTGGCGCAGCAGCTCCTCGGGCACGCATCCATTGCCACGACCCAGATCTATCTCAAGGTTGATGACACGGCCAAACTCAAAGCGATCCGAAACCTCAAGCCCTTTGGGTGATGGCTGAAAAAGCGAAAACCCCCCGGCTGCCATCGCGGCTGCCGGGGGGCTGTGTTTGTGGTCCTACAGACGGTTTTCAGTTTCGTTCAAACGCGCTTCGAGTCCCTGATCGCGTGTTCCAGCGGTCTATGTCGGCGATCACGAGGCCGCACCGTCGGTTGGTGACATCGCTTTTCCTGCACTTGTAGGCACGGATCCCTTCGCCATGCGTGCCTCTTCGATCTGTTCCCTGATGCACTCCCGCGTGTATGGGTCTGCTCGGTCTGGCCACCAGCGACGGATGTTCAAGCACGGCCCCAGGTAAGCATGTGCAGCCGCAGCTGGCCAGCGCCCAGATCCTGTGTCGAATCCGAAGTAGTTGTTGGCTTGCTTGCGCACCTTGCGTATGTTCCGCGTGTGCTTCATGGCCTTGTCGTAGCTCATGCTGCACCTCGCTCGATCTCGGTCTGGTGAGGGATCGGGCCTTGAATGCCGCGCCACTGCGTGCTGTTGCAGCTGCCTGCAGCCAGGAAATGTGGGGCATCCAGCGGGCCTCCACCAGCGCTGCTCACCAAGGGGTCGTCTCAGAAAACGGAAAATAAAGCACGCTAAGGCATAGCCGAACCTGCCAAGCTTGCTCCACCCTGTAGTGACGCGATCAGCGGGCAGGAAACGTTCCCCCTTCGCGCATGGCAGGCGCACACCAACTCAGACAGCACGGCCTCCATGCGCGCCAGGTCAGCCATTTTCTCGCGCACGTCCTTGAGCTTGTGCTCGGCCAGACTGCTGGCTTCCTCGCAATGGGTGCCATCCTCCAGCCGCAGCAGCTCGGCGATCTCATCCAGGCTGAAGCCCAGCCGCTGGGCTGATTTCACGAAGCGCACCCGCGTTACATCCGCCTCGCCATAGCGGCGGATGCTGCCATAGGGCTTGTCAGGCTCCAGCAACAAGCCCTTGCGCTGATAGAAACGGATGGTCTCCACATTGACCCCGGCCGCCTTGGCGAAAACGCCAATGGTCAGGTTCTCCAAATTGTTTTCCATATCGCTTGACTCCGTACATGAGTACGGAAGTAAGGTTACGCTATCCAATTTCAATTCGAAAGGACAAGCGCATGTCTGAACCAAAAACCGGGCGCGGCGCGCTCTTCACTGGAGGGCTTGCCGCCATCCTCGCCTCGGCTTGCTGCCTCGGGCCGTTGGTTCTGATCGCCTTGGGGTTCAGCGGCGCTTGGATCGGCAACTTGGCGGTGTTGGAACCCTATCGCCCCATCTTTATCGGCGTGGCGCTGGTGGCGTTGTTCTTCGCCTGGCGGCGCATCTACCGGCAGGCAGCGGCCTGCAAACCGGGTGAGGTCTGCGCGATTCCCCAAGTGCGAGCTACTTACAAGCTCATTTTCTGGATCGTGGCCGCGCTGGTTCTGGTCGCGCTCGGATTTCCCTACGTCATGCCATTTTTCTACTGATCGGAGTTCACCATGAAGAAACTGTTTGCCTCCCTCGCCCTCGCCGCCGTTGTTGCCCCCGTCTGGGCCGCCACCCAGACCGTCACGCTGTCCGTACCGGGCATGACCTGCTCCGCCTGCCCGATCACTGTCAAGAAGGCGATTTCCAAGGTCGAAGGCGTCAGCAAAGTTGACGTGACTTTCGAGACACGCCAAGCGGTCGTCACCTTCGACGATGCCAAGACCAGCGTGCAGAAGCTGACCAAGGCAACCGCAGACGCGGGCTATCCGTCCAGCGTCAAGCAGTGAGTCACTGAAAACGGCACCGCAGCACAACGGACGTCATTGTCTGGCGCCACAAACGATAAAGGATCTGTTGCATGACCCATCTAAAAATCACCGGCATGACTTGCGACTCGTGCGCGGCGCACGTCAAGGAAGCGCTGGAAAAAGTGCCAGGCGTGCAGTCGGCGCTGGTGTCCTATCCGAAGGGCACAGCGCAACTCGCCATCGTGCCGGGCACATCGCCGGACGCGCTGACTGCCGCCGTGGCCGGACTGGGCTACAAGGCAACGCTAGCCGATGCGCCACTGGCGGACAACCGCGTCGGACTGCTCGACAAGGTGCGGGGATGGATGGCCGCCGCCGAAAAGCACAGTGGCAACGAGCCCCCGGTGCAGGTAGCGGTCATTGGCAGCGGTGGAGCCGCGATGGCGGCGGCGCTGAAAGCCGTCGAGCAAGGCGCGCAGGTCACGCTGATCGAGCGCGGCACCATCGGCGGCACCTGCGTCAATGTCGGCTGTGTGCCGTCCAAGATCATGATCCGCGCCGCCCACATCGCCCATCTGCGCCGGGAAAGCCCGTTCGATGGCGGTATTGCGGCAACTGTGCCTACGATTGACCGCAGTAAGCTGCTGGCCCAGCAGCAGGCCCGCGTCGACGAACTGCGGCACGCCAAGTACGAAGGCATCCTGGGCGGTAATCCGGCCATCACCGTTGTGCACGGTGAGGCGCGCTTCAAGGACGACCAGAGCCTTACCGTCCGTTTGAACGAGGGTGGCGAGCGCGTCGTGATGTTCGACCGCTGCCTGGTCGCCACGGGTGCCAGCCCGGCGGTCCCGCCGATTCCGGGCTTGAAAGAGTCACCCTACTGGACTTCCACCGAGGCCCTGGCGAGCGACACCATTCCCGAACGCCTTGCCGTAATCGGCTCGTCGGTGGTGGCGCTGGAGCTGGCGCAAGCCTTTGCCCGGCTGGGCAGCAAGGTCACGGTCCTGGCGCGCAATACCTTGTTCTTCCGTGAAGACCCGGCCATCGGCGAGGCGGTGACAGCCGCTTTCCGTGCCGAGGGCATCGAGGTGCTGGAGCACACGCAAGCCAGCCAGGTCGCCCATATGGACGGTGAATTCGTGCTGACCACCACGCACGGTGAATTGCGCGCCGACAAACTGCTGGTTGCCACCGGTCGGACACCGAACACGCGCAGCCTCGCGCTGGACGCAGCGGGGGTCACTGTCAATGCGCAAGGTGCCATCGCCATCGACCAAGGCATGCGCACGAGCAACCCGAACATCTACGCGGCCGGCGACTGCACCGACCAGCCGCAGTTCGTCTATGTGGCGGCAGCGGCCGGCACCCGTGCCGCGATCAACATGACCGGCGGCGATGCGGCGCTCGACCTGACCGCAATGCCGGCCGTGGTGTTCACCGATCCGCAAGTGGCGACCGTGGGCTACAGCGAGGCGGAAGCCCACCACGACGGGATCGAGACCGACAGCCGCACCTTGACCTTGGACAACGTGCCGCGTGCGCTCGCCAACTTCGACACACGCGGCTTCATCAAGTTGGTTATCGAGGAAGGCAGCCATCGGCTGATCGGCGTACAGGCGGTCGCGCCGGAAGCGGGTGAACTGATCCAGACGGCGGCTCTGGCCATTCGCAACCGCATGACGGTGCAGGAACTGGCCGACCAGTTGTTCCCCTACCTGACGATGGTCGAGGGGTTGAAGCTCGCGGCGCAGACCTTCAACAAGGATGTGAAGCAGCTTTCCTGCTGCGCCGGGTGAGAAAAAGGAGGTGTTCAATGAACGCCTACACGGTGTCCCGGCTGGCTCTTGATGCCGGGGTGAGCGTGCATATCGTGCGCGACTACCTGCTGCGCGGATTGCTGCGCCCGGTGGCGTGCACACCAGGCGGCTACGGCTTGTTCGATGACGCCGCCTTGCAACGGCTGTGCTTCGTGCGGGCGGCCTTCGAGGCGGGCATCGGCCTCGACGCGCTGGCGCGGCTGTGCCGGGCGCTGGATGCGGCGGACGGCGACGAAGCGGCCGCGCAGCTTGCCCTGCTGCGTCAGTTCGTCGAGCGTCGGCGCGAAGCGTTGGCCGATCTGGAAGTGCAGTTGGCCACCCTGCCGACCGAGCCGGCACAGCACGCGGAGAGTCTGCCATGAACAACCCCGAGCGCTTGCCGTCCGAGACGCACAAACCGATCACCGGCTACCTGTGGGGCGGACTGGCTGTGCTGACTTGCCCCTGCCACCTGCCCATCCTCGCTGTCGTGCTGGCCGGCACAACCGCCGGTGCTTTCCTCGGCGAGCATTGGGTCATCGCGGCGCTCGGTTTGACCGGCCTGTTCCTTCTGTCCCTGTCGCGGGCGTTGCGGGCATTCAGGGAAAGAGAATGAGCGCTTTCCGGCCGGATGGATGGACGACGCCGGAACTGGCCCAAGCGGTCGAGCGCGGGCAGCTTGAACTGCACTACCAGCCCGTCGTCGATCTGCGCAGTGGTGGGATTGTCGGCGCGGAAGCCCTGTTGCGCTGGCGTCATCCGACGCTTGGACTATTGCCACCGGGCCAGTTCCTGCCCGTGGTCGAATCGTCCGGCCTGATGCCTGAAATCGGCGCTTGGGTGCTGGGCGAAGCCTGCCGCCAGATGCGTGACTGGCGAATGCTGGCATGGCGACCGTTCCGGCTGGCCGTCAATGTTTCGGCGAGCCAAGTGGGACCGGACTTCGACGGGTGGGTAAAGGGCGTGCTGGCTGATGCCGAGTTGCCCGCCGAGTATCTCGAAATCGAGCTGACCGAATCGGTC
>Ga0208242_100389_pt1 | contig 32688 bp, 42 predicted proteins | sample SubbioAug_CSW13A_FD_184825 | JGI IMG/M metagenome (GOLD analysis project Ga0208242, IMG submission 184825) | Serpentinite rock and fluid subsurface biosphere microbial communities from McLaughlin Reserve, California, USA - CR12Aug_CSW13A (SPAdes) | ecosystem: Environmental > Terrestrial > Deep...
ACAACGTGAAGATGGTGGTCACCCTGATCGCCCCGATCGCGATGGACGAGGGCCTGCGTTTCGCCATCCGCGAGGGCGGCCGCACCGTCGGCGCCGGCGTGGTTGCCAAGATCATCAAGTAAGCGCATAATTCCGGTGTTGAGCCGCCCCTCTGGGCGGCCGGACATACGAAATGAGGGGCAGGACGCCCCTCGTGTTCGCGCCCAGGACGGGCGGAGCTGGTGTCTAAACCGCCTGTTTGACAGGCGGGTTTAACACAAGCTATACTTTTTGGCTCGGTGGACCAGAACTGGTCCGCCGAGTTTGTTTTCAACGGGATCCAGGGCCCCAGGCCCCTGGGTCCGACGCTCTTTACCGTATTCAAGGACATCGCCATGGCGGACCAGAAGATCCGGATTCGGCTCAAGGCCTACGATCATCGCCTGATTGATCGCTCGGCTTCCGAAATCGTGGAGACGGCCAAGCGGACCGGCGCGCAGGTGCGCGGCCCGATCCCGCTGCCGACCAAGATCGAACGCTACACCGTGCTGGTGTCGCCGCACGTCGACAAGGACGCGCGCGACCAGTACGAGACCCGCACCCACAAGCGCGTGCTGGACATCGTTGACCCCAATGACAAGACCGTTGACGCGCTCATGAAGCTCGAGCTCGCGGCCGGCGTCGATGTCCAGATCAAGCTGACCTGAGGCAACCGCCATGACGACCAAAAACATTGGAATCGTGGGCCGCAAGGCTGGCATGAGCCGCCTTTTCACCGAGGATGGCCGCTCCATCCCGGTGACGCTGATCGAAGCCAGCCCCAACCGCATCACCCAGATCAAGACCGTGGAGACCGACGGCTACACCGCCGTGCAGGTCACCGCCGGCGCCAAGCGCGCCGCCCTGGTCAACAAGCCGCTCTCGGGCCACTTCGCCAAGGCGAAGGTCGAGGCCGGCCGTGGCCTGTGGGAGTTCCGCATCGAGGACAAGGATGCCGGCAACTTCGAGGTCGGCGCCGAGATCAAGGCCGACATCTTCTCGGTCGGCCAGCTGGTCGACGTCGCCGGCGTGACCAAGGGCAAGGGCTTCCAGGGCACGATCAAGCGCCACAACTTCCGCATGGGCGACGCCACCCACGGTAACTCGCTGTCGCACCGCTCGCCGGGCTCCATCGGCCAGCGCCAGACGCCGGGTCGCGTGTTCCCGGGCAAGAAGATGGCCGGCCACATGGGTGCCGAGCGCCAGAGCATGCAGAACCTGGAAGTGGTCAAGGTCGACGCCGAGCGCGGCCTGATCGCCGTGAAGGGTTCCGTCCCGGGTGCGCCGGGCGGCGACGTGGTCGTCCGCCCCGCGAGCAAAGGTTGAGGAGTTAGATAATGGAACTCGCCGTTATTGGAAGCGGTAAGGCGCTGTCGGTTTCCGACGCCGTCTTCGGCCGCGAGTTCAGCGAGGACCTGGTGCACCAGGTGGTTGTTGCGTTCCGCAACGCCGGCCGCTCTGGCACCAAGGCCCAGCTGACCCGCTCGGAAGTCTCGGGCACCACCAAGAAGTTCAAGAAGCAGAAGGGCGGCGGTGCGCGTCACGGCGACTACCGCGCCCCGATCTTCGTCGGCGGTGGCGTGTCGTTCGCCGCCAAGCCGCGCAGCTTCGCCCAGAAGGTCAACCGCAAGATGTACCGCGCGGCCATCTGCGCGATCATCTCGGAGCTCAACCGCCAGGGTCGCCTCAAGGTCGTCGAGTCCTTCGACGTCGCCGAGCCGAAGACCAAGCTGCTGATCTCCAAGCTGGCCGAGATGGACGCTGGCCGTCCGCTGATCGTCACCGAGGACGCCTCGGAGTCGCTGTACCTCGCCGCCCGCAACCTTCCCTACGTGGAAGTGCGCGACGTGCAGGGCCTCGACCCGGTCGCCCTGGTGGGTGCCGAGAACGTGATCATGACCGCCGAAGCGGTCAAGAAGGTCGAGGAGTGGCTGGCATGAGCAACATCAAGATCCTCGGCGTCCTGCGCGCCCCGCGTGTGTCCGAAAAGACCGCGCGCCTGCAGGAGCAGAGCAACCAGTATGTTTTCGAAGTTGCGCAGACCGCGACGAAGGCCGACGTCAAGTCCGCCGTCGAGTCGCTTTTCAGCGTCAAGGTCGAGGCGGTCAACGTGGTGAACGTGAAGGGCAAGCAGAAGTCCTTCCGCAACCGCGCCGGCCGTCGTGGCGACTGGCGCAAGGCATACGTTCGCCTGGCCGAAGGCCAGTCGATCGACGTGATGGCCAAGGCCTGAGGTAGGAACCCATGGCACTACAGACTTTCAAGCCGACCTCGCCTGGCCGCCGCGCCATGGTGCGCGTCTCCACCGCCGGCCTGCACAAGGGCGGCCCGCTGGAATCGCTGGTCGAGAAGAAGAGCAAGAGCGGCGGCCGCAACAACTACGGCCGCATCACCACCCGCCACATCGGCGGTGGCCACAAGCAGCATTACCGCATCATCGACTTCAAGCGCGACAAGGAGGGCATCCCGGCCCGCGTCGAGCGCGTGGAGTACGATCCGAACCGCACCGCGCACATCGCGCTGCTGTGCTATGCCGACGGTGAGCGCCGTTACATCATCGCTCCCAAGGGCCTGGCCCAGGGCGACCAGGTGATCGCCGGCAAGGACGCGCCGATCAAGACCGGCAACAGCCTGCCGCTGCGCAACATGCCGGTGGGTTCGACCGTGCATTGCATCGAGATGAAGCCGGGCAAGGGTGCCCAGCTGGCCCGCGCCGCTGGCGCCGGCGCCCAGCTGATCTCCCGCGACGGCGGCTACGCCACCCTGCGCCTCCGCTCCGGCGAAATGCGCAAGGTGCCGGCCGACTGCCGCGCCACCATCGGCGAAGTCGGCAATGTCGAGCACAACCTCGAGAAGCTGGGCAAGGCGGGCGCGAAGCGCTGGCGCGGCATCAAGCCGACCGTGCGTGGCGCCGCCATGAACCCGGTCGACCACCCGCACGGTGGTGGCGAGGGCCGCTCGGGCCAGGGTAACCCGCATCCGGTGTCCCCGTGGGGCACGCCGTCGAAGGGTTACAAGACGCGCAAGAACAAGCGCACCCAGAAGTTCATCGTGCGCGATCGCAGGGGTTGATAGGCCATGGCACGTTCTCTTAAGAAGGGTCCCTTCATCGACCACCACCTCGTCAAGAAGGTGGAGGCCGCGCAGGGCAGCAGCAAGAAGCCGATCAAGACCTGGTCGCGTCGTTCCATGATCTCGCCCGACATGGTGGGTCTGACCATTGCCATCCACAACGGCAAGGTCCACATCCCCGTGCTCGTGAACGAGAACATGGTGGGCCACAAGCTCGGCGAGTTCGCCCTCACCCGGACCTTCAAGGGTCACGGCGGCGACAAGAAGTCGAAGTAAGGAGCATGACTATGGAAGCCAAAGCCATCCTCCGCACGGCCCGCATCTCTCCGCAGAAGGCCCGCCTGGTCGCCGACCAGATCCGCGGCATGGACGCCTCGCGCGCCCATGAGCTCCTGAAGTTCTCGGACAAGAAGGCCGCCCACCTCATCGGCAAGGTCCTGTATTCGGCGATCTCCAACGCCGAAAACAACCTCGGCGCTGACATCGACGAGCTCAAGGTCGCGACCGTCATGGTCGACGAGGGCCCGGTCCTGAAGCGCTTCATGGCCCGCGCCAAGGGTCGCGGCACCCGCATCCTCAAGCGTACGAGCCACATCACCGTGGTCGTGGGCTCGGGCAAGTAAGGCAGGGACGACGAATATGGGTCACAAAGTTCATCCGACCGGAATCCGCCTCGGCATCGCCAAGGACTGGAATTCCAAGTGGTTCGCCAACAAGCGCGACTACGCCCAGTACCTCACCTCGGACCTGAAGGTCCGCGAGATGCTGCGCAAGAAGCTCGCCCAGGCGGGCATTTCCAAGATCCTGATCGAGCGCCCCTCCAAGAGCGCCCGCGTCACCATCCACTCGGCCCGCCCGGGCGTGGTGATCGGCAAGCGCGGTGAGGACATCGAGAAGCTGCGCAAGGAAGTCTCGGACATCATGGGCGTCCCGGCGCACATCAATGTCTCCGAGGTCCGCAAGCCGGAGCTCGACGCCCAGCTGGTGGCCGAGTCGATCGCGCAGCAGCTCGAGCGCCGCATCATGTTCCGTCGCGCCATGAAGCGCGCCGTGGGCAACGCGATGCGCCTGGGTGCCCTGGGCATCAAGGTCAACGTCGCCGGCCGCCTCAACGGCGCCGAGATCGCCCGTTCGGAGTGGTACCGCGAGGGCCGCGTGCCCCTGCACACCCTCCGCGCCGACATCGACTACGGCTTCGCCGAGGCGTCCACCACCTACGGCATCATCGGCGTCAAGGTGTGGGTCTACAAGGGCGAGGTCTTTGACTTCAGCCAGGTCGGCCAGGAAAAGGCGGAAGAGCGCACCGAGCGCCCGTCCCGTCCGGCCAAGGAAGCGAGGTAATCCGCCATGCTGCAACCCAAGCGAACCAAGTACCGCAAGGTCTTCAAGGGCCGCAACGACGGCCTGAGCTGGAACGGCTCGGCTGTCAGCTTCGGTGAGTACGGCCTCAAGGCCACCTCGCACGGCCAGCTGACCGCGCGCCAGATCGAGGCTGCCCGTCGTTCGATCAGCCGTTACGTCAAGCGTGGCGGCAAGATGTGGATCCGCGTGTTCCCGGACAAGCCGATCACCAAGAAGCCGATCGAAGTGCGAATGGGCGCCGGTAAGGGCAACGTCGAGTACTGGGTGGCCCAGATCGCCCCCGGCCGCATGATTTACGAGATCGAGGGCGTTGACGAAGCGACCGCTCGCGAGGCGTTCCGCCTGGCGGCCGCGAAGCTCTCGGTCACCACCACTTTCGTGACCCGGACGGTGCGCTGATATGGAACTCAAGGAACTGCGTTCGAAGTCTGAGGCCGAGCTGAAGGCCCACCTGCTGGACCTGCACAAGGAACAGTTCGCCCTGCGCATGCAGAAGGCGACTGGGCAGCTGGGCCAGCCCCACAACATCAAGCGGGTCCGTCGCGAAATCGCGCAGACGATGACCCTGCTGACCCAGAAGAAGTAAGGGCGAGCCATGAGCGATAATGCCAACCAGCTGCGCACGGTCGAAGGCCGCGTCGTCAGCAACAAGATGAACAAGACCGTCACCGTGCTCGTGGAGCGCCAGGTCAAGCACGCCCTGTACGGCAAGTACATCAAGCGTTCGACCAAGCTGCACGCCCATGACGAGGACAACGCCTGCAACGAAGGCGACGTGGTCCGCGTCGCCGAGTGCCGTCCGCTGTCGAAGTCCAAGAACTGGCGCGTGGTGGAAGTCATCACGCGCGCCGTGAAGTAAGGAGGCCAGGGAAATGATCCAGGTACAGAGCTACCTCGAGGCCGCCGACAACTCCGGCGCCAAGGAAATGATGTGCATCAAGGTGCTGGGCGGCTCCAAGCGCCGTTACGCCCACATCGGCGACATCATCAAGGTCACCGTCAAGGACGCGATCCCGCGCGGCAAGGTCAAGAAGGGCGAGGTCTACGACGCCGTCGTGGTCCGCACCCGCTCGGGCGTCCGTCGCCCGGATGGCTCGCTGATCCGCTTCGACGGCAACGCGGCCGTCCTGCTCAACAACAAGCAGGAGCCGATCGGCACCCGCATCTTCGGGCCCGTGACCCGTGAGCTTCGTTCGGAGAAGTTCATGAAGATCGTGTCGCTCGCTCCCGAAGTGATCTGAGGGAAGGAACAGACATGAACCGTATTCGCAAGGGCGACCAGGTGATCATCATCGCCGGCGCCGACAAGGGCAAGAAGGGTGAGGTTGTGCGCGTGGCCGGCGACAAGGTCGTCGTCCAGAACGTCAACATCATCAAGCGCCACACCAAGCCGAATCCGCAGGCGAACGTCGCCGGCGGCATCGTAGAGCGCGAGGCGCCGATCCATATTTCCAACGTGATGCTGTTCAACCAGGCCTCGGGCAAGGGTGAGCGCATTGGTTTCAAGGTGCTCGAGGATGGACGCAAGGTGCGTGTGTTCCGCTCGAGCGGTGAGGCGATCGACGCCTGAGGAATGATGCCATGACCCGGCTTGAGAAGTTTTACAAGGACAACGTCGTACCGAAGCTCGTCGAGAAGTTCGGCTACGAGAACATCATGCAGGTGCCCCGCATCACCAAGATCACGCTGAACATGGGCGTGGGCGAGGCGGTGGGCAACAAGAAGATCCTGGAAAATGCCGTCGCCGACATGACCAAGATCGCCGGCCAGAAGCCGATCACCACCAACGCCCGCGTTTCGGTGGCGAGCTTCAAGATCCGCGACGGCTGGCCGATCGGCTGCAAGGTCACCCTGCGCCGCGCGAAGATGTTCGAGTTCCTCGACCGCCTGATCAACGTTTCGCTGCCGCGCGTCCGCGACTTCCGCGGCGTGTCGCCGCGTTCGTTCGATGGCCGTGGCAACTACAACATGGGCGTCAAGGAGCAGATCATCTTCCCGGAGATCGACTTCGACGCCGTCGACGCCATGCGCGGCATGGACATCGCCATCACCACCACGGCGAAGACCAACGAGGAAGCCAAGGCGCTGCTCGAGGCCTTCAACTTCCCGTTCCGTAACTGATCCAAGGAAACGAATCATGGCCAAGACGTCGATGGTGAACCGCGACATCAAGCGCAAGAAGCTTGTCGCCAAGTACGCCAACAAGCGCCAGGAACTGAAGAAGGTCCTCGCCAGCACCACCGCCTCCTACGAGGAGAAGATGGATGCCTCGGCGAAGCTGCAGAAGCTGCCCCGCGACTCCAGCGCGAGCCGCGTGCGCAACCGCTGCGAGCTGACCGGCCGCTCGCGCGGCGTGTACAAGAAGTTCGGCCTCGGCCGCAACAAGCTGCGCGAGGCCACCATGCGTGGCGACGTGCCCGGCCTGCGCAAGGCCAGCTGGTAATCGCCTGTCCCCCGCGTCGCGGGGGGCTCGCGGATATCGGTGCTCCCAACACCTGGAAACAAGGTAATAGAAAATGAGCATGACTGATCCCATCGCCGACATGCTGGTGCGCATCAAGAACGCGCTGGCCGTTGGCAAGCCGCAGGTCTCCATGCCTGCTTCCAAGATGAAGCTGGCCATCGCCAACGTGCTGAAGTCCGAGGGTTACATCGGCGACTTCCGCGTGAGCGGCGAGGGCGCCAAGGCCAAGCTGGAAATCTCCCTGAAGTACTACGAAGGCAAGCCGGTGATCGAGCGCCTCGAGCGCGTCTCCCGTTCGGGCCTGCGCCAGTACAAGGGCAAGGACGACCTGCCGAAGGTGCTCGCCGGCCTCGGCGTCGCCATCATCTCCACTTCGAAGGGTCTGATGACCGATCGCCAGGCCCGCGCCGCGGGTGTTGGCGGCGAAGTCATCTGCCTCGTGGCCTAAGGAGACGCACCCATGTCCCGCGTTGCCAAGAAGCCGATTGCCCTGCCCAAGGGCGTCGAGTTCAATGTTTCCAACGACCAGGTCACCGTCAAGGGCCCGAAGGGCACCCTGAGCCTGGCCAAGCCCGCCGGCGTCGACTTCAAGGTCGAGAACGGCGTGCTGCAGCTCTCCGCCGCCGAGGCCGCCAACATCCCGATGGCCGGCACCGCCCGCGCCATCCTGGCCAACATGGTCACCGGCGTGTCCGAGGGCTTCACCCGCAAGCTCGAACTCGTCGGCGTGGGTTACCGCGCCTCGATGGCGGGCAAGGACCTGAACCTGAGCCTGGGCTTCTCGCACCCGGTCGTGTTCGTGGCCCCGGAAGGCATCACCCTGGCCACCCCGACCCAGACCGAAGTGCTGGTTTCGGGCGCCGACAAGCAGCTGGTGGGCGAGGTCGCGGCCAAGATCCGCGCCTTCCGCAAGCCCGAGCCGTACAAGGGCAAGGGCATCCGCTATTCCGGCGAGAAGATCATCATGAAGGAAGCCAAGAAGGCCTGATAGGCGCTTCAGCTTCCCAAAGGTAAAAGACCATGGACAAGAACACCGCCCGCCTCCGTCGCGCCAAGACCACCCGCTCGCACATCCGCAAGCTGGGCGTCGCCCGCCTGTCCGTGCTGCGCACGGGCCAGCACATCTACGCCCAGCTGTTCACGGCCGACGGTTCGAAGGTGCTGGCCTCGGCCTCCACCGTCGAGTCCGACGTGAAGGAAGGCCTGAAGGGCACCAAGAACCTCGAGGCCGCCGCCAAGGTCGGCCGCACCATCGCCGCCAAGGCGCTGGCCGCGGGCATCGACAAGGTTGCCTTCGATCGTTCGGGTTACCGCTACCACGGCCGCGTCAAGGCGCTGGCCGATGCCGCCCGCGAGGGTGGCCTGCAGTTCTAAGCCGCATTGCAGGGCTTGGTTTTCCAGCTCCACACCACAACCATAAGCGGCCGTAGGCCGTAAGCAAACCCAGGAACCAAAATGAGCAGCAACGAGCGCAATCGCAACCGCGAGGAAAGCGACGACGGCTTCATCGAGAAGCTGGTCGCCGTGAACCGCGTTTCCAAGACCGTCAAGGGCGGTCGCCAGTTCACCTTCACCGCCCTGACCGTCGTCGGCGACGGTGCCGGCAAGGTCGGCTTCGGCTACGGCAAGGCCCGCGAGGTCCCGGTCGCCATCCAGAAGTCGATGGAGTACGCCCGCAAGGCGATGGTCTCCGTCGACCTCGACAACGGCACCCTGTTCCACCCGGTCAAGGCCAACCACGGCGCCGCCCGCGTGTACATGCAGCCGGCCTCCGAGGGTACCGGCGTGATCGCCGGTGGCGCCATGCGCGCCGTCCTCGAGGCGGTGGGCGTGAAGAACGTGCTGGCCAAGGCCGTCGGTTCGCGCAACCCGATCAACCTGGTGCGCGCCACCGTCAAGGGCCTGGCCGCGACCCAGTCGCCGGCCCGCATCGCCGCCAAGCGCGGCAAGAAGATCGAGGAGATCCTCAATGGCTGAGAAGACCGTCAAAGTCCGCCTGGTCAAGGGCCTGCGCGGCTGCCAGGAGCGCCACCGCATCTCGGTCCGCGCCCTCGGCCTGAACAAGGTCAATGATGTCCGCGAACTCAAGGACTCCCCGTCCGTCCGCGGCCTGATCAACCAGCTGCACTACCTGGTGCGCGTCGAGTCCTGAGCGCCCGGAGGAGAACCAAGATGAAGCTCAATACCCTCAAGCCCGCCGACGGCGCCCGCAAGGAAGGCGTTCGCGTTGGTCGCGGCATCGGCTCCGGCCTCGGCAAGACCGCCGGCCGCGGCCACAAGGGCTCCTATGCCCGCACCGGCAAGGGCAAGATCAAGCCCGGCTTCGAAGGCGGCCAGATGCCCATGCAGCGTCGCCTGCCGAAGATCGGCTTCCGTTCGCAGATCAAGAAGGACACCGCCGAGGTGCTGCTGTACCAGCTCGACAAGCTCGAGGCCGGCGAGGTCGATTTCGCCGCCCTGCGTGCCGCCAAGCTGGTGCCGTCGACCGCCAAGCAGGCGAAGGTCGTCAAGAAGGGCGAACTGACCAAGAAGTTCGTGCTCAAGGGCGTGCTGGCCACGGCCGGCGCGAAGGCCGCCATCGAGGCGGCCGGCGGCAGCGTGACGGAGTAAAGCCTTGGCCCAGACCCCTTCCGCTGCAGCAGCCCTGGGTGGGCTCGGTAAGTTCACCGAGCTCCGCCAGCGCCTGGTCTTCGTTGTCCTGGCGCTGATCGTCTATCGCATCGGCAGCTACATCCCGGTGCCGGGCATCGATCCGCAGCGGATGCTGGAGCTGATGGAGAGCCAGCAGGGCACCATCGTGGACATGTTCAACATGTTCTCCGGTGGCGCCCTGAACCGGTTCAGCCTGTTCGCGCTCAACGTCATCCCGTACATCTCGTCCTCGATCATCGTGCAGCTCATGGGCCAGATCTACGAGCCCTGGAAGGCGATGAAGAAGGAAGGCGAGAGCGGCCGCCGCAAGCTGACCCAGTACTCGCGCATCGGCGCGGTGTTCCTGGCGATCATCCAGGCCGGCTCGATCGCCTCGATGCTGCAGCAGCAGCCGGGCGTCGTTTACAGCCCGGGCATGGGCTTCGTGCTCACCGCCATCGTCGCGCTCACCGCCGGCACCATCTTCCTGATGTGGCTGGGCGAGCAGATCACCGAGCGCGGCGTCGGCAACGGCATCTCGCTGATCATCTTCGCCGGCATCGTCGCCAGCCTGCCGGGTGCCGTCATCGGCACCTTCCAGCAGGTCGCCAGCGGCGAGCTGAGCGGCTTCGCGATCCTGGTGATCCTGCTGCTCGTGCTGGGCGTCACCTACTTCGTGGTGTTCATGGAGCGCGGCCAGCGCCGCATCACCGTGAACTACGCCCGTCGCCAGGGCGGCCGCCAGGCCTACATGAACCAGAGCTCGCACCTGCCGCTCAAGCTCAACATGGCGGGCGTGATCCCGGCGATCTTCGCCTCGAGCCTGATCATGTTCCCGGCCACCATGGTGCAGTGGTTCGGCCAGGGCGGAAGCGCCCCGACCGGCGAAGGCTGGCGCGACCAGCTCAACCTGTTCCTGCAGAACCTCAGCCAGGCGCTCGCCCCGAGCGAGCCGCTGCACATGCTGCTCTACGGCGGCATGATCATGGGCTTCGCGTTCTTCTACACGGCCCTGGTGTTCAACAGCCAGGAGACCGCCGACAACCTCAAGAAGTCCGGCGCCCTCGTGCCGGGCATCCGGCCGGGCAAGGCCACCGCCGAGTACATCGACGGCGTGCTGACCCGCTTGACCCTGATCGGCTCGATCTACCTGGTGCTGGTCTGCCTCCTGCCGGAGGTGATCCGTGGCTTCTGGTCGGTGCCGTTCTACTTCGGTGGCACCTCGCTGCTGATCGTCGTCGTGGTGGTGATGGACTTCACCGCCCAGGTGCAGGCGCACCTGATGTCGCACCAGTACGAGGGCCTGATGAAGAAGGCCAATTTGAAGGGTGGCTCCCGCGGCGGTCTGACCCGCGGCTGAGAGCCACGCACAATGGGCGGTCCGCGCGGCAGCTTGGCGCGCGGATGGTCCAGCCCCCGTCCCTGCGCTGGAGTAGCGCGGGGCGCCCGGCCCGGAAGGGAAGGGCAGGGGCCGGACCGTCGCCGGAGCATGGGCACACTCCCCATGCCGGGTTCCAGGGGCCTTTTGCCCCGGGGGCTACAATTTAACCCCAGGCTAATGTATTATTTCCGATTCACTGCGCTCAATTTTTGTTTGGAGATCGCCTGATGGCGCGCATCGCGGGTGTCAACCTGCCTGTCCAGAAGCATGTCTGGGTGGGCCTGCAGAGTATCTTTGGCATCGGCCGTACCCGGTCGAAGCTCGTTTGCGAGGCGGCTGGCGTCGCCCCGTCCACCAAGATCCGGGACCTGTCGGAGCCTGAAATCGAGCGCATCCGCGCCGAGGTGGCCAAGTACACGGTCGAGGGTGACCTCCGTCGTGAGGTCGGCATGTCGATCAAGCGTCTGATGGACCTGGGCTGCTACCGCGGCCTGCGCCATCGTCGCGGCCTGCCGATGCGCGGCCAGCGCACCCGCACCAATGCCCGCACCCGCAAGGGTCCGCGCAAAGCCATCAAGAAGTAAGGACCTGGCCCCATGAACAAGCCGGCAACCAAGACCAAGAAGAAGATCAAGCGCGTCGTCACCGACGGCATCGCCCACGTCCACGCTTCTTTCAACAACACCATCGTCACCATCACCGACCGCCAGGGCAATGCGCTGTCGTGGGCGACCTCGGGCGGCGCGGGTTTCCGCGGCTCCCGCAAGTCGACCCCGTTCGCCGCCCAGGTGGCCGCGGAGAAGGCTGGCAAGGTCGCGCTCGAGTACGGCGTGAAGACGCTGGAAGTCCGCATCAAGGGCCCCGGCCCGGGCCGCGAGTCGGCCGTGCGTTCGCTCAACGCCTGCGGCTACAAGATCACCAACATCATCGACGTCACCCCGATCCCGCACAACGGGTGCCGGCCGCCGAAGAAGCGCCGCGTCTAACGGGAACAGGAGACTACACACATGGCTCGTTATATTGGTCCCACCTGTAAGCTCGCCCGCCGCGAAGGCGCCGATCTTTCCCTCAAGTCGCCGGCCCGTGCGATCGACTCCAAGTGCAAGCTGGAGCAGAAGCCCGGCCAGCATGGTGCCGTCGCCAAGCGCGGCAAGCTGTCCGACTACGCCAACCAGCTGCGCGAGAAGCAGAAGGTCAAGCGCATCTACGGCCTGCTGGAGCGCCAGTTCCGCAATTACTACAAGAAGGCCTCGAACCGGAAGGGCAACACCGGCGAGACCCTGCTGCAGATGCTCGAGCAGCGCCTCGACAACGTCGTCTACCGCATGGGCTTCGCGGTCACCCGTCCGCAGGCCCGCCAGCTGGTCTCGCACAAGGGCGTGCTGGTGAACGGCAAGGCCGTGAACCTGCCGTCCTATCAGGTCAAGGCCGGCGACAGCATCGCCCTGACCGAGCGCGCCCAGAAGCACCTCAACGTCCAGGAAGCGGTGACCCTGTCGCAGCAGATGGACCTGGTGCCGAGCTGGTGCGAAGTCGACGCGAAGAAGTTCGCCGGCGTCTTCAAGGCCGTGCCGGACCGCGCCGACCTGCCCTCGGACATCAATGAAGCGCTGATCGTCGAGCTGTACTCGAAGTAATCCTTTAGGAGACACCTTGACCATGACGGTTACCGCCACCCAGGTGCTGCGCCCGCGCGGCCCGCACATCGAACGCCTCGGTTCCAACCGCGCCAAGGTGGTCATCGAACCGCTGGAGCGCGGCTACGGCCACACGCTGGGCAATGCCCTGCGTCGCGTGCTGCTCTCCTCGATCCCCGGCTTCGCGATCACCGAAGTCGAGATCGACGGCGTGCTTCACGAGTACACCACCGTCGAGGGCCTGCAGGAGGACGTGCTTGAAGTCCTGCTCAACCTCAAGGACGTCGCCATCCGCATGCACAACGTGGACCACACCACGCTGAGCCTGCAGAAGAAGGGCCCGGGCGTCGTGACGGCCGGCGACATCAAGACCGACCACAACGTCGAGATCATCAATCCCGACCACGTGATCTGCACCCTGACCAAGGACACGGCGCTGAACATGCGCCTGAAGATCGAGCGCGGTTTCGGCTACCAGCCGGCCGCCGATCGCCGCCGCCCGGACGAAGAGTCCCGTGCGATCGGCCGCCTGGTCCTGGACGCCACGTTCTCGCCGGTCCGCCGCGTCGCCTACGCCGTCGAGGCCGCCCGCGTCGAGCAGCGCACCGACCTGGACAAGCTGGTCCTTGAGATCGAGACCAACGGCACGATCGATGCCGAGGACGCGATCCGCACGGCCGCCGACATCCTGACCGACCAGCTCTCGGTGTTCGGCGACTTCACCCAGCGCGAGCGTGGCCCGGCCAAGGTCTCGGCCACGGGCGTGGATCCGGTGCTGCTGCGCCCGATCGACGACCTCGAGCTGACCGTGCGTTCGGCCAACTGCCTCAAGGCCGAGAACATCTACTACATCGGCGACCTGATCCAGCGTACCGAGGTTGAGCTGCTCAAGACCCCGAACCTGGGCAAGAAGTCGCTCACCGAGATCAAGGAAGTCCTCGCCCAGCGCGGCCTTTCCCTCGGCATGAAGCTGGAGAACTGGCCGCCGGCCGGCCTGCAGCAGGGCATGCTGGGCTGAGCCCGGAATTCACTTAAGGAAACACGACCATGCGCCACCAGAAATCCGGCCGCAAGTTCAGCCGCACCAGCGCCCATCGCGAAGCGATGTTCAGCAACATGGCTGCGTCCCTGATCAAGCACGAGCTGATCCGTACCACCCTGCCCAAGGCGAAGGAACTTCGCCGCGTCGCCGAGCCGCTGATCACCATCGGCAAGACCGACGGCGTCGCCAACCGCCGCCTCGCCATGTCGCGCCTGCGTGACAAGGAAGCGGTGGGCAAGCTGTTCGTCGAGCTGGGCCCGCGTTACCAGGCCCGTCCCGGCGGCTACCTGCGCATCCTCAAGTGCGGCTTCCGTCCGGGCGACAACGCCCCGATGGCCTACGTCGAGCTCGTCGATCGCCCGCAGGGCGCCACCGAAGCGGCCGAGTAAGCCGCGCTCGAAGGCAAGACCCCAGGACCCCGGCCCCGGCCGGGGTCTTGTTTTTCGGCCGGAGAACTTCGCGTCCGGCCCGTGGTCGGTTAGTCTGTCGACATCGCAAGGCCCAGCATCCGAATGAAAGCCAATCCCTTCGCCTGGGGCTTCCGGGCCCAGTACCTGACCGGTTTCGCGCTGTGCGTGGCGCTGCTGGTCTACGCGCTGTACGTGCAGTTCGGCATGCTCATGCAGCCCTGCCCGCTGTGCATCCTGCAGCGGCTGGCCTTCGCCGGCATGGGCCTGGTGTTCCTGCTCGGCGCGCTGCATTCGCCGAAGGGAGCGTGGGGCCGCCGCCTTTACGGCGTGGGCGTGCTGCTGCCTGCGGCCGCCGGCGCCGGCGTCGCCGGCCGCCACGTCTGGCTGCAGTCGCTGCCGCCCAGCGACGTGCCGCTGTGCACCTCGATGGGCCTGGAATACATGATCGAAGCCCAGGGCCCGTTCAAGGCGCTTTCGAGCGTGCTCGCCGGCTCCGGCGAGTGCGCCAAGGTGGACTGGACCTTCCTTGGCCTGTCGATGCCGGCCTGGACCCTGGCCTGGTTCGTCGGCCTCGGCGTGGCCGCCCTCTGGGCGGGTTGGCGCCACCGCTGATACGGTTCGTCGCGTCGCCTGCACGGGGGCCTCGCGGCCCCTGTGGCATCATCACCGTGCATTCCCCAACCAAGCACGGGTGACATCCCCAATGAGCGCGACCGACCGCAACCTGCAAACCGTATCCGTTCCCGGCGATTGGACGCCGGCGAGCTGGCGGTCGCGGCCGGCCACCCAGCAGCCCGTCTATCCCGACGCCGAAGCCCTGGCCGAGGTCGAGGCCGAGCTCAGCCGGCTGCCGCCGCTGGTGACGTCCTGGGAGATCCTGTCGCTCAAGAAGCAGCTGGCCGAGGCCCAGGAGGGCAAGCGCTTCCTGCTGCAGGGCGGCGACTGCGCCGAGTCCTTCGCCGACTGCGAGTCGGCCCTGGTGTCCAACCGCCTGAAGGTGCTGCTGCAGATGAGCCTGGTGCTCGTGCACGGCCTGCGCCTGCCGGTGGTGCGCGTGGGCCGCTTCGCCGGCCAGTACGCCAAGCCGCGCTCGGCCGACATGGAGGAGAAGGACGGCGTCTCGCTGCCCAGCTACCGCGGCGACTTCATCAACCAGCCCGAGTTCACCGCCGCCGCCCGCACCGCCGACCCGCGCCGCATGGTCAAGGGCCACGCGCGCTCGGCGATGACGATGAACTTCGTGCGCGCCCTGGTCGACGGCGGCTTCGCCGACCTGCACCACCCGGAATACTGGGACCTGGGCTGGGTCGGCCACTCGCCGCTGTCGGCCGAGTACCAGCGCATGGTGGCCGCCGTCGGCGACGCCGTGCGCTTCATGGAAACCATTTCCGGCGAGGCGCTGCACAACCTCAACCGCGCCGACTTCTACACCTCGCACGAAGCCCTGCTGCTGCCCTACGAGCAGGCGCTGACGCGCCAGGTGCCGCGCCAGTGGGGCTGGTTCAACCTCTCCACCCACTTCCCGTGGATCGGCATGCGCACCGCCGCGCTCGACGGCGCGCACGTCGAGTACTTCCGCGGGCTGCGCAACCCGGTGGCGGTGAAGATCGGCCCCTCGGTCACGCCCGACCAGCTGATGAAGCTGGTGGACGTGCTCAACCCCGACGACGAGCCCGGCCGCCTGGCCCTGATCCACCGCATGGGCGCCGCGCAGGTGGCCGGCAAGCTGCCGCCGCTGCTCGAGGCGGTGCGCCGCGAGGGCCGCCGCGTGCTGTGGATCTGCGACCCGATGCACGGCAACACCGAGAGCGCCAGCAACGGCTTCAAGACCCGTCGCTTCGACAACATCCGCGGCGAACTCGAGGCGGCCTTCGACCTGCACGCGGCCGCCGGCACGCGCCTGGGCGGCGTGCACCTCGAGCTCACCGGCGAGAACGTCACCGAGTGCACCGGCGGCGCCCGCGAGCTCACCGACACCGACCTGGCGCGCGCCTACCGCTCCACCGTGGACCCGCGCCTGAACTACGAGCAGTCGCTCGAGATCGCCATGCTGATCGTGCGCAAGCGCAGCAGCCTCGGCGTCACGCCCGCCCGCGACTGAGCCGGACGCCGGCGCCGGATCAGGGCGCCAGCGTCGGCGAGAACGCCGGCGGCTTGCGGGCGCGCGTGGCCTGTTCGAAGGCATGGCCCATGGCCAGCAGCTCGGCCTCCGAACGCGGCCGGCCCAGGAAGGCCAGGCCCAGCGGCAGGCCGCGCAGCTCGCCCATCGGCACGGTCAGGCTGGGCGTGCCCGCCACGGCGGCGATGCCGTAGCCGGCACTGAGGAAGCGGTCGCCCAGCACGTGGTCGGTCGGCCAGGCCGGGCCGGTGGTGGGCGCCACCAGGGCATCGAGCGACTGGCCATCGAGCACCGCCAGCAGGCCTTCGTCGAGCGCGAGGCGGCGCGCGCGCGCGCGCGCCTCGAGGTAGGCCGGCTCGTCCAGGCCGCCCTTGGCCTGGGCCTGCTCGAGCAGCTCCTGGCCGAAGATCGGCATCACCTCGCCGGCGTGCTCGCGGTTCCAGGCGATCAGCGCCTCGAGCGAGGCCACGGGCGCATTGCTTTCGCGGAGATAAGCGTTCAGCCCGTCCTTGAATTCGTAAAGCAGGACCTCGAACTCGGCGCTGCTCCACTGGCCCCAGCCGGGCACTTCCACGTCCACCAGCTCCGCGCCGCCGGCGCGCAGCGCCTCGAGCGCGCGCTCGGTGGCGGCGTCGAGGTCCGGGTGGCGGCCCATCGCCTGGCGCAGCACGCCGATGCGCTTGCCGGCCAGCGAGGCATCCTCCAGCCCCGCCAGGTAATCGACCGCGCCGGCGTCGAAGCTCGCCGGGTCGGTGGCGTCGGGCGCGGTCAGCACCTGCAGCAGCGCGGCCGCGTCGGCGACGGTGCGCGCCATCGGGCCGGCGGTGTCCTGGCTGATCGAGATCGGGATGATGCCGTCGCGGCTGACCAGGCCCACCGTGGGCTTGAGGCCCACCAGGCCATTCACCGCCGAGGGGCAGAGGATGGAGCCATCGGTTTCGGTGCCCACGCCCACCGTGGCCAGGCTGGCGGCGATGGCCGCGCCGGTGCCCGAACTCGAGCCGCAGGGATTGCGGTCGAGCACGTAGGGATTGCGGGTCTGGCCGCCGCGCGAACTCCAGCCCGAGCTCGAGCGCGTGGAGCGGAAATTGGCCCACTCGCTGAGGTTGGTCTTGCCCAGGATGACCGCGCCGGCCTCGCGCAGCCGCGCGACGAGGAACGCGTCGCCGGCCGGGCGATGCCCCGCGAGCGCAAGCGATCCGGCGGAATTGACCATGCCGGCGGCGTCGATGTTGTCCTTCACCAGCACCGGGATGCCGTGCAGCGGGCCGCGCAGCCTGCCGGCGGCGCGCTCCTCGTCGAGGCGCCGCGCCTGTTCGAGCGCGTCGGGCGCAATCTCGATCACGGCGTTGAGCGTGGGTCCGGCGTCGTCGATCTCGGCGATGCGCGCGAGGTAGGCCTGGGTCAGCGCCTCGCTGCTCACGCGGCCATCGGCCATGAGCTGCGCGGCGCCGGTGAGGTCGAGTTCGACCACGTCGATTGATTCACCCGCCTCCTGCGCCGGCGGCGGGGCATCGGCCTGGTCGCGCGCGCAGGCCGCGAGCAGCAGCAGGAAGGGCAGGGCGAGGGCAGGACGCATGGCGGGCTCCGGGCAGGGACCCGCCGAGTCTAGCCAATGCCGGCGTCGCGGCGGCGTGCGCGTGCCGCGCTCAGGGCGCGGCGCCGGGCCGGGCCGTCGACAGCCAGTCCAGGGACGCTTCCAGCGCCGGGTCGCGGCCCGCCAGCAGGTCGGCGACGCGCGTACTGGCCGGGTGGTCGGGGATGACGCCCTCGCCCTCGATGCGGCGGCCGTTCGGGTCGGTCATGTCGGCGGTGGGGTAGTAGAGCCAGTCGCCGGAAGGCAGCCGGGCCGTGATCGCCGGCAGCGCCATGCCGGCGCTGGTGTCGCCGAACACGCGGGCGCGGCCGGTGGCCTGCAGGCCGCCGGCGAAGATCTCCGAGCTGCTCGCCGAGCCGTGGTCGATCAGCACCGCCACCGGGCCGTGCAGGGTGCGCAGCGGGCTGCCGTCGTCCGCCACGCGGCGCGGCAGCACGGCGAGGTTGAGGCGGCCGCTGTCGGTGCTCATCGTGCCCAGCTGGGTGGGCTTGTCGTACAGGAGCCCGGCGATGGCGGTGATGGTCCAGATCTGCCCGCCCGGGTTGCCGCGCAGGTCGAGCACCAGCCGGTCGCACTGCGCGTGCTCGCGCAGGCTGGCCACCATCTGCTGGTAGGCCGGCTGCGCCCAGACGTCGAAGGCCACCTGCAGCGCGCAGCCGCCGCCATCGAGCGCTACCCGCGCGGCGCTGTAGCGCGCGGTCTGCTCGGGCATGCCCGGCACCAGCCGCAGTGGTGTGCCTTCGCTCGGACGCGCGGCCAGCGTCGCCTCGCGTTCGCGCCCCCGGCCGTCGCGCAGTTTCAGCGTGACGCTCTCGCCCACCACCAGGCCCTCGAGCCGGCCATTGGCGTGCAGCTCGAACTGCAGGCGGGCCAACTGCCGGCCGCGTCCCTCGGGCAGGGCGCCGAGGCTGGCCAGCACCTCGTCCATGCGCCAGTCGTCGATGGCCTCGACCGTCCAGCCGGCGTCGATGCCGGCGCCAGCCGCGGCCGAGCCCGGCAGCACCCGCGCCACGCGCACGCCGCCCTCGAGCAGCGACAGCTGCAGGCCCACGTCGGCCCGCACGCTGGCCTGGCCTTCGGGCGCGCGTGGCCGGCTCTTGCGCTTCGGCCCGGGCACGGCCTCGGACGGGATCAGCGCGAGGTGCGAGACGCCGACGGCCTTGAGCAGCCGGTTGATCTCCTGGCGCAGGGAGGCCAGGTCGCCGGCGCCGGTGATGGCCGGGCGGTGGGTGGCCTCGAGCGCGGCCCAGTCGATGCTGTCGCGGCCCTCGTCGAAGCGGCTGGTGCGCAGCTTATGCCAGACGAATTCGAAGGTCTCCTCGGCCTGGGGCGGCGCGCCCCGGCCGGAGCCATCGGCCCAGGCCGACGGCGCCAGCAGCGCCAGGCACGCGGCCAGGCCGGCAAGCCAGCCGCCGGCCCGGCGGCGCAGGGACGCGGCCACGGGTCTCACTCGGCGGACTGCGTGCCGTGGCCCGCGTCGAGCAGGGCCTGGATCGCCGGCGGCAGCGCGAACACCTCGTCCGGGGGCGTGCCCATCCGGTAGTCCTCGATGGTCATCACCTGGGTCATGCCCATGGTGCTGCTGCGCATGCGGCTGGCCACCAGCACCTTGCCCATCGTCTTGTAGTCGTAGAGGTGGATGACCTGGCGCATCTCGCCCATCGGCGACACCGAGGTCGACTCGCTGTAGAGCGCCAGGCCGTCGTCGAGGCCGAAGCAGGTGGCGGTCTCGTCGCCGCTCTTCCAGAGGATCTCGACGCGGTGGCAGGGTCGGCCCTCGGAATCGGCCAGCGCGACGGTTTGCATCGATTCAATGGCCGAGTCCGCGAAGGTGACGACGTCCGGGTCGACGTTCCGGCGCTGCTCCTCCAGCTCCTTGCCCTCGAGCAGGCGCGGGCCGAGCATCGGGTCGATCGACCAGGCGATGTCGCCCACCATGCCGGTGCGGATCTCCATGCCGGCCATGGTCATGTTCATGACCAGGTCGCGGCCGCGCGTGTACAGCTGGAGATCGCCGCGCATGCCGTTCTCGGCGACGACGATGGACATCTTCGCGCTGCCGTCGCCGCTGTCGCGGATGGCATCGGCGCCGCCGCTGGCTTCCAGGTGGCGGTCGATGAGCTGGCGCGGATCGGGCAGGGCCCCGGCGCCGGCGAAGGCCGGCAGGGCGGCGAGGGCGAGGGCTAGCGTCAGGCGGGTGGCGCGCATGCGGTTCTCCGGAGGATCCGGCCGCAGCATAGCAAGCGCCGGGCGGCGCGTGGCCGCCCGGCGGGGCGGGGCCTTGCCCCGCGGCTCAGCCGGCGCGCGAAGCGCGCTTGCGGTCGCTTTCGGTGCGCAGCTTCTTGCGCAGGCGGATGGCCACCGGGGTCACCTCCACCAGTTCGTCGTCGTCGATGAACTCCAGCGCCTGCTCGAGCGAGAACTTGATGGCCGGGATCAGGCCCTCGTCCTTGTCGGTGCCCGAGGCGCGGAAGTTGGTCAGCTGCTTGCCGCGCAGGGCGTTGACGGTGAGGTCGTTGTCCTTGGAGTGGATGCCCACGACCTGGCCCTCGTAGATCTCCTCGCCCGGCTCGATGAACAGGCGGCCGCGCTCCTGCATCGCGATCTGCGCGTAGGCCGGGGACGGGCCCTGGCCGTTGGAGATCAGCACGCCGTTCTGGCGCTGGCCGATGTCGCCCTCCGCCTTCGGCGCGTAGTGGTCGAAGACGTGGAAGAGCAGGCCGGTGCCGGCGGTGAGGGTGCGGAACTCGGTCTGGAAGCCGATCAGGCCGCGCGCCGGGATCATGAACTCCATGCGCACGCGGCCCTTGCCGTCGGGCTCCATGTTCTGCAGCAGCGCCTTGCGCTCGCCCAGGCGCTGCATCACGCCGCCCTGGTACTGCTCCTCGAGGTCGACCACCAGCGACTCGATCGGCTCGGACTTCACGCCGTCGATGTCCTTGATGATCACCTCCGGGCGCGACACGGCCAGCTCGTAGCCCTCGCGGCGCATGGTCTCGATCAGGATCGACAGGTGCAGCTCACCGCGGCCGCTGACCTTGAACTTGTCGGCGTCGGCGGTGTCCTCGACCTTCAGGGCCACGTTGTGCTGGGTCTCGCGCACCAGGCGGTCGCGCAGCTGGCGCGAGGTGAGGAACTTGCCGCCGCTGCGCTCCTTGTTGCCGGCGAAGGGCGAGTCGTTGACCTGGAAGGTCATCGAGATGGTCGGCTCATCGACCGTCAACACCGGCAGCTGCTCGGGGGCCGACACGTCGCAGATGGTGTCGGAGATGCCCAGGCCCTCGACGCCCGAGATGGCGATGATGTCGCCGGCCTGCGCCTCCTTCACCTCGTGGCGCTCCAGGCCCATGAAGCCCAGCACCTGCAGCACCTTGCCGTTGCGGGTCTTGCCCTCGCGGTCGACCACGGTGACCGGCATGTTGGTGCGGATCTTGCCGCGCTGGATCCGGCCCACGCCGATGATGCCGACGTAGTTGTTGTAGTCGAGCGAGGTGATGCGCATCTGGAACGGGCCGTCGAGGTCGACCGGCGGCGGCGGGACCTTGTCGACGATGGTCTGGAACAGCGGGGTCATGTCGCCCGAACGCACCGACTCGTCCATGCCGGCGTAGCCGTTGAGGCCCGAGGCGTAGACCACGGTGAAGTCGAGCTGCTCGTCGGTGGCGCCCAGGCGGTCGAACAGGTCGAAGGTCTGGTTGAGCACCCAGTCCGGGCGCGCGCCCGGGCGGTCGACCTTGTTGATCACCACGATCGGCTTGAAGCCCATCGCGAAGGCCTTCTGGGTGACGAAGCGGGTCTGCGGCATCGGGCCGTCCATGGCGTCGACCAGGATCAGCACCGAGTCCACCATCGACAGCACGCGCTCGACCTCGCCGCCGAAGTCGGCGTGGCCCGGGGTGTCGACGATGTTGATGCGGTACTCCTCGCCCTCCGGGGACTTCCAGCGGATGGCGGTGTTCTTGGAGAGGATGGTGATGCCGCGTTCTTTCTCGAGGTCGTTGCTGTCCATCACCCGCTCGGCGACGACGGCGCGCTCGCTGAACGTGCCGGACTGCTTGAGCAGCTGGTCCACCAGGGTGGTCTTGCCGTGGTCGACGTGGGCGACGATGGCGATGTTGCGGAGCTTTTCGATGGACATGCAAAGGGGCGCCGGGGGCGCTTTCTCGTAGGAAAATTAGTCTGACAGTGTACCATGGAAAGTCCCCGCAATCCGGAGCCACCCCATGTCCCTGACCGCTGTATTCACCACCTCCCGCGGACCGATCCGCGTCCGCCTGTTCGCCGACAAGTGCCCGGTGACGGTCGCCAGCTTCGTCAACCTGGCCCAGCGCGGCTTCTACGACGGCCTGGGCTTCCACCGCGTCATCCCCGACTTCATGATCCAGGGCGGCTGCCCGCGCGGCACCGGCACCGGCGGCCCGGGCTACCGCTTCGAGGACGAATGCCGCGCCGACCTGCGCCACGACAAGCCGGGCGTGCTCTCGATGGCCAACGCCGGCCCGGGCACCAACGGCAGCCAGTTCTTCATCACCCACGTGGCCACCCCGTGGCTCGACGGCAAGCACACCGTGTTCGGCGAAGTGCTGGGCGCCGATGACCAGGCCGTGGTCGACGCCGTGCGCGGCGGCGACAAGATCGAGAGCCTGAAGATCGAGGGCGACGCCTCGGCCCTGCTGGCGGCCCAGGCCGACCGCATTGCCGAATGGAACAAGGCGCTCGACGCCTGAAGCCGGCCGGGCGGGGCCCCGGCCCCGTCCGCCGTCAGCGCACGAAGCGCAGGCTGGAGAACATCCGGTCCACCGCCGCGGCGTCGCGCCCGTAGTAATGCTCCTCCGGGGCCACCCACACCAGCACGGTCAGGTGGCCCTGGCGTTCGGCCGCCGCCGCCATGCCGCGGTAGCGCAGGCCGCGGCCGTTGGCCATCGACAGCTCGAAACGCAGGCCCGGCACGCCGCCGAAGCTGGCCGGGCGCAGCTTCTCGGACTCCACCTGCGACCAGCCGGCGCCGCGCAGCGCGTCGAGCATCACGTCGCGCACCTCGTCCGGGCGCATGCCGGCGCGGAACCACGGGCCGTCGGGCCGGGCCCGGCGCTCGCGCGAACCCAGGAACACGTGTTCGCCGGGCCGCACCTTCGAAAAGATGCTCAGCTGGTTGAGCGGCGCACCGTCGATGGTCCAAAGCTCCTGGCGTCGCGACTTGACCCGCGCCCAGTCCAGGTCGGTATCCAGCGCCATGTCGAACACGGTCGCGGCGCCGGCGGACTGCAGCCGGCCGCCGGTACCGGCGCAGGCCGCCAGCAGCACGATCAAGGCCGCCAGCAAGGCGGCGCGAAACAGGGCAGGGCTCACGGCCGGGTCTCCAGTTGGTCGAGGTATTGGCGCACGAAGGCGGCGTCGTCGGCCTGCGGCGCGAGCTCCAGGTAGCGGGCGAGCGCGTCGCGGGCGGCCTTGCGATCGCCCTGGTCGCGCAGGGCCAGTCCGTGCTCGCGCCAGGCGGCCGGCGGCGCGCCGGGCAGGTCGAGCGCGGCGGCGAACAGTTCGTCCGCCCGGGCCCGGTCGCCCGCGTCGTTCCGGCGGCGATGCGCTTCGCCGAGCCAGAAGGCGTACAGGCCCTGAAGTTCGTCGGGGGCGCCCTGGCGCAGGTCGCCGATCACCTGCACGGAGGTGTCGTACATGCGCCGGCCCAGTTCGCGCTCGAGCCAGGTGGCCAGGAAGGGCCGCACGGCCTCGAGGTAGGCCTCGCGCCCGCGCTCGCCGCGGCCGCCGGCCGCCACCGCCGCTTCGCCGGCCGCGCGCACGTCGGCCAGGCGCTCGGACGTGCGCGGGTGGGTGGCGAACACCGGCAGCGGCTTGCCGTATCGGCGCGCGTCCTCTTCCGACTTCATGCGCTGCCACAGGCGCGTGCCCGCGGTGGGATCGTAGCCCTGGGCCAGCGCGGCCGCGAAACCGGTGACGTCGGCCTCGCGTTCGGCCTCGCGCGAATACCCGTAGAGCGAGGCCGCGCCGACCAGGCCCGCCAGCTGGCCGGCCGGCCCCACGCCCACGCCCCAGGCCAGCAGGCCGAAGGAGTTGAGGAAGGCGGTGGCCCGCTTGGTCTTGCGCCACAGTTCGATCGAATGGCGGTGGCGGAAGTGCGCATACTCGTGGCCCAGCACCAGCGCCAGCTCGGACTCGTCCTGGAAGCGCAGCAGGGCGCCGGTCCAGACCACCATCATGCCGTTCGGGGCCATCGAGGCGTTGAACCAGGGCTGCTCGACGATGTACACGCGCAGGTCGTCGCAGTAGTCGGCCGCGACCTTGCAGGCCACGCCGCGCACGTAGGCATTGAGCGCCGGGTCACGCACCAGCGCGGGGTGCTGCTGCAGTTCGCGCTCGCTGCGCTCCATCGCGTACCACAGCTCGTCCTCGTCGCTGCCCGGCGGCGGGCGCTGGCCGGGCGAGGCGTCGGGCAGGTTGGCGGCGCCGGCCAGGCCGGCGGCGAGCGCCAGCGCCAGCAGCCAGCGCGGTCCGCGCGCGGGCCTCAAAGTGGCAGCCCGGTGAGCATCTGGCGGGCGGTGCGTTCGGCGCCCTCGGCGTCGCGCAGGTCGCCGGTCTGGTTGGCCATCAGGTTGAACCACACCACCTGGCCACTGCGCAGGTCCACCAGGGTGGACACGCCCACCTGCTGGCCGCCGCCGATGTCGACCACCTGGCCGACGGCCGCGCCGGCCAGCAGGGCCAGCACGCGCAGGGCGGCGCGGCCCTCGCTGGTGTAGCTGTCGCGCACGTAGGTGAACAGGGCGTAGTCCGCGCCGGTGGCCTCGCGCAGTTCCGCCACGCCTTCGCCGAGGGTCCAGTCCAGGCGCCGGCCCTTGGTGGCCAGGTGGCTGCCGGGGCGGGTGTAGACGGCGATGCTCATCGCCACCGCCTCGTTCAGCCGCACCAGCTGGCCCAGCCGCGATTCGGCCGGCATGTCGTCGGGCAGGTCCAGGGCGGGGCGGGTGGCCGTACCCTTGGCCTCGAGCAGGCGCCCCACGGCCTGAGGGTAGAGCCGGCGGGCGGCGTCGGACCACTCGCGCCGCGGCTCGAGCAGGCCGCCGGCAGTGACCAGGCTCAGTTCGATGTCGGGCTCGACCAGCACCACCGTGCCGTCGATGCGCACCGGATTGCCGGCCTCGTCGGTGGCCACGCGGTCCTGGTTGTAGGCCCCGGCCGGCGCGCAGGCCAGGCCGAACAGGAGCAGGGCCGCGAAGCCGCGGGCGAGGGCGTTTCGGCGCTGGGTCATGTCGGGCCTCCCTCGCCGCAGGATGCCTGATCCAGCGCCGCTGGCAAGCCCCGGCCGGGGCGTTGGGCGGGGGCGCCGTGGTATCCTTTTGGGGTTTCCCATCCCGCCACCACAACACGCGAGGATCGTGATGCCCCAGCTCGCCAAGCGCATGGGCCGTGCCAAGCCCAGCGCCATCATGGCCGTCGCCGACAAGGCCAAGAAGCTCAAGGCCGAAGGCCGTGACATCGTCAGCTTCTCCATCGGCGTCCCCAACTTCCTGCCCGGCCCGCACGTCTATGCGGCCGCCCGCCAGGCCCTGGACAACGACAGCGGCCAGTACGGCTCCAACCGCGGCTCCGACGCCCTGCTCGATGCCTTCCTGCACCACCTCGAAGGACTGGGCCTGGCCGGTTACACGCGCCTGAACTGCGCCACCGGCATCGGCGCCAAGCACATCCTCTACAACCTGGCCGAGGCGCTGCTCGACGAGGGCGACACCATCGCCTACGCCGTCCCGTACTGGACCACCTACGCCGACATCGCCGAGGTGCTCAATGCGAAGATCCTCGAGCTGCCGTGCCCGGCCAGCCAGGACTACAAGCTCACCCCGGCCCAGCTCGACGCCGCGCTGGCGACCAGGCCCAAGGTGTTCCTGTTCAACAACCCGAACAACCCCACCGGCATGGTCTACACCCGCGAGGAAATCGCGGCGCTGGCCGACGTGCTGGCCAGGCACCCGGACACCTGGGTCATCACCGACGACATCTACAACACGATGGTGTTCGACGGCCTGGGCTACCACAACTTCGTGCAGGCCCGCCCGGAATTGCGCGAGCGCGTGATCTTCGTGGATTCGCTGTCCAAGACCTACGGCATGCCCGGCTGGCGCGTCGGCTTCATGGCCGGCCCGGAATCGGTGGCCAAGGCGCTGACGGTGCTCAACTCCACCCACATCACCAACCTGCCGGAAGTGGTGGTGGCCGCGGCCGTCGCCGCGCTCACCGGTCCGCAGGACGTGCCGACCGGCAAGTGCGCCGAGTTCCAGGCCAAGCGCGACCTGGTCGTGGACACCATGAACGCCATCCCGGGCGTGGTCTGCCCGAAGCCGCAGGGCGCGTTCTACGTGTTCCCGGACATCAGCTGCGCCTTCGGCAAGTCGCACCAGGGCGTGAAGATCGCCAACGACGTCGATTTCTGCTCCGCGTTGCTCGAAGCCAAGGGCGTGGCCTGCGTGCCCGGCTCGGCCTTCGGCGAGCCGCGCGCGATGCGCATCAGCTACACCTGTCCGACCGAGCAGCTGCCCAAGGGCCTGCAGCGGATCCAGGAATTCTTCGCCGAACTTTCGTAAGGAGCCTTTCATGAAGACCCCCGTTCGCGTCGCCGTCACCGGCGCCGCTGGCCAGATCGGTTATTCGCTGCTGTTCCGCATCGCCTCGGGCGAGATGCTCGGCAAGGACCAGCCGGTCATCCTGCAGATGCTCGAGCTGCCGATGGAGAAGGCCCAGGCCGCCCTGCGCGGCGTGATGATGGAGCTCGAGGACTGCGCTTTCCCGCTGCTGGCCGGCATGGTCGGCACCGACGACCCGATGGTCGCCTTCAAGGACGCCGACGTGGCCCTGCTGGTCGGCGCCATGCCGCGCGGCCCGGGCATGGAGCGCAAGGACCTGCTGCTCAAGAACGCCGAGATCTTCACCGTGCAGGGCAAGGCGCTCAACGCCGTCGCCTCGCGCAACGTGAAGGTGCTGGTCGTGGGCAACCCCGCCAACACCAATGCCTACATCGCCATGAAGTCGGCGCCGGACCTCGATCCGCGCAACTTCACCGCGATGCTGCGCCTGGACCACAACCGCGCGCTCTCGCAGCTGGCCACCAAGGCCGGCGTGGCCGTGGCCGACATCGAGAAGCTGGTCGTGTGGGGCAACCACAGCCCGACCATGTACCCCGACTACCGCTTCGCCACCGTCGGCGGCGCCTCGCTCAAGGACAGGATCGGCGACGAGGAGTGGAACCGCGCCACCTTCATCCCGGTGGTCGGCAAGCGCGGCGCGGCCATCATCGAGGCCCGCGGCCTGAGCTCGGCCGCCTCGGCCGCCAACGCCGCCATCGACCACGTGCGCGACTGGGTGCTGGGCACGAATGGCAAGTGGGCCACCATGGGCATCCCGTCCGACGGTAGCTACGGCATCCCCAAGGACGTGATGTACGGCTTCCCGGTCACCTGCAAGGACGGCAAGTACGAGATCGTGCAGGGCCTGGAGATCGACGAGTACTCGCGCTCGATGATGGACAAGACCCTGGCCGAGCTCGAGGAAGAGCGCGCCGGCGTCGCCCACCTGCTCTGATCCACCAGCGAAGGCGGCCCCCGGGCCGCCTTCTGCTTCGAGGTAATCCCATGTCCCACCCCCATTCCGCCGGTGCGCGCTTCCGCGCCGCCCTCGCCGCCGAATCGCCACTGCAGGTGATCGGCGCCATCAACGCCAACCACGCCCTGCTGGCCAAACGCGCCGGTTACCGCGCCATCTACCTCAGCGGCGGCGGCGTGGCCGCCGGTTCGCTGGGCCTGCCGGACCTGGGCATCAGCGGCCTGGAGGACGTGCTGGTCGATACCCGCCGGATCACCGACGTGTGCGACCTGCCGCTGCTGGTGGACATCGACACCGGCTTCGGCCCCAGCGCCTTCAACATCGAGCGCACGGTGAAGTCGCTGATCAAGGCCGGCGCGGCCGCCTGCCACATCGAGGACCAGGTCGGTGCCAAGCGCTGCGGCCACCGCCCGGGCAAGGAAGTGGTGGGTACCGAGGAAATGGTCGACCGCGTCAAGGCCGCGGCCGATGCCAAGACCGACCCGGACTTCTTCCTCATCGCCCGCACCGACGCCATCCAGGTGCACGGCGTGGACGCCGCCATCGAACGCGCGGTGCGCTGCGTCGAGGCCGGCGCCGACGGCATCTTCGCCGAGGCCTCGTACGACCTCGACACCTACCGTCGCTTCGTCGAGGCGGTGAAGGTGCCGGTGCTGGCCAACATCACCGAGTTCGGCAAGACGCCGCTGTTCACCCGCGAGGAACTCGCCTCGGTGGGCGTGGCCATCCAGCTCTATCCGCTCAGCGCCTTCCGCGCGATGAACAAGGCGGCCGAGGCGGTGTACACCGCCATCCGCCGCGACGGCCACCAGCAGGGCGTCCTGGACCTGATGCAAACCCGCGAAGAGCTCTACGACCGCATCGGCTACCACGCCTTCGAGGGCAAGCTCGACGCGCTGTTCGCCAAGAAGGGCGGCTGAAGCCAGCCGCCCCCGGGGCCTCAGCGCTCCAGCCGCGCCGCGAGCAGGGCCACCTGCTCGCGCAGCGCCTTGACCTCGGCCACCAGCGGTTCCTCGGCGTGGGAAACCGCGTCTTCCACGGTCTTCTTGCGCTCGGCGTCGATCTCGCCCTGCATCGCCGACACCACCACGCCGATGAACAGGTTCAGGGCGGTGAAGCTGGTGGCCAGGATGAAGGGCACGAAGAACAGCCAGGCCTGCGGATGCACGTCCATCACCGGGCGCACGATGCCCATCGACCACGACTCGAGCGTCATCACCTGGAACAGGGTGTAGAGCGAGGCGGGCACGTCGCCGAACCACTGCGGGAAGGTGCCGCCATAGAGCTTGGTGGCCATCACCGCGCCGACGTAGAAGATCAGGCCCAGCAGCATCACGATCGAGCCCATGCCGGGCAGGGCACCCAGCAGGGCGCCGACCACGCGGCGCAGCGAGGGCACCACCGTCACCAGGCGCAGCACGCGCAGCACGCGCAGGGCGCGCAGCACCGCCAGCGGGCCGCTGGCGGGCAGCAGGGCGATGCCCACCACCACGAAGTCGAATACGTTCCAGGGGTCGCGGAAGAAGCGCAGCCGGTGCACGACCAGCTTGGCGAGCAGCTCGAGCACGAACACCGCCAGGGCGAAGGTGTCGACGGCCTTGAGCATGCCGCCCCAGCGGGCGACGACCGCCGGCTCGGTCTCCAGGCCAAGGACGACGGCGTTGACGAGGATCAGGCCAAGGATGATGCGTTCGGTGCGGCGGTGGGCGAGCAGGCGGGCGAGGAAGGCGGTCATGGGTGGCAGGGCCGGGGAAGGGGTGGAAGGGCGGGTTGGGGTCGAAGGCGGGATTCTAGACGGCGGCAAGCTTCTATAATCAGGTTTTTCCCGGAGGCTCCCATGACCGAGCAAGTCCTTCCCAAGGCCAAGAAGTCCGTCGCCCTGTCCGGCACCGCCGCGGGCAACACCGCCCTGTGCACCGTCGGCCGCAGCGGCAACGACCTGCACTACCGCGGCTACGACATCCACGACCTGGCCACCCGGGCCGGCTTCGAGGAAGTGGCCCACCTGCTGGTCCACGGCAGCCTGCCCACCGCCAGCCAGCTCAAGGCCTACAAGGCCAAGCTGCGCCGCCTGCGCGGCCTGCCGGCCATCGTCACCGAGGCCCTGGAGCTGGTGCCGGCCAATGCCCACCCGATGGACGTGCTGCGCACCGGCTGCTCGGTGCTGGGCACCGTGCTGCCCGAGCGCGAGGGCCACCCGGTGGCCGAGGCCCGGGACATCGCCGACCGCCTGATGGCCAGCTTCGGCTCGATGCTGCTTTACTGGTGGCACTTCACCCGCAACGGCCGCCGCATCGAGGTCGAGACCGACGACGACACCATCGCGGGCCACTTCCTGCACCTGCTGCACGGCCAGCCGCCGGGCGAGTCGCACGCGCGCGCGCTCGACCAGTCGCTGGTGCTCTACGCCGAGCACGAGTTCAACGCCTCCACCTTCACCGCGCGCGTCATCGCCGGCACCGGCAGCGACCTGTTCAGCTGCATCACGGGCGCCATCGGCGCCCTGCGCGGCCCCAAGCACGGCGGCGCCAACGAGGTGGCGATGGACATCATCGCCCGCTACGGCAGCGCCGACGAGGCCGAGGCCGACATCCGCGCCCGCGTGGAGCGCAAGGAGATCGTCATCGGCTTCGGCCACCCGGTGTACACCATCGGCGACCCGCGCAACCCGATCATCAAGGAAATCAGCCGCAAGCTGTGCAAGGAAGGCGGCAACCCGGTCCTGTTCGACGTCAGCGAGCGCATCGAGACGCTGATGATGGACCTCAAGAAGATGTTCCCCAACCTCGACTGGTACAGCGCCTCGGCCTACCACATGATGGGCGTGCCGACCCCGATGTTCACCCCGCTGTTCGTCATCGCCCGCACCTCCGGCTGGAGCGCGCACGTGATCGAGCAGCGCATCGACGGCAAGATCATCCGCCCGAGCGCCAACTACACCGGTCCCGAGGACCGCGCGTTCGTGCCGATCGAAAAGCGCTGAGGGCCCTCAGCGGCCTTGCAGGCGGCTGCTGGCCCGGGCGACCACGTCCTCCGGGCCGCGCAGCACCACGGTATCGCCGTCGGCAAGCACGGTGTCCGGGGAGGGGTCGAGCAGGCGCTCGCCATCGCGCACGATCGCGGTGGCGGTGCCGTCGGCCAGGCCCAGCTCGCGCAGCGACTTGCCGCAGGCCTGGCAACCGCTCGCCAGCGACACCGGCTCGAGCTGCTCGGCGTGCTCGGCGCCATCGACCTCGCCGGCGAAGCGCGCGCGCAGCAGCGGATAGTGCGCGGCGCGCTGGCGCTCGACCAGTTCGAGGATGCGCGCCGGCGGCACCTGCAGGCGGTCCAGGACGTGCGTGGCGATCATCAGCCCGGCCTCCAGCGTCTCCGGCACCACCTCGCTGGCGCCGGCCTCGGCCAGCGCCTGGTGGTGGCTGTCGTCGCGCGTGCGCACCATCACGGGCAGCCGGGGGTGGCGCGACCTGACGTGGGCCAGCACGCGCAGGCTGGCCTTGGTGTCGTCGTTGCTGATCACCACGAGGCGGGCGCGGTCGAGGCCCATCGACTCGAGCATCGCCGGGTCGGAGGCATCGCCGTAGAACACCGGCTCGCCGGCCTTGCGCGCCTGCCGCACCTTGGCCAGGTCCAGGTCCATCGCGCCCCAGGCGATGCCTTCCTGCTCGAGGATGTGGCCCACGCTCTGGCCGATGCGTCCATAGCCGCAGATGATGACGTGCTGGTCCAGGCTGTCCGCGGCCACCCCGACCACCGGCGCCTCGGCGGCGCTTTCGAGCCGCTTGGGGGTCAGGGCCCGGGCGATCGGCGCATTGAAGCGGATCAGCACCGGGCCGAGGATGAAGGAGAAAAGCACGGCGGTGAAGGCGACCTGCCCCTGGAAGTCGTCCAGCGCCCCGCCCGCCAGGCCCAGCGCCAGCAGCGCCAGTCCGAACTCACCGCCCACCGCCACGATCAGGCCGGTGCGCCAGGCCGATTCGATGGGCAGCCCCGCGCGCCGCACCAGCGCCGCCACCAGCAGGGTCTTGCTGGCCAGCAGCAGGCAGGCGCCGGCCAGGGCCCAGGCCCAGACCGCCGGCAGGGCCGCGGGATCGAACAGCATCCCGATGCCGATGAAGAACAGGCCCAGCAGCACGTCGCGGAATGGCCGGATGGTGGCCTCGACCTGGTGGCGGAACTCGGTCTCGCCGAGCACCATGCCGGCCAGGAAGGCGCCGAAGGCCAGCGACAGGCCCAGGGAGTCGGTCACCGCGCCGGCGCCCAGCGACACGAAGAGCACGGTCAGGGTGAACGCCTCGGCCGAGCGCTGCCGCGTCACGGAGCGGAACAGGGGCTTGAGCAGCCAGCGCCCGGCGAAGAACACCAGCAGCGTCGCGATCGCCGCCTTGGCCAGCGCGGAGCCGATCAGCATGCCGATGGCGGCGGCGCCCACCGCGGTGCCCAGCACCGGGATGACGACGATGAAGGGCACGGCCGTCACGTCCTGGAACACCGACATCGCCGTGCCCAGTCGTCCGTGCGGCGAGTTTTCCTCGGCCTGGTCGGACAGCTGCTTGCTGATCATCGTGGTGGACGACTGCGCGAAGATCGCGCCGATCACGAACGCGGCCACCGGATCGGCGCCGGCCAGCCAGGCCAGCAGGCCCACGATCAGCGTCGTCAGGCCCACCTGCGCGGTGCCCAGCGAAAGCACCTGGCCGCGCAGCGCATTGAGCTGCGGCAGCGAATAGTTCAGGCCGATGGTGAAGAGCAGGAAGACGATGCCGAACTCGGCGAACAGGCGGATCATCGCGCCGTCGACCACGGGACCCATGGTGGCCGGTCCAAGCACGACGCCGACGGCGAGGTAGGCCAGGCTGGTCGGGATGCGCAGTCGCTGGCATGCCAGGAAGCTGGCGATGGCCGCACCAAGCAACAAGAGCACCTGCGCCAAACCTTGATCCATCTGTCCGCCCTTGACCGTCACGTATGCCAGCGGGCAGTTTAGGGCAGGCACCCGCATCTGGACACAAAGGCGCCGCGAGGCGCCGGCCCGCCATGACTTCCACGCCCGACGTACTCATCGCCGCCACCGACTTTTCCGAGCCCGCCGGGCTCGCGACCGAGCGTGCCGCGACCCTGGCCCGTGGCCTCGGCTGGCATTTGCGCCTGCTGCACGCGCTTGGCGATGGCGACTGGATCGAACGGATGGCGCAGGGGCTGAAGGGCGAATTCTCGATCGAACTCGCGCGCCGCACGGCTGGTTCGCGGCTGGCCCGCGAGCGCGAGCGCCTGTTCGAAGCCGGTTTGAGCGACGTGGACTACGAGGTGCTCGACGGCACGCTGCCGGCGCTGTTGCCGCAGTTGCTG
>Ga0208242_100390_pt1 | contig 32599 bp, 35 predicted proteins | sample SubbioAug_CSW13A_FD_184825 | JGI IMG/M metagenome (GOLD analysis project Ga0208242, IMG submission 184825) | Serpentinite rock and fluid subsurface biosphere microbial communities from McLaughlin Reserve, California, USA - CR12Aug_CSW13A (SPAdes) | ecosystem: Environmental > Terrestrial > Deep...
ATAATCCTAAAAGAGCAATCAAAGACAGGAAGATGGGAGCACTGCCGAAAATCTCATTAATGATAAAATCTAATACAGCCATAATTTCCTCCTTTATTAATCAAGCCATGGCTTGTTTGGGCTACATCATCTTTTCCCCAACCCTATAAAAAGCGGATACGAGAAGCATAATCTTTCACATGCTGCTTGTTGATCTGTTCCCCCTTTCCTGAATCAAGATTAGCACTAATCCACAACGGTGGATCAATGTTTCTTTCAACACAATGCTCAACGACTTGAGCTACTAATGCATTAAGCACAGCCATGCCCAAAACAGAAGAAGTAGGAGCAAACTTGCTTTCTACACCATCCATTGAGCATGTTGCATCACCAAGAGGGCACTTCAAGTCAATCACAACATCAGCCAAGTCCATCAGTTTATAGCCACTTGAATGACGTGATGACACATGACTTGAATAAGAGAGTGATGTTAAGGCAATGATTTTGCATCCACGTTTTTGAGCAGCTAAGGCCATATCCACAACCGCACCATTACGACCTGACACGGAAGCAATAATGAAGACATCATGAGGTGATAAGGTTTCAAATGACAGAGCATCATTAGCCCATCCTTCGAGTCTTTCAAAAGTGGATGACAATAGAGCGATGGGGGGAACACTCATTTGTGGATAAAGCAGTGCATTGACAGGAACTAAACCACCAGAGCGATAAAACATTTCCAAGGCAAACATTTGCGAATGTCCACTTCCAAACACATGAATGACCCCTTTGTTTTCAATCGCATGACTCATCAATGAGGCTGCATGAAGGATTGACTCATGTTCTTCACTGAATTGTCTTTGAAGTTGATCCATGACATCATGGTAGTAATCAAGGTACTTCATAGCATCTTCACCGACTCAACAAAGGCCATCGCTTTGGCTTCAATTTCAACTTTATCCACAAAACTATGAATAACAATGACAGGGACCTTAGCCCTTTGTTTGAGGTTTTCAGCAAGCTCCAGCGATGTGAAAATCACATCACAGTCCACACTGGAAGCCGTGGCAACATCACCCGCAAACACCGTTGCTGAAATACCATTTTTCTTAAACGCTTGATCCAACTTCATTTTAAGTAAAGTGGATGAACCTACTCCAAATCCACAGACAGCTTGCACTCTAAGTTCTTTCATACTTTTCTCCTTGATGGTTGAGTTGAATGAGTTGATATATGGTGGTGGTATCTTTAGCTTCTTTGATTTGAGTGATGATGGTGTCATCACTTAATAACTCAGCCAAAGCCACTAAACCATCCATATGATGATGTGCAGAAGGGGCACATAAGCCAAAAATAAGATGAACTGGATCATTGTGTGAGTTGAAATACACTTCTTTCTTACTGACCAGTAAAGCTAAATCATGTTTAATGACACTTTCATCAGGTTGAGCATGAGCAATTGCAATGCCTGGTGCAATCACGAAGTAAGGTCCAAGTTGATCATAACTGTGAAGCATGTTTTGAATGTATTGTGGATGAATGCTTTGATTATTTAACAGAAGTTGTCCTACTGCTTCCATCGCTTCTTTAGCACTTAATTGATCATGGGCTAATGCGATGTTTTCTTGTCTAATCATTGGTTTGATCCTTTCATTGCGAAGATGTCTTGAATGGAGTTGGAATAAAGAAGGGTATTCATGTTGGATTCATGCTCACACAGATGGATGAGTTTAACTAAACCCATGTCTTCTTTAGCTCTAGAAGCAATCACGAAGATGACTTTCACCTCCACACTTTTCTTATCTCCAAAGCTGAGAGGTTCATGCAGTCGAAGACAACTGATGCCATTGTGAATGACGCCATCATCTGGGGCAGCATGGACAAACGCAATGTGAGGTAAGATCACCATGTAAGGACCAAGATGATCAACTGCCCAAATCATCTTTTCAATGTAAGAAGGTTTGATTCTTCCTTCTTCTAAAAGTGGTTGAGCAGCCTTGTGGATGGCTTGTCTCCAACTCAAACTGGTGTTTGAGAATTGAAATTGGTGGGGTTTCAACATCATACCCATGGTTAAGTGTTCGTGTTGATTGACATGGTAGGTTTGAAGAACACGTTCACATTGCTTTTGATAGGTAGCATTCCATACACTCTTTTCAATGCGATCTTGATCCATTAGATTGAGTAAGGGATGTACCACAATTTCATTTTTGATCCCAAGAGCAACAGTGGTAATCACTGTATCAAAGATGGTATGAGAGCGAAGAGCTTCAAATTCATTCAACGAATACGGCCCATGCAAATGATGATGAGGAAGGATGTGTTGAAGTCGATTCATCAACAATTGAGATGTTGCGCTACCATGAGGACAGACAATCGCAATCTTTAATTGAGAATCGATGGTTCCTAAGGATTGAATCAATACACCACAGTGCATCACAATATAAGAAATTTCATGATCATTGAAACTCAGTTGATGCTCTTTTTCAAATTGCAGTAAGCATTGTTGCGTAACATCATAGATGAGCGATAATGAGACCCTTACATCCTCAATCATGGGATTTTCTATAAAAGATTGGTGTTTAATGCGTAGTAGTGTTGCTTTCAAATGCATGAGTAAACTTTGAATGTGCACATCTTCTTCATTCACGCTAATATGAAGCGCATTGCATAGGGAATGAAGAAGTAGTTTAGCTAACTCATCTTGATGACGATGGACTTGCATTGAACCGATGGAAAGTCGAGAGGATTGAATGATGAGTTGAAGTCTTTGTGTTGCATCATCATCCAGGTTCACGTTCATAGTAGAGGGTAAACTCAATGTGCAACGAATCATGAGTAGCGTTGTAAGCACTAGAACTAAAGTGTATGACGTTGGTTCAAGTTCAATTTTTGATTTCGTTTGCACATCTTTGATCCAATGTTGACTTGTTTGGTAATGATGTGGAAATGATTGTGATAAATAAGTGATGGTTAACTCAAGAGGAAGTAAAGGTAACCAAGTTTGAATTAACAGATGTCTTAAGTTGAACTCATCCCAATGAAACATGAAACCGTGGGTGGTTTGTTTGAACATCTCTTGAGAAAGTTGAAAGGTTTGTTTGCAGCGACTTATATCACGCGTAAGGGTTTGCCTTGACACATAGAGTTTTTGTGCACATTCTTGCACAGAAACTTTTGAATGTGTCAATGCGATAAGAAAGACTAAGTACTGACGTGATTGAGGATTAATGTAATTTAAATCTTGATTCAGCTTGTTCCAATAGGCATTCTGTTTATCTTGGATATAGATGCCTAATGATGGTTTACTGATCACTTTAAGTTTAAATCGCTCTCCTTCATGGTTAATGGCTTTAAGTTCATTTCTAATGGTTTTTGAACTTACCTTAAAGTGAAGTGCTAACGTTTCAACACTTAGGGGATGAGGTGAATTCAATAGAACTTGAACAAGTAAAGACTGTCGTTGAGTGATCATGGTGTTTCCTCGCTTTTAGTATAATTGACTTTTTAGTCAGGGGATGACTCATACTGATTGCAAATTGTGGTAATGAATGAGTCAAATTAAGTATAGACTTGATATCTTTACAAACTCAAGTCAACTTGAATTAATTTGACATCATGGTTGAATAAGATAGAATGAAGGATAAAGAGGTAACTTATGCCACATGAAAAAATGAACCAACTTCATTCGTATATTTCTTTGTTGTCGAAACAGAAAGCCACCCCTAACGATTTTGAGAAAGTGAAACCTTACATCGAAGAATTAACCGTGATGGATTGCTTTGCACTCATGGATGCTCGACGTCTTGAGAAAGAAAGTCATGAGTTTATTCTTTCTTATTTGGATCGTGTTTTACTGACGTTTTATCCTGTACTTAAAAGAAATGATTATTCCATCCAGAATGATACATTTATTGAACATCTTCATTTAGAAAATGAAGCTTTCTTAAAGCATTTAGAGTCAATCAAAGTGTTTCTAAAAGATGATGGTTTAAAAAGAAGACATTCGCTAAAGGTTTTGTTTGAAGCATGCGAAATCATGAATGTTCATTATTTAAAGAAGGAAAATATACTTTTTCCTTTACTTGAAATGAAAAAAGAAGAACTCAAAGGATTAACACTGATGTGGTCACTTCATAATCAAATCAAGGCAACGCTAAAGCAGCTCCTTCACGCCTGTGAACATGAAAGTGATCAACGTGTGAGTCAACTGATTGGACAATACTTCTTACAAGCCATCGGTCTTGTTCAAAAGGAAACCTACATCTTATTTCCTACCTCAAGTTTATTATCCATCAATGAACATGAAAGCATGCGTGAACAAAGCTTTGAATATGGTTTTGCATGGATTGAAACTCCCGAATTGAGAAAAATAGATCCTCTATCTACTCAATCACTGGATCATGTGTATACCACTCAAACAGGGGTATTATCATTTGAACAACTCACTCGTTTTCTGAATCTATTACCATTGGATTGCACGATTGTGGATGAACATGACAAGGTTATCTATTTTAATAATCCTAAAGAGCGCTTCTTTCCTCGCAGTGCAGCGGTCTTAGGACGAGATGTGGTGAACTGTCATCCAGGACACAGTGTGCATATGGTCATGGCTATACTGGAAGCCTTTAGAAAGAATGAGCGTAACGAAGCTACGTTTTGGATAAACTTTAAAGGCAAGAAACTCTACATTCAATATTTAGCCATGCGTGATGATCAAGGAAACTATAAGGGTGTTGTGGAGCTAACTCAGGATATTTCATCCTTTATTGGACTAGAAGGAGAGAAAAGACTCTTAAATTGGGAGTAAAAGCGCTTCCATAATTTCACATAGTTTGATGGTCAAATGACTTTATTACTCCTTTTATGGTTGTGTACAATGGGGACAGTCAAGGAGTTGACATAAAAGGAGGATTATTGATGAAGAAGTTAATAGCAGTGTTGTTGTCTATCATGATGTTCGCAATGACTTCCGTTGTGGCTGCACCTGCAGATGATATCGTAGATACAGCCATTGGCGCTGAAATATTCACGGTATTGGTCCAAGCAGTTGTAGAGGCAGAGTTAGAGGGTACCCTACGTGGTGAAGGACCATTCACAGTCTTCGCACCTACCGATGATGCGTTTGCTGCTTTACTTGCAGAGCTTGATGTCACTGCTGAACAATTGTTAGCTCATCCACGTCTGAAACAAGTGCTACTGTATCATGTCATTGCTGGTCAAGTTGAAGCAGCTGATGTTACAGATGGTCTAGTTGCTGAAACCGTATTAGGTGAAAGTTTAACATTCGAAGTTGGTGAAGGTGTTGTTATTAATGGTGATGTCAATGTCACAGGTACTGATGTGTTTGCTACCAATGGTGTCATTCATATTATCGATAAAGTGTTAATTCCAGAAGCATTCTCAATTGAGTTTGATACTGTGGTTGACATTGCATTATCTGATGACAATTTCTCAATTCTCGTTGCTGCATTAACTCAAGCTGGTTTAGTCAGTGAGCTACAAGGAGAAGGCCCATTCACGGTTTTCGCTCCTACCAATGCTGCGTTTGAAGCACTATTAGCTACATTAGATCTTACTGCAGAAGAATTACTTGGACAAAGCGAATTAGCTAAAGTGTTATTGTTCCACGTTATTAGTGGTAAAGTGTTCTCCACAGACATTACTGATGGACTCACTGCTCCTACCCTTAATGATGACTTAACTTTAACCTTCACCTTAGATTCTGAAGGACCTGCTGCATTAGGCGTATTTGTAAACACTGATACAGAAGTTGTTGCAGCTGATATTCAAGCACTCAATGGTGTGGTTCATGTGATTGACTCTGTCTTAATCCCATCCAACTTCACATTGGATGAACCAATTCCACAAACTAGTGATGACAACTCATTCATTTGGATCGGATTATTCCTTGTATTAGGAACTGGTCTAGTCATTACTTCCCGTGCATTAGCTAAAAAAGTAACAGCATAATCTCTTGTTACTACAAAAGAAAGCTCACTGAATTGAATCAGTGAGCTTTTTACATGTCTTCATCTTTTTTCTTTAAGGCAATAAACACAAAGGTAAACATCAAGGCAAACAGAATCATCATGACAACGATGACAATATGATTTCTGAAAATATAGGCAAAGATTAAGGAAGCGATAATAAGACTTCCTAAAAGCACATGAGTTAACCAAGGAAGTTTCTTAAACAGACCTTCGCCTAGAAGGTCCAATACCAACTCAGCGATGAATTCAAAGATAGCATCCATACTTTTATACCACCTTTCTTGTGTTCATCACAAACACGCTTAATCCATAAAAGAGGAGGCTGTAAGACAATAATCCAAGAACCATGATGAGTACAGGCATGGACCATCCTTGGATTTCTACGGTTAATCCAAAGAAGGATTCAAAGCTTGATTGTACCCCCTCTGGTGCTCCATCAAACACTTGCCCCATAAACCATTTCATGTAGGCAAGTCTCATGAGGGTGACCCCATAGGAAAAAGGGAGTAAATGAATGAGATTAGCAATCGTACTTGAGATAACCCCAATCGGAACATAGATGCCACCAAAGAAGCCAATGAGAGTTCCCACAATGGATCCTAAAGATCCAAACGCTTTAGCTGACTTCATAACGAGAGCTAAGAAGAAGAAAAGACTACTGTACGTTAGTGAACAAAGAAGGATGATCGAAAAAACCATTAGGATATCCATAAGTGGTATAAAGCTATACCCTAAAGTGAGGATGTATATTTGGCCTAGAATGAAGTTAAGTCCACTCATGATGGTGGTAATGATGAGGGAAGATAGTAGATAACTTAAGATAAAGGAAGATCGTGAGATAGGAGAAGTGTAAAAGTCATTCAATGTTTTTACACTGCGATCCTCTGAAAACAACCCTAAAACTGAAATGGGTACTGTGACGGTTGAAATGAACACAATTCCAGCCATAAGCCATGCCATGACCATGCCATCCACATAAGGAATGTCTCCTACTGAAGCTTTAACACTGTTAAGGGTGTTATCACCTAAGAAAACCGCATACATGATGATGACCATGATGACAGAAAGAAAGCTAAAGAATACTCCCATGGTGTCTTTGAGGTATCGTTTTAAGTTTCGTTCAATGAGCTTCATTACCATTCTATTAATCCTCACTTTCTGTTAAGGCGAAGAAGACATCATCCATGCTTCCTTGAATGATTTCAAAGGATTGAATCCATGGTTGGTATGTTTTAATAAGAGGAATGGCATCGAATGGAGAGGATAAAGGGATGAGAAGGCGTTGTTGGTGATGGTGGAAAGGAATGTGATTTTGGGATAAGTGAGATTCTAGTTCAGAAAGTGCACTGACAAACAATTTGGTTTTGGTGTACTTCTCTCGCAGTTCATGACTGCTAGCATCTTCAACCAATACCCCTTGATCAATGACGATGACTTGATCGGCATCCAACACTTCTTCTAGATAATGAGTTGTAAGTAAAATGGTCATTTTTGATGTTTCTTTGAGTTTATGAATGTATTGCCATAATTCTTGTCGACTTTTAGGATCAAGTCCTGTGGTAGGTTCATCAAGGATTAATAGACGAGGTTGATGAAGTAAAGCTCTTGCAATGTCGACTTTTCGTTTTTGACCTCCTGATAATGAGCCATAAGCTTGTTTTAAAAGCGATTGGATGCCTAAGGTCTCACTGACTTCTTTGATCCGTTGTTGGAGTTGTTGTTTTGACAAACCATACATGGAACCACGAATCATCAAATTGTCTTTGACACTGAGAATATCATCCATCATGGAGTGCTGAAACACCACGCCAATGAGTGAGCGAATTTTCTCATCATCTTTTCCAACTTGATAGTCAAAAAGGGTAATCTTACCTGAAGTCACTTCAGCAAGTGTGCACATCATGTGAATGGTGGTGGACTTTCCAGCACCATTCTTGCCTAGAAAGGCGGTAAAACTGTGTTCTTTAATGTTGAGGGATAATCCTTTAACCGCATGGACTTGATTAGCATAAATCTTATGAACATCGTGTAAGGTAATGGCGTACATAATCGTCTCCTTGGTCTAGAAATACGATATCATGAATTCATCAAAACAAACAAGAAAAAGTGGTGAAGTTAATGTGAAGAAATAAAGGTTCATGATATGATGTTCTTAACTAAGTGAGGTCATTATGAAAACGATTCTTGTTACAAATTTAGGATCTACATCCACCAAAGCAGCTATTTATCATGATTTAGAGTGTGCATATGAAACCACGCTTCGCCATCCAGCATCGGATTTAAGTCAATTTAAATCCATCTTGGATCAAAAAGAATATCGCAAACAAGCCTTAGAATCATGGTTGGAAAGCATTCATGTTTCATTTGCTTCTTTAGACATTATTTGTGTTCGAGGAGGTGTTTTAAAACCATGTGTCAGTGGCATTTATCGTGTTGATGAAACCATTATTCAAGACATTCTCAGTGGACAATATGGCATGCATGTGACCAATGTCGGTAATCTTATTGGGTATGAATGGGGACAAACATACCACAAAGAAGTGGTGTTTGTGGATGCTCCTATCAGTGATGAACTTCATCCTTTAGCCCGCTATAGTGGTCATGCGCTCATTGAGCGTCGCAGTGTGTATCATGCCCTCAATCAAAAACAACAAGCCCGGATATACGCTCAAAGAGTTGGAAAAACGTATGAGGAACTTAACCTCATTGTGTGTCATATGGGAGGAGGAATCTCTGTAGGTGTTCATCATCATGGCAAAGTCATTGATGTTACCAATGCCTTGGATGGAGAAGGTGCGATGTCACCTGAGCGTGCTGGCTCACTGAGTTCAATGGGTGTTTTAAAACTTTTAAATCATTTTAATCATGATGAAGCCCTTTTAAAGAAAAACCTCGTGGGATTAGGAGGGTTAATGTCGTATGTGAATACCAGTGATTTAAGAGAAGTGATGGCACAAGCTCAAGATTCACCATCGCATCGTTTACTGGTGGAAGCCATGATGTATCAAGTGGCCAAAGACATTGGCGCAATGGCCACGGTGCTTGAGGGTAAGATTGATCAGATTATTCTTACTGGAGGCATTGCTTACAATCAAGAGTTAATGGACATGCTTAAGAAACGCATTGGATTCATTGCTCCCATCAGTGTATATCCAGGTGAAGATGAACTCTATGCTTTAGCATGTGGAGCATTACGCTACTTGAATCATGAAGAGCAACTTCAAACTTACTAGTAAAGGATGAATATGACACGAATCAATGCACAAGAATGGTATGCATACTTAATCTCTGGCGCAAAAAATGTGGTCGTGAATGAGATTAATCTTAACCGCATCAACGTGTTTCCCGTACCCGATGGCGATACAGGAACGAATTTATCGCTTACCATGAACATGATGATACAAGGAGCTAAGAAAGTGGAACATGTGGGTGAACAAACCCAACAGTTTGCTTCTTTAGCCTTAAATAATGCTTATGGTAACTCGGGGATGATCTTTGCGCAGTATTTTCATGGATTATCACAGGCATTTCAAGATCAAGTGAGTGTTTCGACAGATGAGATTGTCAAAGGATTTCAACTTGCATTTGAAAAAGCAAAAAGCTCGGTCTCATCTCCAAAAGAAGGCACAGTGTTAACGGTCATGAGGGTATGGGCTCAATCATGGGAAAAGCACGTCAATGACAATTTTGAACATGCATTTGAAGAAGTGCTTAAACAACTCTCAAAAGCGGTAGATAACACCACAAATCAACTTAAAGTACTTAAAGATAATCATGTGGTGGATGCGGGAGCAATGGCTTTTTTCTATTTCATGCAAGGTATGCATCGATTTATGCAAACCAAAAGTCTTGACGACATTTCCTTTGAAGCTGCAACCTTAGCGTTAGTGGATGAAATTGCGATGAGTGTGGATGTGGGTGAATACCGCTATTGTGCACAATACTTAGTTAAACCTAATCAAGACACTACATCATTCAAATCCATGCTTTCAACTTTGGGTGATTCACTTGTGATTAATGAGGTGAATGATACCTTAAGCATTCACATTCACACCAACGATCCTCATATCATCATGAAAGAGTGTGTTCAATTAGGTCAAGTGATCTCACATAAAGTGGATGACATGGTGCTTCAAGCCAACATGATTCATCAACCTGTCTCTAAAATGGTTATTCTTACTGACTCCATTGCGGATATCCCACAAACCATAGTGGATGAACATCACTGTGTGGTATTACCTTTGAATCTGATTGTGGATTCTGTGGTGTACATGGATAAACTCACCATGAAAGCTGATGATTTCTATCAACACTTGGATGATTACACCCTCAATCCAAGTTCCTCACAACCTACCATTGCGAGCGTGGAACGGTTACTTAAAACACTGCTTCAACATTATGATGAAATCATTGGAATCTTTGTGTCTTCAAAGATGAGTGGAACCATCAATACCATGCATAAAGCACTCAATACACTCAATACTGAAGGCAAGAAAATCACGTTCATTGACTCAAAAGTGAATTCCATTGCGCAAGGTTTAGTGGTGTCGGAAGCACTGCGTGTTAAGAAACTAGGTTACAGTTATGATGATGTGGTGACACACATTCATGATGTGATTCCTCGAGTCAGAATCTATGTGAGTGTTAAAGACCTAAAATACATGATCAAAGGTGGTCGAGTTTCAAAGAACACTGGATTTGTGTTATCTAAACTCAAACTACAACCTGTGATTTCCATTGATTCAGAAGGCAAAGGCATTATTCCTTATAAATCATTTTCTCAACAAAGTGCAGTTAAATCGATTTTAAAAGTACTTAAGAAGGACATGGAAGAAAAGGGGATTGAGAAATATGCCTTAGTGTATGCGGATAATCCGCATGACTTGGATGAATTCTCAAACAAGGTCAAAGAAATCACAAAACAAGACCCGGCCTACATTGAAACCATTTCACCTATTGTGGGTCTAAATGCTGGTAAAGGGGCCTTTGCGATAGGGTACATTCAATCTAAACAATAACAATAAAGGATCCATAAGTGGATCCTTTGTTGTTGGACGAACTATGTTAGGGTTTCGTCGGCTTCTTCTTGAACTTTGTCAAAGGCTTTGTGAAGTGCGTCTTTGGTTTTTGTCATCACTTCCATGACTTTTCCTTTCGCATTTTCAAACATGCCTTCAACTTTTAGCGCTGGATCATCTGTGATGGTACCAACCACTTCCTTCACTTTGCCACCGATTTGGGCAATAACACCCTTACGTCGTAAGACTTCAAATGTTACCACTGAACCAACAGCCACAAGGCCTAAAGCAATGAGTTTTTTCATGTGAACCACCTTTCTTTGTTTCCATTATAACATAGTTTAAGCAGTAGACAGAAAAGGAGTGCTTATTAGACTTTGACTTGATTCTTTCCAGCCTTTTTGGCTTCATACAGTTTTTTATCGGCCAAGTCTATGAGTTCTTCACGTGTTTCATGGGAATACTCAACCACTCCTGCACTGATGGTCACTTGTCCTACTTCATCAAACATTGTTTGATTGATCTTATCAACCAAACGTTGAGCTGCACGATGACCTTGAGCTAATGAGGTGTTAGGGAAGATCATCAAAAACTCTTCACCACCATATCGACCTCCAATATCAAACCCACGAATGGTATGATTGATGATTTCACCTATTTTTCTAAGTATGGCATCACCTACTAAATGCCCATAAGTATCATTGATTGTCTTAAAGTCATCGATGTCCACCATCGCAATACTCAATACTTGCGTGTTGGATACGTTTTGATTGAGATGAAATTTGAGTTCTTCTAAGATGGAGGAGCGACTACGTAGTCCAGTTAATTCATCAAACATGACTCTTTCAAGTAATTGTTGATTTTGAGTTCGTAACAGCACTTCATTTTCTTTTTGAGAGGTGATATCAAACACGATTCCAGCCACAAGTGTAGCTTTGCCTTCACTGTTTCTCTCCACTACTTTTCCTAAGTCATAGAACCATCGATAAGTTCCATCTTTTGCTTGAATGCGATAGGTATGTTCATAGTTAACAGTGTCATCATGCATGGCTTTAATCATGGAGTTCATGGTAGGATCATAATCATCCATATGAAGTTTATTAGTGAAAAAACTGTAGTGTACAAACTCAGGCATTTCATCTCTAGTGTATCCTAAGATGTTAATTTTCTTGTCATTGAACGTGGCTCGTCCATTGGTTAAATCAAGGTACCAATGACCCAAGTTTTCTACTTGTGATAAGGAGAAAGTATGATTGTCATTGATTTCTTTAAGAAGTTGTCGATTAAGTCTTTCTAATTCTTCAATACGAGCAATAAGTTGATCTAATGAATAATTGTTATCGTTCATAATGACATCCTTTGTGATCTTTCTTATCCTTATTAAACCATAGATTCATCGTATTAGGGAAAAAACATTGAATAAAAAAAGTAAACCGTTAAGTTTACTTGTGTCATCAATCGAAAGTGAAGTGAGTTTGGTTTAAGATGTCTATACAAGCTTCAATGATATCTTCTCGATATTGCTTTCCTTTGGCTTGAATAAGGTTTTGAATGGTGGTTTCTTTGTCAATGGAGGGTCGATAAGGTTGAAACGACAACATCGATTCCACCATATCTGCCACTTCAATGATTTGAGCTTCAATAAGAATCTCATCACCTTTCAAGCCATAAGGATACCCACTCCCATCCAACCTCTCGTGGTGTTGAAGTACCATGTCTGAAATAGGCCAAGGAAAATCTATCTTTGAAAGCACTTGGGCTCCTAAAGTCACATGAGTTTTGATGAGCTCAAATTCCGCATGAGTGAGTTGAACTGGTTTATTGAGGATTTGTAAAGGAATATAGAGTTTACCTAAATCATGAAGTAAGCTGGCTATTCCAATGGCTTCTTGATGATCTTGAGTCAATCCTAATTTTGGGCAATCTTAAACGCTAGTTTGGAAACACGTTTTTGATGCCCTGAAGTATAAGGGTCACTGATTTCAAGGAAGGATGAGAATGCCTCAATGGTTTGATTGAAAGTTGTTTTAACTTGATTCAATGATTCGAGAATACGATGTTCGTCTTTTTGCTTCTCTAATGCATAGCCTACGATTTCATTGTACATTCGAATTAGTTAGATTTCATCTTGAAATTGTTTGTGTTTTAGTACGGTATCAAATCCAATGAAACCTACTAGTTTTTGATTAACATGCATTGGAACGACCAACACTGATTTGATGTCTTGTTGCATTAGGATTATTTTTTCACTGATTTGATGTTCATCCATTTCATTCACATCATACACATTAATCACTTCGTTTTTATGAAGTTTAATCATCCACCAAGGGAAGATATCGACACTTAGGTTTTGAAGCATATCAATAGCAGGATCAATTCCCTTTTTACACCATTCATAGGTGTTGCTCATCGATTGATTGTCTTTATCAAACTCAAAAACATACACTCGACAGACATCAAGAAGCGTTCCTAATTGCGACAAACTTGAGTTTATCGCAACATCAAGTTGATCAAAAGGGGAATCCATGAACATCTTGGAAATAGTGGTTATGATCTTTTGATAGTCAAGGAGGGTTGCGTAAGCATCTTCTTTCATGTGTGACTCATAACCTTCACTCAATGATCGCTCTGAGATATCACGATTGTTCACATGATAACCTTCAAACTCACCTTGCTTATTGAAAATGGGTGTACCACTGGATTCAATCACAACTCGATGTCCATCTTTGTGTCTCATAACATGGGTGAGCAAGTAAAAAGGCAATCGTCGTTCAAAATAAGGAAAAAACTTATCCTGAAGTTTTCGAGCTTCCTCTTCACTCATGAAATCCCAACGTCGATGACCCATCATTTCACTGGTTTCATAACCTAACACCGTTTTCCATTGGGGAGAAACATAAGTGATGATTCCATTTTCATCGGTGATGATGATCATGTCTGCCATGGATTCTACAATGGCTTTATAATCTATAGTTGTTACATTGTTCATAAGCATCTGCTACAAATCTATATATTACATCTTCCTTTTGATCATAAACAATCACTTTGAGTAAACGCGTCACAAATCATGCATTAAGCACATGAATCTAAAATGATTCACATTATTGATTCATTCATTAAGGATTGATAGATAATGTGTTCCTTTACTCATGCTGTCACATTTCTCACTCATATGTGTACATCTTGCGATGATTTTGTGATTTTGGATAGAATAATTGTTAGAATTTTAGAGACTATTATATAATAATATAAATAAAAGCGATATAATGAATGATGAAATAGTGTATGGTGCAGCTAATGAAAACTTTGAACAAAAAGGGTATGACCTTAATCGAAGTTGTCGTGGCAATTGCAATCTTCGGAATTGTAATGGTCACCATTTTTCCTGCGGTTTTAGTGCTCAATTTAATGAATACTTATTCGTATGAGAAACTTGATACAACCTATATTGCACAACAAGAGATGGAAAAAATCATCTTTGAAAGCAGAACCAAGAACATCAATAATTTAAGAACATACCTGGTAGACGAAATGGACTATACCTTCGATAATACGATTGTCACATCTTTTGTGTACCATAAAGAGTTTTCCAATTATACTATCACAGTGACATTTACACAATTTGAGGCATCTAATTTATATAACTTGATTGTTGTTGTGGATAGTTCAACCAATGATATTGAAGGTGAGCGAGTTCAACTTGAAACCATGATTGCACCTGGAGGTTCTTCATGAGGGTATTGTTGAACAAAAAGGGATTAACACTCATTGAAATTCTTGTCACCGTATTGATTGCGGCGATAATCATGGGAATGATAGCTTCCATCTTTGGATTTTTTGCACGTTTCTATACCAGTGAGAATCGACAAGTCAATCGTCAAGAAAATATGCGTATTTTACTTCTGAACTTAGAAAAAGACATCCGTATGTCTGATCAAGAAGTGGATTTAACTGGAACATGTTACATCATAGGATCAGGTGCAGATTCTACCCCATCACATGAGTACTGTTTTGATAACATCAATAAAATAGTTTCACGAAATGGGAACATTTTAGCAAGAGGAGTAGATATTTTTACTTTAAAAACAACTGATGACAGTTACATTGCTGTCAATATTCAAATGATTCCTGATGGTGATCGTAAGCTTGTGAAAGCAACATATACGATTTACTTAAGACAAGCAGGAAACTAGAAAGGAGAAGTCATGAGTTATCATTTCGTCAAGAAATTAAAAGAAAAGAGTGGCATTGCCATCATGTCAGTGATGTTGTTTTTCATGGTCATGATGATTTTTGTCGGTGGACTAACAATCACATCTCAAGGAAATATGAATGTTTCCAATACTAGTTCTGAAATGACTGCGGCTTATTATGCTGCAGAAGCCGGAATTAATTATGTTGTGAGTGATTTTAAACGAATCATGGATATTGAAGATGGCGACTTAACACAAGATCAATTCATTGCTTCAATCATGAATTTTGTTAATAATAATCAAACAAAACGTGTTGATTTAACTGAGAACAATGGGACAGAAAGTTACTTTATCCTTCGTTTCAGAGATGTCGTTAGCAACTCAACTACAAGAACATTTTCGTTCACTATTGTGTCTGAAGGTGTAGTCAATGGGGTTATTCGTACTCTTGAAACACTAGTCGACCTTGATTATAGCCTAGGAGCAGGAGATCGAAAGGGATTTGCGGTCAAACATGCGATTTTAGCACAGAATACAATCACAACTGACAATAACTTTGTTATTGGAATTACTCAACGTTTATTAGATGCTTCACCAGGAACAGTGCCAAGTGTTGCGACTTATTCCACAACCTCAGGTTCAATATACTTTAGAAAAACAAGTGGATACACAGGTGTTGTTGAGTTAAGTGCAACTGCACCTGATTCTGTTGCCAACGTAACCGCAGATAAAATTGTTCGACCATTGAATGTTCAAACATTTTCTCCGATTAATTTTGAACCTATACGCACTGAAGCTGCAGATGTTATTTCTAATCCTAATAGCCCAATTGGTTTAGGAAGTTTGTATTCATCTTCAACAAATAGTATAGATAATCCAGCCGCTGGGACTTATACACTTACTTCAGGTACGTATTATATTTCAGAGGTCATTTTTGGTGCTAACAATGTTGTGATTAATGTTCCAAATGCGAACGATGAAGTCTTTATTGTTACTGATAGGTTGGTGTTAGGGAATGTGACTTCTATTGGAGAAGGAACAGTCAAGTTTTATGTTAGACCAGGAAGCAATTCATTTGAATTTCCATCATCTAATAATCGAACAATTGGAAACTTGAGTGCTCCCCATCTATTCATTGTCTATGTGGACACAATTACTCCATTGACAATGCTAAATATTGCAAATGGAACTACAATTTTTGGGTCTTTCATGTTCGAAAATGCAAGCATCACTGTACTTAATGGAGCAACTATTCAAGGTTATTTAATGACAGGTGGTTCCAATGTGAATTTGAGTAATGCTGCTAATGCTACAGTTGCTTTATATTATGTTCCTAATGGAAGAGTTTATATCTCTCAGACAGGAAAGATCAATGGAGCGATTATTGCTAAGGATGTGGTGCTCGAAAACAATGCTGAAGTCTATTATGAGCCTGCTTTTGTTGATAACTTCCCGTTTGATGTAGAATCCCCAATCGTATCGACGACACCATCTGATGGTGTTAGAACCTTAACATTTAGAATCCATAGAACCACAGAACAATAGGGGGAAACATGAAGAGTTTTCAAGTTAGAGCCATTGATGCTAAAGGTAAGAATGTTACTGAACTCGTTTTTGCTGAAGATGTCGCAGAGTTAATTCAAAACATTAAAAGTAAATCTTTGTTTTTAGTGGATTATCAAGAAACCAAATCCACATCAAAATCAGTCACAAAACTGCCAATCAAGAGTCTTGTGATTTTTAGTCGTCAGCTAGGAACCATGATTGGCGCAGGTATTCCTATTATGCAGTCATTGAGTATGTTGCTTGAAAAAGCAGATACTCCAAAGTCTAAGAAAGTGTATCGTAACGTGTTTGAAGAAGTTCAAAAAGGAAATTCTCTTTCAACAGCTATGCAAAGTCAACAAGGAGTGTTTCCAGAACTTCTTAACAACATGATTATGGCAGGTGAGTTAAGTGGAACTTTAGATTTGAGTTTACGTAGAATGGCTGATCATTTTGAAAAAGAAGCAAAACTTAAGAATAAAATTCGTAGTGCAAGTATTTATCCAATGGTTCTTGGTATCTTTTCCGTTGGTGTAGTGCTTGCATTAGTCACGTTTGTGCTTCCTAGCATTACAGGCATGTTTCAACCAGATCAAATCCCTTGGACCACCCAAATCATTCTTAATTTCAGTGACTTCTTAATTTCTAATTGGGTGGCACTTGTCATTGGATTAGTATTCATCATCATTACCATCAACTTACTCTTAAAAATTCGAGACATTCGTCTTCAATGGGATAAATTCAAATTGTTCATGCCAATTATTGGTAAACTCAATCAGACCATCTATTCTGCTCGAGCGGCTCGAGCCTTGTCTTCCCTATATTCCAGTGGTGTTCAAGTGCTTGATATGTTAGAAACAACAGGACGTGTCTTAGGTAATGTTTACTTAGAGGACATGTTTCTTCAAGTCATTGACAAAGTAAGTCGAGGAGAACTGATATCGAAGTCCATTCAAGATACACAATCGTTTGATCCAATGTTGTCATCCATGATTTATGTCGGAGAAGAGACGGGTGCCATTGGAGATATTCTAGATTCTACCGCAGATTACTTTGATAATGAAGCCGACAGTGCACTTCAGAGAATGATTTCGATGATTGAACCACTGATGATTATAGTATTAGGCTTTGTGATTGGATTCATTGTGTTATCAATCATCCAACCAATCTTTCAAATGTATGAGACATTCTAACCAGACACAAAGGGGGTCTAACCATGAGTTTAGCCATTGAAATAAAGAGTAATGAGATCATAATGGTTGAAGCAAAAGTCACTAAGTCTAACATTCAAGTGCGTTCAACCCATTCATTTGAATTCAATGAGAACTTGATAAACCAGCATGGCATTGTTGATGTTGACAATTTTGCCATGGTGTTATCATCTCAGTTGAATCAAATGGATACCAAAGAAAAGAAATGCAATGTTTGCATCAACAATTCCTCAATTATCTACCGAGAAATTTTGGTTCCAAAGGTTGATGAGAAACGATTGCCTTTCCTAGTGCGATCAGAAATGATGAGTGCACTGCATCTTACGCCAGAATACTTAATGGATTTCATCCCACTAGAAGAAGTTGAGAAGGATGGTAATCCAATGTATCGAGTATTGGCTGTGGCTATTCTAGAAACAGCCATTGAATCTTATGTGACGGCTTTTAAGAAAGCTAACCTTAAGATCAATACCCTTGATACCGCATCCAATTCAATTATCAAGATGATGGATGAGTTTAATGTTTCCAACACAACAGCACAGTTCATTGTTGCTGATGTTCAAAAAGGACAATTGAAGCTTTATCTCTTTGATGAAGGAATTTATGTGCTCACCAGAAATACACGTTTAAGTGCGAGTGGTGATGAGCAATCTGAAATTGATGAAATTGTTGAAAGCATTAGTAAGATGAGTCAATACACCTTCACACGAAACAGTAAAGGCATACACACCATTGTCTATACGGGACAAAATGCTAACTTACTTCAAGTGAGTGAAAGTGTTGAACAAAGTTTAAACATCCCAGGAAGACTCTTTAGTGACATCGTTAAAGAAGTGAAGAGTATTGAGTTAGACAATAAATACGTCAATGCGGTTGGCGTACTGTTAAGGAAGTGATCTCATGAAAAAACAAGACATGAACTTACTCGAAAGTTATCAAAAAATCAGTAAAATTCGAGCGAATAGAGATGCTACTGGACGTATTTATGTCATGATTTTTGTTGGGACATTGTTAATCGCAAGTGCCTATTGGCTTGTGTTATTCATTGAAAACAGTAACTTAAAACAAAACATTCAAACCATTCAAGATTACTTAAACAGTCCACAAATTGTTGAACGTAGCAATGAAGCAGATCAACTTAATGAAGATGTTACCAAACTAGATGCCATTCTAAACGAATTAAAGAGTGCTCAAGATGTCTTCGCTCTTCAACCTACATTTAGCTCATCAGCAGTCAATCTCATTGTTGCGGAGCGACCTGGTACGGTTCGAATGAATTCCATCTCCTACAGCGGTGATGCAATCACTTTGGATGTTTCTGGAACTCGCGTTTATTCTGTTTCTGATTACGTTATGAGACTAAGAAGATCCAATGCTTTCCAAGAAGTCCAATACAGTGGTTATACCTTAACTGATGGAATTTACAACTCCAGCATCACCATTATTCTCAAAGGAGGACAATAAGATGACACAATTATCTAAACGTGAAGTATTCTTGTTATTCTTTATGGCTGTCTTTGTCACAGGAGCTTTGTTTTATGTGTTTCTTTTGACGCCTCTAAGTTTAGAGATTGCAGAAAACAGAGAGCAACTTAATCAACTTGAATTTAGAAAACTTCAAACAGAAACCAATTTAGGCATTATCCCTCAACTTAGAACACGTCGTGATGTGAAGATTGAAGAAACAGCCGCTGTGTTAAGTACAATATCTAATCCTTTGCATGCTGCTGAATTTGAACGTTGGTTGCTTCCAGTCTTAGCTGAGCATAATGCTAGAGTGGTGAGTGTCAGCTTATCTGAAACGCAAGTAGCAACCCCAGAACTGTTGTACACTCAAGTGAGTCCTCAAGTTTATCGCCTATTGGAGCTCATCCAAGATTACAACAATGTTACCGTGACTCCAATAACACCACTCCCTGAATCAACCACACAAATGCTTTATGCAGAATACAGTTATCAGTTTACTTCCACATTTGAAAACTTCATCAACATTGTTGATGAAGTGAAAGAATTTGATACAACATACTTTGTTAGTAACGCATTCTATGATATAAACAATCGTGAAGGTAGTATTACGGTTCGAGTCTATTCAGTCCATAAACTCACTGAACAAGAACTCTTAGACATTTATAAAGGCGATTTTGGCAATCACCCAAATGAAGTGACTGGACCAGATGTTCCTAGTAATCCTAAATAAGTAAGCTGATGTACCACTCAAATACTTGAATTCCAACTAAGTAAGCAATGAATATTCCTATGGCTAAGTATGGTCCAAAGGCAATGAGTGACTTCATCTGAGATTTCTTTAGTGCCAATAAAACCACTGCGACACTTCCTCCTAAGATTGCTCCAATAAAGAAGGCAACAAGGGTTGCTTGATATCCTAAAAGTAAACCACTTACAGCCATGAGTTTGATGTCTCCACCACCAAGCCCATTAGTGATAATGGCGAGGATGTAGAAGGGGACACTGATAATGAAAAATCCAATGAGATGATCAACAAAGGGCAGTGAAGTGAAAAATGCAATATGGATTATGGCTAAGATAAGGATAAAAACATGAAAGCGATCATAGATTTCCATGGTATCAAAATCAATCATCGCAATGATTAAGCATAATGATCCCAATATCATCGCAATCATCGTTTGATAACTTAAACCAAAACGAAGATATGACATCAAGAAGAGGATGCCGGTGATTGTTTCAATCAGTGGATATCGAATTGAAATGGGTTCATGACAATGAGCACAACGTCCTTTTAAAAAGACATAACTGAGGATAGGAACTAATTCTAGTGGCATAATGCGATGTTCACACTTTGGACAAAAGGATGTGCCCTTAGCAACAGATAATTTCCTAGGTAATCGATAAATCACCACATTGAAAAATGATCCTAGTATTGCGCCTAAACTGAAGATATAGATAAGAATAAGTAGCTCCATAGTTGACCTCTTTGACTATCATTATACAAAAAGATGAATCACAATTAAACATAAGGAGGGTCTGTTTATGATTTCAATCCCACTCGGGCAATTATTATTAGAAGAGAACATTATTTCGCAGGATCAACTTAACGAAGCATTAACCCGTCAGAAGGTATTGAAAAAGCGTTTAGGTGAAGTCATCATTGATTTAGGCTATGTCTCTGAAAAGGATATTTTACTCTCCTTAGCGAAGAGATTGAAGATTGAATATGTTGAAAATCCAATCCTTATGATTGATTTTGATGTGATTCGATTGGTTCCAGAATCCTTTGCACGCAAACATGAGATTTTCCCACTTTATCTTCGACTTGGAACCTTAACCATTGCGACCAATGATCCTCTTGACTTCAATTGTCTTGAAGATTTAAGCATGATTACCGGTTTAGAAGTCAAAACAGTCATCTCTTCTAAATCAGACATCAATAAAGCCATTGAGCGTGCTTATCGTCGTAGTAATACTGATGAGCTCATGGATGATATTCGTGCAGATGGACTCACTGATGCAGAGTTTGGAGCACTTGACATGGATGATGCCAACATGGCAGAACGTGTTGAATCAGCTCCTGTTGTTAAGTTAGTCAACAGTATCATCATGGAAGCTTACCAACAAAATGCCAGTGATATTCACATTGAACCTGAAGAAACATACACGAGAGTTCGTTTCAGAATTGATGGTGATCTTCAACTTTACAGTCAATTCACTCATGAAGTTCACCAACTTATTACCACACGGATTAAGATTATCAGTGGAATGAACATTGCGGAAAAACGTATTCCACAAGATGGTGGTTTACGTTATCGTAATGACTATGCTCGATTTGACTTGCGTATTTCTACGATACCAACAGCCTATGGTGAAAAAGTGGTCATGCGTTTACTTGGTGCTGATAAGAATATTAGTTATGAATTACACAGTTTAGGTTTATCCAACTATACTATTGGATTAGTTGAAAAAGCTTTGCGATTACCTCATGGTATCTTGCTTGTGACAGGACCTACAGGGAGTGGTAAAACCACTACACTGTATTCCATGCTAGCCAAACTCAATGATCCTACCAAAGCCATTGTGACCATTGAAGATCCAATTGAGCGTAAGTTTGAATCCATCACTCAAGTTCAGGTGAACGCTCGTGCTGGATTAACCTTTGCGAATGGATTAAGATCCATTTTACGTCAAGACCCTGATACCATCATGGTGGGGGAGATTCGGGATACTGAAACGGCAGAAATTGCGATTCGTGCTGCGATTACAGGTCACTTTGTGTTATCCACCATCCATACCAATGACGCCTTATCCACTGTTGTTCGTTTAACAGACATGGGGATTGAACCTTTCTTGGTCGCTTCTTCTGTGAAATGTGTTATCTCACAACGTTTGGTTAAAAAGATTTGTACTCATTGTAAAATGGAAGTTGAAGTTGAAAGTGCTGACAATTTATTGTTAGGGACACACTTAACTCATGCTCATATTGGTAAAGGATGTAAGTTTTGCAACAACACTGGATATTCTGGACGAACAGCGGTATTTGAAACCATTCTTATTGACTCTGCTCTTGAACAACTCATCTCTCATAACGCAAGCATGGATGAGTTGAAGAAATATGCGAAAGAAAAGAACATGAGAATGCTTGCGGATGAAGTGATAGATTTAATTAAAGAAGGCATAACCAGTGTTGAGGAAGGTGTCAATATCCTTTACTCCACGGATTGAGGCACGTTATGTTAGATGATATCTTACAATATGCTTTCAATCATGATTGCTCAGACATTCATTTAGTGGCGAAGATGCCACCTATTGTTCGCAAACTTGGAAAATTAGTGAGATTGGAGTATCCTGAGTTAACCGCTCATGAAGTGACAAGTTGGATCAATGGGATGTTGAATCATGATCAACAACGCCTTTATAATGAAGGTCATGACATAGATACAGCATACACGGATCAACTTAAAAATCGTTATCGTTTGAATATCTTTAGAGCTCAAGGTCAACCAGCCATTGCGATGCGACTCTTAAGAAATAAGATACCAACCATTGATCAATTAGGATTACCTCAGATTCTCAAGTCATTAGCCGATGAACCTCGTGGAATGGTTCTGGTCACAGGTCCAACAGGAAGTGGTAAATCCACCACCTTAGCCGCGATGATTGATTACATCAATGAGCGTCATGCTAAGCATATTCTTACATTAGAAGATCCAATTGAATACATTCATCAACCAAAGAAAGCACTGATTAATCAACGTGAAGTGCATCGTGATGTTCATGGCTTTGATGCAGCACTACGTTCAGCTTTGCGTGAAGATCCAGATGTGATTTTAGTGGGTGAGATGAGAGACTTTGAAACAATCTCTTTAGCACTGACAGCTGCGGAAACGGGACACTTGGTGTTCTCTACATTGCATACCACAGGAGCTGCAAGTACCATTGATCGTATCATTGATGTCTTTCCACCTCATCAACAAGCACAAATCAGAACTCAACTTGCTTCAGTTTTAAAAGGGGTGGTATCACAAGCTTTAATTCCACGCATTGATGAGCCAAAACGAGTTGCGGTGCACGAGATCATGATCATGACTGATGCGATTGGAAACCTCATTCGTGAAAACAAGATTGTGCAAATTAACTCGAGTATTCAGACAGGAGCAAGACTAGGTATGCAGTCACTTGAGACATGTTTAGCTTCTTATATCAAAGAAGGTGCCATTAACTTAGAAACAGCGTTAGAATTCAGTAGCAACAAAGAATTCCTTAAACGTTTAATCTAGGTTAGAAATCACATATTTGATACTATATTCACATACTTATATCAAACTATATTGACAATTAAAGATTAAAGATGTTTAATTAAAATAACAAAAGGAGACATACATCATGTTCAAAAAGATTAAGAATCGTAAAGGGTTTACCCTCATTGAATTAATCGTCGTCATCGCTATCTTAGCGGTATTAGCAGCTATTATTATTCCTACGGTTTCTTCAAGTTTAACTAGAGCAAACGAAGCTAGAGATTTAGCTAATTCACGTTCTATCTATGCACAAGTTTCTATTGCTGTTGTGTCTGCGTCAACGCCTCCTGCTGCTGCTAACTATGCAGCAGATGGAGAACCTACAGGCACTGAATGCAGATACACAGTTGGTGCGCTAGGAAATGTATCGGCTTTTGAATGTAATACACCGACAGGATATTACGTGTTAACCAGTGGGCAAGTAATTAGACCTACTACTCAACCAGGAGATTTCTCTATTGCATTACCAGTAGCTCCTTAACACTTGATTTCTAGTTAACCAATGCCTTACCGCATTGGTTTTTTTTATGTTCATTTTATGTAAATAAATTGATATAAAGTTGATATTTCTTGTATTTGTTTGAAGATAGAAGTATCATAATTTTACGGAGAAAACATTATGCGACTACTATCAGAGAAACATGATATTGAGTACTGGCAATATAGTAAACAAGCAAACAATGTGTACTTAAGTACACTTGCTTCTTATGTATTTATTCTTCCTTTATTTTACTTTGTAGGAAATACAATGATATTTAATATCAATTTCTTTACTATGTTTATTACATTGTATGTTTTGTACCTTAATCGTAAACAACGTTATGGTTATGCTTCTTTCTTGTTTATTTCAATGGTTACCATTGTTACGAGTATGGAATCCATTGCTTTTGGTATGGAAGCTGGATTTGGCTTATTTCATCTCAACATGTCCATCTTAATCGTCTATACCAATTGGAAGAATCGATATAAACTTTTAGGCGTGATTCTTCAAGGGTTAATTTTTATTGCCTCTTTCTTTTATCTTCATGTCTATCCACCATTAACCATCATTGAACCACTATACAAGGAAATCTTTTTTGTGATGAATGTAATCTTGAATGTTACCGCAGTGGCACATTCAGCTTACTACTATGAAAACATCGCAAAACGTAATCGAGAAAAACTTGAAGACATTGCTCGTCAAGATCATCTCACAGGACTTCCTAATCGTTTAAGTTTAAACCAATACCTCACTAAATCCATCGATAAAGATTATAAGGGTTTAGGTGTCATGATGATTGACATTGATCACTTCAAACAGATCAATGACACGCATGGTCATTTAGTAGGGGATGAAGTTTTGATTAAGATTTCAGAACTGTTAAAGAAGAGCATACGTGGTGAAGACTTAGTTGTACGCTATGGTGGGGAAGAGTTCTTAGTGATTATGGAAATGGAGCGAGCTCGCTTCTTTAGAGAAAAAGCTCAAAAGGTATTGGAGTTCATTCAATCAACTCCAATCCAAGCAGGAAACTTAAATCTGAATGTCACTGTAAGCATAGGAGCATTCTATAATTGTTGTAGTCAAGAGTTAAGTTTAGAGGATTGCATTCGAAGTGCGGATAACTTGCTCTATGATGCGAAGCAAGCCGGACGAAATCAAGTGATTCATAATCAAGCTATCGAAGGATAGCTTTTTTACACCTCAATAACGTGTTAAAATAAGACATAATTAACTTAACACTACATGTAATTATGGAAACTATATGTTATAATTCATGTAATAAGAAAGGACATTTGATGCAATCCACTTTACCACGTTGGGAAGAACTCCCTAAACTTGAACTTTATGCTGATCAAGTTCTCTCACTCATTAATCCTTTGTGTGAACAATACCATGTTAAACCTTTAACAAAGGCCATGATTAACAATTATGTTAAACTAGGTCTTATTCCACCTCCTAAGAAAAAACGCTACCAAAGGCTTCATATTGCTTATTTGTTTGTGATTGCTTTTCTTAAGGAAGGATTTGATATTGCTTTAATACGAGAAGGCATTTTAAGTGAAACCAAACGTTTAGGACTAAAAGAAGCGTACAACGCATTTTTAGAAACACTTATTACGGCCCTTGATGCTCCAGAAGCTGCAAACTCTTCTGTGAATGACATTAGTCCAATTATGTTTCATGCAACCCAATGCATCGCCCATCAAAAACGTGCCCAACACTGGATTTCATCTCATTCAAAACAATGATCGAAAAAATCGCTATTTTAACCGACTCAGGCAGTGATGTTCCCGCATCCATGATGCAAACACACCCTATCTTCATTCTTCCACTTCAAGTCAACTACAAAGGACGCAGCTATCGTGATGGTGTCGATATTGACTCTAAGACCGTTTTAGAAAATCTTAAAAACGAAGTGCCAACTACCTCTCTTCCTTTTGGTGAAGATTTAGAACATTTGATCTCAACTATTAAAGCGCAAGGATTCACTCGCATTGTGGGGATTATTTTATCTTCTGGTTTATCTGGAACCTTCAATATGGTTCAACTTCATGCGAAGGAAGCTGACATTCAAATGGACATCTTTGATACCAAAAACATAGGGATTGGCAGTGGATTAACCGCCATACGAGCTGCTCAGTGGGTCAAAGAAGGACTTTTATTTGAAGAACTTAAAACTAAGATAGAAGAATCTATCGCCAACACCAAAGTCTTCTTTGTGTTATCCACCTTAGAATATTTAATTAAAGGGGGACGTATTGGCAAAGTCAGTGGTTTCTTAGGCACTGCTTTAGAACTTAAGCCACTCATCACGTGTGATGAGCATGGAATCTATACGACGGTGGCTAAAGTAAGAGGACGCACTAAATCCATTAAAGCGTTACAAAGCAAAATAGAATCCTTTTATTCCACTGAAAAATCGTATCTTATCGGGATTGCTCATGCGAATGCATTAAGTGAGGCAGAAGCACTGAAAGATCAGCTTTCACTTCTTTTTAAAGATCAAGCAACCTATTTCTTCTCAGAAATCTCTCCCGCATTAGGTGTTCACACTGGTCCTGGACTATTAGGAGTTGGGATCTCTATTCTATAAACAAAGGCACTGCGATGATTCGCGGTGCCTTTATCTTATACATCGAGTTTTAAATCGTTCACTTTAATTTTCTTTTTGATAACGAGGATCTTATAGAAACCATATGTAAGTAAAGCAGGTAAGATAAAGTGTAAGAGTCCTACACTCACTAAAACATCTTGTGTCCATCCCATGGTGGATAAAGTGGTGAACTGTCCTACTAAGCCACTGGTTCCCATACCAGATCCAGCCGCAATGTTAGTCATGTTGAAGACGATGGTTGATATTGGGCCTAAAATGATGGATGTAAGCACTGGAGGAAGTAGAATCCAAGGGTTCTTCACAATATTGGAAATATGAAGCATGCTTGTGCCTAATCCTACTGAGATGAAACTGGATGGTTTGTTGTCTTTTAGTCCCATCACCGCAAATCCAATCATGTGTGCAGCACACCCAACCGTAGCAGCTCCTGCGGCTAAACCACTTAGATTAAGCATAATGCCTAAAGCAGCTGATGAAATAGGGGCAGTGAGGACTAAACCCATAATCATGGAGACAATGATACCCATAAAGAAAGGTTGATAGGTGGTGGCTTCAATGATGATGGCCCCAAGAGAGGTCATGAGTTGTGCTATGAGTGGAGAAATGGATAAGGCGATGAGTGATCCAGTCAGCAATGTCATGAATGGAGTCACTAAGATGTCCAATTGTGTTTCTTTAGAAACCATCTTCCCAGCTTCAGTGGCAACTAGAGCAGCGATGAATGAACCTGCAGGGCCACCTAAACTAGCTCCCATCATACCAGTGACAGCACTGGAGAATAAGACAAGAGAAGGAGCTTGTAAGCGATGAGCGACCGCAACACCAATGCCTGCTCCCATTAATCCCATGGCAGTAGCTCCCATGGTAGTCAAATGAGAACTGATGATGTTCGCACCAAACCATAAGGTTGTTTGATCACCTAAGGTTTTAATGATTAAGCCAATAATAAGGGTAGAAAACAACCCTAATGCCATCGCGGATAGGGCATCAATGAAATAAACTTTGGGTGACAAAGTGATGTTTTTGCGTTGAAGAAATTTTTCCATATGGACCTCATTTCCTGCTCAAAAGCGTATCGCACTTCATGTCATGTGTCAAGTGAAGTGTTGTGCAGTTAGAGTAGGTGTTTAGATGCAAAAACTTATACCTAAGTTACAAGGGAAAAATTGACATTATGTGATAAAATGTTCATTGGGGAAACTTCATGCGTTAGAAATGAGAACACTATGACCATTACCGATTTACTTAAACAAAACCGTAAACAGTTTATCTTCTACATGGTAGGAGCCTTTTTAACCACTCTCAATGGTTTGTTTTCTACTTTTGCCTTATCCAATGCATTTGGCATCATTGAAGAAGCCGATTGGAATGGTATACGAACACGCATACTACTCGTGGTGATTTTCGCATTCACCCCCATTGTTGTGCAAATGCTATCACGTTTCTTAAGAATTGGGTTCATGAGAGACATTTTGATTCAAGTCAGAACCTTAGCCTATCAAAAGATCATGAGTCATACGTATGAAAGTTATCGTAAAACACCTAAGGAACACTATATGTCCATGTTGGTGTCAGACATTAACTTGTTTGAAAAGGATTTCTTCTTATCTTTACTGAATATCATCTTTAGTTTTGGTAGTTTCTTCTTAGGTACCATTGTCTTACTGACCATCTCACCTTTGATTGCGGGAGCCACAATCTTAGTGACCATTCTTCTGTATGGAATCACTTCTTTCTTTAAACCCATTGCCCGTAAAAATAAAGCAGAAACCCAAGAGGCCAATGCGTCTTACAACACCCAGTTAAGTAACATTCTACAAGGATTGGAAGTCATTAAGTTGTACCATGTGGAAGAATTCTTTAAGCCTCCATTTCAATCCATCATCACTGTTTTAGAACAGATCAAGAAGAAAGCCTTTCAAATTGATGAACTTCAATCCAATCTCAATCATTGGATTGCGGCTTCGTATCAAACAGTGATTTACATCTATGCTACTTTCTTGTTTGTTCAAGATCAAATCTCATTAACGGCGTTAATTTTAGTCTTTAACCTCATTGGACAATTGGTGTGGAGCATGATCAGTGGATTTAACTTCATTAACCGCTATCGCACTTCAGTGGATATCTTCAATCGCATCACTCAAACTTCACCAACATTACACGGTGAAGAGAAGATGCGCTTTAATGAAGAACTCTCTGTGGTGTCATTAACCTTCAACTATGAACACAAGCCTGTGTTAGATCAACTCAGCTTCACCATTAAACCCTATCAAAAGGTGTTGGTCATTGGGCCATCAGGGGCAGGAAAGACCACCCTTGTAAGTTGTTTAGCTCAAAATTTATCCAGTTATGAAGGGGATGTGAATGTGGATCAGGTAGAGCTGCGTCATATCCAACACGAAAGTTTCTTAGAAGAAGCAGGGTATATTCGTCAATCTCATTTCTTATTCAATGATTCCATTAAAAACAACATCATTCTTGCCCAAGAATTGGATGAAGCAAAACTCACACAAGTGTTGAAGGATGTGGATTTGTACGATTGGATTCAGACCCTTGAACTGAAAGAAGATCATGTTTTAACCCAAGATGGCTCAAACATCTCAGGGGGACAAAGACAACGCATTTCCATTGCTCGTGAGTTGTACCATGACTTTCCTATGATGTTTGTGGATGAACCATCTGCTTCCTTGGATGACATGACATCTCAAAAGATCTATGACACACTTCTTGGATTAAACAAAACGTTGATTTGTGTGACGCATCGTCATATTGAGTATTTAAAACCATACTTTGATCAGGTGATTGAATTAGAACCATTAGGAGGTCAAGCATGAAACAACTTCATTTAGGCCACCGTGGTTGGTTGTTCATCAACATCATTAATATGATGTTCATGACATCACTGAATGGATTAAGCATTTACTTACTTCGCTTTATTACTGATTATGGGTTAAGTAAGCAGTTGGACTTGATGCTTCAAACAGCACAATGGATGTTACTGTTGTTGGTGTTCTTGCTGATAGCGGATGTGATAGGTACTTACTTACGATCACGCTACATTGAATCCAGTTTGATCATGATGAAGAAAGCTTACATCAATCAATTGCTTAATCAAGACATCACTCAACTTCAAAAAGAAAAAGTGAGTGTCTATCGCTCTAATCTCACCAATGATTTTGATCGCTTTCAAGATAAGTACTTGCTCAATTTACTTCAAATGATTCGTATGACACTGCAGTTTCTGATGGCAGTCATCTTAGTCGCAACCGTCTCCTATTACTTGGTGATTGTGGCCTTTATTCTCTTGTTCTTATTCCTGTTCATTACCTCCCAAAACAGTAAACCTGTACAAAAAAGTGAAGCTAAAAAATCGGCATCCTTACAAAAGTACACTTCTTATGTGGAAGAAACATTACAAGGATTTGACATCATTAAACAACACCAACTTGAACCGCTTCGTCTTAAACAATTCCTTCACCATGCCACTTCCGTTCAAAAAGACAATTATCAAGTGGATGTGAAAGAAACTCAAGTATCAGCACTCAATCAATTCATTCAAAACTTAGTCTTGTTTGGATTGGTCGTCACGGGTATTTTATTTGCCCGCTCCACCAGTGCAGGACTTGGAAGCATCATTGTGGTGGCTTCCAGTTTTGGAAATGTTATGTGGCCATTATCGCAGTTCTCGCCGGTCCTCACACAAATGAAGGGTATTGTTAAAGTGTTAGATGAGTTTGATGCTAACCTTAAAGTGCCTGTCTTAAATCGTCACCAAAGTGTTGATCATTTTGACACCTTATCCTTCAATGATTCAGATTTAGGCTATATGGATGAAGAGAAATCCATCTTAACCCATGTGAATCTAGATATAAAAAAAGATGAAAAAATCTTGATAGTTGGTCGCAGTGGAGCAGGTAAATCGACCATCTTAAAAACCATTCGTCAAAACATTCAACCCAAACAGGGAAGTGTCACCCTCAATGATCATGACATCTTTGATTTGATTCCAATCGATTACTATTCCTTATTCACAACCGTAGATCAAATTGGATTCATCTTCTCAGGTACGGTTAAAGAAAACCTTACCTTATACCAAGACCTCAGTGATGAACACTGCCTTCAAGCCTTGAAGCACGTTGGCTTGGCTCATTTGAAACTGAATGATGTCTTAGTGAACAACGGCTCTAACGTCTCAGGAGGACAGCGAGCCCGGTTGATGTTAGCACGAGCTTTATGTTTAGAAACCAGTGTCATCCTCTGTGATGAAATCTTTGCCTCACTTGAACTTGAGATTGCACAAAGCATTGAAAAAGACTTGTTGTCGTTGCCTAAAACCATCATCAATGTCAGTCATATCATCTTTAAAGAAACCTTACCTCTCTATGATAAAATCTACATCGTAGAAGAAGGAGAATGTCTTCTTGCTTCATCCCAACAAGAAGTGTGGGAACGCATGATCTTATCTCAATCCTAAGCAAACAAAAGCGCAATCATGCGCTTTTGTTTATAGGGAGAGAGAATGAAAATGGGCCAATAGTTCGTTTGGTTGTAAGCGTTGTTTAGCCTCTGCACAGACATCCAACACCACATGTCCTTCATGAAGCATGATGCAACGATCACCATAAGCCAAAGCATCCTGTATTTGATGTGTAATCATTAAGGTGGTGATCTTAAATTGTCGAATCAAATACTGTGTGAGATGCATGATGTGCTGGCTTGTTTTTGGATCTAGAGCAGCAGTATGCTCATCCAGTAACAACAGCTTAGGGTGTGACACCACAGCCATCAATAGACTTAAAGCTTGACGTTGTCCACCTGATAAATAGGCAACCTTGACATCCAACTTCTCTTCAAGTCCCATGTTGAGTTGAGTAAGGATGCTTGCGATGTGAGTGCGAGAAGTTGAATCAACCCCTTGTTTGAGGTTATAAGGTTGGCCTTTGTTCAGTGCTAAACTCATATTTTGCACAATGCTTAGTTGAGGTGAGGTTCCTAATGAAGGATCTTGATACACTCTTGAAATGCTTTGAGCTCGCCTGAATGAAGGAAGATGAGTCATCTCTTGATCATTGAAGAGAATCTTTCCATGATCAACAGCCAATTGTCCATCAATTAAATTAAGTAAGGTGGACTTTCCACTGCCATTGCTTCCTAACACCACCACAAATTCACCTTCCTGAACATTAAAATTGAACGATTTAAACAATGGTTGTTCATTTAGGGTGTTTAAGTGAAATGTTTTTTGAATGTCTTGAAGCACTAACATGATTATCTCCTCCTTTCAGTGACGTTAAGATGGTTTTACCATAAGTTGGTTTAATCACTAAGGCAATCACAAAGATAAGGGCTGTAATGAGTCTTAATGAACTAGGATGCAAACGCAGAGCTAAAGCAGAGGCAATGGTGAATCGATATAAGAGCGATCCAACAATGGCCATGGTGGTTAACTTAGCACCAGTGGAGGACAACAAAGAGTCACCTAACACCACTGATGCTAAAGCAGCCACAAGGATGCCAAATCCCATCGACAGATCATAGAAACGTGTCATCATCACAACCAAGGCTCCACACAAGGCGATGATGGCATTGGAAAGTGAATATCCTAATGCTTGATAAGCACTGAGGTTTTCACCAAGTGCTAATACAAGTTTTGGATTATCACCAGCAACCTGTAATATCATCCCTTTTTTAGTTTGTAGAAACCAGTCCAGCAGTAACTTAAGACTGAAGACAATAAGAAGGAGAAGGATAAGATGATACCAACGGGTTAAAGACACACTCATCCATGATG
>Ga0208242_100391_pt1 | contig 32426 bp, 28 predicted proteins | sample SubbioAug_CSW13A_FD_184825 | JGI IMG/M metagenome (GOLD analysis project Ga0208242, IMG submission 184825) | Serpentinite rock and fluid subsurface biosphere microbial communities from McLaughlin Reserve, California, USA - CR12Aug_CSW13A (SPAdes) | ecosystem: Environmental > Terrestrial > Deep...
GTCCAGAACAGTTTGCCTCGAACTCATGCCGGAAGTTTATGCCGTCGCCGACCACAACCGTGGTTACCGTTCAAGATGGGTTTGCCGGACGCATACGGAACAGCAGACCCTTGAGAAGTTTTATGCCAGTGTGAGGGCCAGGGCATCAGGGGTGGACAATGCTGCTGGCAAGCAAAGGATCATCTACGAGCTTTATGAGCGCTTCTTCAAAGAAGGGTTCAAAAAGATGACTGACAGGCTGGGCATTGTCTACACCCCAGTGGAGGTGGTGGACTTCATCTTGCACAGTGCTGATGTCATATTGCGTGAAGAATTTGGTGCAGGTCTGAGTGATGAGGATGTCCACATCATTGACCCTTTCACTGGCACTGGAACCTTCATGGTGCGCTTGCTGCAAAGTGGCCTGATCAAGCCGCAAGACCTTGCAAGGAAGTACAAGGGTGAACTGCATGCCAATGAGATTGTCCTGCTGGCCTACTACATAGCAGCAATCAACATTGAGGAAACCTTTCACAGCCTGGCCAGAGAGCATGAACCTGAAGCTGGCTACCAGCCCTTTGAGGGCATTGTCCTGACAGACACCTTCCAGTTGAGTGAAGGGACAAGCAAGCTGGATGGAGCCTTCCCAGAGAACAACAAAAGAGCAGCAAGGCAGAACAGCATTGACATAAGGGTGGTGGTGGGCAACCCACCCTACTCTGCCCAGCAGGACAGTGAGAATGATGGCAACAAGAACCTGAAGTACCCACACCTGGACGAAAGAATACGAAGGACCTATGCAGAGCAATCTTCTGCCACTCTGGTCAAGAATCTGTATGACAGCTACATCCGTGCCATAAGGTGGGCCAGTGACAGGATCAAGGACCGTGGTGTCATCTGCTTTGTGACCAATGGCTCCTTTGTAGATGCCAACAACATGGATGGCTTGAGGGCATGTCTGGTGACTGAGTTCAGCAGTGTCTATGTCTTCAACCTGAGAGGCAATGCAAGGACATCAGGTGAACAAAGAAGGATGGAAAAGGGCAATGTGTTTGGAGAGGGGACAAGAACACCTGTGGCCATCACATTCCTGATCAAGCACCCTGGAAAAACCAACCCTGGACAGGTCCACTATCACGACATTGGTGACTACCTCTCAAGGGAGGAAAAGCTCAAAATCATCACAGACTTTGGCTCTGCCAAGGCTGTGCCATGGAGGACCATCAGCCCCAATGACAGCCATGACTGGATCAACCAGAGGGACCCTGCCTTTGACCACTTCCTGCCTTTGGGAGACAAGGGAAACCCATCTGACCTCTCAGTTTTTGACACCTACTCTCAGGGGGTTCTGACAGCAAGGGATGCTTGGGCATATGGCTTTTCAAAAGCAGCAGTCATTGAAAAGATGGGCCACATGGTGGCCTTTTACAACCAGCAAGCAGAAGCCTTCACCAAGTTCAACAGCAGATTGCCTGCTGTAAAAGCCAGTGACAGGCAAAAAAGGGTTGAGAGCTTCATTGACACTGATCCAAGGAAGATCAGTTGGACCCGCTCTACCAAAAATGGAGTGGGCAGAGGGGCAATCTACCCCTTCAAGCTGGAAGATGTCAGGCCTGCCACTTACAGGCCATTTGCAAAGCAATGGCTGTATTTCAACCGTCAGTTCAACGAGATGGTTTACCAGATGCCCAAGATTTTCCCCACAGCAGAGGCTGAAAACTTGGTCATCTGTGTAACAGGGAGGGGAGCAACCAAGGACTTTTCTGCACTCATCACTGACACATTGCCTGACTATGAAACCATCTCCAAGGGGCAGTGTTTCCCACTGTACCGCTACAGCAATGACACTGGCATTGATGTAGACCCAGAAGGGTTGCTTGATGATGAAGCTGGCACTGATGACATGTTCCCTGCTGAGCCTGATGAGGAACAAAGTGCCAGAAGGGACAACATCTCTGACAGCACACTGGAAAGGTTCAGGCAGGTCTATGCCCATGACAATGGGGCTGACATAGCCAAAGGGGACATCTTCCACTATGTCTATGGTGTCTTGCACTCCCCTGAGTACAAGAAGCGCTTTGAAAGTGACCTGAAAAAAGTCCTCCCCCGGATACCCTTTGCCAAGGACTTCTGGGGCTTTGCCATGGCAGGCAGAGCCCTTGCACACTGGCACCTTGGGTATGAAACAGTGGAGCCCTATCCAGTCACCCAGGCAGGTGAACTGGACTTGGGAGACCCAGCTCTGTACCAGGTTCAGAAAATGCAGTGGGGCAAAGCTGGCAAAGAGGTGGACAAGACCACCATCATCTTCAATGGGCGCATTCGTCTCACAGGCATTCCCTTGGAGGCCTATGACTACATAGTGAATGGCAAGAGTGCCATTGAATGGGTCATGGAGCGCTATCAAATGACTGTGGACAAGGACAGTGGCATCCGTAACAACCCCAATGACTGGTGCAGGGAAGCCAATGATCCAGCCTACATCCTGAACCTGCTGAAGAGGGTGATCAGGGTCAGCCTGGAGACTGTCAGCATTGTGAAGGCCCTGCCTCCACTGAATGAAATTAAATAACTTCAGCCAGACCAATTGAAGGGGGCCTGAGTGGCCCCCTTTTGATTTGGTATATATACATTATTTTCAGATTATTTTGCTGAAATGATATTGACATTTGGTATCATTTTTTATATACTAACCCTAATTTGCAATTGAACTGAAACAGGAAATCAGGTACAAACGATATTCAAAGTCATAGCACTTGACGACCTACTTTTGGTCTCTTGCAAAGAAGCTGTCCCCTCCTACAAGAGGGGATTTGGAGGATGCAGGAGACCATTACCTATTTTTAGGTCGCCAGCAAACTCCATTAACAAAAGAACTGGACATAGCCAGTCTGATATAAGGAGTTATAACTATGATTATTGATACAAATGAAAAAGCACCAGCCCGTAGAGGTCGTAAGCCAGGTAAGGCACCCAGTGCCCCAACACAGCCCCTTCAAAGTGGGGGACCAGCTTCCATCAGTCCATTCAACCCACAGGGAATCATTGAGCAGCCCAGCTTTGTCCTGAAAAGACCTGAAGCCTCTGAAGAGATTGATTTCATGGTCAGGGCCCATTCCATTGCTCAGGACTGCTGGATTGCAGAACCTGCATGGAAAGCCAAGGGAAGAAACCATCACAGCCATGATGAAATGCCAGGGCGCCACTCCAAGGTATTCAAGACTTTGAGTGAGGCTGTGGATGATGCCTGCAGCAGAGGCATTCGTCAGATCAAAAATGCACTGGGGGCCAACCAGGATGATTTCAAATGGCAGAAACGTTTGAACGCTTTATGTGCATGGGCCAGCACATCCATTCGTGAGGCCCGATCTCAGGACCAAGCTCTGCCACTCAAGGGGTGCACAGTCATTGACTTGGCCTGCGGAGGATTTGGGGGCTTCGGCATGGCACTAACCAGCCTGGGGGCAACTGTCACTTTGGCCTGTGATATTGATCGCAAGGCAAGAGCTGTCTATGCAGCAAATGTGGCCCCGCTCAAGATGCATGATGATCTTCAAACCTTGAAAGGTACGGGCCTGGAATGTGACATCTTGACTTTGGGTCTTATGTGCCAACCGTTCTCAAGGGCAGGTGTTCAGTTGGGGAGGAATCACATGGTCCACAGAAGATCAATTGAGGAGTGCATGCGTTTGCTGAAGGAGGTCCAAGCCAAAGTGGTGGTCCTTGGTTTTGTGCGCAACCTTCTCAAGGCAAATGGTGGCCAAGATGCCAAGCGCCTCCATGAAACCCTGGAGCAGGCTGGCTACTTTGTCCAGCAAAAAGTCTTGAACACCAAGGGGTTTGGCTTGCCACAAGACCGAGAGAGGGTGTTTTGGGTGGCTATCAAACCTGGAACAGGCACATCAGATGGGTCCAGTTACACCTTCCCTGTGGAAAAGGCATGGTCAGCTATTGTGCAAGACATCATGGACCAGCACATCCCAGCAAAATTGAGTGGGGCTCGTATCACTGACAGACAAGAAGAGCCCAGCTCCAATAGAGGCAATCTTGTCCAAGTGGGTCTCATTGATGGCAGGGATGCACAAGGCTACAGGGTGTATTCCACCAAGGGACTGGGCGCCACACTGACTGCCACTGGTGGTGGTCATGGACAGACATCCATCTATGCCGTTGAAGGTGGAGCAAGACCACTGACACCACGTGAGGCATGCCGTATGCAAGGCTTGCCAGAATGGGCCATTCATGCCCGCCACAAAACAGTGGCCTACAGGCACATTGGTAATGGGGTAGCCATTCCTTTGGTGAGAGAGCTGATGCTACCCTTGGCAAGGATTCTGAAGGGTGCAAGTACTCCTGTTGGCACTGCCTTGGCAGAAGGGGGTGCAGCATGAGCAAGATCTATGTCAGCACCTACCGTAAGTACAACGAAGGCAACCTGAAGGGTGAATGGTTGGATTTGTCCAACTTCAGCTCCAAGGAAGAATTCATTGAGGCATGCACCCAACTTCATGCAGATGAAGGTCAGCCTGAACTGATGTTTCAGGACTGGGAGGATGTGCCCTCCAGCTTTGTGGGGGAGTCCTTTCTAGACGACAGAATCTGGGAGTGGATCAACTTGGACAGCCATGAAAAAGAGGCTGTGCAGGCTTACATGGAGAACGTTGACCACTTGGCAACCATTGCCACAGCCATAGAGAGCTACAGCGGTACCCATGACAGCCCTGAAGCATGGGCCATGGAGTTTTGGGAAGAAACTGGGATGCTTGATCAGGTGCCAGAGTTTGCCCAAGGCTACATTGACTATGAACAGTTTGCCAGAGATGCCAGACTGGGTGGTGACATGGTCTTTGTGGAAAAGGGACGAAGAGTGCGTGCCTTCAGGTGCAACTGACCTGGACCAAGGAAAATGAAAGGAGGCAAAAATATTTCACATTAAGCACTTGACATTGCCATTTTTTCTGATTTATTGAGAGGTGGCAGTGTTATGCGTCGGCTGATGTGTGTTGTGGACCTTCTCTGGACTTGACCTCATGGCTCACAGGCTCTCGATTCGCACTGCCTAGGGTGTTCCCCTTTGTGACCTCATGGAGCAGAAAGACCGGACAAACAAACTGAAACTGCCTGGCTGCTGAACAGCAACCAGCCGATCCAGTGGAGCAAGGGACCCAAAACCCAACCCAATTCGCAAGAATGGACACCAGATACAGCGAAAGCGAGAGGCTTATTGTTCGGACCGCATCTGGGAGTGGACAAGCACTTGAACCGAACTTGGTTGACTCTTGTAATGGTCAACCCCGGATAGATGTGGTGCCCACACTACCGAGAGAGTCCCAACCTGCTGATTTTCAGCGGGTTAGGGAAAAACTTTCCCGGAATCGTGTGGGCAAGTCCTAGCCAGTCTTTCATCAAAGGTGAAAACCATGGCCGAAGGCAGGTGTAAAAACCATGCATAGCAAGGCTGAAACACTGGATCAGACATCAAAACTGATGAGGAAACTCAGCCTTCATCAGGATCAAAAGTATCTTCTGGATAGAACTGGGTAACGGTGTACACCTTGGGAACATCACGAACTGTTTGCACAGTGACATCCACCAGATAAGCCAACTGATGCCATTGCTTGTGGAAACGTGGATCACCAGAAAGCATGGCAGCTTTCACAGCATTGTTCTCAAAAACCACCTTGACTGGGCTGGAGGTGATGGCTTCAATCACTGCCCTGTCACCAGTAGAAGTGCCCTCACCAAACTTGGTCTGACTCCAGAACATAACCATCTTGCGGTAAACATGGTCATTGGGCTCTTTGAGCTTTCCCAGTTCACGGGTGATGGCATTTTGGGCAGCATTGGCCTGCTCAGAGTTGATGAAAATCTGGTTGACCACTACCCCACCGTTTGAGACGGTGAAATTCATCTGACTGCCATGGTCCTTTGCAACAGGTTCAAGAATGTTGCTCCATTGCTTCAGATCCTGTGCCACCACTTCTTTGGGTGGGTTGGCAATCTTTCCACTGAGCCATTCAATCATGGCTTTGGCCTGTGACAACCACTCTGACAGAGACCCACCCTGCCATAGCAAAGGCAGCACTGGAACAGCTTGGGCAACCAGCTCCACAACAATGGACCCACTACGAACCTCCTTGATGTAGAGCTCAGAACCTACCTGGTGCTGTTCGTTAGTCTCACTTTCAATGAACCGTTCAAACTGCTGCCCTACAGCCAGAAGAGCAAGGGTCAGGTCAGTCAGAACAACAGGCTTCTGGTTGTTGATGGTGACTTCCAGCTTGCTGCCAAAGTCCAGCTTGATGAGTGGCTCATTCATGACATCTCCCGTTCTAGGCACCAGTTTGCACGAAAAAGTGCTGGGGGCCTTGACTTCTGATTTTTTTCTGCTTTATTGAGTAGTGGGAGGTGGACACACCAAGCAAGCAAGGTGAACCCATCCAACGGCTGAAAGCCATGGATGGTTACTTGCTGGGGTGTGCCCCAGACCCCACACCATGACCACTGAGTCATGAGTGCATAACAAGAAGAAGGAGGGAGACATGGCAGAAGCCACATTGAAAAAGAAAGCAGGACAGGCTGGGAATGCTGACAGCCACCGCTACCTGCGTAATGAAAGACTGGAAATCAGGATCAGCCCAGAGGAAAAGGGGGCAATCCTGAAGAACAGCCGTGACAGAGGATTTGACACGGTTGCCCAGTTTGTTCGTACACAAGCCATACACCCTGGCAGAGCTGAGAACCCCAATGCCCAAAGGCAGGCTTTACAAGCCTGCCACTACCAGCTCAACCGCATGGGCAACAACCTGAACCAGATAGCACGCCAGCTTAACCAAGGGGCACAGCCAGACGATGAAATCCTGCTGGTCCTCATGCAGATTCAGGAGCAGGCTGAAACATTGGTGAGACAGGCACAAGCACAGCATGGGAGGACCCCATGATTGTGAGATTCTTCAAAACTGGCCAGTCCAGAGGGGAGGCCCCAGTGAACTACCTGTTCAGTGCTCAGGACCATGAGGGCATTGACAGACACCATGCTCCTGAATTGCTGGAAGGCTCACCCAGGCTGACCATTGACATCATCAATGGAATCAGCCGTCAACACAAATATGCCAGTGGCTGCCTGGCCTTTCGTCCTGAAGAGCAACCCACCCAGGCAGAGCTGGCCCAGATCATTGACCGTTTCAAGGCTGTGGTAGCCCCTGGCTTGTCACCAGATCAGTACAACAGCCTGTTTGTCTTGCACCGTGAGAAACCAGACCCCAAGACAGGCTTGGCTGGGTTCCATGTCCACTTTGTTTTCCCTATGACCTTGCTGGCTGGAAAGACAGCAGCAGGCAAGGACCTGACAGGCAAGAGATGGAACCCACACCCACCAGGCCAAAGAACCATTGAAACCATGGCCCTGTTCACCAGCATCATCAACCATGAGCATGGCTGGCCCCAAGTGATGGAAAACCCCATGCGTGTGGGCATGGACAGTTTCTGGAGAAAGGCCAATCAGACAGGCCACAGTGGCAAGGTTGATTTGCTGCACAAGGAACTTGCCCAAGCAATCAGGAAGGGCAACATCAGAAGCCGTGATGAGCTGTGCCAATACCTGGATGACACACTGGGTCTGACTATCACCAGACAGACAGAAACCAGTGTGTCAGTCAAGTTTCCTGGGTCCCCAAAAGCCATCAGGCTCAAGGGGGCCATGTTTGAAACTGCCACCAACTACATGACCCTGCAGCAAGCAGAGTCACAAACACATGGGACAGAAAGTTTTTCAGTCCCCCAATACCTGCAAGCCAAAACCAGACTGGATTCCCTGCTCTGTGAAAGAGCCCGTGATCTTGCTGGCTGCAGACCCCAAAAGAACGCAAACACAACCAGAAGAAAGGAGCGTAACCATGGAACAAATAGATCAACTGAGTATGGACGTAAAGGAGACACAGCAGCTTGTGAGGCTGATGTCAGAAAACCTTCATTTCCTGTCCCAAAGAGTGGCTTGGGCAGAAACCTGTTTCCAGCAAGTCACCAACAGTGGAGCCATGAACATGGCAGCCATGGCCAAGCAGGTCATGCAAGACCACAAGAAGCTTCAAACCCAAGTCAACATGCTCAACATGAGGGTTTCAGCCCTACTCAAGGAAGAAGGCAGCCAATCCCAAGGAGAGGTGTCACCCAGCTTGGTACCGACATCAATGAAAAGATATGGGCGTTAGCCATAGAACTGAATGGCTGTGAGTTGGGCTCTCTGGAGGCCAATGCTATCCAGGCCCAGCTCAATGAACTCATGGGGGAACGCAACAGACTGGCCAACAGCCCCAAGCCAAGGCTCAGATGACAGTACTCAGACAGAGGCTCAAGAGTATTTTTAACTACTTTTAACCACTTTCTTTGTCTGAAAAGCTACTGATTTTTCAAGTCTTTGTTTTTTCAAGATTTTTTTGAGAGGACAAGGAAAAGAGCGCTTAAGTGCACCAGAAACAGCCGCCTGCCAGCACGATCGTTGCCTGTTTGCCCATGTCCAACCTTTTGCCTTTGGTGGCCCGCGCCACCCTCATGGCCAACAGCTTAGCGGATGCAACCACGCTCTGCCGATCCCTGGTGAAAGACCCGATCGCTCAGTTGATTGAGGTGTCAATTCTTTCAATCTGTTGCAAATAACCGACACCACACCCCAAAACCCGGTGCTAACTTCCCGGGCATGTCAAAGCTCTGGGACATTTCTCCCCCCGTCGGTGCCGGCACGCCGGTGTTTCCGGGCGATACCGCCTACCAGCAGGTCTGGGTGGCCCGCATCGGCCCGGGCTGCCCGGTCAATGTCAGCGCCATCACCAGCACCCCGCACATTGGCGCCCACGCCGATGCGCCGCTGCACTACGACCCCGAAGGTTCGCCGATCGGTGCCGTGGCGCTCGACGCCTACCTTGGCCCATGCCGGGTGGTGCACGCCCTGCACGCCGACCCACTGGTGCGGCGGGCCCACCTCGCCCACGCCCTGCCCGACGGGTTGCCGTGCCCGCCTCGGGTGCTGGTGCGCACCTACCCCCGCATGCCGGCCCAGCAGTGGGACCCCGGCCTGCACGCCTTTGCCCCCGACACGGTGGCCTGGTTGGCCGACCGGGGCGTGGTGTTGATCGGCATCGACACTGCCAGCATCGACCCGGCCGACAGCAAGACGCTGGACAGCCACCAGATGGTGCGGCAGCGCGGCCTGCGGGTGCTGGAGAACCTGTGCCTGGACGACGTGCCCGAAGGCGATTACGAGCTGATCGCCCTGCCCCTGAAACTCATGGACGCCGACGCCAGCCCCGTGCGGGCAGTACTGCGTGCCCTGCCCTGAACCGGACCCCTCCCATGACCACCCTGACCGACTGCCGGGCGCGCGACACCCAAGACCCGCTGCGCCCCCTGCGCGACCAGTTCACCCTGCCCGAGGGCGTGATCTACCTCGACGGCAATTCCCTGGGCGTGTGCCCCACCGCCACCCCGGCCTGCGTGGCCGAGGTGGTGCAGCAACAATGGGGCCAGGGCCTGATCCGCAGCTGGAACAGCGCCGGCTGGTTCGACTGGCCCCGCACCGTGGGCGACAAGATCGGGCGCCTCATCGGTGCCCGCCCTGGACAGACGGTGGCCACCGACAGCACCTCGGTCAACCTGTTCAAGGTGCTCAGCCTGGCCATGCAGATGCAGGCCCAGGCCGCGCCAGGGCGCCGCACCCTGGTGAGCGAGCGCAGCAACTTCCCGACCGACCTCTACATTGCCGAGGCGCTGTGCCGTGAGCGCGGCTGGACCCTGCAACTCATCGACGCGGCCGACCTGATGGCGACCCTGGGACCGGACACCGGGGTGGTGATGCTGACCCACGTGAACTACCGCACCGGCGCCATGCACGACATGGGCGGTGTGACCGCGGCGGTACACGGCGCCGGCGCGCTGATGGTGTGGGACCTGGCGCACAGCGCCGGCGCCGTGCCGGTCGACCTGAACGGCGCCGACGCCGACTTTGCCGTGGGTTGTGGCTACAAATACCTCAATGGTGGGCCGGGCGCCCCGGCCTTCGCCTGGCTGAACCCGCGCCACGCCGCGCGGCTGGGCGATGACCTGTGGCAACCGCTGGCCGGCTGGTGGGGCCATGCGGCGCCGTTCGCCTTCACGCCCGATTACCGGCCCGCGCCCGGCATCCAGCGCTTTTTGTGCGGCACCCAACCCATGATCAGCCTGGCCGCGCTGGAGTGCGGGGTGGACACCGTGCTCGCGGCCGCGCCCTACGGCGGCATGGCCGCCCTGCGCGACAAGTCGCTGGCCCTGACCGACCTCTTCATCGAGCTGGTGGAGGCACGCTGCGCCGGCCATGGCCTGACCCTGGTCACGCCGCGCGAACACCGCCGGCGCGGTTCGCAGGTCTGCCTGAGCCGCACCGAAGGCGCTTACGCCATCGTGCAGGCGCTGATCGCCCGTGGGGTGATTGGCGACTTCCGCGCCGGCGACGCCCAGCAACCCGACATCCTGCGCTTTGGCTTCACGCCGCTGTACCTCGGCCATGAAGACGTCTGGCAAGCCGTGGAGCACCTGAAGCAGGTGCTGGACAGTGGCGAATGGCAACGGCCCGAATTCGCCCGCCAGCAGGCCGTGACCTGACCCCGCTTCCGAGGAGCCCACATGCCAACCTCTGTTCCGCCCAGCGGCTGCCCGATGCACGCCGGCCGCACCGAAACCATCGTGCACGAGGAACACGCCCAGCTCGACTTCAGCCACGCCATGAGCTATGGCGACTACCTGCAGCTCGACGCCATCCTCAACGCGCAAAAGCCGCTGTCGCCCGACCACAACGAGATGCTCTTCATCGTGCAGCACCAGACGAGCGAGCTGTGGATGAAGCTGATGCTGCACGAGCTGCACGCCGCCGTGGCCTGTGTAGCGCGCGACCAATTGCCGGCGGCCTTCAAGATGCTGGCACGTGTGAGCAAGATCATGGAGCAGCTGGTGCACGCCTGGGACGTGCTGGCCACCATGACGCCGCCCGAGTACAGCGCCATCCGGCCCTACCTGGCGCAGTCCAGCGGCTTCCAGAGCTACCAGTACCGCTGTATCGAGTTCGCCCTGGGCAACAAGAACGCCGCCATGCTCAAGCCGCACGCACACCGGCCCGACCTGCTGGCCATGGTGCAGGCCGCGTACGAAGCACCTTCGCTGTACGACGAAGCCTTGCGCCTGCTGGCCCGACGGGGTCTGCCGGTGCCCGCCAGCCACACCGAGCGCGACTGGACCCAGCCCTACATGGAAAACAAAGCGGTGGAAGAGGCCTGGCTGCAGGTGTACCGCCAGCCTGAACAGCACTGGGACCTCTATCAACTCGGCGAAGAACTGACCGACCTGGAAGACGCCTTCCGCCTCTGGCGCTTCCGCCATCTCACCACCGTCGAGCGCGTCATCGGGCTCAAACGCGGCACCGGCGGCACCGGCGGCACCAGTTACCTGCGCAAGATGCTGGACGTGGTGCTGTTCCCGGAAATCTGGACGCTGCGCACCGACCTCTGACGACCTCGCCCGGTCACTCCCCCGGCCACGCTACCGACGCGACAGCGGCTGCACGCCTGCGCGCGTATGCTCGCAGGCCTTGCTTCCCGCGGCCGCCACCGCCGGCTTGCACTCGTCACCGCCAGGAGTTTCAGTGTCCGCTTCCCCAGGTCCGGGCCCCGCGCCAGCCCCCACCCCCTCCAGCCCGCCACCCCACCCTGCCTGGTGGCCGCTGCTGGCGTTGATTGCCGGGTTCGCGCTCAGCCAGGCGTTTCGCACCGTCACGGCCATCCTGGCGGGTGGGCTGCAGGCCGAATTTGCGCTGTCGACGCGCGCCCTCGGGGTGTTTGCCGGCACCTTCGCGTTCGCGTTTGGCCTGAGCCAGTTCGCCATGGGCGTGGCGCTCGACTACTACGGCCTGCGGCGCACGCTGCTGTCGGTGTTCCCGCTGGCAGTGGTGGGTGCCGTGGTGTCGGCCCTCGCGCCCAATTTCTCGGTGCTGCTGATCGGGCAGGCACTGATCGGCATCGGCTGCTCCCCGGCGTTCATCACCTGCACGCTCTACATCGCCCGGCATTTCCCTCCAAAGCGCTTCGCCTTCTTCTCCGGGCTGGCCATGGGCCTGGGCGGGCTGGGCCTGCTGCTCACCGGCAGGCCGCTGGCCTGGTGGGTGGCGCAGACCTCGTGGCGGGCGGGCTTTGGCCTGCTGGCCGCCCTGGCGGCACTGGCCTGGGGGCTGCTGCACTGGCACCTGCGGGAGCCGGCCCATGCCACCCACCCCCGCCCCGACACACTGGCCCAGACGCTGCGCGGCTTCGGCTCGCTGTTCCTGCTGCCGCACACGCGCGGCATCATGGCCCTGGCGCTGGTGCACTACGCCGCCTTCCTGACGCTGCGCGGGCTGTGGCTCGGCCCGATGCTCACCGAGCGGCACGGCCTGGACCTGATGGCCGTGGGCCACGTCGCGCTGGCGGTGTCGCTGATCTCGCTGTGTACACCGGCTCTGTTCGGGCGGCTCGACCCCGGGCCGGGCACGCGGCGGCGCTGGATCGTGGCATTCAGCAGCACCTCGGCCCTGATGTTCTGCGGCATGGCCGTCTGGCCCAACGCCTGGAGCGATGTGGCGGCCATGGTCGCTGTCGGCGCATTGTCCGGGGCTGGGGTGCTGCAGTACGCCAACGTCCGCTCGTCCTACGCGCCCGACATGGCGGGGCGGGCGTTGTCGGTGTTCACCATGGCCATGTTTTTGGGCGTGGCGGGCGTGCAGACCCTCACGGGCTGGGTGGCCTCGCTGGCTCCGCCACTGGGGCTGGACCCCTACACCGCGGCCCTGGGCACCACCTCGGTGTTGCTGGCCCTGGGAGCGCTGGCTTTCTGGCGGCTGCCGGCGCAGCCGCGCTGAAAGCCGCCCCACGCCGGGCCGCGTCGCCTCAGGGCAGGCACCAGCCCGCCGCCTTCAGCGCCTGGGCCAGCACCGGCGCCATGGGCACCACGTTGGTGGCATGGGGGATGCAGTCGGTGCTCCAGACCTGGTCGATGCCAGCGTCGCGCAGGGTGTCGAGCGCGCCGTCGGCAAACAGCGCGTGGGTCACTGCTACGTCCACCGAGCGGGCGCCGGCCGCCAGCACCAGGCGGGCCGCGCGGGCCACCGTGTGACCGGTGCTGGCCATGTCGTCCAGGATCACCACCTGCCGGTCGCGCCAGTCCTGCGGGGGCAGCTCAATGTCGACCTGCCGGTCGCCATGCCGCACCTTGCGACAGACCGCCCGTTCCAGGCCGTGGCGGTCGGCGGCCTGGGCCACCCACTGGGCCGACTCTTCGTCCGGCCCCAGCAGCAGGGCCTGCGGCCGCTCGCGGGCGATCCAGTCGGCCAGCGCCGGCGCGCCGCTGACCACCAGCGGCTGCGGTACCGGCACGGCCTCGCCCAGCGTGGCCACACGGTGCAGGTGGGGGTCGACGGTGAGCACCGCATCGAACAGCTGGGCCAGGAAGCCCCCGACGATGCGCTGGCTGACCGCCTCGCCCGGGCGAAAGGCCATGTCCTGCCGCATGTAGGCCAGGTAGGGCGCGACCAGCGCCAGCCGGCGAGCGCCGAGCTGGCGGGCGGTCTGCGCCGTGAGCAGCAACTCGACCAGTTTGTCGTTGGGCTGCTGCAAGCCGCGCCAGACCAGCACCTCCTCGGGCAAGGTCGCGGGCAAGCGTAGCTTGAGCTCGCCATCGGGGAAGCGGTGTCGTTCGATTTCCAGCGGCGCCACGGCGCCACCCAGCACGTCGGCCAGGGCGTGGGCCGCAGGTGCCTCATCGGCAAAATGCAACAGAACGGTCGGGGCCACGGTCAAAACTCCACGAACACGTGCGGCACCTCGGCCGCGTCGCCCAGGGTGTAGGCACTGAAACGCTGGGTGGCCAGCCGGGCAAACTCCAGGTCGGCCGGGAAGGCCGCGTACACCCGGTACAGTGGCTCGCCCGCCCGCACCGGCTCGCCGAGCTTGCGCGCCAGGTCCACGCCAGCCCCCTGGACCTTGGGGGCCCCGGCCAGCTGGGCGACGCGCGCGATCTGCAGGTTGTCGATGCCGGTGACCACGCCGTCGCGCTCGGCCACCACTTCAAAACTCAAGGCCCCCAATTCGGGGCGCTCGTGGTCAAAGGGCTTGGCTCCCTGGGCGGCCATGATGGCGCGCATTTTCTCCAGCGCGCGGCCGGAGTCGAGGATGTCGCGCGCGATCGCGTAGCCGTCGCCGCCACGGATGTCGGGGTCGCATTCCAGCAGGCGCCCGGCCAATCGGAGTGATTTCTGGCGCAGGTCGATCGGTGCCAGCGGGTGGTTTTCGAGCACGCGCATCACGTCGCGCGCCTCCAGCACCGGGCCCACGCCGTTGCCAATCGGCTGGCGGCCGTCGGTGATGACCACGTCCAGCGACAGCCCCAGCCGGTGCGCCGTGTACTCGAACAGGCGGCGCAGCTTCTGCGCCTCGGGCATGGAGCGCACCTTGGCCGTGGGGCCGATGGGAATGTCGAGCACCAGGTGGCTGGAGCCGGCGGCGATCTTCTTGCTCAGAATGGACGCAACCATCTGGCCCGGCGAGTCGAGCGACAACGGGCGCTCGACCGAAATCAGCACGTCGTCGGCCGGGGACAGCTCGGCCGTGCCGCCCCACGCCAGGCAAGCGCGGTGTTCACGCACGATTTCGCTCAGGCGGTCGAACGGCAGTTCCACGTTGGCCAACACCTCCATGGTGTCGGCCGTGCCGGCGGGCGAGGTGATGGCGCGCGACGAGGTTTTGGGGCACACCAGCCCGTGCGCGGCCACGATGGGCACCACCAGCATGGACGTGCGGTTGCCCGGAATGCCGCCGATGCAGTGCTTGTCCACCACCAGCCGTTCGCGCCAGTCCACCCGCCGGCCGCTGGCGATCATGGCCTCGGTCAGGAAAAAGACCTCTTCGCGGTCCAGCTCGCCGCGGTTGGTGGCGACCACGAAGGCCGAGAGTTCGATCTTGGAGTAGCGGTGCTCGGCAATGTCGCGCACGATGGCGTGAAAGTCCTCGCGGGTCAGGCGCTCGCCGTTGATCTTGCGGTGCAGCGCGGCGATCGAGGCCGGGGGCTCCGCCTGCGAGATGGTGGCCGGGTGGCCGGGCAATACCCCCATCTGGGCAAACGCGTCTTCCGACAGGCCGAGCTCGTGGCATTGCACGATGCGAGGATCGGACGTGACGTTGAGGGTGGCCAGGATGCGGCGGCCATTGGCACTGACTTCGACCTTGGACAGGGCTTGGAAGCCTTCGGCGCGGTAGACCTCGCAGTCGCGGTGCAGGTAGGCGACGTTTTCGCGGTAAGTGTCGATGGCTACGCGGCGCAGTTGCAGCGCGGCCGGGCCTTTGGCATCCGGCTCATGGGTCTCTTGCATCGTGGTTCCTCGTTCTGTGCCGTTTGTACCACCGAATCCGGCCCCTCTGGCGTGCCGGCAGGCGGCCTGGGTGCCTCAGGGGGGCGGCGGCCCGAGGTACAGGCGCGGCACGTCGAGCAGGCGCTCGCCGAGCAGCCGCATGGCGGCGTCGCGGCCCAGGCGCAGCGGCCCGCGGGCGTGGAACACCGTGCCGTTGCGCCGTGAGCGGGCCTGTACCCAGGCATTGCGTGGCCAACGCACCTCGGCCCAACGCTGCAAGACCACCGGCCAGTCGGGGGCCACCGCTCCGTTCAGGCAGGCCTGCAGCGTCCAGGCGTCTTCCAGCGCCATGGCGGCGCCCTGGGCCAGGTACGGCCGCATGGGATGGGCGGCATCGCCCAGCAGCGCCACCCGCCCGCGGGCGTGCTGGTCGGCCCCTGTCATGGGCTCGCGGCCATACAGCGGCCACAGCCGCCACTCAGGCACGCGGTCGATCAGCTCCAGCAACCCGGCGCAGGTGGCGCCCAACGCGCGGCGCAGGTCGGTACGGTGAGCGGCGTTGTCCCAAGCGTGCGCCTGGGGAGGCAAGTCGCCATGCACCACCACAACCACGTTGAGCCATTCGCCACCGCGCACGGGGTAATGCACCGCGTGCAGGCGCGGCCCGAGCCAGGCGGTGACTTCGTTGCGGCGGGCCGAGGCCGGGACCTCGTCCATGCGCACCAGGCCACGGTAGGCCAGGTGCCCGGAAAACCGGGGCGGTCCGTCGCCCCACCCCTGTGCGCGCACCCGGCTCCACAGGCCGTCGCAACCCAGCAGCACCGGCGCCTGAAAGGCAGCGCCAGCCTCGGTGTGCAGCATCACGCCCTCCGCCTGGTCCTGGTACGACTGCAAGCGCTGCGCCAGCCGGGTATCCACCTCACCGTCTGCGCAGACGGCTTCCAGCAGCAGGCGGTGGAGATCGGCCCGGTGCACGGTGGCATAGGGGGCCCCGTACTGCAGCCGGGCCCGTTCGCCCAGCCGCAAGCGGCCCCGCTCGGCGCCGCTGAGGGCATCGCGCACCGACAGGGCTTCGGGGTAGGCGGCACAGGCGCGCAGGGCCGATTCCAGCCCCCAGCCGTGCAGCACCCGGGTGGCGTTGGGCCCCAGTTGCAGGCCCGCGCCCACCTCCGAGAAGGCCTCGGACTGCTCCAGCAGCACCAGCGGCAGCTGGCCTCGGGGCAAGGCACGCCCCAGCGCCAGCGCCGTGGCCAGGCCCGCCATGCCGCCCCCCACCACCAGGGCGCGGCAGGGCGTAGGGTCGGCGTGGTCCATCGTGTCGGTACCTGGAGCTCAGCGCAGCGTCACGCCCCAGTCCCGCATCAGGCGCATGGCGCTCTCGCCCACGCCGGCGCCAAAGCGCCGCGCCAGCCGCTGGGCAACGTTCTCGCGCTGGGTGTAATCGACGATTTCTTCCGCCTTCACCACATCGCGGGCCACCTGTTCCAGGCTCGCCAGGTCGTCAGCCAGCCCCATCGCCACGGCGCGCTGGCCGGTCCACACCAGCCCGCTGAAGGTCTCGGGTGTTTCCTGCAGGCGGTCGCCACGGCCCTTGCGCACCACCTCGATGAACTGCCGGTGGATGTCGTCGAGCATGGCCTGGGCATGGGTGCGCTGGGCCTCGGTCTGCGGGCTGAAGGGGTCGAGGAAGCCCTTGTTCTCTCCGGCCGTCATCAGACGGCGCTCCACGCCAACCTTGTCCATCAGCCCGGTGAAACCGAACCCGTCCATCAGCACGCCAATGCTGCCGACCAGGCTGGCCTTGTCGACGTAGATGTTGTCTGCCGCTGCGGCGATGTAGTATGCCGCCGACGCGCAGGTTTCCTCGACCACTGCGTACACCGGCTTGTCGTGCAGCGCCTTGAGGCGATGGATCTCGTCGTTGACGATGCCGGCCTGCACCGGGCTGCCTCCGGGCGAGTTGATGAGCAGCACGACCGCCTGCGAACCAGCGTCCTCGAACGCCGAACGCAGCGAGGCAATGATCGACTGGGCACTCGCCTCGGAATCGGAAGCAATCTCGCCGCGCACCTCGATCAAGGCGGTGTGCGGCGTGCTGGGCGCGGATGAAGGGGCGATGTCGCGGTAGAACAGCCACAGCAGCGCCGCGAACAGCCCGAGCCAGACCAGGCGCAAGGCCACCTTCCAGCGGCGGGCCGCGCGCTGCTCGTTCAGGGCGGCAAAGGCGAGTTTTTCGAGGGTGGCGCGCTCCCAGCCGGGCGCATCGTGGTCGGGCCGGGGCGGCGGGTTGAGGTCTTGCATGTACGGTTCAGAATTCGACAGGTTGCAGGTGGTATTGTGACCGCCAGAACACCACCCCGCCCTGCTCTTCCACCTCGATCGCCACCAGCGGGCCACGGCCCGGCCCGCCTACGCACTGACCGGTGTCGGGCCGGAACAAGGCGCCATGGGTGGCGCACACCAGATGTTGCCCGGTGAGATCGAAGAACTGGTTGGGGCGCCAGTCCATCTCCATCGCCACGTGGCTGCAGCGGTTCAGGTAGGCATGCACCCGCCCACGGAAGCGCACGGCAAAGGCCCGGCAGGTCTGCCCCTGGTAGCGCACGTCGAATGGGCAGGCCTCCCCCCCATCGACCAAGTCACGCGAATGGCACAGGGGGTGCAGGTCTGGGCTCGGCGGTGTCATGGCCCTTTACGGTAACCGAAATCGCCCCGGTTTGCGCGCCGCCCCGTGGGCCACCCCCGAAGAGACAGTGAAATCGCCGCACAATCGGGGCCCATGCACACCCCATCTGACACCCCCTACGCACCGCGTGCGCTGGTGCTGGGCTCCACCTCCCGCTACCGGCGAGAGCTGCTGGAACGCCTGCGCGTGCCCTTCACCGTGGCCGCCCCCCACGTGGACGAGACCCCACACGCCGGCGAGCCCCCCGCTGCGCTGGCCCTGCGGCTGGCACTCGCCAAGGCCCGTGCCGTCGCGGCGCAGTACCCACAGGCGGTGGTGATCGGCAGCGACCAGGTGGCCGACCTGAATGGTCTGCCGCTGGGCAAGCCAGGCACCCACGAACGCGCCGTGACCCAGCTGCGGCAGATGAGCGGCCAGACCGTGCGGTTCCAGACCGCGCTGGCGGTGGTGTGCCAGGCCAGCGGGTTTGAGCGCAGCGAACTGGCCGTGGTAAGAGTGGTGTTCCGCCGCTTGAACGACGCCGAAATCGAACGCTACCTGCGCGCCGAGCAGCCCTACGACTGTGCCGGCAGCGCGAAAAGCGAAGGCCTGGGCATCGCCTTGCTGGAGCGCATCGACAACGACGACCCAACGGCGTTGGTGGGCCTGCCGCTCATCCGCACGGCACGGCTGTTGCGTGAAGCTGGCTTGGTGCTGCCATGACGGTGCCAGGAACCCTGTACCTGGTGCCCACGCCGCTGGACTTTGGCTGCGACACGGCCCCTGGCCTGGGCGCCGCCCTGCCTGAAACCACCCTCGCCACGGCATCGCGGCTGACCCACTGGATCACGGAAAACGCCAAAAGCACCCGCGCCTTTCTGAAGCGTGTAGAGGCCACGCATGCGTTGGCCGCGCCCTTGCAGGCCCAGCAGATCACCGAGCTGCCGCGCCAGGTGCACAAAAAGGGCGACCACGACCCCGCTGGCGGCTTCGATGCCCGCCCGCTGCTGGCAGCGGCGGTGGCGGGGCAGGACATGGGGCTGGTGAGCGAAGCCGGCATGCCGGCGATCGCAGACCCAGGCGCTTCGGTGGTGCGGGCGGCACATGCGCTGGGCGTGCCGGTGGTGCCGCTGGTGGGCCCCGTGTCGCTCATGCTGGCGCTGGCCGCCAGCGGGTTAAATGGACAGAACTTTGCGTTTGTGGGTTACTTGCCGCAGGAGGCCACAGCCCGCGCCCAGCGCTTGCGCGAACTGGAAGCCCTGGTGCAGAAAACCGGGCAGACGCAGCTATTCATCGAAACGCCGTACCGCAACGAGGCCTTGTTGCAAGGGTTACTGGGCACCTTGAAGGCCACCACGCGGCTGGCCGTGTGCTGCGGGGTCACGTTGCCGGAACAGGCGGTGTTCAGTGGCACGGTGGCGGACTGGAAAAAACACAGACCTGAACTGCCGTTGGGTTTGCCGGGGGTGTTTCTGATCGGGCGTTGAGGGTTGGTGGGTGGGCGAGTCGGGGGTAAGCCCGTGGCCTCATACCGTCCGCTGCGCGGACAAAAATCGGCCACAGGCTTACCCCCGACTCGCCTAGCGGCATCGTTTCCCGCGCGGAGGAATACCCTTCGTTGAACGAGGTTCAGGCACTCCCACACCTTGGCATCTGGAGCGCTTCGCACACCAGGGTCTGGGTGGGGCGTGGCCTGTTGGCCGATTTTTGTCCGCGCAGCGGACGGTATGAGGCCGGCTGGCTGCGCCCCACCCAGACGCCCCCGCCAACGCCACCCCTGACGCCGCCCCACACCCCGCCAGAAACACAAAAGCACGCCGAAGCGTGCCCCTGTGCATATCCGTCCATACAGATCAGTGCCGGAAGTGCCGCACCCCGGTGAACACCATCGCCACGCCGCGCTCGTTGGCCGCGTCGATCACTTCCTGGTCGCGCATCGAGCCACCCGGCTGGATCACGCAGGTCGCACCCGCGTCCACCACCACGTCCAGCCCGTCGCGGAACGGGAAGAACGCGTCCGACGCCACCGCCGTGCCCTGCAGGCTCAGGCTGGCGTGCTCGGCCTTGATGCTGGCAATGCGGGCCGAATCCAGGCGGCTCATCTGGCCGGCGCCCACGCCCATGGTCATGCCGTTCTTGCAGAACACGATGGCATTGGACTTGACGTACTTGGCCACCTTCCAAGCGAACAGCAGATCGTTCATTTCCTCCGCGGTGGGCTGCTTGGTGGTCACCACCTTCAGGTCGGCCAGCTTCATGTCGTGGTTGTCGGCCGTCTGCAGCAGGATGCCCGAGCCCACGCGCTTGACGTCCACCGCGTTGCGGCCGTTGTCCCAGTCGGTGTTGCCGCCACGCGCCGCAGCATCGGCGCCCTTGACATTCGGCATCGCAATCTTCATCAGGCGCACGTTGGCCTTGCTCTTGAACACGGCCAGCGCTTCGGGGGTGAAATCAGTAGCGATCAGCACCTCCACAAACTGCTTGACCACCGCGTTCGCGGCCTCGCCGTCCAGCGGGCGGTTGAAGGCGATGATGCCGCCGAATGCGCTGGTCGGGTCGGTCTGGAAGGCCTTGCTGTAGGCCTCCAGCGGGTTCGCACCCACCGCCACGCCGCAGGGGTTGGCGTGCTTCACGATGACGCAGGCCGGCACGTCAAAGCTCTTGACGCACTCCCAGGCCGCGTCCGCGTCGGCGATGTTGTTGTAGCTCAGTTCCTTGCCCTGCAGTTGCAGGCCAGTGACGAGCGAGCCCGGCGCCGGGTACAGGTCGCGGTACAGGGCGGCCTGCTGGTGGCTGTTTTCGCCGTAACGCAGGTCCTGCACCTTCACGAAGCGGCCGTTGCTCTGGCCAGGGAACAGCAAGCGCTGGGGTTCGGCCGCGTCACCGGGCACGCCGGCGCTCACGTCCACCGCCGACAGGTAGTCGCTGATGGCGGCGTCGTAGTTGCTGATGCGGTTGAAGGCGGCCACGGCCAGCTGGAAGCGGGTCAGCTCGCTCACCTTGCCGCCGTCCTTCAGCTCGGAAACGACAATGGAATACTGGCTGGCGTCGGTCAGCACGGCCACGTCTTTCCAGTTCTTGGCGGCGGAACGCACCATGGCCGGGCCGCCGATGTCGATGTTCTCGATCGCGTCGGCCAGGGTGCAGCCGGGCTTGGCCACGGTGGCCTCGAACGGGTAGAGGTTGACCACCAGGATGTCGATGGTGCCGATGCCGTGCTGCTGCAGCGCGGCCATGTGCTCGGGCAGGTCGCGGCGCGCCAGCAGGCCACCGTGCACCATGGGGTGCAGCGTCTTGACGCGGCCGTCCAGCATTTCGGGGAAGCCGGTCACTTCGGCCACCTCGGTCACGGGCAGGCCGTTGTCGGCCAGCAGCTTGGCGGTGCCGCCGGTGGAGATGAGCTGCACGCCCAGTGCGTGCAGTTCGCGCGCCAGGTCGAGCACGCCGGTTTTGTCAGAGACCGAGAGGAGAGCTTTCATCGGGAAGGGTCCAGAGTCAGGGAGTCGAAAAATCGGAAAAAGGGGTGGACAGCCAACGGGCTCAGCCGTCGAGCAGGCCGTGCTCCAGCAGCTTCTTGCGCAGGGTGTTGCGGTTGAGGCCCAGCCATTGCGCGGCGCGCGACTGGTTCTGCTGGGCGCGCGCCATCACCACCTCGAGCAGCGGCTTTTCCACCGCGCGGGTGAGCATGTCGTGCATGTTGGCGGGCTCGGTGCCGTCCAGGTCGTTGAAATAGGCCTCGATGTTGGCCTTGACGCAATCGGTCAGTGGGGGGGTGCTCATGCGGCCAGGGTCCAGGGTTCAAGGGCGGCGGCCTCGTCGAAGTAGGCCCGCACGCATTGGAGTTGGGTGTCGCAGCTTTCGCTGCGGTTGATGGCTTCGCGGAACAGCGCGGCCCGCGCCGGGTCGCCCGGCAGCGAACGGGCGTACCAGCCCAGGTGCTTGCGCGCGGTGCGCACGCCGGTGTATTCGCCGTAGAGGGTGTAGTGGTCGTCCAGGTGCTCCAGCATCCACTCGCGCAGCTCGGCGGAGGTGGGCGGCGGCAGGTGCTCGCCGGTGGCCAGAAAGTGCGCCACCTCGCGGAACAGCCAGGGCCGGCCCTGGGCCGCGCGGCCGATCATGATGGCGTCGCAGCCAGTGGCGGCCAGCACGTCGCGGGCCTTTTCGGGGCTGTCGATGTCGCCATTGGCCACCACGGGGATGCGCACGCTGGCCTTGATGGCCGCGACGGTGTCGTGCTCGGCCACGCCCTTGTAGCCCTGCTCGCGGGTACGGCCGTGCACCGTCAGCATCTGCACGCCCGCGCTTTCGGCGGCACGCGCCAGCACCGGCGCGTTCTTGGCGCTCTGGCACCAGCCGGTGCGCATCTTCAGCGTCACCGGCACGCCGTGCGGCGCGCAGGCCTGCACCACCGCCTCCACGATGGCGATGGCCAGCGCTTCGTCCTGCATCAGGGCCGAGCCGGCCCACTTGTTGCACACCTTCTTGGCGGGGCAACCCATGTTGATGTCGATGATCTGGGCACCGCGGTCGATGTTGTAGCGGGCGGCCTCGGCCATCATCTCGGCGTCAGTCCCGGCGATCTGGACGGCGATCGGGCCTGGCTCGCCGGCGTGGTTGGCGCGGCGCGAGGTTTTCAGGCTGTCGCGCAGGTCAGGCCGCGAGGTGACCATTTCGCTCACCGCATACCCCGCCCCGAGCCGCTTGCACAGGCGGCGAAACGGCCGGTCCGTCACCCCGGCCATGGGGGCGACGAACAGGCGGTTGGGCAGGGTGTAGGGGCCGAGTTGCATCACAAGAAAACAAAAGCACCCGACTGCGATTCGCCGAGGGAAACCCAGGGAACCGGACCAACGGATGCTGAAAAAGTGTGCAGATTGTAACCTTGCGAACCCGACGACGGGCTGACGTCCCTATACTCGCAGCGCATGGAAGCCTGGTTGTGGTCGCTGCTGAAAACCCTGAGCCTGCCCGAATACGGGCTGAGCACGGTGTTTGTGGTGGCCTTTGTCTCGGCCACGCTGCTGCCCATGGGCTCGGAGCCGGTGGTGTTCGGGCTGGTGAAATTGAACCCCGAACTCTTCTGGCCGGCGATCCTGGTGGCCACAGTGGGCAACACCCTGGGCGGCGCGGTCAGCTGGGCGATGGGGTATGGCGCGCACCAGGCAATCGACAAGGCGCGCGGCTCGGCCACCCACGTGAGGGCGCTGGACTGGCTGGAACGCTTCGGCCCCAAAGCCTGCCTGCTGAGTTGGCTCCCCGCAGTGGGCGACCCCCTGTGCGCCGTGGCAGGCTGGCTCAAGTTTCCCCTGCTGCCGTGCATGGCCTACATGGCCCTGGGCAAGTTCTTGCGCTATTTTCTGATGACCGCCGCGCTGCTGTGGCTGGTGCCGGGCGACTGGTCGCTGGGCTGAGCGCCCCGCCCTGTTCAGCCGTCAGACCGACAGGCCAAAACTCTGCACGATGCGCTGGCGCAGGTCCTGCCAGCCCGTGGCCGCGTCGGGCAACGCACGGTGCTGGGCCGCTTCTTCGACCGAGCGGGCGCATACCGAGTGGTCGGCGTAGCCCAGCGTTTGCAGCACGCTCTTGAGGCTGTGGGCGACGCGCCGCAACGCGGCGGCATCGCCGGCCGCACAGGCCTGGTCACCTGCTGCCAGGTCAACCGCGAACTGCTCGACGCAGGACGCCCGGAAGGTTTCGTAAAACGTTCGATCACCATCGAAAAACGTCTCGATGGCGGCGAGTTCGAACGGTTTGAGGCCAGTCGGGTCCAAGCGTGTCTCCTGATTGGGGGCTTCCGGCCAGTCGGAAAGGTTCAGCGCCTGGCGGACAGTGTGGGCCAGTTCTTGCCGGGACGCGGGCTTGGCCAGGGTGCGGAACACGCCCAGGCTGGCCAGCTGCTCGCGCACAGCGGCGTGCAGCCCGCCGCTGAATACGATCACTACAGGAGGCACCGGCAGGCCGCGCAGGTGTTGGATCAGCGCGAAACCCGACGCCCCCTCGAAACCGAGGTCGGTGATCACCAACTGGACAGGCTGGGCCGCCAGGGCCTCCTGAGCGGCTTCGACGCTGCGACAGACCCTGACCTGCAGGTCCAGCCCTTCGAGGGCTTCGGTCACGAAGTAACTGGCAGCCTCGTCGTCTTCCACGACGAGCACACGCGACTCGGTCATCTGGGGCTACCGTGTTGGGACAGCGGCCGTCAGGCCTGCTCGGCCGCAGGCGTTGCGGGCGCTGGTGCCAGCAGGTGCTGCAGGGCCGATTCGATCAGCCCCGGCAGTTCCTGCACCAGGCGCGGCTTGTGCACCACGGCCACGTCGTGCAGGGCAAAGGCGTACGGGGCCCGCTGCTCTTCGTCCAGCGAGGTCAGCACGATCAGCTTGCAGTTGCCGAACAGGGCGTGGCGCCGCAGGCCAGTGATCATGGTGGCACCGTCGATGCCAGGCAGCAGGATGTCCACGATGATGAGGTCGGGCTGCAAATGGCCGAAAGACACCAGCCCGGTGATGCCGTCGTGGGCAATGTGCAGGTCCACCGCCGGGAAGCGCTGCTTCACCAGCATGGACACGAGGTTCTGGAAATGCGAAGAATCTTCGATCAGCAGGATGCGCGGCACGTGCACCGCGGCGCGGCGCCGCCCACTGGAACGTTGGTCGCCCACGCTGCCGTGCAAGGCCGCCACCCCTGTGACACCGGCCCGGCTGCCCTGGATCCAGCGCTCCAGCGACTCCCGGGTGATGCGGCGGTGGCCGCCCGGGGTTTTCCAGGCTTGCAGATCACCCCGGTCCACCATCAACTGCACCGACCGCACCGCCATGCCCAGGATCTTGGCCACTTCGAGGGTGGTGTAGTAATTGGCAGACGACATGTCATTGAGAGGGGACACTTGGTTCATGGGCATGATTCTGCAACAAATACCACATTGATTACAAGAAAAATTTTTAACAGTTCAGCGCCATCTGACCAGTTTTTGAGGCGAGACGGGACCCGACAGCCGCACCAAAGCGCTATCTGTGAACGCAAACTGTCAAATCAGCTGCCGCGGAGCACCTTCTGCCAGCCTTCGTGCCCCAGCCGCTCCAGCGTCTGCACGTTGCGCTCGACGATGGTCTCGGCGCTGTCGCCCGAGGCCACCGCGCGGTCGATGCTGGCTTCGCGCAGCAGGTGCAACGTGGGGTACGGGGCCCAGTTGGTGGCATTGCCGATGTCACCCGGCTCGGTGCCCTCGAACTGGAACGCCGGGTGAAAGGGCGCGACCTGGATCTCGCCCTCCAGCCCGTGCTCGTCGATCACCTCGTCCACCACATCCAGGAAATCGTTGAAGACGAAAAAGTCCGGGAACAGCGTGGGGTGGATCAGCAGCGTGGTGTCGATCTGCTCGGCCGGGGTGGACTTGAGCAAGTCCAGCTCGCGGTCGAGGTCGTCAAGGAAGCCGTCCAGGTGGCGCGCCCGGCTCACGACGAGGCGTACCTGGTTCTTCACGTACACCGCCTTGGCGAACGGGCACAGGTTGAGGCCGATGACGGCACGCTCGATCCAGCGGCGCGTCTCGGCCAGCACCTGTTCGTCGTCGGGCACGGCGGGGTTGGCGGTGGGGTCGGCCATGCCCTGCCTCAGGTCAGCGACTTGAAGCGCACGCGCTTGGGACGCGAGCCCTCTTCACCCAGGCGGCGCTTCTTGTCGGCCTCGTACTCGGTGAAGTTGCCGTCGTAGAAGTACCAGCGGCTGTCGCCCTCGTAGGCCAGGATGTGGGTACAGATGCGGTCGAGGAACCAGCGGTCGTGAGAGATGACCATGGCGCTGCCGGCAAATTCCAGCATCGCTTCTTCCAGCGCGCGCAGGGTTTCCACGTCGAGGTCGTTGGAAGGTTCGTCCAGCATCAGCACGTTGCCGCCCTGGGCCAGCGTCTTGGCCAGGTGCAGGCGGCCGCGCTCACCGCCCGAGAGGTTCTTCACCAGCTTCTGCTGGTCGTTGCCCTTGAAGTTGAAGCGGCCGATGTAGGCGCGGCTGGGCATGACGAACTTGCCCACGGTGATGTTGTCCAGCCCGCCCGACACGTCTTCCCACACCGTCTTGTCGCCGTCCAGCGAGGCGCGGCTCTGGTCCACGAAGGCCAGCTTGGCGGTCTGGCCGATGACGATCTCGCCGCTGTCTGGGGTTTCGACACCCTGGATCATGCGGAACAGCGTGGATTTACCGGCACCGTTGGGGCCGATGATGCCGACGATGGCGCCAGCCGGCACGCTGAACGACAGGTCGTCGATCAGCAGGCGGTCGCCGAAGCTCTTGCTGACGTGCTTGAACTCGATGACCTGCGAGCCCAGGCGCTCGGCCACGGGAATGAAGATCTCGTTGGTCTCGTTGCGGCGCTGGTAGTCGACGTCGCTCAGTTCCTCGAAACGGGCCAGGCGCGCCTTGCTCTTGGCCTGGCGGCCCTTGGCGTTGGAGCGCACCCACTTCAATTCCTCTTTCATGGCCTTCACGCGGGCGTCTTCCGACTTCTGTTCCGCTTCCAGGCGGCGCTCTTTCTGGTCCAGCCAGTCGGAGTAGTTGCCCTTGTACGGGATGCCCATGCCGCGGTCCAGTTCCAGGATCCATTCGGCGGCATTGTCGAGGAAGTAACGGTCGTGGGTGATGGCCACCACGGTGCCGGGGAAACGCTGCAGGAACTGCTCCAGCCAGTGCACGCTTTCGGCGTCCAGGTGGTTGGTGGGTTCGTCGAGCAGCAGCATGTCGGGCTTGCTCAGCAGCAGGCGGCACAAGGCCACGCGGCGCTTTTCACCGCCCGACAGGTTCTTGATCAGGGCGTCCCACGGCGGCAGGTTGAGTGCGTCGGCCGCGAGTTCCAGTTGCAGGTCGGCGTTCTCGGAGCCGCTGGCGGCGATGATGGCTTCCAGCTCGGCCTGCTCGGCGGCCAGTGCGTCAAAGTCGGCGTCGGGCTCGGCGTAGGCGGCGTACACCTCTTCCAGGCGCTGCTTGGCGGCCAGCGCACCACCAATGCCCTCCTCCACCGCTTCGCGCACGGTCTGCTCGGGGTTCAGCTCGGGCTCCTGGGGCAGGTAGCCGATTTTGATGCCGGGCATTGGCACGGCTTCGCCTTCGATCTCCTTGTCCACACCGGCCATGATCTTGAGCAGGGTGGACTTGCCCGAGCCGTTGAGGCCGAGCACACCGATCTTGGCGCCGGGGAAGAAACTCAGGGAGATGTCCTTCAAGATCTGCCGTTTGGGCGGCACGGTCTTGGAGACGCGGTTCATCGAAAAAACGTATTGGGCCATGGCTCTTCTTAAGGGAAAACGCGGCACCCGAACGGGCGCGTAACCCCTGATTATCCCTTTATGCGACAATGTGTTCAGTGCGCACCTTCAGTCAGTGCCACGTCAGCGCCTCGCTGGGGCCCCCGCCCGCCACTTCGGCACCATGGTTGCGGCCCATTTTGTGTCCCATCAGCCTCCCTTGACTGGCCTGTTGCCGCCGTGCACAGGAAGCGGCCGATACCCCCAAGCGCCCAGGATGGGCGCCATCAATCACATGACTTTTGAAGAACTGAAACTGGCCCCGGCCATTCTGGATGCTGTGCGCGAGCAAGGCTACGACCAACCCACGCCCATCCAGGCCGAGGCCATCCCGGCCGTGCTGGAAGGCCACGACCTGCTGGCCGGCGCGCAGACCGGCACCGGCAAGACCGCCGCCTTCACCCTGCCCATGCTCCACCGCCTGCAGGACGGCTGGGAAGCGCCCAAGCGCGGCCAGGGCCGCCCGGTGCGCGCCCTGGTGCTCGCCCCCACCCGCGAACTGGCCGCCCAGGTGGAAGAATCCGTCAAGGCCTACGGCAAGCACCTCAAGCTCAAGTCGGCCGTGATCTTCGGTGGCGTGGGCATGAACCCGCAGATCGAAAAGCTCAGCAAGGGCGTGGACGTGCTGGTGGCCACCCCCGGCCGCCTGCTCGACCTGGCCGACCAGGGCCACCTGAACCTGAGCCAAGTGCAGATCCTGGTGCTGGACGAAGCCGACCGCATGCTGGACATGGGCTTCATCCACGACGTGAAGAAGGTGCTCCGGTTGTTGCCGGCGGCCAAGCAGAGCCTGCTGTTCTCGGCCACCTTCAGCGACGAGATCAAGGACCTGGCCAACGGCCTGCTGCGCAACCCCAAGCACATCCAGGTGACGCCGCCCAACACCACGGTGCAGCGCATCAAGCAGACCATCCACCCGGTGGGCCGCGGCAAGAAGAAGGCGCTGCTGGTGCACATCATCCAGCAGCACAACTGGAGCCAGGTGCTGGTGTTCACCCGCACCAAGTTCGGCGCCAACAACGTGGCCGACTACCTGAACAAGAACGGCATCACCGCCATGGCGCTGCACGGCAACAAGAGCCAGACGGCGCGCACCCAGGCACTGGAAGGCTTCAAGACCGGCGCCATCCGCGCGCTGGTGGCCACCGACATTGCCGCGCGCGGGATCGACATCGATGACCTGCCGCACGTGGTGAACTACGAGATCCCCAACGTCTGCGAGGACTACGTGCACCGCATCGGCCGCACTGGCCGCGCCGGCGCCGAAGGGGAAGCCGTGAGCCTGGTGAGCCTGGACGAAGAAGGCTTCATGATGGCGATCGAGAAGTTCACCAAACAGGAAATCCCGGTCCAGATCTTCCAGGAATTCATGCCGGAGCCGGGCGAGAAGGCCGAGCCGATCGCCATGGGCCGCCAGACCATCTGGGGCGGTGCCGGCAAGCCGCCGAGCCGCGAGGTGATGGCCGCCGCCGCCAAGGCCGCGCGCCAGGAGATGATGGAGCGCATCCGCGACAAGAAAACGCAGGAACGCCAGCCCAAGCAGGCCCGCGCGCCGCGTAACGACGGCTTCCCGGACGTGGATGGCGACGAGGCCGACGACAGCCAGCCGCCGCGCAACGACGGCCAGCCGCGCCCGAACAACAACAACGGCCCGCGCCGCAACAAGCGCCGCGGCGGCCGGGGTGGCCAGGAAGGCCGGGGCAACGGGCAGTTCCAGGGCCAGGGTCAAGGCCAGAACAGCCAGCGGCAAGGTCAAGGTCAACGCGGCAACCAGGGCCAAGGCGGGCAGCCGCGTCAACCCGACCCGCTGCGCACCGGCATCGACGCGCTGGGCGAGCGCGGCCGCAACCGCGGCCGTGGCGGTCGTCCCGGCGGCGGTCAGGGCAACCGGCAGGGTGGTGGCGGCGGCGGGATTGACCCGTTGCGCACCAGCTTCGGCCGCATCAAGTAAAGCGGCAGAAAAGCGGCAGATCATGGCGCCTTGGTGGCGCCAGTTGCCGTGCTTCGACGGGCGTCAATGGGCACTCCCGTCGCGGGCGGCTCCCGATGTGTCCAGCAGCTTGCCCAGCATGTCGATGGGCAGAGGCAATATCACCGTGGTGGCGCGGTCGCCCGCCACCTGCGTCATGGTCTGCAGGTAGCGCAGTTGCATGGCCTCGGGGCGCTGTGCCAGGGTGGCCGCCGCTTCCAGAAGGGCCGCTGCCGCCTGCTTTTCGCCTTCAGCGTGGATCACCTTGGCCCGCCGCTCGCGTTCCGCCTCGGCCTGCCGGGCAATCGCCCGCACCATCGATTCGTTGAGGTCGATGTGCTTGATCTCCACGTTGGTGACCTTCACGCCCCAGGCATCGGTCTGGGCATCGAGGATCTGCTGGACATCCAGGTTCAGGCGTTCGCGCTCGGCCAGCATTTCGTCGAGCTCGTGTTTGCCCAGCACCACCCGCAGCGTGGTCTGCGCCAGCTGGCTGGTGGCCATGAGGTAGTTCTCCACCTGGATGATGGCCTTTTCCGGCTCCACCACCCTAAAAAACACCACCGCGTTCACCTTGACCGACACGTTGTCGCGGGAAATCACGTCCTGCGGCTCCACGTCCATGGTCACCACGCGCAGGTCCACCCGCACCATCTGCTGCAGCCCAGGGATCACCAGCACCAGGCCCGGGCCCTTGACCTTCCAGTACCGCCCCAGCTGGAACACCACGCCACGCTCGTACTCGCGCAGCACCCGCAACGCCGATGCCAGCAGGATGAGCAGCGCCGGCAACAGCACCCCGGTCAAGCCGATGTTGAAATCCATGAACATGAGCGCTCTCCTTGGTGGTTGCGTGGTGGTTCGGCCCGTCAGGGGGTAGGCGGGCCATTGGGGGGATCGGGCTCGACCATGAGCACCAGCCCGTCCACGGCCAGAACCCGCACCCGCTGCCCCACCGCCAGTGGCACCGCCGCTTTCACCTGCCAGCGTTCGCCACGCACGGTGACCCAGCACAGGCCGCTCTGTACCGCCGCCACCTGGCCGGTGGCGCCCACCATGTCCTCCCGGCCGCTGACCACGCGTGCGCGCCGGGCCCGCAAAGCCATGCCCCCGGTGGCCAGGACCGCCGCTGCCGCGGTGAAGGCCACGCCCAACAGCAGGGGCAACGGCACGCCCATGCCCGGCACCTCGCGGTCAAACAGCAGCAGGCCGCCTGCCAGAAACGCGATCACGCCACCCACACCCAGCACCCCAAAAGCCGGCGTGAGCAGCTCGGCCGCCAGCAAGGCAAACCCGAGCAGGATGAGCGCCAGCGCCGCGTAGTTCACCGGCAACATCTGCAAGGCGAACATGGCCAACAACAGGCAGATGGCACCCACCGTGCCCGGCAGCCCGAAACCGGGCGAGGTGAACTCGAAAATCAGGCCATAAATGCCCACCATCAACAGCACCAGCGCGAAACTGGGGTTGGCAATCACGCTCAGCACGCGGTGGCGCCAGTCGGGCGGCTCGTCCACCTGCACCAGGCCGCGGGTGGCCAGCGTGTGTGGCCCGCTGGACAGTCGCACCACCCGCCCATCGATCTGTGCCAGCAAGTCGTTCAGGTCGGCGGCCACCACATCGACCACGCCCTGTGCCAGGGCCTCCTCGGCCGTCAGGCTGACTGCTTCGCGCACCGCACGCTCGGCCCACGCGGCGTTGCGGCCATGTTGCTGCGCCAGGCCGCGGATGAAGGCGGCCGCGTCGTGCATCTGCTTGGCCGCCATGGCGTCGGCGGGTGGGGGCGGTGTGGTGTCGGCCGGTGCGGCTGGCCCAGGGGAGCGGGACTCGCTGCCGTCGCCCTCGGGGGCATCGCCCGGCTGGGGCGGCTGAGCGGGTTTGGGTACTCCCGGCAGACCGATCGCCACCGGTGTGGCCGCCCCCAGGGTGGTGGCGGGCGCCATGGCCGCCACGTGGCTGGCGTAGAGGATGAACGTGCCCGCACTGGCAGCGCGAGCGCCCGACGGACTGACGTAGGTGACCACGGGCACGCGCGACGCAAGCAGGGCCTGGATGATGTCGCGCATGGAGGTGTCGAGGCCCCCGGGAGTGTCGAGCACCAACACGACGAGCGTTGCCCCTTCGGACTCGGCCTTGGCGAGACCACGCACGACGTAATCGGCGCTGGCCGGGCCGATCGCGTCGTGCACCGTCAGCACCTTGGCAACAGGGGACTGGGCCGCCACCAGCGACCCCGAAGCCACCCACAACGCCCCACCCAGCAGGACCATGCCCCACAGCCACACCCCCGCCCGCCACCGCCGGGCGACTGTTGCAAAGAGCGTGGTTGGAGTACTTCGCATACCGTACCTTGCTCCCATTCCACATCAGGGCTTCGCCCAAGTCAAGCACGCCACAGGCCAGGGACCGGCACAATAGCGCCATGCGAATCCTTCACACCATGTTGCGCGTGGGCAATCTGCAGCGCTCGATCGACTTCTACACCCAAGTGCTCGGCATGACGTTGCTGCGCACGTCAGAGAACCCCGAGTACAAGTACTCGCTGGCCTTTCTGGGCTTCGATGGAGGGAACCCCGGCCAGGCCGAGATCGAGCTGACCTACAACTGGGGCGTGGAACAGTACGACCATGGCACGGCCTACGGGCACATTGCCCTGGGGGTACCCGATGCCTACGCCGCCTGCGAAAAGATCCGTGCAGCTGGCGGCAACGTGACCCGCGAGGCTGGCCCGGTCAAAGGTGGCACCACGGTGATCGCCTTCGTGACGGACCCTGATGGGTACAAGATCGAATTAATACAAGCAAAATCAGCAAGTTACGACGACAGACGCCAGTCGGACGCCAAAATCACCGACCCGCTGCGCAGCGCGTAGCAGATATGCAACAGAAGCCCGCAAAAGCGGGCTCTTGTTTGTCCGGTAATGGAAGGCTATGAAGCTGTGCGGACACATCCGGCCATAGCCATTGGACCGCTAGCGACAGCAGTCAGGGCTACCAACTTCCGCTCCAGTTAAGGGTTGTAGGACACCCGCCCGCGCAGGTGCACCACGGGGGCAGCGCATTCACGAAGGGTGGGTGTCGTGCAAGCCTCGGGGGAGGAAACCGCGGGGAGTGCCGATCTGGG
>Ga0208242_100392_pt1 | contig 32370 bp, 26 predicted proteins | sample SubbioAug_CSW13A_FD_184825 | JGI IMG/M metagenome (GOLD analysis project Ga0208242, IMG submission 184825) | Serpentinite rock and fluid subsurface biosphere microbial communities from McLaughlin Reserve, California, USA - CR12Aug_CSW13A (SPAdes) | ecosystem: Environmental > Terrestrial > Deep...
TCGTAAAATACTCAATTATCAAACACCGACTGAATCCATCTTATTCCACTTTAATCAAATTCAAGGTACAAACGGTTCCTTAGTGACTTCTTAATTCAAAGTGGACGACTTCTCATTGCAATTTACGGTTATAATTAAAATTGTAACCAACGAAAAACTTCTCATAATCAATAATATTAAAATTGGAAATTAATAAAGGGGTTATATGCAAATCACTTAATGTTTGGTATTCAATTTCATTTGAAAAGTCAAAATCATTATCTATTCCATCACTCTCACATTTCAACCATTCAAATGCCAATTTTTTCGGATTTGATTCAGCTATGAACTTTTTAAGACCTGATTTGAATCTTACATAAAAGTACTGTTTGGTTTCACTTTCAATAAAACCATTTCCAAATGAATTATGAGTAACATATTTTCTTCGGGAAGTAATATAAGCTAGTAGATTGAGTAACTCACTTGACATACTTTGCCCTCTCTCTCAATGTAACCTTAAGATTGTTCTTCCATTTCCAAAATCACTTACTTCAACAATTTTTTCGTGATGGTATTTGCTTCTTAAAAAGTCTCGCAAGACTGTCCCATTGTTATAACCATGAATTACACAAATATCTTGTATCTCAGTAGGAATAAATCCTAGTAATCTATTCAAATATCTCTGAATCGCATCAACACTCATCCCATGAGCATCAAAATTATAGTGCTTCATCATAGAAATCACGACTTTCATAGTTCAAGTCTAGATCGAATTTATGAATCAAGTATTGCTCAAACAAATGAACATGATAACGATGTCCCTCATCAAATAAATGGTTTCTTAGAATTTTTACTTTTAGTAAGTCTGGAATGTCCTTGTAGATTCCTTTAGCTGCAAAGATTGTTAGTTCCGCAAGTCTATCCGAAAGCTTGCTCTGCATTTCCCACGAGTAATAATTACTCTTCATCAAGAAATCCATTTCTTCCGATTTTTTGTAGACTTCGTTAATGTTCACTGTCTTCTTATATAAGTTTTGAATTTGCTTTAGTTGAAACTCAATCTTTGTCTCAACATCACTTATTTTTTCATTCTTATTTGATCCAAAAAGAATAAGAAGTGTATCACTCCATTGAAATCCCGACTTAGATTCGAAACTTTCAGAGAATAACGAATAACTGCTAAAAACCTTTTCAGTGTTTAGGTTATCAATATTTAAATACATATCATCAAGATGATCCCATGTGATTTCACTAGTATCATCTAATCCTTTTTTTGATGTAATTATTGAATATTTAACTTCGCCAAATCCCCTACGTCTTCTTAAATATTCAAATGTTTGCTCGACAGTTAGATCTTTAATGTCATTCATTGCTTTCTCTTTAAAACTGCCTAAGTTTGATATATTAAATAATTGAGTCATATCTACATATATATCAAACATCGAATTGAAGGCAATCTCATCCCCTATTTCAGACAAATCCTTCAGTGAATAATCTTGATTATTCACCACAAAGAGTTTCTCTTTCGAAATAGTCTCCAAAATCTTTGACAAGAGTTCTGATCTATTAAATATCGACTTGTATTGTGCTTCATTCTTGGATGAAAGAAAATCAACTAAGTTTTCCTTTTCTTGAGCAAGCATATTCACTAGTTTAAATCCAAATAAAGCATTATCTAGCAATTCTAAAATCTCTTTTTCTATCGCAAGCGACACTTTAACCTTCTCATATGACTTAGATACGTTTATTTTCTTCATAATAGCCCTCCTGAGACTACTTTAACACACATAAAAACCAAAGTCAACATATATATTACATTTGTAATATATATGTAATACAATAGTTCACTCATTAACATGCTGTTGCTTTTGATGCACCCAACATAATTGCTTATAAGGGTACATATAATGAATAGTAGAAATTGAAAACTAGAATCTTGTCAGGTTGAGTAACTTATCGATATTCTTTTGTACACTCTTGCGATTTCATTTGATTGCATCTCATCAAATTCATAAACACCCACGAAACGGAAAGATAGATTCCCTAGATGGTCCTTACTCTTCGCAAAAGTAATTCTGATATGTCTTTTTTGCTTTTCAAGCGTACTCATTTTTCTATTATCTTCTCTAGATTCAATGATATAATTCCAGTCCTCACTTAACTGATTAATCCAACCATGTTTTCCTGCTGATACAATTCTTTCGTTGTATGTAGCTGCTAATTGTGGACACCAAACATAGACATTGTCTTTTAAGGGGAAATAAGCCGATTGCATTCCTTTAACACGTTTTCCCAAAGCATTCGCAATATCACTAATTTTTCTAAATCTAACATCATCATCAACAGATATTGATTGAATAGTCGCAATCTCATCCACTCTCTCCTTGATATCCCAAGGTTGAAAATCTTCTTTAGATCTTAGTATAGCTTTGATTTCATTTACAACTTCATCAATTTGGGAATGAATTGATTCGATGCTTTCATAAGCTTTGATTCTTTTCAAAACAAACGTATGCGACTCATCCACTGCATCTAAAATCTCAAATAAAGTCATTGTTCGAAGATTATCTTCTGACTGCCTATTTATGTGATGATATTCATCGCATTCTATCCCAAAATTGATTTGGGGAAAGTACAAATCAATAAGTCCATATCTACCATTTTTGTATCTGACATATTTCTGGGTTATGGGTTGCAAATCTAACCGATTAAGCTTAGTCCAAATCGCATTCAAAATGTAGTTTTCATAGTCTTTCTTCTTTGTTCGAGAGAAAGTCTTTATTAGATAATCTCTTTTTGCATTTGTTTCCAACTTGTTGTCCTCCCATATATCTTAACTATTTTCCTACCCAAAATGATCAATCACAATCTGATCTAATTGCCTTTGAATATGTGGAAAGTCATAATTTAAGTCAATTGTTTTAACACTAATCTTATTGCCACTCATAATGTAACTGTGATTGGGATGAATAAGTTCATCTGTCTTCGCATACAAAACTAATCCAGAAACAGCAGTGTTAAAGTCTTTTAGTTGTTCTGCTTTGTTTTTTACATACGTAAAAATTTGATACAAATTGCTCGATCTTATCGACTGTTTATCAAATTGAGTTTGCATGGTTTTGGCGTAAAATTTCGTATCGATAATAAGAACTTTATTCCCTTGACTTAATGTAATATCACTTTGCATGATTGGAAGCATTGTACCTAACCCATCATCTAAAGACCATGGAATTTGAGTAGCTCGAGGATTGGTTTTCGGATAATGTTTAATATAATATTCAAGAATGAATTTCTCAAACAGTCGATGCAGTCTTTGCTCATCCAAGAAAGATTGCATTTTAAACTCACCTTGCTGAGTTGTTTGCAACATTCCCTCAACGATAAGCTGACAAATACTTATTAACATTCTATATGTTTGGTTATTACGATGGAATCGTAGTGTTGACCAACGAATTAAGCTCAAATCCAAAGTATCAACATGAGAAAAATACAACATATTTCTTTTAAGTTCATTTTTATACTGAACATCAACACTTCCATGTTTTAAAAGCAATAATACTGTGGTTTTAATGATCTGATTGAAGATATTATTCTCAGATAATTCATCAAACTCACAATGAAGATATTGTTTCTTGGCTAATTTAAGTTTAATTGATTCTTGAATGCTTATCTTACCTTTAACTGTAGATAAATCCTCACTTCGATCAATATACTGCTTATACATACCCTGTTTTATTTGCTGACCAATACCTTTTGAAAGTATAGATGCAAACATATTATGGATATGATCAAAGTCTTCCTTAGTAATCTCTTCAAAGATTGATTGACTAAGGTTTGTGAATGCATATGAAAGCATATAATAAATGTTCTTTATTACAATGCTTTTATGTGTCATTGAAAGATTCCTCTTAAATTGTTTTCCCATCGATGTAATTTATTGGGTTCATCAAACCAATATTCACTAATCATCGGAATAATTTCATACTCAATAATAGAATGTACCCATTCTTCTGAACATGCAGATTGACCTAAGAAATAACTATGTCCAATACAAAATCCTTTTCCTAAAGTGCGATCATTTGAAATATCATCGTTTAGTTCTTGTATCATAGTGATCAAATCATTAAATAAGTCATTATTTAATGCTTCTTGATATTTTTTAAATCCTTCAGTTGTGAATCCAGGTTCTAGTTCAAAGAAACTAAATCGACGTCTAAGTGCATAGTCAATCATTGCTAAACTTCTATCTGCAGTATTCATCATACCAATTAGATATACATTTTTAGGCACGATAAATGGCAATCCATTGTATGCAAGTGTAAGTTTATTTCCACGATAATCTTTTTCGATTAACATGAGTAATTCGCCAAAAATCTTACTCAAGTTCCCTCTATTTATTTCATCAATGATAAAGAAATGTTCTTTATCTGGTTGATTTAGAGCTTGTTGGCAGAACCGATAGAATATGCCCATTCTTAACTCGAAACCATCCTCATTCGGTTTATATCCCATCATAAAGTCTTCGTATGAATAATTCTGATGGAATTGCACAAACTCAATGCGAGTTTCATCTTTTTCACCCATCATTGAATAAGCTAGTCGATTTGCAGCATAAGTTTTGCCAACCCCTGGAGCACCTTGAAGAATTATGTTCTTTTTATTTCTTAAGACTGCAACCAAAATATCATAACGCTGTTCTGTCATGAAGACTTCGTTCAAGAAATGTTCTTTTGTATATTTTTCATAGATGACTTCGATATTATGCGTTTGGAAAAGTTCATTCAAAGTCATTTCAAAGTAAGGGTTGAGTATTAAGTCCTCAAATAATTCCTTTTCATCAATTTTGATACATGTTGAATTATGGTTTGGTGTCCACCATTTTTCAACTCCCGAGAATGGTTGATCACTTATACTCTCTTTTATAACTTCATATGGCCTTTCATACCATTGATTACCGATTTCATTGTTTTCAATCAAAATATCAGAAGTAATTCTTCCTAGCAATTTAACTTCATTCCCAAAGCAAAGGTAAAAGTAATCTCCTTTCTTCATAGTATACATGAAGCTTTCACCTTGGGTTGTATTTGAAACTCCTTTAGCTTTAGTCGTTCCATGAACTACCACAATATTTCTTTCCAAGAACTTTCTTTTGTTTGAGTTAGAGATTCCTGTGGATTCAGTTCCATGACTGATTTTCCATAATGCAGGGGAAGGATCTACATATAATGAAACACTTTCGAGATCAACTTGCTCAAGTGCACTAAATAATTCATCTCTTATTTTCCATTCAAAAGTTCCAAGACTATCTTGCGAGACATTTCTTCCCAAATATAGAATAGGCCACCATTTCAAATCTTCATCACTTTTTTCAATCACAGGACAATTGGTGTATTTTGCAATTCTTTGTGCCAATACTGAGGAACCTCGATTATAAAAATTGACTGAATTCCCATATTTTAAAGATAGTTGTCTACAAGTGGCTTGTCCTCCAATGTCCATTAATCTTTTCATGATTTCTAAACTTTGAATATTAAAAACATCTGGGTTTTTTAGAAGTTCTACCCATTTTTCCGTGGTTATGTTAGGAGTGTAGTCAGCAGGAAACCATTCATTAACCTTATTGTGATCTTGGAGGTAATATCTGCTAATATAAAAGCCGAAATCAAATGTGAGTGTCTTCAGTTTTGGATCTCTATAGCACTCATCAGTAATATTTGCATTTAGTAAATATTTAATTTCAGAGTCTCTACTTATTTCATCTGAAATCAAATCATATAGTTGATAAAAATTGAGTATGTTGTCTGCATATGCGCCTTTCTTAAAACTTTTCTCAAATTCTAAACTTTCCGCCACAGTTTTCACTTCCCCAAACTTGTAAATATAATATTTATCTGGATAGTGAAGCCAAAGATAAACAGTTATAGCATTTTCATTTTGATAGTGTTGACCGGTTTCAAATTGCGCATAAAGTAATTTCGAAGTATCTTTGAACAGTTTTATTCGCTCTAAAATATCCTTTGACTCATCAAATAAGTTAATAAACATAGCTCTAGTTTCTTCTGGGAACTTTTTCGCAATATCCATTATTACTAAATATGGATAATTATTATAGGATGCAAGTAGATTAGAGGTTTTAGACATAGCAATTTTTATCATACTTGAGAAATCTTCAGCATTAATATCCCAATGCTCTTGAAACCATTTAACTGCAATCCATTTGTATCTCTCATTTGGCCAATACTTAGGAAAGTCTTCCTTATATTTTGCTAATAACTCATTAAATACTTTTTTATTGATCATTTTCATTCTCCATCTTTTCGATATATAAGCAAAAACGTGTGTAAATATATTTAATCGTAACATGAAAATGTAAAATTATTCCTCATTTTTGATGATTTACCACACAATTCTACATGTTTGTAAAAGAATGTTTCAAATCTAACTAGTCGTTTTGCTATAATATTCTTACAAAGGGGAATTATGTCACACTGGATCTTAGACGTTTCACGAGCCATTCGTGAAGGTCGCTGGTTATCAATTGTCTACAACAACAAAAGCAGTGAACAAACAAAGTTCTGGATAGCTTTTAAAGACATTGATCCACAAAGTAAGAAATGCATTGTGGACGTTTTTAACAGTTCAAAAACACCATCCTTTTCAAAGGATTATGTTATTTACTTCAATCTCATTCAAAATGCAATGATTATTGAGGGTTCGTACGCTCCTATTTCAGAAAAACTACTAAACAAAATAAACCAAAGTCCGGAGGATTTTGGTTTTCTTGAATATAGTGAAAGACTTCATAAAGTTTTAGCATATTACGAAACATGTTATAAGATCGATGCTCAACCTTATGAACAAGAATTCTCAGTCATTCCTAGTATAGATTTAGACACTTTTAAAGATAACAGAATCCATTGTAATCAAGTAACCTTTGATAGTATTGTGGGTACACTTCATCGCCAACTGAATATTAGACAAAGAGGCGGTGTAATGTATGAGCGAATTGTAATGAATGCTTTAAGCATCCATTCTAAAACAAAAGGCATCATCCCTATTGCTTACTATACTGTGAATATAGATATTGAATCAAAAACATTGATCAAAGATGAAGAACTGGAGTTTAATAATCAGTTTATAAATCAAAAAGATGAGAATCCTCTTAACCTTAATGATTATCTTGATGTTGAGTTTAGTTTCTTTAAAGAAAAATTCTTAGAACACAAACAAGAATTTATTGAACAACTAAAATCACATTTAAGTCATGATGAAAAACTGGATGAACTTCCTTATTTCTTAAAAATTGTTAGTAAACATGTCATATCATTATCCAATGAATACGATTCTATTCAACATAAATATGATGAAGGAAAATTGACTCCTGGTATTCAATCTTTCTTTGGAATGACAACTTCTACTGACAAGCGAAGACAAACACGAAAGATTGTTCTTGGATCTACAAGAGTTAATACCAATCAACTTCGCATCATTCATCATGCTGTAAATTATAATGTCACCTTTGTTCAAGGTCCACCAGGATCAGGGAAAAGTGTTTCAATCGAAAACATTCTACATTCCTCCATCCACAATGGTGACTGTGTATGTGTAACCTCAAATAATAATGAGGCTGTTGATAATATCATTAATAACCTTAAAAAGATTAAGTTTAACGGTGTTAGTATTAAATATCCTTTTATTCGACTTGGTAATGATAACTATATAGAAGTTGCTCTTAAAGAGATGCATCAAAGAGCACATTACTTTAAGATGAGAAAAGATATTTCGGAACATAAAAATCAATTAAAGGAATTAAGAGCAAAGATTAATCAGACTATGAGTGGAGTGTCACAAATTGTAGCGGATTATGAAAGGAAATTAGAACTTAAAGATTCTATTAAAACCATAGAAAACCTCATTGAAACAACAGAATCAATGAACATTGCAGAAGAAAATAAAGCTGCTGCAAAAATTGATTATGAGGCACAAATTGTTTATCTGCACAATCAAATCCCACAAGTTGAAGAAACCTTAGATTTTATTGATTTGGGGTTTGATCAAAATCTTGTGAATGAATATCTTGCTTGTTTAGGAGATTCTTATGGATTTAAATTATTCGAACCAAAACATAAAGCATTACTTGAAATTATTCTTAAAGACAATGAAAAAGAAAGACTAAAAGACTTCAAAACATTCATTAAATTAGAAGAAGGTTTTAAGAGTCTTGTATCGTGTTTTCCGATTATTTTCTCAACAAATGTATCAATGTTAAAGTTAGGAACTCCGGAATCTTATTTTGATTTAGTAGTCATAGAGGAAGCCTCTCAAAGTAATTCAGCTCTATCACTTATCCCACTTAATAGAAGCAAACGAGTCTGTGTCATTGGTGATCCAAAGCAACTTCAACCCGTAGTTAGTTTGAGTGAAGAGAAAAATGAACAACTTCGATTACATTATAAAGTTCCTTCCCATTATAATTACAAACTTAAGTCTGTGTTTAACACCCTTATGGACGTGGATATCATATCCAAGTTTATATTCTTGAATAAACATTATCGTTGTCACAAGAAGATAGCACGATTCTCAAATGTTAAATACTATGATAATCAACTAGATATCCAAACCGACTACAATAATCCTACTCCACTCAAGCTTATTGATATTAAGAATGCGGTTGCCTCTGGTAAAAACTCTTCACACAGTGATATCGAAGTGATTATACAGGAAATTCGTAGTACTCCAGCAAATAAAGAAATTGGAATTGTTACTCCCTTTAGAAATCAAGCCATAAGAATAGAAGAAAGGCTTGAAAAAGAGAATATTACTAACGTCAAGGTAGGTACTATTCATACGTTTCAAGGACAAGAAAAAGATAAAATCATTTTAAGCAGTGCTATTACTTCTTCAACTACTGCTGGAGCATTTGATTTCATTAAAAATAATCGTGAACTCATCAATGTCGCAACCACTCGACCTAAAGAGGAATTAGTAGTGATTGCGGATGTTGATCAAATCAAACGATTATCTGGTTCTGAAATGAATGATTATAGTGAATTAATCTATTATGTACAAAGTAATGGGGAAACACAGATTAGAGAACAAGCACTAGATACTTTTGAATCAAGGGCATATAACACTAAGAAATATAATTCCGAATCAGAAGCCGAGTTTATTCAAACACTAGCTCAAATCAAGTCTTCTGTACAGAAATTTACTTTCGCAGATAAATCAAGAATCAGTGATGTTTTGAACTTAGATATTCTTAAAAAAGAAGATAGATCGTTATTCAATTATGGAATAAAAGCTCATTTCGACTTTGTGGTATTTGATCATAATAAACATCCATTATTAATTATTGAAATATGTGGAGACGAACATTTCACTGATCCAGTAGTAATGGCTAATGATAAGAAAAAACTTGAAATATGTAAGAAGTACAATATTCATTTAATCTTTATAAAAAATGAAGATGTAAGACGATATAACGAAATAAAGAAAGTAATGATTTCAAAACTCTCACACTAATGAACTCACTTTACAGACAAGCGTATGTTACCTCGGTAGGTTTCACTAAATTCATAACAGGCATTCATTACCTCATTGAATTGCTTGCTTTTGAGCATGTTGTTGAACCTTTTGATATTGAATCATTACAACCTCATATATCTAGTAAAGAACTCATCATGATTCTGACATCGAAATCATTAACGCATAGTGCAACTACTTATTTCAAATCACCATTAATTGAAGTTTTACAAAATACCATTAATGAACTTCAACGTAGACAAAATCCAATTAGTGATACAGAGAACGCCAAGAAAGAGCTTGAAAGATTATACACTTTACTTGAAGAAGCTGATGATCAAGAGGATGTAATCATTAAACTTGAACATACCCTTAAGGATGCTATGAATGAGAATAATCTTGAGATAGCAAAGGAGCTACTCGAAAAATTAGAAAGAACCCGACTTAAGGACAGATTCTATCTTCAGAATAGAATTGATGAGCTTGAAAGTCAACTTGCTTTACCAAGTAGTGATGACCTTCATAATAATTCAATACAAAATAAAACTCTAATTGGTTTAACTCAATTGATTGATACGCTCGATGCTAAGGAAAGCAATAAAGTTTTAAGAAAACGGTTTAGACAATGGTTAGTGAATAATGGGTATATTGTTGAAATACATGATGGAAAATCTAAGCTCTATAAACTAACACAAAAGGGAGAACAAGTAGGAATAATAACCAAAGAGTATAACAATCGGGATATTAAAACTACAGCGATATTCATGGAGTACTTAGTGTTTCTTACTTTATTGAATACTTCTGAAATTTTGATAAAAGATTAGTAGTTTAAACATATTGATCTATCAGATAGAATTTTTTTCTTGAATGTACTGGATAATGAAATTGATGAGCTTCATGACCAAATGGAACATAGACAATAATTAACCATTTGTTAAATTGATAAAGACAAGTAACACTAGAGAATTGTACCATTGAATATCTGCTTTTAAACTAAATAACTTACTATATAAGTGAAATCATATAAATCTCATAATATCTTAAATAAAAAGATTAAAGAAAAACAATACATGCCATTGAAATTAAGATGATACAATGGGGTTAAATATTGAATTAGATAGAAAATAATCGGAAACTTAGGGGGATGCAATGTTAGGATATAACAAAACTATCGCAGAATTCTATCATGATGTTATAGACGGTAATATTGTGAGTGAGATTACTCAAAAGATTAAAGTTGGACCATCTGAACAAGGTGCTTGGCAAGATGCTGCTATCTATATGAAAAACATTTTTGAAAAAGCAAAATTGCCTAATGATATAGAAATTGGTATGGAACTAAAACTTCCTATAGGAAGTAGTAGGATTGATTTTCTTATTGCCGGATTAGATAGTGAAATGAGTAAGAATTTGATTATTGTTGAGTTAAAGAGATGGTCAAAAGTAACAAAGTCTCATAAAGAAAACTTAGTTAATGCTGACGACACTAGATATGGAAAAGATGCACTTCATCCATCTTATCAAGCATATACTTACAAGTTATCCTTAGAATCGCTAAACAGTGTGGTTCATACAGAAAAGATGAACGTTAATTCTTGTTCATACTTGCATAATCTAAGAAATGATAAGGATGTCAAGGATACCATTTACAAGGACTTGTTACTTAAGTCACCAATTTTTAGTGCTAATGATAATAATGAATTGGCTGAGTTCATTAAAAAACATGTTAACAAACCATGTGAGAAGAAGATTCTATATGAAATCAGTAATGGAGTAATTAAACCATCAAAAATGCTGATTGATTCTTTAAAGTCAGAACTCTCAAATAATCCTCAATTCACATTATTAGAAAAACAAGAAGTAGTATATCAAAACATTATTTCAATTATTAAGGACTCATATAGTGACAATAAAAAACATGTCATTATTGTTCAAGGTGGAGCAGGTACAGGGAAAAGTGTAATTGCAATCAAATTAATGAACTATTTCATTAAGAATGAAAAAATATCATACTACATCACAAAGAATTCAGCTGTTAGAAATGTATATAGCAGAAGAATTTCTGGAAGAAATAATGAACACCTTCGAACATTGTTCAAGTCAGCAATCATGATTTCAAGAGGTGAGCAGATAACAGATTCACATGGAAACAAAAAGACAGTTCCCATACAAAACTTGTATGAATGTTTAATCGTTGATGAAGCTCATAGATTACCAGAACGATCTAAATCAGGCAATATATTGCTTGGAAAGGATTTGATCAAAGAGATTATTCAAGCGAGTAAAAAATTCGCCATTTTCTTCATTGATGAAAAGCAACAAGTTGATATACGAGATTACGCTACGGTTGAAAACATTAGTGATACTGCAAAATCATTAAAAGCAATTGTTCATAATAATGAAAATCTAGAACTTATTAGCCAATTTAGGGTTTCTGGAAATGATGAGTTTATAAACTTCATTGATAGTATGTTATATAACAAACCCGTTGAACCATATTATGTGAATAAAGATTATGATATCAGAATATTTGATGATTTTAAGAGTTGGCACAGTGCTATTGTTGAAAAGATTGAACAAGATAGCGGCAAGAGTAGAATGTTATCAGGTGATATTTTCCCATGGGTATCAAAAGATGCTAGAGATGCATTTGATATTGAAATTGATGGTATTAAGTTACAATGGAACAAAGACTCACTCTTCGCTTCAGATGAAGAACAAAGATACCGTGTTGGTCATATAGATACGGTACAAGGACTTGAGTTTGATTATATTGGGCTAATCATTGGGAATGATTTACTTTATAGTAATGAAAACAGGATTACTACGGATTATACGATACACCCAACTAGTGCAGGGCATTTTAGACGTCATGGAAGAAGAAATCCATTACCAGAAGATCTAGAAAGAATTGATCTGATAATTAGAAATACTTACAATGTATTATTAAAACGAGGGATTAAAGGCTGTTATATCTATTGTGTAGATGCTTCTTTAAGGGAGTATCTGAAATCCATTATAATTTATTAGCACATATTTGCTAATTTAATATAGCTATTTTGAATTTATATGGTGTATAAGTAGATTGTCTCGGTTATGCGCCAAATATTGTAAATACGTGAGGAAATTTATCTGCACTTTCTTTGAGAGAAGTTTCTACCTGTTAAATCGAATGAATTTGAATATCGAAAATCCATTCTTGTTAACTAGTATAAAAGCACAAAAATTGTGATTAGGGACAAAAACATAAACACCAGATGATTAAATTTTGAAGAATATTTATGGAGTTTCAGTTTCTGCAAATCATTAGATTTTTATAAAGTCGTGATCAAAAAGTTCAGTTATTTTATCGCATCAAAAGCGGAGGTGTAAATGAAACTAATCGATAACATCAATTCAACAGTCATCGATGATCTACAGTCATCAATTCAAAGAGGTGATAAGATACTCATCGCATCAGCCTATTTCTCTATTTATGCTTATCAAGCTTTAAAAGAAAAATTGGAATCAATTGACGAGTTGAAATTCATTTTCACTTCTCCTACTTTCTTTAGTGAAAAATCTGCTAAAGCTTCTCGAGAGTTTTATATACCACAACTTAATCGTGAACGATCACTATATGGAACTTCATTTGAGCTTAAACTAAAAAATGAATTGAATCAAAAAGCAATAGCTCGTGAGTGTGCTGAATGGATTAAAAACAAGGTTACCTTTCGAACGAATATTACAGAGGGTAATATTGCACCTTTTTGCGCAATTGAAAAGGACGAAAGATCTTCAATTGCTTATTCTCCATTCAATTCCTTTTCAACACCAGATTTAGGACTAACCTCTAGTAACAACATCATGAGTTTCGTTAATAGAATAGACTCTCCTCAAGCCAATGATTATATAAAAATGTTTAACCTAATTTGGGATAACAAAGACATCTTAAAAGATGTCACTGAAGAGGTCATTGATAACATCAGTGCTGCCTACAAAGAAAACTCTCCAGAATTCATATACTATGTTGCAATATTCAATATCTTTAAAGAGTTTTTAAGTGATATCAGTGAAGATGTATTACCCAATGAAGCTACAGGGTTTAAGTCAACTAAGATATGGAGTAAACTCTTTGATTTTCAAAAAGATGCAGTACTCGCAATCATTAACAAACTTGAGCGTTTTAATGGTTGCATTCTTGCAGATAGTGTTGGATTAGGAAAAACATTCAGTGCTTTGGCTGTAATCAAATACTATGAACTTAGAAACCGTAATGTGCTTGTTTTATGTCCAAAGAAACTGAGTGATAATTGGGCTACATTTAAAGAAAATTACTTAAATAATCCAATTGCGGAAGATCGACTTAGATATGATGTTCTTTACCATACTGATTTATCTCGTGAAGGGGGATTCTCTGGTAGTATTGATTTATCACGTATTAATTGGAGTAATTATGATCTAGTTGTTATTGATGAAAGTCATAACTTTAGAAATGGCGGGGATTATTCTGGACAAGGTGAAAATAGAAAAGAAAATCGATATTTGAAACTTTTGAATAAAGTCATTCGCCAAGGAATTAAAACAAAGGTTTTAATGTTGTCAGCTACTCCTGTCAATAATGGTTTCTCTGATTTAAGACATCAACTTGAATTAGCATATGAAGGTGATCAATCCTTAATTAATGATAAGCTAGACACTGAAAAACCGATCGATGTAATATTTAGGAATGCACAAACTGCATTTAATCGTTGGAGCAAACTTGCTCCTGCAAGTCGAACTACTGAGCACTTACTTAAATCCATTGATTTTGACTTCTTTATCTTGCTTGATAGTGTAACCATTGCACGTTCTCGTCGTCACATTGAAAAGTATTATGATATCGCATCCATTGGACGATTTCCTACCCGTAAACAACCTATTGCTTTAAGACCAAAATTATCCGATTTGTCATCCGCAATTGATTACGATGAAATCTATGATATCCTCATGCAGTTAAACCTCTCAATCTATACTCCAACTGACTTCCTCCTTCCTAGTAAACGTGATAAATACATTGATCCTGAGGTCAATATCGATCGAGCAGGACGTGAAAGTGGAATTCGTCGACTAATGACGATTAATTTATTAAAACGCCTTGAAAGTTCTGTATACTCCTTTAATATTACAGTCACAAGAGTAAAAGAATTAATTTCTAAAACCATTGATACCATTAATGAACATGAAACAAAACAGCGAAATCATCGACTTGAAGCCTTTGAAATGAACGAATTTGATTTTGATGGAGATGATTTAAATACTGAGTATTTTGGACCTTCATTTAAGAAACTCGATATTGATCTTGATGATATGGATTTTGTTTCATGGAGAGAACTTCTTCTTAAAGATATGGATGAACTAGATTTACTGCTTTCGATGATCAACGATATCACTCCAAAACATGATACAAAATTACAGACCCTCATCTCTCTAATCAAAGATAAAGTTGAACATCCAATTAATCCAAATAATAAGAAAATACTTATCTTCTCTGCTTTTTCAGATACAGTTGAGTATCTTTATTCCAACATTTCATACTTACTTAAAAAAGAATATTCCATTGATACTGCCATGGTTACAGGCACAACCAATGGTAAATCTACAGTAAAACTGAATAGAACCGATATCAACACCTTACTTACCTTGTTTTCTCCACTATCTAAAGATAAAGCTGTTCTAATGCCTAATTCTAAAGATGAGGTTGATATTCTCATTGCTACAGATTGTATTTCTGAAGGGCAAAACTTACAAGATTGCGATTACTGTGTCAACTATGATATTCACTGGAATCCAGTAAGAATCATACAACGTTTTGGTCGAATCGATCGAATAGGTAGTCAAAATGAATCAATTCAACTGGTCAATTTCTGGCCAAACATTGGTTTAGATAAATATTTAGAACTTAAAGGCCGTGTTGAAACCAGAATGAAAGCCTCTGTAATGACTGCAACTGGTGATGATAACCCTATTGATCCTGAAGAATTAGGTGATTTAGAATATCGTAAAACACAACTTGAAAAGCTTCAAAATGAAGTGGTTGATATTGAAGATATGCAAAATGGTGTTTCTATTATGGATTTAGGTTTAAATGAATTCAGACTTGATCTACTGGATTATGTTAAAACTCACGATAATTTGGATCAAGTACCATATGGATTACATGCGGTTGTGAAAGGATATGATGATACACCCAAAGGAACATTATTTGTGTTAAAGAATAAAAACGATAAGATTAATCATCATCAAAGAAATCAATTACATCCTTTCTACATGGTGTATATCCAAAATGATTCTTCGGTTCATATTGATCATTTGCAACCTAAAAAATTACTCGATATCTTTAGAAAGCTATGTAAAGGCAATAGTGAACCTTTATTATCCTTATGCCGTGATTTTAACCAAGAAACAAAAGATGGCAAGAACATGCAGAAGTATTCTCAACTACTACAAGATGCTGTAGCATCCATTGTGGACATTAATGAAGAATTATCCATTAGTTCTTTTATCAAAGGGGAGCAATTTTCTTTGGATTTAGGTGATATTGAAGGGGTTAATGACTTTGAACTAATCTGCTTCATCAATATACGTTGAGGTGATTTATGTTCTCTTTACCAACATCTACAGAGTACAACAAAATTATTCCCAAGAAGCATGTCTTATCATCTGAATCTTTGAACATAACCGATAGGAAACTCATTGAGAATGAAATTAGTAAATTAACGATCATTAATGTGATTGATGCAGAAAAAATCAGGCTCTTTAATATTAAAGATTCATTTCCTCTTGTGATTATTCATGTTCAAACTAAATCAAATGAATACAATCCAAAAATCTCAGAAGCATTATTCAAAGGAATTAATCAAACCATCATACTATTTTATTCATTAAGCACTGGTTCATTTTTTACCACAAAACGAGCAGGAACTATCTTAACATCACAATCACAACCTATTAGTGATTGGAATTTCAAATTAACTGGAACGAGCATACAAGAAGTATGGGATAATCTATGCATAGACATTTTTAAGATTAAAAAAGTGAGATCTAAATCTATTGATGAGTCTATCATTCTAAATGCTGAAATTCAGAAGATGGAAGAGAGTATTCAAAAGCTGGAAGATAAAGCAAGAAAAGAGATTCAACCAAGAAGAAAACGTCAACTTGCGGAAGACGTAATGAAGTTAAGAAAAGAACTAAGGGAGAAAATGATTTATGACTAAAAACATTAAATTAGCGATGCATACAGCTGACTTATCGGATGAAAAGTTCTTAGCACTTCAGGATTTGTTTCCTGAAGCTGTCACTGAAACCATCACAACTGATGAAAATGGTGAACGAGTTGTCACTAGAGCTATTGATGCGGATGTACTTCAGCAACTCATCAATAAGAAAGTTGTGTCAGGAAAAGAGGAACGATATCAATTCACTTGGCCAGATAAAAAGAAAGCTATGTTATTAGCCAATGCTCCTATCAATAAAACTTTAAGACCTTGTAGAGAAGAAAGTGTTGATTTTGATAATACAGAGAACCTCTATATTGAAGGTGATAACTTGGATGTTCTTAAACTCTTAAGAGAAACATATCTTGGCAAGATTAAAATGATTTATATTGATCCACCGTATAACACTGGAAATGATTTTGTCTATAAAGATGATTTTGCAGAGGATACTCAAGAGTTTCTAAGACGAGACAATCAAATTGATGAACAAGGAAATAGACTTGTGACCAATACTGAAAGCAATGGAAGATTTCATACAAATTGGTTGAATATGATGTACCCAAGATTGAAATTGGCAAGAGATTTGCTTACTGAAGATGGGGTAATATTCATAAGTATAGATGATAATGAAATTGAAAATCTTAAAAAAGTCTGTAATGAAATATTCGGTGAAATTAATTTCGCAACAAACTTTGTTTGGGAAAAAGGGAAAGAAGGTGGAAATGATTCCTCATTGTTCAGAAGTCATTATGAAAATATTCTTTGTTTTTGTAAGAACTCAAGCAGTTCGAATATTTTCAACCTTGACCCAAAGGATACATCAAGGCATAAAGTGAATCTTCCTGAAGAGAATCTTGTTTCCGGAATAATTAATGAGATTAATCAAGGAGAACTTTTCCAATTAATTAATCTTAGTAAGCAAAAAGATTATTTGGTTAAAATTCCTCTTGTTAATGGTGATGAAATTGAATGGCCTTCATATGCTCCTCAATCAACAGTAAATGAATGGATAAGAAATGGAAAACTATTTGTAGGCAAGGGGAAGACTCCGTATGTAAAATCGTTTCTAAAAGATGAGCTAGGTGGACAGAAACCATCTAATATTATCACTCAAAATTTTGGATCCACAAAATCAGGTAGTATAGAGATAAGAACTTTTTTTGGATCAAGAGAGATTTTCTCCTACCCAAAACCATCAACTCTAATACATAGATTGATTCAGATTTCAAGTAAACCTGACTCTTTAATTTTAGATTTTTTCTCTGGATCCTCCACAACCGCTCATGCAGTTATGCAATTAAATGCAAAAGACAATGGTTCTCGAAAATTCATAATGGTTCAACTTCCAGAAGAAACAGATGAGAAATCAGAGGCATTTAAGGCTGGATTCAGAAATATATGTGAGATTGGAAAAGAACGGATTAGGAAGGCAGGAATTAAAATCAAAGACGATGTGGGTCTCATTACTCAGAATCTTGATATTGGTTTTAGAGTGTTAAAGCTAGATGATAGCAATATGAACAATGTCTTCTATTCTCCAGATGAGTACAAAGAAACTAATTTCAAGTTTGAAGATCTTATTGAAAATGTTAAAGAAGATCGTACACAAGAAGATATTCTATTCCAGGTTATGTTAGAACTTGGTGTGCCATTATCCGCAAAGATAAATATTGATGGAAGCATCATAACTGTTGATGATGATTATCTTGTTGCTTGTTTTGATAAAGTAGACTCTGAAACAGTTACAAGAATTGCAAAAATGAAACCTTACTATGCCGTATTTAGAGACAGTTCTTTTATCAATGACAGTTCATTAATCAATGTTGAACAAATCTTCAACACTTACAGCCCAACAACAAAGCGGAGAGTGATTTAAGATGAAATTCAAATTTAAAGTTCAACCTTTTCAAACTGAAGCAGCCAAAAGTATTGTTTCGGTTTTTAATGGTCAACCTAAATATGACATAGTTCGATATAGACGCGACATCGGAGAAAGAACTGGGCAAACAACCCTGGATGAAATGGATGATGAATTCGATGCAGGTTATCGAAATGCAGATATCGAACTTAACCAAGCACAATTACTAGCTAACATCAAAGACATTCAAATTCGAAACAACATTAAGCAATCATCAACACTTATAAGTGGACTAGGTGCAGTTTCACTTGATGTTGAGATGGAAACTGGTACTGGAAAAACATATGTGTACATTAAAACGATGTTTGAACTATATAAGAACTATGGTTGGGGGAAGTATATCGTTGTTGTTCCAAGTATTGCTATTAGAGAAGGTGTTAAAAAATCATTTGAAATGACTCAAGATCATTTCATGGAATTATATGGAATAAAAGCACGATTTTTCATTTATAACTCTTCTAATCTTCATCAGCTAGATGAGTTTTCTCACAATGCTGGAATTAATGTCATGATCATTAATACCCAAGCATTTAATACCACTCTTAATGAAGATAAAAGTGTTGCAGGAAGTAAGGGAAATGAAGCCGCTCGCATTATCTACACTAAACGTGATGAGTTCGCTTCACGTCGTCCAATTGATGTAATTAAAGCAAACAAACCTATTATTATCTTGGATGAACCTCAAAGAATGGCAGGACAGGCTACACAAAATGCACTAAAAAGAAACTTTAATCCACTTTTCTCTTTGAACTTTTCTGCTACTCATAAAACATCGTATAACTTAGTTTATGTTTTAGATGCGCTTGATGCGTTTAAGAAAAAACTCGTTAAAAGAATTGAAGTTAAAGGATTTGATGTTAACAACCTCACTGGTACTAGTCAATACCTTTATTTATCATCAATTAGTATTGATAAAAATAAACCTCCTGTTTCCCGAATTGAATTTGAGAAAAAGCTTGTTGGATCAATCAAGCGATTCACTCAGAGATTTGAAGTCGGAGACAGCTTATATGAAGCATCTAATCAACTTGAACAATACAAAGATCTGTATATCACCGAAGTAAACCCAATTAATGGAACTGTTTCATTTTCTAGTGGTTTAGTTTTAAAGGTTGGTGAAGCCAGTGGAAATGTTAATGAAAATGACATAAAACGAATCCAAATTCGTGAAACCATTGCATCTCATTTTGAAAAAGAGGAACGTCTTTTTGAACAAGGAATAAAATGTCTTTCATTGTTTTTTATTGATGATGTCTCTAAATACAGACTCTACGATGAAGAAGGACAAGAGCTTATTGGAGAATATGGAAAGATCTTTGAAGAAGAATACGTTAATTACCTTAATGAGCATTTAAATATCTTTGATTCTGCTTATCAAGCTTATCTACGAAACATTGAAGTTCAAAGAACACATAATGGTTACTTTTCTATTGATAAAAATAAGAGGTTCATTAACAGCGATGTAAAGCGAGGTTCCGATATCACTGATGATATTTCAGCATATGATTTAATTTTAAAGAATAAAGAGAGATTGCTTTCTTTTGAAGAACCAACTCGCTTTATCTTTTCACACTCAGCTTTGCGAGAAGGTTGGGATAATCCTAATGTTTTTCAAATCTGCACACTAAAGCAAACATCAAACATAACAACTAAACGTCAAGAAGTAGGACGTGGTTTAAGATTGTGCGTAAACACTAATGGAGACAGACAAGATAGTGATGCTCTTGGTGAAGCATATGTTCATGACTTAAATACACTTACCGTTATTGCAAGCGAGAGTTACCAATCATTTGTGACAGGTCTTCAAAAGGAGATTACAGATGATCTCTATAAGCGTCCTACATTACTAAACATTGCTTTTTTTGAAAACAGAACCGTTTATTCAAACGAACAAGTTAAAACATTCTCAACTAATGAATCACAAGCAATCTATAATTACTTAGTAAGAAATGACTATGTTGATGATTTTGGTCATGTTACTGATAAGTATAGAGAAGACGTCAATAATGAAATGCTTAAAAATCTTCCTGAGCAACTCAGTCACTTATCAAACGAAATTCATGCTTTAGTTCAATCTGTGTATGATGAATCAGCGTTTAATTCAATGATAAAGGATGCTCATGAAACAAAAATCAAAGATAATCCTTTAAATGATAATTGGCCTCACTTTATTGAGCTTTGGAATAAGATTAATAAGAAATATGCTTACACAGTTGAATTTGATAGTAATGAGCTTATCAACAATTCAATTCATGCAATTGATAGAGAACTGACTGTAAGCAAGCTCACCTATACACTTACTCAAGGTGAGCAAATTGGTGCAGAAATCCAAACTACTCATAGAACTACCCAAACACTTAAAAACAATTCTTTAAGCGCAGTTAGGTATGATCTTATTGGAAAGATTGCAGAAGCTACAAACCTGACTCGAAGAACTGTTGGTTCAATCCTTCTTGGAATTGACAATAGTAAGCAGCTTTTATTCACTGTTAATCCTGAAGAATTCATCAATAAGGTATCAAAGATCATAAACTCTCAAAAAGCAAATATGGTTGTAGAACATATTGCATATCAACCTAGTAGTGAAGATGTATTTTCTCAAGAGATTTTCCATATGAATAAGTCTTCGTTAGAATATTCAAAAGCTTTACAACTAAAAAAGTCAATTCAAGACTATACGTTTGTAGATGGATTAAGTGAGAATAGCATTGAGAAAAAGTTTGCCAATGATTTAGACACTGCAGATGAAGTATTAGTTTTTGCGAAACTTCCACGTGGTCGTAAAGGTTTTTATATTCCTACACCAGTGGGAGATTACTCACCGGACTGGGCTATTACATTCAAACAAGGAACTGTCAGACACATTTTCTTTATTGCGGAAACTAAAGGTTCTATGGATACTATGCAACTAAAACCCATTGAGCAAGCAAAGATATCATGTGCTAAGAAGCTATTCAATGAATTCTCAACTGAAGATGTGAAATATCATGATGTTGATAGTTATGATAGTTTATTAAGCATTATTGGACATTTAAACTAGAGGTGAAATATGGAAAATGTACAAGATTTTATTGAACTTATGCAAAAAATTGAAGATGAGCTTAGATTAATATTGAAGGTTAAATACGAAGAGAGATTAAATCTCGGAGATTTACTAAACAAAGCTAATTCAGGACTTAAAGTTAAGCAATCTATTATTTCTGAATTGGATATCATGCGTGAAGTAAGAAACTTACTATCTCACAGACATAAAGGTAAGCAAGTTATTGCTATTCCTTCATCAACTATTGAAAAATTAAAAAGTATTTTGCAAGATTTAGAAAACCCTCCAAAAGTAAATCAGTATATTGCACGAGGTGTAGATTCTTGCCAATCTGAAGACAATATAAAAAATGTATTAGAATTTATGGTAAAAAACGATTATTCTCAAGTACCTGTGTTGAATAATGATAAATTTGTTGGATTACTTACTACTAATACAATTTCGAGATGGTTAGGATACAAGTTCATTACTGATGGGATTGTTGATATTGAAAATTCAATTTCACAAATACTCAATCATTCAGAGAATGAGAGAAATTACATTTTTATCTCTAGAGATTCAAATTTATCTGAAGTAATTGAAATATTTTCTAGTGAATCTACATCAAGCAATTTTTTTGATGCAATACTGATTACAGAAAACGGTAAGTCTACACAAAAATTACTCGGCATTATCACAAAATCAGATTTACCACAAATTGTCCTCAAAGTGAGAAAGTAAAATTTCAATGTTATCAGCAGTTCAATTTTCTGTTAATATGTATTAAACTCAAAACCCAATCCATCTGGATTGGGTTTACTACTTTATTTCACTCCCACACAATCCTTGTCTTCCCTGCTTTCACTTCTTCTAAGTATTCAAGGGAAGGCTTTTCATTGGTAAGAATCACATCAAAATCATTGATCTTTCCAAATGAAAATGGAAAGACTAAATCAAACTTAGAATTATCCGCCATAAGCACTTTGAGTTTACTTCGACTTAATATCTTTCTTTTAATCTGTGCTTCTGGAGATGTTCGATTAGAACATCCATTAGTGAGCGATATCCCACTCACCGTAATAAAACAGGCATCAAAGTAAAACTCATCCAATAATCTAATGGATGCATCTCCTGATACCGAGATGGTTTTCTTATTCACTGAACCATGCATTAGGATTACCTCACAAGGTAAATCCTCATCCACAGCTTTTATCGCAAACAAAAGATTATTAGTTACTACAGTGACATCCTTCTTGTCTTTTAACCACTGCGTTAAATGCATATGAGTCGTTCCAGAATCCACAAAGATGGTATCCCCATCATGAATGTAATGAGAAGCCAATTGAGAAATCTTTTGTTTTTCACTAGAGAGGTAATCAATCCGCGCTTTGATGTTCACTAAGTTATCATTAGTATTCGCAACCACATACCCATACTCTTTACGAATAAGATCTTGTTCTTCAAGTTTGTTGATGTAGCGTCTTACTGTACTTTCTGACAAATCAAAAACATCCATCAAATCCTTTAAACTCACTTGTTTTTGCGCAAAGATATATTCTTGAATTCGACTTAGTTTCTCAATCAAAGGGCCACCTCAATCTTCTTTGATATGATTATATTATAGGCTTAGCTTATTTGCCAATAAAATCGCGGCGACCATACTACTATCTCCCGCAAGACCTTGTCCCGCAATATCAAAAGCCGTTCCATGATCCACTGAAGTACGAATAATCGGTAAACCAACCGAAGTATTTACTCCGGAATCAAAGGCAAAGAGTTTAAATGGAATATGGCCTTGATCATGATACATTGCCACCACAATATCAAAATCTTTCTTTAAACCACGCACAAATACGGTATCTGGAGAGATCGGACCGATCACATCATATTTTGATTTCATGGCTTTAATGGCTGGGGTAATAATCTTTTCTTCTTCATCACCAAACAAACCATTTTCACTCGCATGAGGATTTAATCCTGCCACCGCAATCTTAGCTTTGCGCCCTTTAATCTTCGCAATATTCTCACCCGCAAGTTCAATGACTTGTTCAATACGCTTTTGAGAAAGCGTTGAAATCGCTTGAGATAATGAAATATGGGTCGATACATGAATCACAGATAGTTTCTCATCATAAAGCATCATCGCATAATCACTTGATCCACTGTACTCCGCAAAGATTTCAGTATGTCCTGGGTAATAATGCCCCGCTAGATGCATCGCTTCTTTATTTAAAGGCGCAGTGGTTACAGCCCTTGCAAGACCTGCTTGCACAGCTTTAATGGATTCCACCACATATTCAAACGCTGCTTGCCCACACATCTGACTCACTTCACCCATCTTATAGGTAGACATATCGATATTATTAAAGTCCACCACATTGAGAACTTTTTCATTAAATACCACATCGTTGATATTGAAAACTTGTTTGAGTGCATACTCGCTAATATTCAGTTGTGTTTTGAATAACTCCATCACTTCAAAGTCTCCAAAAACAACCACAGGCAATGTATTCACCTCGGTTTTCTTAAAGCTTTGAAGAATGACCTCAGGACCAATCCCTGCCGGATCACCCATGGTTAAAATAATCGGAAGTTGATTCATACACGTTACCTCAATTCTTTCAATATCACATCAAATGCATCTATTTTACCAAAGCCACCTGCTTTAGTCACAATATTAATATCTTGGTATTTCTCTGAAATAAAGCGTCCCATAGGAATTGCTGGAAGCACTTCCTTCACAATAACCATACCTTCAATACCTAAATGCTTCGCAATCTTAATGAGCGTATCTCCACCTGTAATATAAAGACCACTAATCACATCACTCGCTTCATCCACAACTTTAGAAGTTAAATCCCCTAACTTCTCCGCAATCCGATCACTCATTTCAAACGTTGTTAAACCTAAGGCTTCAGCTTTTAAGGAAGCTTTTTTTACATCCTCAACATGTCCTGCAGTTCTCACCACCACATGGCCACCTGCTTTAAGTTCCTTCACAACCTTATTAATAACATCATGACTTAAGGTTTCATCAAACATCGCATCAATATCATAATCCACCACCATCAGTTCATGATGATTGGATGCATATTCAATTTGTTGACGAGTCACATCACTCACACTTCCAATAATTGATAACACACAACGACGTGACTTAAGTTGTAATGCATCCGTTAAAAACTCCGCAAGCCCTGCAGTACCCACCATTAAGAATCTTTCTTCATACACTCTTAAGGCGGCCGCAAGTTGTTTTAAATCCTCATTATCATACGCATCAAACACTAAGACTTCAACCCCATTTGAGCGATGATGTTTAATCGTCTCGACAACTTCTAATACATCATATCCCTTCAGTGGTTTAAACACCACATGAACACGTTTGTCCATTTGTTGACTCAAGATATCAGGAATATATGATTTCTTGACTGGGGTCTTAGGATCATTCGCCACTTCAGTTAAATGAAGTGGTGTACCATTCACAATCACATGCCCTTCAATGGTTTGACGACCATTGGATGGAAGTGCAGGAATAAGTATTGCGAAATCATAGCCAAACCCATCCATACATGCTTCAATCTCAGCTCCAACATTCCCTTTAAATGTAGAATCTAGTTTCTTATACACAAAAGTAATATGGTGACCTGAAAGTTGCTTTGATACTTGATTCACTTTATCAAACGCCACAGGTGCACTATCAAAGCGACTTTCAGTATCAATAACTGCCACCTCCGCATTAAGAATATTCTCACCAAACTCTTGAAGGTTAGTGGTGACCACCGTTCTTAATCCTTTTTTCGCAAATTGAACTCCAGTATCATTTGATCCTGTAAAATCATCCGCAATAATTGTTAGTTTCATACCTACACCCACTTTCATTTGAAGAAAGAAAGAATCAAAACCAAGGCTTTGATTCTTTCAACTTAGACTTGATATTAAGCTTTTACTTTTTTAGGAAATTGTTTCTTCACAAAGGTTGTAAAGAGTGGAGTTAATAAAGCTGTTGTAATGACAGAAGCCGCAACTTGAGCAGTCGCTACAGAAGCCACTGCAGCTAAAGTTGGATCAGCTAAGGCGACTGCCGCAGGAGTTCCTACCGCATTACCTGCAGTTGAAGATGCCGCTGCACCAGCCACACCTGTACCACCAGAAGCTTTATCAGCTAAGACGTTGAATACACCACCGACGACTGTAGTTAAGACACCAAGTAGAACCCCAGCGAAACCTGCACTTACGATAGTTCCAAAGTTTAGACCAGCTCCTAATGCGAAAGCAAAGAATGGAATTAAAACTGGTCCACCTTTAGTCAAGAATTGTCTCATATCATCATCAAGGTTACCTAAGATCATCCCTAATACGATAGGAACAATAACCCCTACCAATGTCATGAGAGGAATACTTGCTAGACCCGCAGTTCCCAAAGCAATAAGTGTTAAGAATGGACCATCATTGACGGATAATACAGAAATAGCACCAATATCTGTTTCATCTCCTAATTGACCCACTAATGCAGCATATAAACCACCATTACTGTTAGTCATTGCGGCAATAATCGCAATCGAAGATAAACCTAATAAACCATTAACTGGGAATAATGCCGCGACGGCTAAGCCAATGAGTACCCCAATCGCAAACTTAGTGAATGTAATCGCGGTACCACGTACCAATGCTTTTGGAGCTGCTTTAAAGCTAATGCCAGCCCCCATACAAAATAAGAATACCCCAATGAGTGGACTTGCTCCACGAGCAATTGCCGTAGTGAATCCTCCAATTTCTAAAGCGGAAGGAAACCATGTGTTAAGGACTGCACCAATAAGTAAAGGCACAACCATCATTCCCCCAGGAATTCTTTCAATGCTCTTCTTGATCTTCATCTCTTTCTCCTTTCGAAAGCATTCAGTATTCATTCATAAAATGAATAACTTTTGAATATATCTTAGGCCAAAGCGCTTACATTGTCAACACTTTATTCCATAATTTGACTAAGTTTTGACTAAATTAATTATATTCCTGATTATTTTATGGTTGTTTCTCATTATTGGGACACTCAATGGAACTGAAATGTTCATCCAATTGCCCATTATTAAGACGATCTACACATGATGAACTGTACCAATATTATCTCACATCTATGATTATTCGAATGAAACATTAATATAATGACTTGTTTTGAACATTAATCTCAATAGATGGAGTTAACAGTACTAATCATAGTGTATGATGAAATTAGGGAGGGAATTATGAAACTAATACTTAAGATTATATTGGGCTTGTTGTTCTTAGTGTTTTTCATCTTCTTAGCTTTTCTTAATGGCATAATGATTGCAGCGAAGTCAATAACATCTAAAAAATACAGAGTTGTTCCATAAACAATACTTTCTTTAATATTAATGATTATTAGATACAAACTAAAAAAACTTCATCATCACTGCATTGCCTTAATGCAGTAATGTTGAAGCTAATTTTATGTATACTATGATTGTTCTTGTTTAGAAAACCATTCACTTCTTGTGATTCCATACTTTAATGAATCATAATAATAATCTTGATAGTACCTAACTTTAGGTATATGAGCTTCTAGATTGAGTCCTACATTCAACGCAGATTTCATCATTCTTTGATTACCCGACCAGGTTGATAAACCAATATGTTCAATATTATGGGTATTAAAGATATGGGTAATCCACTGTCTTAGCGCAATCTTTCCAATACTTTTATTCCACATATCTTCTTCATAAAGGAGTATACCTATCTCTAACCAACGTGTTCTTGAGTCTACATAATAAGATGATACAGACCCAACAAGTTTATCTTCTAACTTTATTGCTTTTAATGATGCTTTATTTATGTATCTCTCATGATAATAAAGAGTGAACTCTTCAAATGTCTTTCGTTCTTCTTTCCCAAAGTATGGAGCATCAAAATCTTCAAATCGATAATGTGGTTGTTCATACGCAAGTTTATAAACATTCTCTAAATCTGCTTCTTTGAAATCTACAATCTTTACAGCATCACTTAAATACTTCTGACTTGGTTTAAAGTTTTGCAAAGCACATGTGAAAACTTGATTAACTTCAGTACTAAACTCTCCTGTTGGTTTAAATCCTAATCTTGTATAAAGGTTGATTGCTTGTGTATTAGTAATTCTTGGATCCACTTGAACCTTGAGATTTGGAAAATTAATAAATATCTGTGTCATACAAAAACTAAGTGCATAACTAGCAATCCCTTTCCCATGAAACTTAGGATCAAGCTTGATATCAACATAAGCAATATCATCTTTTATACGATAAAAAGTTTCTCCACTAAATTGAGAATCATTATAGATACTATAATGTTTAGCACTACCACTTTTTGATATGGCATCAAACCATGGGTTCATATCATCTCTATGTTTGCCTAAACCTTGAGGAAAACCTACCCATTTCATGACCTCACCATTATTCCAAAGGTCACATAAAAAATCTAAATCTTTAGTTTCAGTTTCTTTTATAATGATCATGTTCATTCTTTTCTAAGTCGATTAGAAATTAATGAGACAACCCAAACAAATAATCGACTAAATTTGTTGGGTGAATTTTGATTTTAATTGTTTCATAAATCCACCTTCTTTCCTTCGCTAGCATATCACAACACATGAGTACTGTTCAACACTCATAGAATAACTTGTTCTTTCTATACTCTAAGAGCACTATGATTTAAAAACACTACCTTCTTTCCTTCAACTTTAATCAACTTTTCATCAATCATTGATTTCATTTCTCGTGCTAAAGCAGTGCGATCCACATTAAGGTAGTTCGCAAGTTCTTGTCGAGTGAATGGAATGAGTGTGGTATTGCTTTCAATTTGAGGACAATGGTTCAAGTATTCCAACAGTCTTTCACGAATGGTTCGCTTTGATAATGTATCAACTTTTTTATGCATTTCGATAAGTTTTTTCGCAAGGACATGAAGTAAGTTCTCAGTAATCTTTTGATGATACCCACAAAACTTAGAACATCCCGCAACAAACTCTTGTATATCAAAAAAGGCGATGGCTGTGTCACTTTTCGCAATGACATTCACTCGACTTGGTTCATTCTTTGCAAGGGCAATAGCTTCACCAAATGAATTCCCTTCTTTGAGATAGGCAATAATGTTTTCATTGCCATAGAAATCTGTTTTAGATAGTAATACTTCTCCTGTGATGATGACACCAATGTCTTTTATATACGTATCTTCTTGAACAATCATATCTTTAGCATGAAAAGTTTTAACACGTGGTTTCTTGCATGCAATAAAGTGGTCAAGTTCTTGAGGAGTTAATCCTTGAAATAATGGGCATTTTCTTAATACATGAATCATAAAACCTCCTAATGTTGCAATTGCAACATTATTTTCAACTTAAGTATATTAAACTTAGACATATAAAACAAGATACGTTGAAAAGGAGTGAACTCATGAGTGAACTTATTAATAACCAAAGTAGAGAAAGACAAGAAGCTCTTAAGCAGTTAATCAAGAAACTGCATGAAGGGGTTGATGTAGAAATCGTTAAAGCACAGTTTCAAGAACAATTTGGTACTGTAACCACTAAAGAGATTGTTGAAATTGAAAGTGCGCTTGTGGAAGATGGTTTATCTGTGAAAGAGATTGAGCGACTATGTGATGTTCATGCAAGTGTCATGGGGGTTAATGTAAGTTTGATTCATCAAGGCGATGCTAAGCTATTATCTGGACATCCTCTACGTGTATTAGAAGAAGAAAATGCCCTGATTGAAAAACTCATAGTTGAGGAGATTGAGCCATTTACTCAACAATTCAATGCTCATCATATTATGATGTTGCGTATTGGTTTTGATCGTCTTTTAGAAATTGATAAGCACTATAAACGAAAAGAACATTTGTTCTTCCCGTATTTAGAGAAAAAAGGAATCACCACCCCTCCTCAAGTGATGTGGGGAGTGGACGACTCTATTCGAGCTCACATCAAGGAAACGATTCGTCGTCTTAATGAGAAAGATATTAATCAAGAAGCACTTCAAGAACAAATGAAAGTCACACTAAGTCAAGTGCGAGAAATGATCTTTAAAGAAAATCAGATTTTGATTCCTCTTTTAAAGGAACAACTCAATTTACTTAATTTCATTGATATTGCTCAAGCGAGTGATGAGATAGGATACTTCCATGAAGTTCCAAAACAACACTTCTTAGTTCAAAAACAAGAACATCATCAACCTGAAGTGGAAAACAATCATGTCAAGTTCCAAACTGGTGGTTTAGATGTCCATGTCTTAGAAGCCATGTTAAATACACTACCACTGGATATGACATTTGTTGATGCTTCAGGTCATGTCCGATATTTCTCCAATGGAAAAGAACGTGTGTTTGAGCGACCAGTTACCATTCTTGGTCGTCATGTCCATCATTGCCATCCTCCAAAAAGTGTAGATATAGTGGAAACAATTATTGAAAGATTTAGAAGTGGTGTTAAGGATGAAGAAGCATTTTGGATTAAAATAAAAGACAAGTTTGTTCATATTCGCTATTTTGCAGTGAGAGATCCACAAGGTAACTACTTAGGAACGCTTGAAATGACACAAGATATTGCTCCACTTAAAGCACTAGATAGTGAAAAGCGACTACTTGAAGATTATGTTTAAGCGACTAATGTGGATTGTGATTGGAACGTTAAGTTGTGCTCTAGGACTCCTTGGTGTTATCTTACCAGGGTTACCAACAACACCATTTCTACTTCTCACAGTATTTGCGTATAGTAAAGGCTCAAAGCGATTCCATACGTGGTTTATCCAATCAAAGCTTTACACAAAACATTTAGAATCATTTCATAAGCATAAGTGTATGAGCAAAAAACAGAAGGATTTGCTTATGTTATATTCAGATCTAGTTGTCTTGATAAGCTTTATTACCATCAATAACATCATCCTTCGACTAGTTTTAATTATTCTAGTCGTTACAAAGTATTGGTATTTCCATCGCTTTATTACGATTATTAAGTCACAACCTGATCATGATATAAGACACACATTGAAGTCACATGGTGTACTAAAAAAGATAAAGTGGTCACAATGATTTACATCAATATTCAACAAACAGTCTTTGAAATCATTAAAGCATATCCCGAATACAAACAAGTATTAATAGAGGCAGGATTTTCAAAACTTGCGGATTCAGGGATGCTTAATACGATGGGAAAAATTATGACATTAGAAAAAGGAATGATGCTTCGAAACATTGCAATCGATGATTTAGAAAGAGTTTCAAACACATATCATTTCACTTTATTTTATGAGAAGATTGACAAGCAATTATAAATAATGAAAGAAGGAAAAAACTATGACACACTCATGCGGATGTGATGAAACATTAAATGCAGTGGATAAGATTAGAAGAAAAGGAGTATCCTCAGTAGCTTTACCACAGGCATTTGAAATCAAATGTTCTTGCGACTATACCTTTATGATGACAACTCATGAAGCAAAATGTGATGCATGCGATATGGTGTATGGAGTAACACCATGCAGCGCTGATAGCATTGAAAATGTTGTTGCGGTAGGCATTAATTACTAAGCTATATTTAATATTGATTAACCAAAAGAAGTCATATGACTTACTATAAAAAGAGCTTATTCATTCAATATGATGAATAAGTTCTTTTAATTCCTCACATGCACTAACTACACTGATAAGTTTAATTATTTATGCATTTAATAAAAACCATCACTCATCTTTCAATCTTTCTTTGAAGCAAGCTATAATAAGGTTATAAAGCTAAAGGAGAATTCTAATGAGGCACCCCACAATCCTATTGATTGCTTTGATTAGCATACACCTAAGCGCATGTGCTCCCACACCAAATGAACCTTGTGATGAGGTTGAAGAATGTCCAATCTGTGATGAATGTCCAGTGAATCCTTTTCCTGAAGGACTTGTGTTACCACAAATCTATATTCAAGGAAGAATCTTCTGGACTGAAGCTGATTTAGCTAACCTAAGAGAGAATGTCATCAATCCAATTATTGAATATTATGAACAACAAGATCAAATTGTAGTCTCTATTGTGATCAATAATGCCACTAATGATTGGACAACCATTAATTCGATTACTGTGGAAGTGATGATCTCTGATAATGATGGAAATGAAGACCCTCTTTATATGGGGGTACTCATAGAGAAAAAAGATGGTGTATTTCCTGTGTGGGAACAAGAAAGTATGGGACCATAAAAAAAACAGAGGAACATCCTCTGTTTTTAGTTCCTTATAAAGACAAAAACACTATCCCACCAATCACAAAAAGGATTCCTATATACTTTAAATCTCTTTTCATTTCTTGTGTAAACTCAAATGGTCTATGAGGCGTCATCTTTTGATAGTACGACTCCTGTAAACCACAATAAACATGGATGAACTTAAACCTCAAACCCACTAACATATATACACCATACAACAATACAAGCACACCAATAATCACTTTTGAAAATTCATTAAGTCCTAAAATTTGAACAAGAAATGAAATCACAATCATAGAACCAATATATCCATATCTAAAAAAGTAAGCTAATGTGAAGTGCACCCCATAGAGTAGACACTTAAAAAAAGTGTCTACTTTTTGTTTCGTCTTCTGCGTGTGTTATAAAAGATTAACCATGACTTCACTATTTTGATGTATTCGTCATGAGATTTGATATCA
>Ga0208242_100395_pt1 | contig 32116 bp, 28 predicted proteins | sample SubbioAug_CSW13A_FD_184825 | JGI IMG/M metagenome (GOLD analysis project Ga0208242, IMG submission 184825) | Serpentinite rock and fluid subsurface biosphere microbial communities from McLaughlin Reserve, California, USA - CR12Aug_CSW13A (SPAdes) | ecosystem: Environmental > Terrestrial > Deep...
CACTGTGCGCCCTGCTGGACCGGCTGGGCGCCGCCTACCTCGACACCGGCGAGAGCAAGGGGCTGGTGCCCGACGACCACCCCAGTGTCGTTGCGGCCATGCGCGGCTCGGTCATGGGGCAGGCCGACCTGGTGGTGACGGTAGGCCGCCGGCTGGACTTCCAGCTCGCCTTCGGTTCGCCCGCCGTCTTTGGCAACGCCGGCTTCCTGCGCATCGCCGACTGCGCTGCAGAATTGCGCGACAACCGGCGCGGCGAGGTCGAGGTCTTTGCCGACCCTGGCCTGACCCTGCAAGCCATTCTGGCAGCCGCGCCCGACACCGCACCTGCCGCCGACACCGACTGGCTGGCCGGTCTGCGCGAACAGCACCGCCAGCGTTCGGCCAAACTTGCGAAGTCCATGCAGACCGTGCCCGCCGGCAGCGATGGCCGCATGCACCCAAACCGGGTGCTGGCCGCGCTGCGAGAAGCCCTGCCTGCCGACACGGTGATCGTGGCCGACGGCGGCGACTTCCTGAGTTTTGCGCGCGTGGGCCTGCCAGCCTCCACCTACCTCGACCCGGGCTCGCTGGGATGCATCGGCGTGGGCACGCCGTTCGGCATAGCGGCCAGCCTGGCCTGCCCGGGACGCACCGTGGTGGTGGCCACCGGCGATGGCGCCTTCGGCTTCAACGCCATGGAAATCGACACCGCCGTGCGCCAGCGGGCGCCCGTGCTCATCGTCGTGGCCAACAACGGTTCGTGGGCCATCGAGGTGCGTGACCAGCAGGAGACCCATGGCAAGGTGGTGGGCACGCACCTGCAGTTCGCCGACCACGCCGCCATGGCGCGCGCCTTCAACATGCACAGTGAGCGGGTCGAACGGTCCGAAGACCTGAACGGTGCCATTGCGCGGGCGCTGGCCGAGCTGCGTGCTGGCCGACCGGCCCTGCTGGACGTCATCGTCACGCCGGAGGCGGCCTCGTCCGACGCCAGGAGCGGCCTGGCATGGGTACCCGACCTGCAGGCCCTGGCGGCCTGGGACACGGCCGAGCGCCAGTGGAGAAACCGCCACACCGCTTGAACGCGCTGGCGATGTAGGATGGCGGCCAAATGAAAGCCCTGCAAGCCGCCCCCAGCCTGGTCGAACAGGTGCACAAAGCCATCCTGTCCGAGATCGCCGGCGGCCAGCTGCGTCCGGGCGAGCGCATCATCCAGGAGCAGCTGGCCCATCAGCTGGGGGTCTCACGCCAGCCGATCCAGCAGGCGCTGACCCTGTTGCGCAAGGAAGGTGTGCTGTCCGACGCGCCGGGACGCGGCCTGCAGGTGGCACCGATCGACCTCGAATACGTTCGCCACATGTATGAGGTGCGTGCGGTGATCGAGGGGCTGGCCTTTCGCAAGGCGGCCGAGCACCACACCGCCCAGGCGGCGGCCGAAGGGGCGGCGCTGATCAGGGCTGGGCGCAAGGCCGCTGGCAAGCGCTCATTCAGCGACTTGATCGCGGCCGACATGGCCTTCCATGACTTCATCTACCGGCTCTCGGGCAACCCGCTGGTGGCCCCGGCCATGGAAACCCACTGGACCCAGACCCAGCGCGTGATGGGCGAGGTCCTGATGCGCGACAACAAACCGCGCGACATCTGGGACCAGCACGAGGCCCTGCTGGCAGCCGTGGCTGCAGGGGACGGCGACAGCGCCGAAAGGCTGGCCCGCCGGCACATCCTGGATGCGGCCGACTTCATGATCGAGCGCCTGCGCTCGGAACACACGACATGAAGCCCATGAAAGTCGCCGTCATGGGAGCGGGTGCGGTGGGCTGCTACTACGGCGGCATGCTGGCCCGGGCCGGTCACGCGGTCACCCTGATCGGTCGCCCGCAACACGTGCAGGCGATCCGCGCGCAGGGTCTGCGCATGCAGACCCTGAGCTTCGACGAAAGCGTGTCCCTGCAGGCCAGCACCGACGCATCGGCGGTGCACGGCGCCGACCTGGTGCTATTTGCCGTCAAGTCACCCGACACCGAGGCGGCCGGGGAACGGATGCGCCCCTACCTGGCGCGCGGAGCACTGGTGCTGTGTCTGCAGAACGGTGTGGACAACGCCGAACGCCTGCGCACCACCCTGTCCGACCATGCGTTGGCCGCGGCCGTCGTCTACGTGGCCACCGAGATGGCCGGCCCCGGTCATCTGCGGCACCATGGGCGTGGCGAACTCGTCATCGAGCCCTCCGCCACCAGCGAGTCGGTGGCCCAGGCCCTGGTGGCAGCCGGTGTGCCCACCGAGATCAGCGACAACGTGCGGGGTGCGCTCTGGGCCAAGCTCGTTCTCAACTGCGCCTACAACGCCCTGTCGGCGGTCGGCCGCATCGCCTACGGCGAGCTGGTGAAGCGCTCCGGCGTGACCGACCTGATGGGGGATGTGGTGGCCGAATGCCAGGCCGTCGCCGCGGCGGACGGGGTGACGATCCCTGGCGATGTCGCGGCCGCCGTGCGCCGCATTGCCGAAACCATGCCGACGCAGTACTCATCGACCGCCCAGGACCTGATGCGCGGCAAACCCAGCGAGATCGACCACCTCAACGGCTATGTGGTGCGGCGCGGCACGGCGCTGGGCGTACCCACGCCGGCCAACCGCGCGCTGTGGGTGGTGGTGAAGCTGGCCGAGGGCGCAGCCCCATCCTGACAGGAGCGGCCGGCTCGGTAGAATCGCGCCCTTTCGCTATCCCGCACAAAGGCCTGCGCCCATGCAGTACTCCGTCTCGCACCACAAGCTCAAACTCATCCTTTCGGCCCAGGGCATCAAGGGCGGCGATGCCGGCGCCATCGACACCCTGTTCGGTGGCAAGGACGGCTACTACTGGTACGGCACGCTGCGCGACATGTGCCCCGAGGGCAAGACCCTGTCGTGGGACAACCAGTACGCCATGGTCAATGCCATCCAGGCGCACGAAAACGCCACCGCCGCCGAAGACGAGATGCCCCCCGAGAAGCCGACCGCGGCCCACATCGCGGCCATTTCCAAGCTGCTGGCCGACCCAATCTGAGCGTCGCTGCACCGGGGTTGCCCTGCGAGGGCCACATACCGGTAACGGACAGGGTCTGCCTGTCCGGCGCACGCCGGAGTGAACTCCCTGCCCTTGCGCTCACTCGTACCGGAAGCGTCCACCAACATCAGCGCTGGACAGACCCCGGCTGCCATCACGTGAACAAGCTGACCGACTCCGCCTACCTCGAACCCCTTTTTGCGCAACCACCCTGGGTCCAGGCCGCCATTGGCCTGGGCCTGATGGTATTGCTGGCCTACGCGGCCAGGCTACTGGTCCACTGGATGTTGCTGGGCGTCGTGGCGGGCTGGGCGCCCCGCGTGCAGACGCGCGCCGGCCGCATCCTGTTGCATTCCCTGGTGCTCAGGCGAATGGAGAAGATCACGCCATCGCTGGTCATCCAGCTGACGGTGGGTCTGGTACCCCATCTGCCTGTCGCTGCCGCCACCGTCATCAGCAATGTGGCCATCGCGGTGACCATCCTGCATGTGGTCCGTGTGCTCATGGGACTGCTCGATGCATTGCACGAAGACCATGCCAAGACCCAGATCGTCAAGGAGGTGCGGACCGGCTCCATCAAGAGCTACATCCAGCTGGGCAAACTGGCCATGGGACTGCTGGGTGCCATCGTCATCATCGGTGCATTGATCGACCGCTCGCCCCTGATCCTGCTGTCCGGCCTGGGCGCCATGTCGGCGGTTCTGCTGCTGGTGTTCAAGGACACGTTGCTGTCTTTCACGGCCGGCCTGCAGCTCGCATCCAACGACATGCTGCGCGTGGGCGACTGGATCGAGATGCCGCAACTCGGTGCAGATGGAGCGGTGATCGACATCGCCCTGCACACGGTGAAGGTCCAGAACTGGGACAAGACCATCACCACCATTCCGACCTGGCGACTGATGTCCGAAAGTTACCGGAACTGGCGCGGCATGTCGGAGTCAGGAGGCCGTCGCATCAAGAGAAGCCTGAGGCTGGATGCCGGCTCGGTCCACTTCCTGGATTCGCAGGATGTTGAGCGCCTGCGGCACATCGCCCTCATCAAACCTTACCTGGAGGACAAGCTGCGCGACGTGGATGCCACGAATGAAGCACTTGCGCGCACCCTGGGAGAGCTGGCCCGGGATCCGGCCAACCGCCGACGCCTGACCAACCTGGGCACATTCCGGGCCTACGTGTCCACCTACCTGCAACAACATCCGCACATCCACAAGGAAATGACGCTGATGGTGCGCACCATGGAACCCTCATCCGAGGGCATCCCGATGGAGCTGTACTGCTTCACCGCGACCACCGCATGGGCCGAATACGAAGGCATCCAGAGCGACATTTTCGACCACCTGCTGGCCATCCTGCCGGAGTTCGGCTTGCGCTTGTACCAGCAGCCAGGGGGCCATGACATGCAGATGGGTCTTTCGTCACATGTCAGACCCGCACCTGCACCGCAGGCTCACTGACCACAATGCAACTCAAGAACTTGCTTCCCGACTGGGCCCTTCCCTGGGTCGAGTTCATCACCCTGGGCCTTCAGACGGCCGTGATCGTGCTGACGGCCCTGCTGCTGCGGTCACTGTTGCACCGCTTCATCAACCGGCTGGGGCAGGACAAACACTTGCCCCCGGAACTGGTGATCGGCGCTCGGCGACTGGTCAGCGTACTTCTGTTCGGTGCCGCGCTGCTGCTGGTGCTGGACCGCCTGGGCGTCTCGGGCATGGTGCTGTGGACGGCCTTCACCGGCTTTGCCGCCGTGGCCGCTGTGGCATTTTTTGCCGCATGGAGCGTGCTGTCCAACATCTTCTGTGCCCTCCTGATCTACACCACACGGCCCTTCGGGCTGGACGATGAGGTGGAGCTGCTGGAAAGCGGCGACAAGCCGGGCCTGGGCGGAAAGGTCATGGACATCAACCTCATCTACACCACCTTGCTGGAGAAGGCGGCGGATCCGCAAGGGGAAGACAGCTACCTTCGCGTGCCCAACAGCCTGTTTTTTCAGCGGGTCATGCGTCTGAGATCGGCCAACCCGTCGCTGAGGTCGCTGCTCGACTGAGTGTCAGGCCTGGCGTGCGTCAGGGCAGGTGCGGAAGCCGTCGCAAGTGTCTCCTCTCCGCCGCGCTTGCAGACGGTGGAATGCAACGGCCGGTGGGCAGCGGCCCGACCACTGCAGGCCGCCATGGCCGTACTGGCATCTCACAAAAGAGGAGGCGACCGACCTGCCATGCGCGGCATTTCCTGTTTTTATTGATTTTGGATATTTATCTGAAATGAGTAAAATCAGATCACATGAACCGCGACAACGACCTGTTCCACCGCGAGGCCTATGCGCGCCAGATGGCCGAGCAACTCCTGAACCCGGGTCCGCTGGACGAAAGCGTTCGCTCGGGTGTCTTCCTCTCGGGTATCCGCCGGGTCGGAAAAACCACGTTCCTGCGGCAGGACCTGATCCCCGCACTGGAAGCCCGTGGTGCACTGGTGATCTACGCCGACCTGTGGGCCGACCGCAGCAAGAGCCCGTCCGCGCTCGTGCACGAGGCCGTGCGTCACACCCTGTTGCAGCTGCAGACCCCCGGCTCCTCACTGCTCGGGCGCCTCAGGCGCCTGCAGCTGGGCGCGGGCGGTATCAGCCTGGGGTTTGAGCTGGACAAACTGGGCGAGCCCGGGGGCGCCACGCTGGCCCAGGCCTTCGAGACACTGGTCAACCGGGCCGGCACCGATGTCGTGCTGATCATTGACGAGGTGCAGCAAACCCTGGGCACTGAAGAGGGCCAGTCGCTGCTGCACGCCCTCAAGGCCGCGCGCGACGCGGTCAATGCCCGCCCCTCGTCGCCCGGCCGCTTCCTGTTCATCGGCACCGGCTCGCACAAGTCACTGCTGGCCGAAATGACAACACGGCGCGCGCAGCCCTTCGCTGGCGCGCTGTCGGCCTCGTACCAGGTGCTGGGCCGCGATTTCGTGCAGTGGCAGCTGGACCGCGTCGGTTCCCAGCCCGGGCTCATCCTGCCCAGCCTGGACGCCGCCTGGGAAGGCTTCCAGTCCCTGGGCCACCGCCCCGAAGAACTGCTCAAGGCCCTGCGCCAATTGCAGCAGGTCAGCGGCACCGATCCCGACACCGCCTGGCACATCATCTGTTCGACGCTGGCCAGCGCCGCTGCCGACGCCGACCTCAAAGCCATCGATGACCTGGGCGAACTGGGCAAAGCCGTGTTCGAGCGCATCGCTGCCGGTGGTGACCAGGGCATTTCGGGGGTCTTCGGCGCCGAGTCTCTGGCCTTCTATGGCCAGCGCATCGACAGTCCGGTCGATGCCTCGCAGGTGCAGAAGGTGGTCGAAAAGATGGTGGGCGCCCACCTGATCATCCGCCCCAGCCACGGCGTCTACACCGTCGCCGACCCCTTCGTGCGCCAGGTCTGGCGCGACAAGCAGGCACTGCTGCCACCCCAGAGCAACAACTGACAGACGCCAGGGCGACAGGCCGCTCTGGACACGGAAGCTGGGTCCGATATATTTCGCATACGAAACAAATAGACCAGGCCATGTCTCCTGCCCGCCCACCCCGCCTGCTGTTCCTGCTCAACACGGCCCAGCGCCGCCTGCAGCAACTGATCGCCGCCGAGCAGCTCAGGTTGGTCCACGACGGTGCGCAGGCACCGTCGCCAGCGCAGGGCGGTCTGCTGTTTGCGCTGGAGCACAGCGACGGCCTCACCATGGGCGAGATAGCACGGGCACTGGATCTGGCGCCCTCGGCCACCACCGGCCTGGTCCAGCGCTGCGAAGCACTCGGGTGGGTACAGCGACAGGACTGCCCCGACGATGCCCGCACGCAACGCGTGTGGCTGCAAAGGCCCGGTCGCGACCAGCTTCCCCTGCTGCACAGCGCGGTGCAGCGCATCAACCGCCAGCTGACCGCCGGCTTCACCAGCGACGAGCTGGCCACAGTGGCCCGCTGGTTGCAACACGTGCAGAAAGGAGGGTGAACCGTGAGCCCATCAGCCACCCACACCGACAACACCCATGTCGAAGAAGTCGATATCCGCTGCGCTGATGGCTATCTGCTGCGCGGACACCTCTTCGCCAGCCGCGCCAGCAAAGGGTTACCCGTGCTCATCTCACCGGCCACCGGCGTACGCCAGCACTTTTACCTGCGGTTTGCCCGGTGGCTGGCCGAACAGGGGCATGACGTGCTGGTGTTCGACTATCGGGGCATCGGACTGTCACTTCACGGACCCCTGAAGGACAACCGTGCGACCCTGGCCGACTGGGGCCAACTGGATCAGGTGGCCGCCATCGAGTGGTTGCTGGCACGCACCGGCTCCCCTGAACTGGTCATCGTCGGCCACAGCGCCGGTGGGCAGATGATCGGCCTGCTGCCAAACCACCAGCGTGTGGCGCGGCTGGTGGGCATCTCGGCCTCCTCCGGCTGGTTCAAGGCCATGCGACCAGGTTTCCGACTCAAGGCCCACTTCGGCATGCGGGTGGTGCTGCCGCTGGGCACACGGCTCAAGGGCTACGGCACCACGTCCATTCTCGGCCTGGGCGAGAACCTGCCGGCCGGCGTCGCCCGCCAGTGGGGGCAATGGTGTGCCGCCGGAGGCTACGCCACCAACGCGGTACGCCACCAGCCCAACCGTGACTTTCACGCCCAGGTGCGCACGCCGGTCACCGTTCTGCATGCCGAGGACGACGACATCGCCACGACCGGCACCGTGGCCGACCTGCTGCGCACCCTGCCCTCAGCTCCCCGCCGCGCCCACTGCCTTCGCCCTCGGGATCATGGCCTGCGCCACATCGGACACCTCGACTGGTTCCGCCAGTCGCACCGGGCGCTGTGGCCGCTGGTGGCCAGTGCGGTGCGTGGGACCTACCCCGAACGCGACGATGCCGGGTGACCCCTGCCATGGTCTTTGTTGTGATGCAACTCCCATTGCGGCTACAATCACAACCGCTCCGGGGTGCACGTATGGCGTGCTGAGATGGCGGACCTGACCGCCGGAACCGCGAACTTGATCTGGTTAGTACCAGCGTAAGAAGAGCTGCAGCGCCGAGGCGCGTGGGTCCGTCCATCCGTGACGGGCCGATGCGCCTGCAACAACGGCGTCGAGGCGGGGCACCCATCCATTCCCACTGGAGACGGCCCCCATGAACGCCCCTGACAAGCTGCAGCAACTCTTGACCCTGACAAGAGAACCTTTCCCCCAGTCCCGCAAGGTGTACGTGCCCGGCACACAGCCCGGTGTGCAGGTGCCCATGCGCGAAATCGCGCTGACCAACGGCGAGACCGTCACGGTCTACGACACCTCGGGGCCCTACACCGACCCGGCGGCCGAGATCAACATCCGCCAGGGCCTGAAGCCACTGCGCAGCCAGTGGGTGGCCGCGCGCGGAGACACCCAGGCGTATGAAGGCCGCGCCCGCATGGCGCTGGACGACGGTGGCAAGCACGGTGAAATGACAGATGCCCGCATCGAGGCCCTGCGCGCCGAAGCGGCCGGCCTGCAACGCCAGCCCCTGCGTGCCAGGTCAGGTGCCAACGTGACGCAGATGCACTACGCCCGAAAAGGCATCGTCACACCCGAGATGGAGTACATCGCCATCCGCGAAAACGGCAAGCGCGAGTGGATGCGCGAATACCTGGGTGACGCCGAGCGCGAGGCGCGGCTGCGCGGAAACCCCATGGGCGCGCGCATCCCAGACGTCATCACGCCCGAATTCGTGCGCGACGAAGTGGCGCGCGGCCGGGCAGTGATTCCGGCCAACATCAACCACCCCGAGGTGGAGCCGATGATCATTGGCCGCAACTTCCTGGTGAAGATCAACGCCAACATCGGCAACTCGGCCGTCACCTCGTCGATCGAGGAAGAGGTCGAGAAACTCGTGTGGTCCATTCGCTGGGGTGGCGACACGGTGATGGACCTGTCCACCGGCAAGAACATCCACACCACGCGCGACTGGATCATCCGCAACAGCCCGGTGCCCATCGGCACGGTGCCGATCTACCAGGCGCTGGAAAAGGTGGGCGGGGTGGCCGAGGACCTGAGCTGGGCCATCTTCCGCGACACACTGATCGAGCAGGCCGAGCAAGGGGTGGACTACTTCACCATCCACGCCGGCGTGCGCCTGCCCTTCATCCATCTGACCACGAAGCGCCGCACCGGCATCGTCAGCCGTGGCGGCTCCATCCTGGCCAAGTGGTGCATCACGCACCACAAGGAAAACTTCCTGTACACGCACTTCGACGAGATCTGCGAAATCATGAAGGCCTATGACGTGACCTTCTCGCTGGGTGACGGCCTGCGCCCCGGCTCGGGCGCCGATGCCAACGACGAAGCCCAGTTCGCCGAGTTGCGCACCCTGGGCGAGCTGACCCAGATCGCCTGGAAGCACGACGTGCAGACCATGATCGAAGGCCCCGGCCATGTGCCCATGCACATGATCCAGGCCAACATGGATGAGCAGATCAAACACTGCCACGAAGCACCCTTCTACACCCTGGGCCCACTGACCATCGACATCGCGCCAGGCTACGACCACATCGCCAGCGCCATCGGCGCGGCCATGATCGGCTGGATGGGCACGGCCATGCTGTGCTACGTGACGCCCAAGGAACACCTGGGCCTGCCGGATCGCGACGATGTGAAGCAGGGCATCATCGCCTACAAGATCGCGGCCCACGCCGCCGACGTGGCCAAGGGCCACCCGGGCCAGCGTGCGCGCGACGACGCCATGAGCAAGGCGCGTTTCGAGTTCCGCTGGCGAGACCAGTTCGCGCTTGGCCTGGACCCGCAGACCGCCGAGGCCTACCACGATGAAACCCTGCCCAAGGACTCATCGAAAGAGGCGCACTTCTGCAGCATGTGTGGCCCCAAGTTCTGCAGCATGAAGATCACGCAGGACGTTCGCGACTACGCCGCGGCCCGGGGACTGGACGAAGCGCAGGCGCTCGAAGCCGGCATGGCCCAAAAGAGCGCCGAGTTCAAGGCCGTGGGCGGCGAGTTCTACGTGCCGGTGGACGCGCTGACAACGAAGCTGAACTGAACCATGGGCACGCGTTTGAAAGTCGGCATCGCCGGCGCAGGCGTGCTCGGGCGACTGCTGGCCTGGCAGCTCGGTCGGTCCGGACACGCGGTGACCGTGTTCGACCCCGCCCCTGGCCCGCAGGCACCGGACACCGGGTCACTGACGCACCGCCACGAATATGCGGCAGGCTTCACCGCCGCCGGCATGCTCAGTCCTGTCGCCGAACTGGACAACGCCGGCCCGGCCATGGCCCGCCTGGGTTGGCGCTCGCTCGCGCTTTGGCGCGAGTTGGCCGACGCTCTGCGCGCGCAGGGCTTTACCGCCCCCCTGTTCGCACAGCACGGCAGCCTGCTGCTGGCGCACGGGACCGATCTGGGCGCTGCCAGCCGCGTGCTGTCCCGCCTGCAGGCAGCCACCGCACTGGCCAGCGAGCTGCCGCCACCACAAGCCCTGGACCGCACAAGTCTTGGTGCGCTGGAGCCCGCCGTGGCACCCGGACTGCACGCCTGGCTGCTGCCCGACGAAGCGCAGGTCATGTCGCGCGACATGCTGCAGGCGCTGGCCGTGCACGCGCCGAACGTGCACTGGTGCTGGGGCGATCGGGCTGACCGCGTCGAACCCGGCCGCATCACACTGGCCGATGGCGAAGCGATTGCCTTCGACCTGGCCATCGACGTGCGCGGGGTCGGAGCCCGGTCCGATCTGCCCCTGCGTGGCGTGCGTGGCGAAGTCATCTGGTTGCATGCACCCGGTGTGCCGCTGTGGCGCCCGGTGCGGTTGTTGCACCCGCGGCACCGCGTCTATATCGTGCCGCGACCGGGTGACCTGTTCGTCGTGGGCGCCAGCGAAATAGAGAGCGAAGACAGGTCCCCCGTGAGCCTGCGCAGCGCCACCGAGCTGATGGCGGCGGCGCACAGCGCCCTCCCTGGACTGGCCGAGGCACGCATCGTCCACATGGAGGCCAACCTGCGCCCCGCCCTGCCCGACAACGAGCCGCACACCGATCACAAGCCCGGATTTCTGCGCATCAATGGGCTGTTCCGCCATGGCTGGCTGTTGGCGCCTGCACTGGTGCAGGACTCACTTGCGATGGCTGGCCTTGCCGCGCCTTTTCAGGAGCTGGTCCATGCCTGATTCTTCCGCCACAGCGGGTGCCACGCTGCGCTTCAACGCCCTCACCCTGCCCTGCCCAGAAGGACTGACGCTTGCGAATCTGCTGGACGCGCAGGGCATGCCGGCCGAGACCATCGCAACCGCTGTCAACGGCGTATTCGTGCCGCGCGCGCTGCGTGCTACCACCCATCTCAAGCCAAACGACACGGTGCTGACCTTTCAGGCCATCGTCGGCGGCTGAACGTCCCCAATCCCGCTGGAGGCTCTCGATGTTCCGCACCTTGCGCAAATCCAACATCCACTCATTGCACATCAACAGCGGCTCCCGCGATCGCGTGCCTGTGCACAGGCAGGCATGGGGGTGCTGATGACCATCAGCGACCTCGCACAACGCAGCCTCCGCAGCGTCTGGCACCCCTGCACGCAGATGAAGCGCCACGAGGCCCTGCCGCCCGTGGCCATCGCACGCGCCGAAGGCCCGTGGCTGCACGGCACCGACGGTACCCGCTACCTGGACGCGGTCAGTTCCTGGTGGGTCAACCTGTTCGGCCACAGCCACCCGGCCATGCGTGCCGCGCTGGCCGACCAGCTGGCCACGCTGGATCACGTGATGCTCGCCGGCTTCACCCATGCGCCAGTGGTGGAGCTGTCGGAGCGGCTGTCGGCGCTCACCGGCCTGGGCCACGCCTTCTACGCCAGCGACGGCGCCTCGGCCACCGAGATTGCGCTCAAGATGAGTGCGCATTTCTGGCGCAACAGCAGCCGCCCGGCCAAGTGCCGCTTCGTCGGCCTGGCCGGGGGGTATCACGGCGAGACCGTGGGCGCGCTGGCCGTCACCGACATCGCCTTGTTCCGCGAGGCCTATGCGCCGCTGGTGCGGCTGGCCGCCACCGTGCCCAGCCCCGACCGGCGCCACCTCGGGGCCGATGCGGCCGCATCAGCGCTGGCCGACTGGCTGGCACAGCATCACGACACCACGGCCGCGCTGATTGTCGAACCGCTGGTGCAGTGCGCCGCCGGCATGGCCATGCACGACGCGGCCTACCTGCGCAAGGCACGCGCGCTGTGCGACCGGTACGGCGTGCACCTGGTGGTGGACGAAATCGCCACCGGATTCGGCCGAACCGGCACCCTGTTCGCACACGAGCAGGCGGGCATCCGGCCCGACTTCCTGTGCCTCTCAAAAGGCCTGACCGGCGGCACGCTGCCGCTGTCAGCGGTGCTGACCACCGACGCGGTGTACGCGGCCTTCTACGACGACGACGTGGCACGCGGTTTCCTGCACTCGCACTCCTACACCGGCAACCCGCTGGCCTGCCGCGCCGCGCTGACCACGCTGGACTTGTTCGAGCAGGAGGACGCACTGGTCCGCAACCGCGCCACCGCGCAGGCGCTGGACGCGCTGCTGGCGCCCCTGACCGCGCACCCGAGCGTGCGGCATGCCCGGTGCCAGGGAATGATCTGGGCCTGGGACATCGAGACGTCATTGCCCGACTTCGCGCGCCGCTACCAGGGCCAGGCACTGGCCCGCGGCCTGGTGCTGCGGCCCATAGGGAAGACGCTGTACTTCATGCCGCCCTATGTGCTGGACGACGAGGCGATGCAACACCTGGCACACGGCGCGCTGACCGCGCTGGAGGCGACACTCAACGAGGAACCCCGATGACTGCTTACTTCGTGACCGGCACCGACACCGGCGTCGGCAAGACCTTCGTGAGCTGCGCGCTGCTGCACGCGCTGGCACGGCGCCACCCACGCGTGGTGGGCATGAAGCCGGTGGCCGCAGGTCTGGTGCAGGTGCCCGAAGGCTGGGACAGCGAGGACGCGATCGCCCTGCGCGCGGCGTCCACCGTTCCCGTGCCGCCCGCGCTGGACAACCCGGTGCGCCTGCCCGATCCGCTCTCGCCCCACATCGCCGCCGAACGTGCCGGCACCCGCATCGACATCCACCATCTGGTGGCCTGCCATCGGGAACTCGTGCAGCGCGCCGACGCGGTGGTGGTGGAAGGCGCGGGCGGCTTCCTGGTGCCGCTCACACCCGAACACACCGGCGCCGACCTGGCGCAGGCGCTGGGCCTGCCGGTGCTGCTGGTGGTCGGGCTGCGCCTGGGCTGCCTGAACCACGCTCTGCTGAGCGCCGAGGCCATCCGCGCGCGCGGCCTGACGCTGACCGGCTGGGTGGCCAACCGCATCGACCCCGCCATGGACGCGGCCGACGAGAACATTGCCTTCCTGCGCCAGCGCCTGGGCGCCCCGCTGCTGGCCGACATTCCACACAGCGCCACGCCCGACTTCCGCGCGGTGCACATCGAGCTGCCATGACCCCCATGCCGACCACCGACTCCTGGCTCGACGAGATCCCGCAGCGCCTGCAAGCGCTGGACGAGGCCCACCTGCGACGCCGCCGCCGCGCCACCGAACCCGCTGGCGGTGCGCTGCTGAACGTGGACGGGCGCGAAATGCTGGCCTTCTGCAGCAACGACTACCTGGGCCTGGCCAGCCATCCCGATCTGGTCGATGCCCTCTGCAAGGGGGCACGACGCTACGGCGCGGGCGCTGGCGCCTCGCCGCTGGTCAGCGGCCACAGCACCGCCAACGAGGCGCTGGAGCGCGAGCTGGCGGCCTTTGTGGGCCTGCCGCGTGCGCTGTATTTCTACGCCGGCTACGCCACCAACATCGGCATCGTGCCGGCGCTGGTGGGCGACGGCGACGCGATCTTCTCCGATGCACTCAACCACGCCTGCCTGATCGACGGCGCGCGCCTCTCTCGCGCGCGAATTCACCGTTTCGCCCACGCCGACCTGACCGAACTCGAACAACAGCTCACCAACAGCCCGGCGAGGCGCAAGCTGGTCATCAGCGACGCGGTGTTCAGCATGGACGGTGACGTGGCCGACATCCCGGCGCTGCTGGCGCTGTGCGAACGGCACGACGCCCTGTTGCTGCTGGACGACGCGCACGGTTTCGGCGTCTGTGGCCCGCAGGGGCGCGGCAGCCTGGCCGCCGTGGGCATGAGCGGCGCCAGCGCCTCACGCCGCGTGCTCTACATGGCCACGCTGGGCAAGGCCGCAGGCGTGGCCGGCGCCTTCGTGGCCGGGCCCGACGACCTGGTCGAGTGGCTGCTGCAGAAGACCCGCAGCTACATCTTTGCCACCGCCGCACCGGCCCTGCTGGCCTGCGCGCTGCGCTGCAGCCTGCGCCTGATCGAAGACGGCGACGGCCGCCGGGCGCAGCTGCAGCACCGGATCGCCCAGCTGCGCGAGGGCCTGCAGCCGTTGCTGGCGCGCAGCGGCTGGCGGCTTGGCCATTCGGACACACCCATCCAGCCACTGCTGATCGGCGGCAACGTCGAGGCGCTGGCCGTCATGGAAGGCCTGCGCGATCAAGGAATCTGGGTGCCAGCCATCCGCCCGCCCACGGTGCCTGAAGGCACAGCGCGGCTGCGCATCGCGCTCTCGGCCGCCCACACCGAGGCCGACATTCACCGACTGGTCCTTGCGCTGGACCGGATCGCGTGCGCACCGGCCATCCCGCCCACGGTCTCTCACGGAGCCTGAACCATGCCCACCCTCACCGTCTACGGCACCGAGCTGTCCAGCCGCTTCTTCCTGGGCAGCGCAGGCTACCCCTCACCCCAGGTGCTGCGCGAGGCCATCACCGCCAGCGGCACGCAGGTCGTCACCGTCGGCCTGCGCCGCACCCTGGCTGCGGCCGGCGACAACGGCTTCGTTCAGGGCATCGTCGACAGCGGCGTGCGCCTGCTGCCCAACACCGCCGGCTGCCGCACCGCACGCGAAGCCATCACCCTGGCCCACATGGCGCGCGAGCTCTACGGCACGACCTGGATCAAGCTGGAGGTGGTGGGCGACGAGCACACCCTGCAGCCCGACCCATGGGGCACGGTGGAGGCGGCGACGCAGCTCATCAAAGACGGATTCGCCGTGTTCCCCTATTGCACCGACGACCTGGTTACTTGTCAGCGCCTGCTGGATGCGGGCTGCCAGGTGCTCATGCCCTGGGGCGCGCCCATCGGCTCCGGCCAGGGCCTGATCAACCCGTTCGCCCTGCGCACCCTGCGCGCGCGACTGCCCGATGTGCCGCTGGTGGTGGATGCCGGCATCGGCGCGCCCTCCCATGCGGCGCAGGCCATGGAACTCGGCTTCGATGCCGTGCTGCTCAACTCCGCCGTGAGCCAGGCCGTGGACCCGGTGCGAATGGCCCGTGCCTTCGGCCTGGCTGTGGAAGGCGGTCGCACCGCATTCGAAGCCGGCGTGATGGCGCCACAGGACATGGCCGTAGCCTCGACGCCTGTCTCAGGCCACCCCTTCCTGATCGGATGACACCATGACAACCCCCATCATCTGGAGCATCGCTGGCACCGACAGCGGTGGCGGCGCCGGGCTGGCGGCCGACCAGCGTGCAGCCGACGCCCTGGGCGTTCACTGCTGCACCGTGGTGGCCGGCATCACGGCCCAGAGCACCACCGAGGTCACCCACATCGAGGCCACACCACCGGCCGTGTTGCAGGCCCAGCTCGACACCCTGGCCACAGACATGCCTCCGCGCGTGATCAAGACCGGCCTGCTGGGCAGCGCCGGGAACGTGCGTGTGCTGGCCGCCTTTATCGACCGGCTGCGCGCGCAGCAGCCCTTGGCGCTGGTGGTGGACCCGGTGCTGCGCGCCAGCACCGGTGCCGCGCTGGCCGACGCCGAGTTGCGCACCGCCTACCGCGACCTGCTGCTGCCACGCGCGACGGTCATCACCCCCAACCAGGCCGAAGCTGTTGCCCTGCTGGGCAACGACGCACCCGGTGACATCCCCGCCCAGGCCCGGGCGCTGCGCGCGCTGGGTTGCGAGGCCGCCATCATCACCGGCGGCGACGCGGCCCTCATCCAGCGCCACGAAAGGCTGTCGCTCGACTGGCTGGACACCCCGCAGGCCGCCGGCTGGCTGGCCCTGCCACGAGAGGCCACACCCCACAATCACGGCACAGGGTGCACCTTTGCCAGCGCACTGGCAGCGGCGCTGGCCATCGGCTGGGTGACCGCCGACGCCGCGGTGCTGGCCAAGATGGCCGCCACCCACGCACTGCGACATGCGCGTGCAGTAGGCCGGGGCGTGGGCCCGGTCGTTGCTCGTGAAGGCTTCGCTACCGACCCCGGCCTGCTGCCGCAGCTGTCGCTGGATGAGGCCCTCCCCACCGCCTGGGCCGCCCGCCCCCGCGGCAGCGACCCGGGCGTCTACGCCATTGTCGACAGCGCCGAACGGGTCGAGGCGGTGCTGGCGGTTCGGCCAACGGTGAACACCATCCAGCTGCGCATGAAGCGCCCACCGGATCTGGACGAATCGGGCTGGCACATCGCCCTGCACGAGGCCATCACGCGCAGCCAGCGCGCGGCCAGTGCCGCTGGCGCAACCCTGGTGGTCAACGACCACTGGCGCAGCGCCATTGGTGCCGGTGCACAAGCCCTGCACCTGGGCCAGGAAGACCTGCTGGCCCTGTCGGCACAGGACCGCGCCGACCTGCAAGCCGCGCGCGATGCGGGCGTCCAGCTGGGCATCAGCTCGCACAGCCTGTGGGAGCTGTGCCGCGCAGCGGCCATGGCGCCCGACCTGATCGCCTGTGGGCCTGTCTGGCCCACCACCACCAAGGACATGCCCTGGCGGCCGCAGGGCCTGGACAACCTGGCCTGGTGGGCCCACATGGCCCCTGCTCCTGTGGTGGGCATCGGCGGCATTCTGGAGCCGGAACAACTGCAGGCGGTGGCCGCCGCCGGTGCTGCTGGCGGCTGCGTGGTGCGCGGTCTGGGCGACGAACCTCGGCACACCCTGCCTGACTGGCTTCAAGCCTGGTGGCGTGGGCGCGAACTTCAACGGAATGCCACACCAGCCATACCACATCCCAGCCTCCCACCGGCGGTTAAGGTCTAACCCTGATATCGGTTATGGTCGAAAGTTTTTCGTACCTCAGGAGATCTTCCATGGACCGTCGCTCCCTCATCAAACACGCCGGCATCGCAGGCGTCCTGTCTGCAGGGGTCGCTCCCGCCGTGCAAGCCCAGGCCGCGGTGCGCTGGCGCATGGCTTCGAGCTTTCCGAAGTCCTTGCCCACCATCTTCGGTTCTGCCGAAAAATTCTCTGAAACCGTCAAGGCGCTTTCGGGTGGCAGGTTCGAGGTGACCGTGCACGCCGCAGGTGAACTGACCCCTGCCTTCGGCGTGGTGGATGCCATCCAGGACAACACCATCGAGATGGCCCAGACGGCCCCCTACTACTTCACCGGGAAAGACCCCATCTTCGCCTTCGGATGCGCCGTGCCCTTCGGTCTGACCGCCCGCCACATGGACGCGTGGATGGAGCACGGCAACGGCCGCCAGCTGATGGACGAGTTCTACGCGCCCTTCAACATCGTCTCGATGAGCGCCGGCAACACCGGCACCCAGATGGGCGGCTGGTACCGCAAGGAAATCAAGACCGTGGCCGACCTGAGAGGGCTGAAGATGCGCCTGGGCGGCGGCCTGTTCGGCGAGGCCATGGCCAAGCTGGGTGTCGTGTCCCAGAACCTCCCGGCTGGCGAGGTGTACCAGGCCCTGGAGAAGGGCACGCTGGACGCCACCGAGTTCGTGGGTCCGTTCGACGACGAAAAGCTGGGCTTCAACAAGGTGGCGCCGTTCTACTATTACCCTGGCTGGTGGGAAGGCGGCGCCGAGCTGGAGTTCTTTATCAACAAAAAGGCCTTCGAAGCCTTGTCGGCCGAGAACAAGGCCATCGTCCGCGCCGCCGGTGCGGTGGCAGCCCGCGACATGACGGCCAAATACGATGCCCAGAACCCCGCCGCACTCAAACGGCTGGTGGCCGCCGGTACCAAGCTGCAGCCCTTCACCAAGGAGGTGATGGACGCTGGCTTCAAGGCCTCGATGGAGGTGTTTGCTGCCCATGAGGCGAAGTCGCCGGCCTTCAAGAAAATCCACCAGGACATGCGTGCCTTCCAGCGCGACCAGATCCTGTGGAGCAGGTTCTCCGAGTGGCGCTACGACAGCTACATCAGCAACGCGAAGATCTGAGCATTGCACCCGGCCGAACCGGCCGGGCCCGCACGTCAGCCCAGCACCCGGTCCTGTGCCCGCTGGAGATCGTCGGGTGCGCCGAACAGCACCAGCACGTCGCCAGGCTCCAACAGGGTATCTGACGACGGGTTGAGCCGGCGCTCACCCTGTCGCACCAGCGCCGCCACGGCCACTCGCTCCAGCGCCAGTGATTCGATGGACAGTCCGGCCGAATGGCCATCCTGCGGCACGGTCACCGGCATCAGCCGGTCCGTGACGCGGTCCTGAGCGTCGCCGGCCAGAGCATCGCTGCGGTAGAGCTCGCCCAACAGGCGGTAGCGATGGGACCGGTGGGTTTGGATGCGCCGCATGACACGCGGCAAAGACACACCCAACATCATCAGCGCCTGCGAGGCGATGATCAGGCCGGCTTCCAGTGTCTCGGGGATCACTTCGGTGGCGCCCGCGTCCTGCAACGCCTTGACGTGGCTCTCGTCGCGGCTGCGCACCATGACTGGCAGGTCCGGGCAAATTCGGCGCACATGGGCCAGCACCTTGAGGGCGTCGGTGTGGTCGTCAAAGCTGATGACCAGCAGCTGTGCCCGTTCCAGCCCGACGGCCGTCAGCACACCAGGGTCGGCAGGGTCCCCGTAGTACACCGGCTCCGAGGCAGCATGCGCCAGGCGGACCTTGGCCGGGTCAAGATCGAGTGCCACGTAAGGGATGTCCTCTTCCTCAAGGAAACGTGCCACGCTCTGACCGATGCGGCCGTAACCGCACACGACCACATGGTCGTGCCATTGCCCTTTCGGCCCCGCCTCGGCGGTTGGAACCTCAGGGCTGACCGGCCGACGCGCGCGCACTGACAGCCAGCTGGCAATCGAGTGGTTGTGGCGGATCAGGAACGGTGCAATGGCCATCGAAAACAGCACGGCCGTCAGGGCGATCTGCCCAATCCGGTCGTCAATGGCCCTGGCCTGCAGGGCGATCGCCAGCAGGGCAAACCCGAACTCGCCCCCGACCGCCAGCAGCAGACCACATCGCCACGCGGTGAGCGTGTCTATGCCCGACCAGCGCACCATCTGTGCGACCAGCACGGTCTTGACCAGCATCAGTACCAGGGCACCGGCCATGGCTGGCAACCACACCCTGGCCATTGAGGCCGGATCGAACAGCATGCCGATGCCCACGAAGAACAGCCCCAGCAGCACGTCCCTGAACGGGCGGATGGTGGCCTCCACCTGGTGCCTGAATTCGGTCTCGCCCAGCACCATGCCGGCCAGAAATGCGCCAAAAGCCATCGACAGGCCGAGGTGGCTGGATCCCCAAGCAGCCAGCAAGGAGACAAACAGAACGGTCAGGGTGAACAACTCGGCGGAGCGGCGTTCGGCGACCGCGTGGAAGAAGGGGCGCAACAGCCAGCGGCCAGGCCCGAACACCAGCACAAAAGCCAGCACTGCCTTGCCCAGTGCCCAGGCCAGGGTGCTGCCAATCTCTGCGGTGCTGGCCGCCGCGCCGAGCACAGGAATCACCACCAGAAACGGTACCGCGGTGACATCCTGGAAAACCGACATGGCGGTGCCCAGTCTCCCGTGCCGGCTGTTTTCTTCGCCCTGCTCCATCAGCTGGCGGGTGATGATGGTGGTGGATGATTGCGCGAACACCGCGCCCACCACAAAGGCCGCTGCCGGACCCAAGCCCCAAAACCAGGCCAGCAGGCCCACCAGCAGGGTGGTGAAGACCACCTGTCCGGTGCCCAGGCCCAGCACCTGCTGGCGCAATGCATGGATCTGCGGCAGCGAGTAGTTCAGGCCAACCGTGAACAACAGGAACACAATGCCGAACTCGGCCAACCCCAGAATCTGGCTGCCATCGACAACCGGTCCCCAGGTGTAGGGTCCAAGCAGGACACCCACCAGCAGGTAGCCCAGACTCGATGGCACCTTGAGACGCTGAAATGCGACCACCACGGCCACGGACACTCCCAGCAGCAGCAGGATCTGGATCAGGCCATCAGGGGTCACAGTCATTGCAGTTCAATGGGTCAACAGGTTGGCAGGAATTATGGGACCCGGTTGATGCAGCCCTGTCACGGTCGACATGAGGCAAGACCTTCATCTGTATCAAAGCCTCGGCCGTTGAGCCTTCCTACAATCCAATCATGCACGAAGCCCCCTTCTCCGAGTTTGCCCTGCTGCTGATGGCGGCTGCCTTCGCAGGAGCGGTGTTCGTGCGACTCAAGCAGCCAGTGCTCATCGCCTACATCGTGATCGGCATTGCTCTGGGGCCTGCCGGCTTCGGCCTCGTCAAGGCGCACGAGCAGATCGAATTGCTGGCCCAGATTGGGGTGACTGTTCTGCTGTTTGTCGTAGGTCTGAAGCTCGACATCACCCATGTCAGGCACATCGGCCCGGTGGCCCTGGCCACGGGACTGGGGCAGCTGACCTTCACCATCATCTTCGGGTTCGTTCTGATCCTGCTGCTGGGCAAGACACCCATCGAGGCCCTCTATGTGGCCGTGGCGCTGACCTTCTCCAGCACCATCATCATCGTCAAGCTGCTGAGCGACAAACGCGAACTCGACAGCCTGCATGGGCGCATCGCGGTGGGCTTCCTGATCGTGCAGGATCTGGCTGTGGTGCTGGCCATGATGGCGATGAGTGCGCTCAAGACGCCCGAGCTGTCATCGGGTGGCGATGTGTCGTGGTTCAGTGTCGGTGTGTCACTGGTGGGCCGCGTGGTGGCGGCGGCCGTGCTGCTGGCGGTGGCCATGCGCTATGTCATCCCGCGTGTCGTGGCCTCCATGGCAAAGAGCCAGGAACTGCTGCTGATCTTTGCCCTGGCCTGGGGCGTGGCGCTGGCTGCCCTGGGCGAGTGGGCCGGGTTTTCCAAGGAGGCTGGCGCCTTCATGGCCGGCTTCTCGCTGGCGTCCACACCGTTTCGCGAGGCCATCAACGCGCGCCTGACAGGCATTCGCGACTTCCTGCTGCTGTTCTTCTTCATCGACCTGGGCGCCAAGCTGGAGATGTCCACCCTGGGTGCCGAGCTGTGGCCGGCGGCCGTGCTCTCTCTGTTCGTGCTGATCGGCAACCCGCTGATCGTCATGGCCATCATGGGCTACATGGGTTACCGGCGCCGCACCGGTTTCCTGGCCGGGCTCACGGTGGCGCAGATCAGCGAGTTCTCCATCGTGTTCGTGGCCATGGGCATCACCCTGGGTCATGTGGGTGTGACGGCGCTGGGCCTGACCACGCTGGTGGGGCTGATCACCATCACCCTGTCGACCTACATGATCCTGTACTCGCACTCTCTGTACGACCGGCTGGCACCCTGGCTCAAATGGTTCGAACGCCATACACCATACCGCGAACTGGCCGTGGAAGACGATGCAGACCGCAAGGTGGAAGCCGACATCCTGGTGTTCGGCATGGGCCGCTATGGTGGTCGCCTGCTGCAGCGCCTGCGTGCGCAGGGCGTGGCGGCCCTGGGCGTGGACTTCGACCCCGAGGCGGTGCGCGAATGGCACCACAAGGGCGTGCCCATGCGATTCGGCGATGCCGAAGACCCGGACTTCCTCGAATCGCTGCCGCTCAAGGATGCCCGGTGGGTGGTCAGCACCCTGCCCCAGATCGACTCCAATCGGGCACTGCTGCATGCCCTGCGCGCCAACGGCTACAAAGGCCAGGTGGCCGTGGCGGTGCGCGACGAGTACCAGGCCAAAGTGCTGGCCCAGGCCGGCATCGACCGCATCTTCAACCTGTTCGACGATGCTGCCGAACAGGCCACCCGCAAGGTCTGCGAGGCCTTGACCGGCCGCCAGCCCGAAGCTGCCGGACAATGAAGGAACCCACCATGAACATACCGGAGCAGATCCCGCATCTCATGCACATCGCATCAGCCACCGATTTTTCGGCATCAGCCGGCATTGCTGCCGATCGTGCCACCCGTATGGCTGCGCGGTGCCGCGCACGTCTGAGCCTCATCCATGTCATCAGCAGCGGCTGGGTGGACGAACTGCGCACCTGGCTCAGTGACAGCAGCCAATGGCAGGAAAAGCTCGCGGTCGAGACCCGGGGCAGGCTTGACGCCGAAGCATCCCGTCTGTCCGGCCCCGACGGACCCGCCGTCACACCGCTGCTGCTTGAAGGGCACCCGGTCACTGCCCTGACAGAGACTGTGGCCGAACAGGCGATCGACCTGCTCGCGGTTGGAGCACGTGGCAGCAATCCGCTGCACCACCTGCTGGTGGGAACCACGGCCGAGCGTTTGCTTCGCAAGGTAGCCTGCCCTCTGCTGGTGGTGCGCCACCCTCCCCATCTGGACTACCAGCGTGTGCTGGTTCCGCTGGACTTCTCTCCCTGGTCGGAGCGTGCGGTGACCCTGGCGCGCCAGGTGGCACCCGGCGCAATGCTGGTGCTGATGCACAGCTTCTCGATTCCCTTCGAGGAGAAGCTTCGTTTTGCCGGTGTGGACGACGCAACCCTCGCTCACTACCGCGAGAGGGCCCGGATCGAGGCGAGACAGAAGATGCAGGATTTCGTTCTGTCCAACGGCCTGCGCGATGACGAATACCAGTTCAGCCTGACCGAAGGCGATGCGCCACAACACATCCTGACCCAGGCCAGGGAGCGAGGCTGCGACCTCATCGTCATCGGCAAGCACGGCCGCCAGGCGGCCGAGGAGCTGCTGCTGGGCAGTGTCACCAAGCACGTGGTCTCCGAGGCCGAATGCGACGTGCTGGTCTCCACCGCCCGCACCGCATGAAGGCGGCCACCCCGACCGACCAGGACCTGCCGCCGCTGAACGCCACCCCGCCGGGTCTGTACCGACACTACAAAGGTGGCTGGTACGAGGTGATCGACACGGTGCGTTGCAGTGAATCCCTGCAGGGCATGACGCTGTACCGGGCCCTCTACGGCGGCTTCGGGCAGTGGGTCCGACCGTCTGCCATGTTTGGCGAGACCGCGGTGTTCGAGGGCCGCGAGCAGCGCCGCTTTGCTCCCCACGACCCCGCCCTGGTGCCGCTGGCCGACCTGTCGACGGCACACGCGCTGGTGGCCCACCTGAGCGGCCGCGCCTGGCGCGAGCGTGGCCTGAGGCTGGACGAGGCGCTCAGACGGCCTCCACCTGAGCCGACCACCTGCTGCGGCCGGGGCTGCAACGGCTGCGTGTGGGAAGGTTTCTACGAGGCCCTGCACCATTGGCGGGTTGAGGCCCTGGCCCTGCTCGACCGCTGAGCATCAGCCGCCAGGGCGGATGTTGTTGCGGGCGATCACCTCGGCCATGGCCTGGGCGTCGCTCTGCATGCGCCGCGCCAGCCCTTCCGGTGAGGTTCCAGCCACCTGCCAGCCCTGCGCGAAGATCTTCTGGCGGATCTCTTCGCGGCGCACGATGTCGGTGATCAGGCCCGACAGGCGCAGCACTTGGGCCTTGGGCAGGCTGTTGGGTGCGGCCACTGCGTTCCAGATCTCCAGCTGCAACTGAGGCACACCCAGTTCGGTCAGGCTGGGCAGCTCGGGCACCAGGCTGCTGCGGCCGGCCGAGGTCACACCAATGGCCCTGAGCTTGCCGGCGCGCACCTGTGGCATGGCCAGGCCCGGCGGCAGCAGGGCCATCTGCAGCTCGCCCGAGAGCATGGCGTTGATCACCTGCGGATTGCCCGGGTAGGGCACGTGCACTGGCGCGATGCCGGCGCGCGACTTGAGCAGTTCCATGCCGATGTGACCCACGGTGCCGACACCCGGCGTGCCGTAGTTCCAGCGGTCCCCCGCCTGCCGCGCGGCGGCGAAGAAGCCGGCGCCGTCAGCCCCCACCGAGGGCGAGGCCGCCAGCACCAGCGGTGCCACCGCCACCAGCGACACCGGCGCCAGGTCGGTCAGCGGGTCGTAGGGCGTGGCCGGGTTGAGGATCTTGGCGATCGTCAGGTTGCCATTGATCATCAGTCCCAGGGTGTGATCGTCGGTGGCCCGGGCCACCGCATCGGCGGCGATGTTGCCCCCGGCGCCTGGCCGGTTCTCGACCACCACAGGCTGCCCCAGCGCCTGGGCCAGCGGCTCGGCCAGCAGGCGTGCCATCAGGTCGGGCGAGGAGCCCGGCGGAAATCCCACCAACAGCTTCAGTGGCCGGTTGGGCCAGGTCCTGGTCTGCGCCAGCGCTGCGTGGGGCACCAGACCCGCCACGCCCAGGGCCAGGGCCGAAGCCAGGGTCTGGCGCCGCGACAGTCTCAAGGGCTGGGATGGGGCACGTGTCATCGGGACTTCTCCGTGTGTGCCGGCCGGGTTTCGGGACGGCGGTGAGTCAAGGGGACGGTGGCACCGGATCCGGTGGCCCGCTGTACAGCCAGGCATTGTCCATCAATCGCTCGCCAAGCAAGGCCATGGCGGCATTGCGCCCCTGGCGCAGCAGACCGTCTGCGTGAAAGATGGTGCCATTGCGCGCCGAGCGCTGCTGCACCTGGGCATTGCGTGCCCAGCGCGTGCGGGCATAGGCCTCAAACACGCCCTGCCAACCAACCACACCCCGACCGCCGCCGCGCTCATGTGCCACCAGGCGGCCCAGGGTCCAGGCGTCCTCGATGGCCATGGCCGCACCTTGTGCCAGGTAGGGCCGCAGCGGGTGGGCCGCATCACCCAGCAAAGCCACCCGACCCTGCGCATGTTCGTGGGGGCCGGCCACCGGTGGTCGGTCGTTCAACGGCCATAGCTTCCACTCGGGTACCGCCTCGATCATGCGAATCAGGTCGTCGCAGGCCGGGCCCAGCGCGCGACGCAAATCGTGCGCATGCGCCTGGTGGGTCCAGCTCTGCGGATCGCTCCCCACTTCGCCGCCGTGGCCATGCCCCAGCACGCCTTCGACCACCGCCACCACATTGAAGTATTCGCCAGAGCGTACCGGGTAGTGCACCACATGCAGCCGCGGTCCGAGCCAGACCGTGACCACCGGTTTGGCCAGCGCAGGCGGCAGTTCGTCGGTGGGCACCAGGCCCCGGTAGGCCAGGTGCCCGCTGGAGCGAACCGGCACCACGCCCAGCATCTGGCTGCGCACACGGCTCCACAGGCCGTCACAGCCCAGCAAGGCCTGACCGTGCAGCACCTCTTCACTCTCCAGCACCAGGCGGACGCCGTCGATCTGCTCTTCGTAGGAGGCCACCCGTTCGCCCAGCCTCATTTGCACCCCGGGCTGGCCACGCGCCGCATCCAGCAGCAGGTTGTGCAGGTCGGCCCGGTGCACCGTCGCATAGGGCTCACCGTAGCGCGCACGGATCACCGGTCCCAAACGCAAACGCCCCAGCTGCCTGGACGTGTGCGCGTCCCGGGCGCGGATCTCTTCAGGAAAAGCCGCACAGGCATGCAGGGCGGGCGAGAGGCCCCAGCCTTCGAGCACGCGCACCGCATTGGGCCCCAGCTGCAGGCCGGCACCGACCTCGCCGAACGCCTGCGCCTGCTCCAGCAGGGTGACCGGCACACCTTCACGCGCCAGCGAAAAAGCCGCAGCCAACCCGCCGATACCTCCACCCGCCACCAATACCGATTCAGTCATGGGCAGACATTGTGCCCAGTTGGCGGGCCGCCTCCTTGACGCATGTCATGCCGGCTGCCGGCTTCAGACCACCCGGTTGAACCACCACATCGACAGACCGGCCGCCAGCATCGTCAGCAGCGAGGCCAGCAGGGCCAGCAGACCGGAGATCTCGGTTTCCTTTTTTTCCACCGTCAGCCGTGTGCTCAGGGACTCGTAGACCTTCTTCAGGGTCTCGGCCGTGCCGGCATAGAAGTACTCGCCCTTGGTGGTGGACGCGATGCCCTTGAGACCGTCCTCGTCCAGCCGCACCCGCATGGACCAGCCTTCAAAGCCGATGATCTCGCCCTCGACCGTTCCCACGCCCACGGTGTAGACCCGTACGCCGCGCTCGGCCGCCATCTGGGAAGCTTCGTCCAGTGCCACCCCGGTGGTGCGCTGCCCGTCGGACAGCAGAATGATGGCCGCCGAGCCATAGGTACCCGGTTCGACCGGCACAAAGGCCTTGGGCGGGTCTCGCGGCACATCGATGGGGCGTCCCTGGGGCGAGAAGGGGTCGTTGTGGCGCCCGTAGGTCATCGCCGCCAGGTCGATGCCCTGCCCGGGGAACAGCTCGGCCAGCGCCACCACAATGGCACTGCCGATGGCCGTGGCCCGCTGCAGCTGGAACTTGTCGATGGCCGCCAGCAGATCTTCTCGGCTGAGTGTGGGTTGCTGCACCACCTGGGCGGTACCTGCAAAGGCCACGATGCCCACCTTCACATGGCGCGGCAACTCGGCAATGAAAGCCTTGGCCGCGTTCTGCGAGGCCACCAGCCGGTTGGGTTCCACGTCGGTGGCGCGCATGCTGCCCGAGACATCCATGGCCAGGATGATGGTCTGCTGCTGCGACGGCAGCATCACCACCGCCATGGGCCGGGCTGCAGCCAGCAGCATGGCGGTGAATGCCAGCAACAGCAATACGGGGGGCACATGGCGGCGCCAGCCGGGGCCCTTGCCCATGGCCTCCTTGACGATGGACAGGCTGGCAAAGCGCAACGCCAGCCGGCGCTTGCGGCGCTGGATCGCCCAGTACCCCAGCACCACCAGCGGGACCAGCAGCAGCAGCCACAGGAACTGCGGCCACAGGAAATTCAACGGCAGGGTCATGCCTTCACTCCTTGAACGGGCAGCCCGGCCCCGGCCATGGGCCGTCCGGTCTGTCTTTGCTTGCGAAGGCCGACAAATCGCCACAGGGCGTCGGCCAGGTCGTCATCGGTCGACAGCTCCAGCGTGTCCACCACGGCCTGGGCCAGGGACTCGCGCAGCTGCGCCTCACGCTGGGCTGCAATGCGGGCAAAACGCTGCCGAAACGCCGGGTCGTGCGTGTCGACCATGAGTTGCTCGCCGGTCTCGGCATCGCGCACCGGCACCAGGCCCAGGTCGGGCAGCTCCAGCTCCAGCGGGTCGAGCAGGCGCACCGCCACCACATCGTGGCGCCGGGCCAGTTCGCCCAGCGGCTTCTCCCAGCCCGGCTCGCTGATGAAGTCCGACACCACGAACACCGTGCTGCGCTGGCGCACCGACAGCAGGGCCGAGCGCAGCAGCTCGTCAAGCCGGGTCGGCCCGCTGTTCTGCGCAGCCTGCGCTGCGGTCGGGTTGGCGGCGCGCCTGATCATCTGCATCAGACGCAACACCTGGTTGCGCCCTCCGCGCGCCGGCAGCATGCTGTGGGCGCGCTGCAGACCCGGTGCACCGTACAGCACCCCCCCCACCCGGTTGCCGTGGCGGCCGATCAGGCGCGCCAGCACCGCCACAAACTGCAGCAGCACCTCGCTCTTGCGCTGCTGGCCCGAGCCGAAGTCCACCGACGGGCTCAGGTCGAGCAGGAACCAGGCCGCCATTTCGCGGTCTTCGGTGAACACCCGCACATGGGGCTGCTGCATGCGCGCGGTCACATTCCAGTCGATGTGGCGCACGTCGTCGTGCAGCTGGTACTCGCGCAGGTCGGCCAGGTCCAGACCGGTGCCCCGCATCAGGGTGCGGTAGTCGCCCTGCAGCAGGCCGTCCAGGCGGCGCAGGGTGGTCCATTCCAGCCGGCGCAGCATGGCATCGGCCTCGCCGGCCGGGCCCACCATCGGGGTCACCGGGGCCGGTTTGGAGTTGCGGCTCTTGAACAGGCTGAGCATGCTCAGGCAGCCCGGCGCTCGGGCTCCAGCGGTTTGGCCGGCACCGGCAGGTGCTTCATGATGCGCTCGATCAGTGTCTCGGAGCTCAAGCCTTCCGAGAGCCCTTCATAGGACAGCACCACCCGGTGGCGCAGCACGTCGGGCACCAGATCAACCATGTCTTCGGGCAGCGCGTAGCTGCGGCCACGCAGCATGGCCAGCGCGCGCGCGCCTTCGACCAGGCCGATGGTGGCGCGCGGGCTGGCGCCGTAGGTGATGAGCCGGTTCATGTCCTTCAGGCCATGCTGCTCGGGCTGGCGCGTGGCCGAGACCAGCTTGACCGCGTACTGCACCAGCGACGGATCCACATAGACCTGCCGGCACAGCGCCTGCAGTTGCGACAGCTGCTCAGTGGTGGCCACCGCGTTGACCTGCACCGCCGGCCCGGTCACGCGCTCGACAATGACGTACTCTTCCTCGTCGCTCGGGTAGTCAACCATGACCTTCATCATGAAGCGGTCGACCTGCGCCTCGGGCAGCGGGTAGGTGCCCTCGGTCTCGATCGGGTTCTGGGTCGCCATGACCAGGAAAGGGTCGGGCACTTTGTGGGTCTCGCCGGCAATCGTCACCTGGCGCTCCTGCATGACCTCCAGCAACGCGCTCTGCACCTTGGCCGGCGCGCGGTTGATCTCGTCGGCCAACAGCAGGTTGGCGAATACCGGCCCCAGCGAGGTCGAGAAATCGCCGGTCTTCTGGTTGTAGATGCGGGTGCCGATCAGGTCGGCCGGCACCAGGTCGGGCGTGAACTGGATGCGCTTGAAGCGACCCTGCACCACATTGGACAAGGTCTTGACCGTCAGCGTCTTGGCCAACCCGGGCACCCCCTCGACCAGCAGGTGCCCCTGCGCCAGCAGCGCCACCATCACGCGCTCCAGGAAGCGGTCCTGTCCGACCACCACCCGTTTGACCTCGTACAGGATCTGCTCCATCAGCTGGGCGGTGTCGGCGGCTTTGTTGGGTTCCATGCAGGCTCCTGGTGAAGAAAGGGAAAAGGTCTGGGTCGCTCGCCGGGTTCAGAACGGCGGCAGGCCGACGGCCGAGGCGGCGCTTTCGATGGGCACCGCAAAACCGATGCCGACAAAGGTGCGGTGGCTGGTGGGGTTGAGGATGCCGGTGACGATGCCCACAACCTCTCCGTCCATGGTGACCAGAGGGCCGCCCGAGTTACCCGGGTTGGCCGCCGCATCGAACTGGATCAGGTTGGTGAGCTCCTGTTCACCCTCGGGCGAACGGAACGACCGCCCCAGACCCGAGATGACGCCCGCCGAGGTGGAGGGTCCGATGCCGAACGGGAACCCGATGGCCACCACCTGGTCACCGGGCACCAGGTCCTGTGTGGAACGCATGGTGGCGGCCACCAGGTCGTCCGGAATGGTGTGGGCCTGCAGCACGGCCAGGTCGTTCTCGGGTTGCGCACCGGTCACCGAGGCGGTCGACTCGGACCCGTCAGAGAACGTCACCTTCAGAGTGCGCGCGCCCTGCACCACGTGCAGGTTGGTCAGGATGATGCCCTTGTCGACAATCACCACCCCGGTGCCCACGCCCTGCTCGACCTCTTCGCCCTTGTCGTCACGCCCGTAGGACATCACCCGCACCACCGATGGGCGCACCACCTCGGCTGCCTTGGCAGCGGGCGACGGCATGACCTGGGTGGTCAGCGTGCGCAGCACGGCGGCATCGATGTCTTTCTGGGTCAGTTCGCGCGCGGGCCCGGCAGTACCCAGCCACTGGCTGGCCAGCAGGGCGACAGCCAGCAGGCCCATCACCGACCACATCACGCGCGGGTCAACGGCAGCCCGGGTCAGACCCTGGCGCCAGCGGGTCGGCGGCCGCACGGTGACGGCGGCTGCCTCGGCCGGGACGGCCTGCGCTGCAGGATGCGCAACCGGGGCCGGTGGCGTTGGCGCAACTGGCCCGGAAACTCGGGCCTTGCCGCTGTAGACAACAGGTTTTCGCATCACGGCTCCTGTCGCGCCTGCCGGGGCGCTGTGTCATCAATGATGCCGCGATGCGGCCGCCGGCTCAAGCGGTCAACAATTGCCTGAGCACATAGGGCAGGATTCCACCTGCACGGTAATAGTTCACCTCGACCGGTGTGTCAATGCGCAGGATGAGCGGCACCTGGACCCGACTGCCGTCTCCCCGGGTCACGATCAGCCGTGCCTCGCTCTGCGGCGTGAGCTCCGGGTCTGGCAGGATCTCGATGGTTTCGTCGCCACGCAGGCCGAGCGACTCCCACGAATCACCCGGGCGGAACTGCAGCGGCAGCACACCCATGCCCACCAGGTTGCTGCGGTGGATGCGCTCGAAGCTGCGCGCCACCACCGCGCGAATGCCCAGCAGCTGCGTCCCCTTGGCCGCCCAGTCGCGGCTGGAGCCGGTGCCGTATTCCTCTCCGGCAAACACCACGGTGGGCACACCCTCGGCCTGGTAGCGCATGGCAGCGTCGTAGATGGCCATTTTTTCTCCGGTGGGCTGGTGCAGCGTCAGACCACCCTCCACGCGCGAGCCGTCGTCCTGGGGCGGCAGCATCAGGTTCTTGATGCGCACGTTGGCAAAGGTGCCGCGCATCATCACCTCGTGATGGCCCCGGCGGGCGCCGTAGCTGTTGAAGTCGGCCTGGGACACGCCGTGCGCCGTGAGCCATTGGCCCGCGGGCGAGCTGGCCTTGATGGAGCCCGCCGGCGAGATGTGGTCGGTGGTGATCGAGTCACCGAACAGCGCCATGATGCGCGCGCCCTGCACCGCCACCTGGCCACCGGTGGCCGGCGCCTGCAGTTCAAAGTCCCCGAAAAACGGCGGCTCGGCAATGTAGGTGCTCTCCGGCCAGTCGTAACTGTGGCCGCTGGCACCCTTGATGCGCTCCCACAGTGGGCCGGGCTCGGTGCGCACACGGGCGTAGTTCTCGCGGTAGGCCTTGCCCTTCATGGCGTGTTTCATCAGCGCCTGCACCTCGGCCGCCGTGGGCCAGATGTCGCCCAGGTAGATCGGCCGGCCGCCCTTGCCGGTGCCCACCGGTTCGGTCATCAGGTCCCGGGTCACATTGCCCGCGATGGCATAGGCCACCACCAACGGCGGGCTGGCCAGGAAGTTGGCCTTCAGGTTGGGGTGGATGCGCGCCTCGAAATTGCGGTTGCCCGAGAGCACCGCGGCGCAGACCAGGTCGTTGCGGGTGATGACCTCGTTGAGTTCGGGAGCCAGGTCGCCGGCGTTGCCGATGCAGGTGGTGCAGCCATAGCCGGCCAGCGCAAAGCCCAGCTTCTCCAGATACGGCAGCAGCCCGGTCTCGCTCAGGTATTCGGTCACGATGCGCGAGCCCGGCGCCAGCGATGTCTTGATGTGCGGCTTGACCTTCAGCCCGGCCTCCACCGCCTTCTTCGCCAGCAGGCCGGCGGCCAGCAGCACGCCGGGATTGCTGGTGTTGGTGCAGCTGGTGATGGCCGCAATCAGCACGTCTCCGTTGCGAACATCAATGCCGCCGGTGGTGGGGAACACCCGACCCAGCTTGTCGGCCGGCTGGTTGAAGCCGTTGTCGGCCGGCGGCTGGCTGAACAGACGCGTGAACTGCGCCGCCACCTGGCCCAGCTCGATGCGGTCCTGCGGGCGCTTGGGACCGGCCAGGCTGGGAGCCACCGCACCCAGGTCCAGGGTGACCACCTGCGAGTAGTCGATCTCGCCGCGGCGGGGCACACCAAACAGCTTCTGCGCGCGGAAGTAGGCCTCGAAGGCCTCGATCTCCGCCTTGCTGCGACCCGTGCCCCGGAAGTAGTCCAACGTCTTCTCATCGACCGGAAAGAAGCCCATGGTGGCCCCGTATTCGGGCGCCATGTTCGCAATGGTGGCCCGGTCCGGCAGCGCCAGCGAGGCCGTGCCTTCGCCAAAAAACTCGACGAACTTGCCCACCACCTTGTGCTTGCGCAGGATCTCGGTCACCGTCAGCACCAGGTCGGTGGCGGTGACGCCCGGGCGCAGTTGCCCCGTCAGCTCGAACCCCACCACATCGGGTGTCAGGAAGTACACCGGCTGGCCCAGCATGGCCGCCTCGGCCTCGATGCCGCCCACACCCCAGCCCACCACCCCGATGCCGTTGATCATGGTGGTGTGGCTGTCGGTGCCCACCAGCGTGTCGGGGTAATAGAGCCCGCCTTTGAGGTGCACGCCCGGCGCCAGATGCTCCAGGTTGACCTGGTGCACGATACCAA
>Ga0208242_100396_pt1 | contig 32047 bp, 28 predicted proteins | sample SubbioAug_CSW13A_FD_184825 | JGI IMG/M metagenome (GOLD analysis project Ga0208242, IMG submission 184825) | Serpentinite rock and fluid subsurface biosphere microbial communities from McLaughlin Reserve, California, USA - CR12Aug_CSW13A (SPAdes) | ecosystem: Environmental > Terrestrial > Deep...
GATTGAAATCGAAATTGATTGTGCTATAATAATAAGGCACACGCGGATGTGGCGAAATTGGCAGACGCACTAGACTTAGGATCTAGCGCCTTACGGCATGGGGGTTCGAGTCCCTTCATCCGCACCATGATTTAAATTAGTGTCTATAAAGGCACTTTTTTTGTGTTTATAAAGACTAATCGGGTAAAACCGGGTAAATGTATAGAAATCTTTTGAAATCTTTCAACATTTATTGCAATCTTTACTAACACCTTGCCTACTTTATGGGTTTCTCATAACAGCAAATAAACATTATGATTTAGTTAGAAATCATAAATGTTTTATGAGCTATTTAAAGAAAGGGGCAAGATTATGCCAGCAACCAAAGATGAAAGCAAGAATGGAACATGGAGATTTCAAAAACTACTAACTCACCCAATCACGGGAGAAAAAATCAATTTAAGGAAACGAGGGTTTAAAACCAAACGGGAAGCTGAATTGGCTGAAGCAATGGCGGTGTCAGAAATTATGGGACTTAATGAGGTGGATGCTCTTCCTTTCAAGTTTATCTTAGATGATTATCTAGCTTTTAAAAGTAAGCGTGTTAATGCTAGATCACTAGAGAAAATCTCTCGTATGATCAATGGTTATATACGAGAACATGTTGCAAATCACGACATGAGAACGTATTCTGCTTCTGACGCAAGACGATTCTATGATAAATTGATTGATGACATGCACAGCAATAACTACAAGAATCAAATCATTGAGTTGATTAAGTCAATATTTAGATTTGCTGAAACTATGTATGGACTCAAAAACAACCCTGTTCGAAATATGGAAAAATTCAAAACCTTCAAAGCTAAGAAGCATTTTCAAGTTTATACGATGGATGAATTTTTTAAATACATCAACACATATGGAGAAGAGAGTGATTATGAATACTCGATCAAATTATTCTTTTCTGTACTTTACTGGTCCGGATTAAGAAGAGGGGAATGCAAAGCGCTTAAATGGAATGATATTAACTACTTAACATCAGAGATTCGAGTAGATGAACAATTTATTGATAAAGATCCTGGTCTTGGTAGAATCTGTACAAATGTAAAAACTGAAAATGCACTTCGCACAGTTCTTGTAGATCAACACTTAATGAGAATGTTTAAACAGTTGCATGACAGTCGTATTGAACATACAGATTATAGTGATGATGAATTCGTTTTTCTAAGACAAGATAGATCTCTTCCATTTGCTGACAATACGATTGATAAAAGAAATGCTGTACATGCAAAAAAAGCAGGGCTTAGGAAAATAAGGATTCATGACTTTCGACATTCATTTGCAACAATGAATTATGCACTTGGCGCAGACGCAAAAACAATTAGCTCACAACTAGGGCATAGTAGTTTGACAATTACATTGGATATTTATGTCAACATGTTTTCAGATAAAAACCATGAAAGGGTAAATTTAATCGAAAGTGCAAAAAGCAAGTTTCTAAATTTATAATTTTTCAAACCATTACTTCTGAGACTTACTTTTTCTGGTTATATTGTATCTTTCTTTCTCTCTAGTTACTGTAAAATCGACAGACTCTTCTGTGTGACTTGAAATTTTTTGACGAACCTCAATAACCCGTCCAATTAACTGAATGGAATCTGGTTTTTCAAATTCTAAATCGATGACACTCTTATTAGCAAGATTATAGAAGAATGGATTACGATTTAGGATAATTACAGAGAATAGTAGTGTTTGTTGATTTACGTTAATTACTAGAATATCATTTTCGGAAAATTTATTGGTAACCTTAACAATTAGATTTCTATCTTTTGAAAAGAGCGGTTCATATTGATTGTCCACAAGTTTAATGCCAAAAAACTCTGAATCATCCTTCTGCCAAAACCTTGGGATATCTTCAAAATCCACATACTTATTTGAGTCAAGTGGTAACGAGATGTCCATTTGATAAACACTAATTCTTTTGAACTTACTTGTTTCAAACAAATAATTAAGTTTTTCTTTAAATGTATCAAATTTAAAATCTTGAATATTGTGAATACTCTGAAGATCAAAGTTCAACAGTTCATCTAAGTTAACTCCATAGTAAACAGCAAGTTGTTTAATAGTGTCAATGTTAGGTTCTCTGGTACCTCTCTCATAATTACTTAACGTTTGTTTTGATATTCCAAGATAGTCAGCAACTTCCTGGAGAGACTTGTTTTCTTTATTTCTTAGAATCTGTAAATTAGTCTTCATTTTGCACCTCTCAAAAATATTATATATCAACTACGAAATATTGACAACCTAGTTAGTTGATTATATAATGTATTCGTGGATAACAACAAAACAAAAGTACATAAAGTTTACAAAAAAACTGCATACACTGTTTTCTATGCAGCTAGAAAGTGGAAATGTCTTGATAGAATCACTGTTTCTGAAGATACAGGTATTTCAATCAAAAGAATTTCTGATTTAGAGAAAGGTGTTGGGAATCCACCAGGAATTGATGAAATACTTAATTTAGAAGATTACTATCGTAATAATGTGATAAGGGATTATTTCATTGAGTTAATTACAGAAAGGGGTTATTACAAACCAATGCCAAGAAGAGTGCAAGAGACATCGAATTTGCAAAAGTATATTGCTTTAGACAGACCCACCATGGGGAATCTTCATATCATGACAGTGCTTGAAATCTCTGAAGGAAATGCAATTAATATTAGGCAAAAACTAGAAGAAAAGGCGATAAATGCTGGTCTAGAGCTGTTGCCTGGCGCAGTAATTCAAAGAGTAGTATTTGAAAAGCATATTGGAATATTAAGATCCGATTTTGAGGATTATCCTGACGTAATTGAATACAAGAAAATGAGAGGAAAATAAATGAACCACATTTCTTTAATACCAGAAGAATTCTTTCTTAATGTTGATGTTAACGGAGTTTTAATGAACGATCCAAAAGTATTGTATGTACTTAAAAATTCATGGAGCAATGAAAATCTTGAAGATAATGCGCTAGTCCTTGTTTTAGCTCATGCTCATCCAGAAATGTATAATCAGATCCCAATCATGTCATATGATGAGATGCTTGAGGCAATGACGTTAAGTCCTGAATTAAGTGTTGAGTTTAAAAAAGCTCTAGAGTCATTACTTGAATTTGGACAAATTGATTTAAATGATGTTAATCGAATTGAGAATGTCGAAGAACAGATTTATTTTGGTTTAGCTCTAAAAATGATGAGCCCGCCTTTAATCTTCGATTTCGATATGCATCAATATATAAGCTATCTTTTGGAAATCGAGTTGGAACAAGGCATCTTATATCAAATGGGTTTTGAGACCAATCGAGCATATGAAAGATGATGAAATTCAACTATCCTATTTATGAATATTAAATAGTGTATGTGTAATAACTTAAGTAACAATAATTTGGGACAACATTCGTATATTGCGAAATAAAGACTTGCTAATGATTCGCAATCAGAAGAAATATGTCTATTAAATACAATATGGATTAAGTTAGTTCAAACATCCAAAAAAGTATTAGCATTATGACTAATCGTTTTAAGTGCGCCTCAAAGAAGTTATCAGGTAAAAAAACTCCTAAACGTGTTTGTCTTGATGTCTGAAACTCAACAGTATTGTTCTAGGTGTGAGTTGATCAACTAGGTTACTTGTTAATCTATAAATCAATCCTTGAAGTTTTTGATGTAAGGTTGAGGATAATGAAATCTTGAATGCTAATTTTTGATAAGTGTGAATTGGCAGGATGAACTTGTATGGATTGATGTTCAAATTCAAGGGCATTAATTAAAGCATAGACCTCAAGTAAATTATGGTAAGAAAGTTCAGTGATGGTTCGTTCTATTTCAAATCCAGTATCATCTTTAAGATTAACATCAATTGTGTATTTTTGCATAAATACCTCCTACTTAAATATATGCATATAATTTAAATAATCCTGACCATACTTTATTTTTTTAAGAGTTATCAACTATGTTCTTCTCTATCGACTCGAATTTTTTTTTAATCTATTTATACTTTGGTTTAAACCAATCTGGTTAAGAAAAAGCAGGGGAGTTTAAGAGATATTGACACACTGCACTAGTGCAGTAATTCTGATATCTCTGCTTCGAATTTTTCCTCGGTCACTCACGATACATCGCGAGCAACCTCGGATTTAAAGATAATACGGGGTTTAGTTGAATTTCTTTTGTTGGTCATGGCAATTCAAAGTGTCGTCAAGATACACCATGATTTTCTTAACGAAAATCATGGTTAGATCTTTCAAAAAAAGGAGGTTTAAAGAAATGGCATACAACGTCTTTGTTTCTCGCTATTCGAATAATTCTGACATTATCAAAAATGCATTTAGTAAATCAACATCGAACGCAATGTCAGCATATATTTCTAATAATAAAAGAACAGATTATAACTTGAATTTGACGCTAGAACCTAAAGTAGGCAGAGATGAAGGAGAAGTTGATTTTACTGCACTCTTACTTCCTCATGATATGCCAAATGATGTGTTAGAAAAGATAGGTATTTCAAATGTTGAAAATCTAAATCGTGTCATTGACAGATTTGCAAATGGAGAAAACGTTAAAGGTAAAGATCATTATGTTGTTCGTAATAGCAATGTAATTTCTATTCTATGGTCACTTAGCGATAGAAATATTCATAACATTCAGGAGTCTTCAGCAATCTATAAAAACAGGGAACAAGATCTTAGATTGTATGATTTATATTTATTCACTTCTCCAGTTGCTCATAAGCATTTTCCACCAGAGATGAATGTAACAGCTGAAGATTTACGAGAGATTGATGAGCGGGTAATCTATGAAATCTGTGATGAATTTTTCTTGAGCAAGGGGTTAGCTGTAGAGTTAGGTAGACATAAAAACAAGGAGAATATTATCCATTATCATCTTCAAACTACTAATCGAGTGTTTAAGTATAAGTATCAAAATGAAGATTTCTCTTTTGATCATTCAGCGTTTGTAAGATGGCTTTCTAAAGCGAAGCTAGAACCACTTAGAGCTAAAGTGCTCAACAATAGTAATAAAATGAAAAGTTGGCAACAAAAAACTGATGGTGATCCTAGCGAATATAATCTTACAAGGTTAGATAAGTGGACTAAGAAACTAACTCAATTAGAGCAAGAATTGATGGATGTCGAGGACATCATTGCGGGTCTAAAAAAGAGTGGAACAACCTATAGTGCATATCAAAAAGTGTACTCAAAAAACATGCATAAAAAGATTAGTAATACTTTGGAATCAGACTCAATCTTCGCATCGCATAAAAGTGATGTAGAGAATTTTCTGGAGACCTACAAAGCTTTAGATTTGATTAAAGAGAGGTATGCACAAGTTCTTAATCGCTTGCTCATTGAAGAAGGAATAATAAAACCAGATACTGAGCTTTACAAATTCTCAAAATCTTTGAGAGATTTTATCACAGTAAAAGAAGCAAGAATATTTAACATTACTAGTAAAAAGCGAGTGGAGATTAACAAAACTCTGAGACAGGTATTTGAGATGGATAATGATTTTTTCTACTATGATACCGATAAGAAATGGTTGCAAAGAAAAAGAATCAATAGAAAAGTCAAGACAAGAAAAAGACTCATTATTCATGGCCTTAAAACCATTATTAAGGAACACTTAGATATTCATAAACCCATGATTGCTCAAAGCGATCTAGCACTCAGCAAATGGGTCAAACTTTGGAAACAACAACTTGAAGTGATTAGAGGTAAGTATTCAAAACTCATTGATACCTTGCTTCAGCATCATATCTACAATTTTGATTGGCGTAAAGCAACCCAAAATACTTTGGTGTCTTTAAACAAGGAATTAGTTGATGAGCAAGAATCATCTGTGCCATTTTCACACGTAAAAGAATCGATAGACCAAGTGCAGGTGGTAGACTTCGATATTCCTCATGATTATGAAAATCAGGAAGAACTTAACTATGAAAGCTTATATGGAAACAGTGATGAAGAGAGCGAAGATTCTGAGTTAGAAACAGATGAATATGCAAACAGTAAGTTTGAGATTAATTACACTTGGCAAGGCTTCTATGATCTTTGTTCATTATATAAAGATGAGTTGTTCTTGTTTAACTATTACGTTGAAAAAGAGAAACAGCTTGTCTATATGATCATTAATCAGGAACAGGTTATCGTAGATATATTTGATTTATATGATTGGCTGGATTATGCTAACAATCACGACATTGATTTAATTGCAAGTATTAATGTCCATGCTCCTGAGTTGATTAAAAATAGCGATACTCAACCTCAGCAAGAAGACAATGATATTGATCACTACGAAAGAGAACTGGAGAGATAAATATGGAAAGCTTCAACGATTTATTTAATCAACAAATTATGGACGATCTTGATGATAATAAGCAAAGGATGAGTAAGATGAATTTGAATGAAAAAGTCCACATTCTTCATGTGCCTATTGAAACTATTGTTGAGCATCCTGATAATCACAAGATATATTTAAAAGTAGAAGATGAGGTTTTCTTTGAAAATCTAAAACAAGATATCTTAGAAAATGGTATCATTCACATTCCTGTTTGCATTAAGAAAGGGAGTAATTTTGTTTTGGTGGATGGTCATCGACGTATAGCTGCTATACGAGCATTATGCGCTGAAGGATACACTCAATTTGAGGCTGTTGATATCAAGGTTGTTTCTTTTGAAAACAGCACAGATGAGCTAGAATTCATGCTTGCAGCGAATGTTAAAGTTAGAAAACATTCTGACTATTCTAAGATGATGCAAATCTCAGCCTACTCAAAAATATACGATCAAAGACGACAAAACCAACAGTTATCTAAAGGGTTAACTAAATCTTGTTACATTGCAAAACACATGCAAATGGGAGAAAGACAGATTAATAAGTATCTGTACATTCGTAATAAGTTTAGTGACGAAGCAATCAAGCAACTTTTAGAACAACCCGAGGTAACAATTAATAGTTTTTATGCAAGTCTTAAAGCTAAATCAGATGAGTACGATTATCAATTTGAAAACAAACCGGGGGTTAGATTAGCCCCCCAAAGTAAGAAGCATAAGCAGTTTGATCTCAATAAAAAAGAGAGGCAACTTATGGAAAGGTTTACCTCAAGTTTGAATAAGATTGTAGAGTTAAATGAAGATGTCATTGTAATTATTCAAAACGACACATTGATTTCAAAACAATTGAAACGTTTAAGCAAAAATATGATTGCGACTATTCAGTTATTAAGTGAACTTCATCAGTCGTTGGATGATTAGTGTCTAAGTTTTGCTTGCTTTGATAAATCGTCGAAGATTAACAACGCAGTGTATTCTAATATTCTTTGGACAGCAGCATCCAGTTGTTCAAGTGAATCAAAACAGATGCCAACATGTTTTGATTCTTGTTGATCGACAAAGATAAGGTCGGTATTAATGTCAGAAAATTTATCTGTGTCTTCAATCTGAAAGAACTTATTAGCAAATTGTTCAACTAAGCAGAATGTTGTCTTGGTATTAGTCTCAACAAGGAAAATTACCATCGGAAGTTTCATGTTATGACCGTTGCTTATTTCACTATCTCCAATGAGATAGAGGAATGTAATGTATGTATGGTGAATACCTAGTTGTTGAAATACTTTAGAATTCGTTGTATCGAGCATTGACTTAAAGAAATCATTTAGAAAAGTGACATCCTCTATCGTAAATTTGTGTTTAATTTTCATCATGTGCCTCAATCAAATGGGTTTGGGAAATCACGTTGTGGGATTCCTACTTGATCTTCTAGTTTTCTAATAAAACAAATCAATTTCTTATTACTGACAGCACCATAATCGTCTCGATTCATCAACTTGAATAAATTGTGTCTATCGATTTTCCCAATCGTTTCAGCAAGTACGTATACTTTAATACCTCTATTTTCAAGTTCTCTAATATAGTCGATAATCCAAATCTTGATTTCTTTGTTGTAAGGCTTATTGTTTTGTCGCACAACTTGTTTGTTTGAATAATATTTAAGTGAACGTTGGTTCAGTAATGATTTATCGGCCATAATGTAGTTTTCGTACATTCTTGGTGTTAGAACCTCTTTCCAAAATGAAATATCGGTATAATCATAATGAAAGTAAAGAGCAGTGTTCATTCCATTTTCGATAGTATTGTAATACTGAATAAGATACGATTCGATTTTCGTAGCACGACTGTTTTGGCTGTTAACTTTGTAGTTGGGATCATCAAATTCCTCAATACGTTCATATTCCACATCTTCCGGCCGTGTGTTCATCAACTCATTCAACTCTTTGTTAGAATGAACGCCTTTTTTATGGGTGGCTAATCTCACTCCCAGTTCCATCGAAACGCCAATATAGGAGCGATTCGTTTTTTTATCGATGATACGATATGCAGTAACCTTGGTATCAACATGAGAATTCGTTGAGTTAAGAAACTGTTTCTTTGACTTTAGTTTTTTCATTACTACTTTTTCTTCAAACAAACTAAGTTGAGTTATAGACATCACGTCCTCCTTTTAGTGATAAATATCTATTATAGATGATATTTATCTAACTAACTATATATTATCACAGAGTTTTATATATTGTCAACAACAAATATATACTTTTGTAGATATATATTGTAAAATTATTAAAAGGTGAAAAATATGGCTATTAAATACTATAAATTAATTGATTTACTCAATCGTAGAGGCATTCTAAAAACAAAATTTGCTAAAGACATAGGCATAAGTCCTAATACTTTAGCAAAGCTTTCTAATAATCAAATTGTTTCTTTAGATGTAATTGATAAAGCTTGTGAGTATTTGAATGTGCAGCCTGGGGATTTACTAGAATTTATTGCAGAAAATAATAATTAAAAACCAATTGGAAGATTCAATCGATATAAATGCAACCCTTTAAATTGAAACAAGGATAATGAAGAGGGCATGTCAATCGGTTTTCTTAAATCGTACATATCTTGTTTACATTAAAGGCACAATGTGCCACTTACACTTTGAGAGTAGTATAGAATTATAATACGTATATTTTATGCTTAAATCATAAATAAAACTTGATTGGAGATAAATAATGGATAGCTTTAAAAAATGTGATTTACACATGCATTCTAGTTCTTGTTACAGTAGGAATTATTCGAAAGAAGACTTCATAAAAAAATTAAAGATTGCAGATTTAGATGTGGTTTCGATTACAGACCATAATGTTGTTGATGTTGATTTATATAGAGAAGTAAAAATGAATATCCCGGGTTTGGTTATGATTGGTGGCATTGAACTCAATATTGCACTTGATCAGGATCATATTGAGAAGCATAGTTTATATATTAAGGATAATTATTTCCACGCTATCATTCTATTTTCATATGATAGTTTGGATTTATTTTGGGATAAACTGAAGGAAATTCTTCTTAAAGAAGGTGTTGATGTAAGTACGAGTGATATTCGAAAAATTTCTAAAGATACGGAAGGAAAATTTTTTTATTTGAATAAGGTTCAAGAAGCATTTAAGGATATAGATTATTATTTAGTTTTTCATGAAGGTAAAAGTGATAGAAATCTGTCAGACTACTTACCGAACAAAAAGGACGGTAATGATTATCAACCAAACATAAAATTTAAGCATAATCTATTCTACTACAATAACAAATATGCTATTGAAGGCGGAATGAAAACGAAGAGAATTAGCAACTATTTTGAAACTCAATTAAACTTGTTATTATCAAGGTTTCTTTTCTCTGATGCAAAGAAACTTACTGAAATTGGCTCAAAATTTTCTTGGATAAACTTCGATGGCAGATTTGAATCACTAATGTTGCCATTATCAGATCCCGAAACTAGAATAATTACTTCAGATGTAACACTAAAGAATCCTCAATCGAACTTAGATAGTTACTTAGCTGAGATTAAAATCACTATGAGAAATCCAGTCAGTAACGAGAATTATGAAGTGAACATTGAATTTTCGCCATCTTATAACGGGATAATTGGTTCAAGAGGATCAGGTAAATCTTTATTAGGAAGTACAATTGCTAACAAGGATGTTGATAAATATAAAGAATATATTGATCATTCTAAGACACTATATAGGATTAAGGGGAAATCATTCCAGAATAATCCACCTAAATGTAAGTACCTATCTCAAAGTAGCTTGTTAGACATTTATAGTAATGGTGATATAAAGAACATTGATTTTATCAAAGAGTATTGTAAAACCATGGAACAAGATAGTAATGCAAAAATAAATGCATACATTGTTAAAACAAAAAAACTTCTCAACTTAGAGAAAAAAATATTTATGAATATTATTGATACAAACGAACATGTTCTAAAGGATGTATCGTTTATAGAAGCGAGTGTAAACGAAGATTATATGATTCCTACTTCTGAGATATCACAGTTTATCGAAGGTAAGAGTATAAGAAAAAACCTAAGTGTGAAGAATGAGGAAGTTCTAAATACGTTAAACGACGTTAAAAACACTATAAATGAAATCCAATCACCTGATAAATACTATACAGAATTAGTTGAATTAAGCAATGCAATAGAAGAGTTTAAAGTTGGAATAAGTAGCCATATTGACGTGTTGATTACATTTATAAATGATTTCGAAGAAAAACTTGGAAATCTAAACCTTGAAAGTTCTCAACTTCGAAAGGTTTTAATTGATAAGCTGCTACTGATGATAAACAATGAGAACATTAACTATGACAAAACAGCCAAGAATTTCATTGATGATAAAACCAATGCTATTAATCAGCTGAACAATTTAACACTGGCAAGAGCAAAGATGCAGTATTTATACGATTGTGGAACATCACTCACGAATGATGTTAAAAAAGAGTCAAAAAGTAGTGATATTGTTGTAAATGAATTCGACAAGTTAGTTTTATCGACAACAATTGAGGATGCGAATGATTTTAAGACATACTTTTCAGAACAATTTAAGTCTCTGAATTATGTAAACCATAATGATTTAATGATCAACTTAATACTTACATATAATGAAATTGATAAGTTTTCTGAAAACTTTAATGGTTTAAAATTCAAAAGATCAAGTATTAGAGAATCTAAGCAGTATATAGACAAGTTGTTCACAAATATTACAACCAATATTGGTAATGTTAGCTTATTTTCCATTAGATTATACTTTAATGATAAAGAGCTAGATAAATATTCTCCTGGAAAAAAATCAGAAATATTACTAGATATCTTTTTAGATAAGAGCATTTTAAATGAGAATTACTCGTATATCATCCTTGATCAACCTGAAGATAATATGGACACAAAAACAATCACCAAGAAGTTGATAATGAAAATACGAGAATTGAAAAAAGACATTCAATTTTTCGTAATCAGCCACTCAGCAGCAGTTATCATCAATGGAGATGCAGAGAATCTTATATATGCAAACGAGATTGACAATTCACTTACATACGAATTTGGAAGAATTATTGATGACAAGATGAAGAAAAATATAGTTGAAACATTAGATGGCGGTGAGAAAAATCTAAAAATGAGATTAAATAAATATGATTTCAAAATGGAGGAAAATTATAATGATTAAAGTTAACTCGGATGAAAATGTTGTTGTGATTATAGGGGGAAATGAATATTGTTTAAAGGATAAAGAGGATTATAAGAATTTTATAATTAGGTTAACTGATCCAGTAGTTAAGTTTGAGTTGAGTTACCTTGAAGTAGACTCAAGTATACAAGATTCGAGATTAATTGCAATATGTAAGAAATATGAAGAGTTCTTTAAGAGTTACTTGAAAGAAAAAGAATCTATAGTTAAAAAGGCAAGAGAAACAGTTGAACATGAAATGACTAAAAATGACACTTCAAATCAAAACGAAACGGTTGAAGTGCTATAGTTTCGAAACTTTTGCTTACATACTTATGTTAATTGAATATTTTCCCATAGGATAATACTGAATACTTGTGATATAGGGGTGAAGTAGTTATACTTAAATGTTATAAGTAGTTAAAAACTATTAAAGCTCTGTATATCCTGTTCAGTATTGTAATAATCAGTCTAGAAGTATGGTGTTAGGTAATAGAAAATTGCTTAGTTTATCGTTGTGAAAAATTTCAATAAGTAGACATTATTTTCATAAACTGATGTTTAACGATGATTTATTAAGCGGAAAAACAAAATCTTTTTATATAAAAAAATAGTCGTCACATTTAATTATAAATGATTATTAAGTGGCTTAAAAAATTCATCCAACTTGAGATAAGTTTAATGACAAAATTAAACCAACAAAGTAGTACTATGTTATGAAAGATTCCTGTCGTAAATCTGATAATATAATTATGAAACAAAGAGAAGTACAAATCCGCTTAACATTAGTGTTACTGTTTAAAAGTGAAAATTGAAATGGCGAAAAATAATATATTGAAGTAATCCAGGATTCAGTCAATCGAATTTTTCTCGACTTCAAAAACTTGGATTATAATGGTAAAGGAATATTACAATTTATTTCTGAGTAAAAATTCACCCATTATCTATGAACTTAGTAATATTTTATTTATCAAAGCATTTGCTCAAGCAAGCGGCTTAGTAACAGGAACCCCCTTGGTAACTTATTGAGTAAGAGAATTTTGAAGTTAAAAAACTTAGAAGGATGTCCCAGTTATTGATGTTCAATAATGCCATTTCTCATATAGATGAAATTTGATCTCAATTCATAACTTCTTACTTCAAAGAACTCATCAATAAGTAAAGAGCACTTATGACGAGTGAAACTTCATTAAGTATTCAATAATGAAAACGTTAATAGTGGATTTTGTAGGGGTTGAAGATTGGATTCATTGAAGAGATAAACGGATTATTAATGATTCTGAGTCGAAAGTTATTGTAAAGGTTATGTTTGACAAGGTGGTTGGACTAAAAAAATCTATTATTGGTCTCAGAATCGACAAAATTGACTTTCTGAAAGAGTAAAACGAGTCAAAGAAATTATAACAGCATCACATTGTTGAATTTATATAATGGTAAACCTAATAGTATAAAGCCCATGAGTACTTTCTCGAATTAGAATAAAATATCAGATTTTGTACTTGTATCGAAATAGAATTTCGAATGATGAAATATCGGCTAAAACATCGAAGTAACATTATAATTGATATACAAGCATATTTTTTACCCCAAGAATAGTACTTGAAATCTCATATTGTAATCTTAAAGTAAGACACATACTGTGATTGAAAGAGAAAGAACAGGAACTCAGATTAACAATATGTGATATAATTTTTTGACAAGGGGGTTTCTATGGCTATACCAAAATATAACGAAACTATGTTACCGCTATTGAGATTTTTGTGGAATGGACGAGCGCATAAATGTGTTGAGCTTGCAAATCATATTGGTGATTTGACTAAAGATAATGTTGAAATCATAGATTTTGATGGTGATTACTTTGAGAAAGGGAAAGGAAAATGTGGCAATATATATTAATGATAGAGAATTTACAAACTTTGTTCACAGATATGTAGCAACACCTTTAATCTATGATGAAATTGGTTGGACAGAATACCAAACTGATCCAATTGAACTCAAACATAAAGATATTAACCTTGGTATAGATTACGAAATGTTAGACGATTCAAACAATATAATTAGAATTCAAGAGAGGTTTAGAGAGTCAAGTTATAATAATTATAATGACATAACTATTAGGTACCAAAGGGTTCATAATCCAGATCCTTCACGTAAGCAATCAGAATATTTTAAAATCAAAGCGGATTACTTCGTTTATGGGATTACAAATGGGCCAAAATCCAATTACGAGGAAATGGTAAATGGATTTTTGAAAATTGCTATAGTAGACATAAATGTTCTAAAAGATAAATTTGATAATGGGTTTATTAAAATTGGAAATTCCAAAAAATCATTTATAAAAGATGGAATATTGTATGCTGGTTATAATGTTAATTGTGATTACTCATCTGAATTTATTGTGTTGGATTTAATCCATTTACACCAGTTGTTTGATAATGATGGTATAGTTTATTTTCAAGAAGGGTTTTATTAACCACTGGCTATTAGAGTTTAATCATTTAGGTGTTATAATCGATTTATGAATTCTAGAGGTAAGAAATGTCACAAATCAAATCAAAACAACGTGTAGCAAAACATGGTGAAGTTTTCACTAATCAAAGAGAAGTATCTAATATGCTTGATCTAGTGATAAATGAGACAGAAAGAATTGATTCTAGATTTCTTGAGCCGGCATGTGGCGATGGGAACTTCCTATCCGAGGTTTTGATTAGAAAACTGGGTGTTCTTAAGCGCAAGTACTCACGTAATGTTCTAAATTATGAGCGTAATTTGATAGTAGCGGTGTCAAGTCTATATGGGATAGACATTCTAGAAGATAATGTTTTAGAATGTAGGGAAAGGCTTCAAGAAATTGCTGTAAATCAATACAAAGAATTATTTGAACTAGATAATCAAACTGTTGAAGTCATTAAATATATAATTGCTAAAAACATAATCTGGGGGGACGCTTTAACATTGTTAAAAATAAACAAAGAACCAATAATATTCTGTGAGTGGACTTTAGTAAATGATAATTATATCAAAAGGAGAGATTTCACTTTAATAGAATTGCTTAATTTCTCACCAACAAATAAGGATGAAAGATCTTTATTCTCTGACCTAGATGAAGAAGTATTCATTCCAACACCAATTAAAGAATACTCGCTAGTTAACTATCGGAGGCTTACTGATTATGATTGAAATTAATTACAATCCTGACGTATTAAGCTGTATTGCAAACTTGAGTAATGATGAAGTGTTTACTTCACCTACACTAGTTAATAAGATGTTGGATATACTGCCAACAGATTTGTGGAAGAATAAAAATGCAAAGTTTCTTGATCCAGTTTCGAAAACAGGTGTTTTTCTTAGAGAAATCACCAAGAGATTAATTAACGGTCTAGAAAATGAGATTCCAGATCTTCAGGAAAGAATAAATCACATTTTGAAGAATCAGGTGTTTGGTATTGCGATAACTGAATTAACTTTTATGTTATCAAAAAGATCTCTTTATTGCTCGAAGGATGCAAATAGTGATTATTCAATATGTACTACATTCTCTGACTCATCAGGCAATATTTATTATAAAAATATTACACATACATGGGAATTAGCTAAGTGTGTTTATTGTGGTGCAAATAGAGAAGTATATGATAGACCGATTGGATTAGAAACATATGCCTACAATTTCATTCATTTGCGTGACCCAAAGGAGATTTTCAATATGAAATTTGATGTAATCATAGGAAATCCACCATATCAACTTAGTGATGGTGGAGCACAGGCTAGTGCAATTCCGCTATATCACAAATTTGTACAACAAGCAAAGAAGTTACAACCAAGATACCTTTCAATGATCATTCCTTCACGGTGGTTCACAGGCGGAAAAGGACTTGATGAATTTAGAGATGAAATGCTAAGAGACAAAAGCTTGAGAGTTATTCATGATTTTCTTGATGCTTCTGAGTGTTTTCCTGGGGTAGACATAAAGGGTGGTGTGTGTTTCTTCCTTTGGGATAGGGATCATAAAGGGAAGTGCAAAGTTGTTACTCACAAAGATGGTAAAGTTGTTTCAACAGCAGAGAGAGATTTACTTGAAAAAGGACTTGAAACTTTTATTAGATATAACGAAGCAATTGGGATACTTTCAAAAGTACAAAGATTCCATGAAGCTTCTTTTAATCACATCATAAGTGCAAGAAAACCATTCGGACTCGCTACAGATTTCAGAAATTTTGAAAGTAGATCGTTCCCTAACTCTGTTAAAATATATGCGAATCAGAAGTCGGGATTTATAAACAGGATAGAAATACTTAAGAACCAATCATGGATTGATTTACATAAGATTTTGGTTCCATATGCGATTGGTTCAGGTGATAGCCATACAGATATTCTAAAACCAATTTATGCTGAACCAGGATCATGCTGTACAGAAACGTATCTGGTTTTCGGTCCATTTAAATCTAAACTAGAAGCAGATAATTGCATAAGCTATATTAATACTAAGTTCTTCCATTTTTTGTTAACGCTTATAAAAAATACGCAACATGCTACTTCTAAAGCTTATCAACTTGTACCTCTTCAAGATTTTTCGGTGGAATGGTCTGATGAAAAATTATTTACAAAATACGGGATAAACAATGATGAGGCTGATTTTATCATAAAAATGGTTTCCCCACTGGAGAAATGATATGGCAGACAATTTCTTTCCCGTTAGACCTAAATACTCTCCGACTATTTACGCGTATACTGATTCCAATCCACAATATAAAGGCTTAATGAAAATTGGCTTCACAACAAAATCTGCTTTAGAAAGAGTTTCTCAACAATATCCAATAAAAAGACCAGGGCCTCCACCATTTGCAATACTTTTGGAAGAAGTTGCAATGAAGAATGATGGTTCAATTTTTACTGATCATGATGTACATAGATTATTAAGAAAAAAAGGTATAGCAAACCCAATAGGTGAATGGTTTAGGTGTTCAGTTGCGGATGTAAAAAGTGCAATTAATTCAATAAAAAATGGAGTAAGTTACTCAGCTAATAGACAATATTCATTTTCATTAAGACCAGAGCAAACAGAAGCTATTGAAAAGACTATCAAATATTACCGTGAAGTTAATCGGAGTGAACCTAACAAAATTCCTAGATTTCTTTGGAATGCCAAAATGAGGTTTGGGAAAACATTTACTGCATATAAACTTGCTCAAAAAATGAAATGGGAAAAGGTTTTGATACTTACATTTAAACCGGCAGTTCAAAATGCATGGGAAGAAGACTTGTTAAACCATGTTGATTTTGAGGGATGGCAATTTATTTCTAGAGATGGCCTAACATATGAAAATGCTAACAAAACTAAACCAATTATTTGTTTTGGATCATTTCAAGATTACCTTGGGAAAAACAATGTAGGCGGTATTAAACTAAAAAATGAGTGGGTTCATTCAATTAATTGGGACTGTGTAATATTCGATGAGTACCATTATGGTGCATGGCGAGACAGTGCAAAAGACTTATTTGAAGCTGAAGACAGAAAAGAAATGAAATTATCAGAAGGTGAAGGCTTAGATTATTTTGATGAAGATTTAATCCCCATTACCACATTTCATTATTTATACTTATCTGGCACCCCGTTCAGAGCTATAGCAAGTGGTGAATTTATTGAAGAGCAGATTTTCAACTGGACATATTCGGATGAGCAAAGAGCTAAGGAAAATTGGAAAAAACCTAACAATCCATATAAGTCACTACCAAGAATGGTGTTAATGACATACCAAATGCCAGAATCAATTAGAAATATTGCATTAAACACAGAATATAATGAGTTTGATTTAAATGTATTTTTTAGTGCAAGTGGTGATATAGAAAATGCGAAGTTTAGGTATGAAAACGAAGTTCAAAAATGGATTGATCTCATCCGGGGTTCACTTTCGGAAGCATATGTTGATGATTTAAGGCAAGGCACTAAAAAACCACCACTTCCATTTTCGGACGTTCGACTACTAGACTTACTTTCTCACACTTTTTGGTTTTTACCATCCGTATCTTCATGTTACGCAATGGCAAATCTATTGAAAAGAAGGCAGAATAAATTCTTTAAGGATTACAATGTAATAGTTGCTGCAGGAAATTCGGCTGGGATGGGTGTAGAGGCACTTAAACCAGTTCTAAATGCAATGACAAATCCATTAGAATCAAAAACTATCACATTGTCTTGTGGTAAGTTAACAACAGGTGTAACTGTAAAACCTTGGTCTGGTATTTTTATTCTAAGAAATTCTTCAAGCCCAGAAACCTATTTTCAAGCAGCTTTTAGAGTTCAAAGTCCTTGGACAATAAGAAATATAGATGGATTAACACCTAATGATGAAGTTAATCTAAAAAATGAATGCTATGTTTTCGACTTTTCTCCAAATCGTGCTCTACGACAAATCGCTGAATACAGTTGTAGACTAAATGTGGAAGACTCAGATGCAGAATCAAAAGTTAGTGAGTTTATTAGATTCCTTCCAATTCTAGCATATGATGGAAGTAGTATGAAACAAATTGATGCTGCAGGCATTCTGGATATTGCGATGAGTGGAACAACTGCAACTTTATTAGCAAGACGTTGGGAATCCGCCTTATTAGTAAATGTTGATAATGAAACTTTAAAGAGACTACTAAATAATGAATCTGCTTTGCAAGCAATTATGAACATTGAAGGGTTTAGAAATCTTAATCAAGAAATTCAAACTATTATAAGTAAGTCTGATTCAGTGAAAAAACTTAAAAAGGAAGCAAGTGAACGAGAACTCAGTACTGAAGAAAAGAAAACTGTCACGGAGGAAGAAAAAAAGTATAAAGATTTGAGAAAGAAAATCCAGGATAAGCTTATTAAATTTGCAACTAGAATACCTGTGTTTATGTATTTAACTGATTATCGAGAGCGATCGTTAAAAGACATTATTACACAACTCGAGCCAGGTTTATTTCAAAAAGTAACAGGGCTAAAAATTGTCGATTTTGAGCAGTTAGTAAGTATAGGAGTGTTTAATAGTGCGATTATGAATGATGCTGTTTATAAATTTAAAAGATATGAAGATGCAAGTCTTACTTATTCAGGAGTTATTCGCCATCAAGGTCTATATGTTGGATTGTTTGATACCGTTATTTCAAAGTCAGATTATGATGAACTTTCAAGTATAGATTAGATGTTTGATTAGATGAGGTTATAGAGAATCAAAACCCGCCTTTAAGCGGGTTTTCTGCATATTGGTTGGGGTGATAAGATTAACAATAAGCTTTTACATTTCATGTATAATCCACAATTTAAGTATTTATCTCTCTTCACTTACCAAGTTTACCCTAAGAGTAGAAAAAGGTTTCATAATTATGAATCATTCTGCAAGTCTTATATTGAAATAGATTATTTTAGAATTGATTTAAGTAAGATTTAGATTCCTTCATAAGTGTGTAAAAGGGATTTTAGTAAATCGCTTATGTTTTCAACATTTGAATTATTAATCATCTTATGTAAATAATTCTTTTTATCAAAATTTGAGGTTCTGATCAAATCGACCAAAAAATCATTAGATGAATGAAGAAACTACACCCTACAAAAATAGTCTGTTGTCCTTGACAACATTATTGGGAGTTGTTTGATTAAGTGATTTCGATAAAATAGTAGTTTTTATGAAAAGAGTCTCTTTCTGATATAATGAAATAAATGCTAAAGGGAGGGGAAGCAAATGGCAAAAGCAAAAGTGAATAGTTTATTAAGATTTGTTGATAATTACACAGTAATTGATATTGAAACAACTGGACACTCATTATATTATGATTACATCATAGAACTTTCAGCAGTTAAGTATCGAAATAATGAATTGTTTGATACATTTACAACGCTAATTAATTGTGGCAAAAACATCAATCAGTTTATTGTTGAACTTACGGGAATAAATAGTAAAATGATTTCGAATGCACCACGATTTTCTGAAGTAGTGGATGATTTTTTTGATTTTATTGGTGATGATTATCTTGTTGGGCACAATGTTAGTTTTGATATTAGCTTTATCAATCTTGAAGCATCGAAGGAAAAAAAAGGGTCATTAGAAAACTATTTCATTGACACTTTACGTCTATCTAGAAGGTTATTAAAAGACATTGAAAACCATAAGCTAACAACAGTTGCAAAGCACTTTGGAATTGATAGAACAATTCATAGAGGACTTGTTGATTGTGAAGTAACACACAGGGTATATCAAGCCTTTAAGCAAATGGTTACAAAAGAAGATATTGATTCAAATGGAGATCTCGTTCAAGTTAAGAGAGCTCATAATTCAAGATCATATAGTAAAGATTTTTCGTCCATAATTCCAACCGTAGATTTTGATGAATTGCAGGATTACCTAGATGAGTTCTTTTTCGAAAAGAATGTTGTTATAACTGGAAAACTTACACACTTTACAAAGAGTGAACTCGGTCAGATTATTATAAATCAAGGCGGATTCTTTGCAAGCAATATAACAACAGATACAAATGTCTTGATTCTTGGAAACACAGATTATCAAGAGTCAATTTACAAGAGTAAATCCACTAAACATTTAAAAGCAGAAAAAATGTTGTTAGAAGGTTTTGATTTGCAAATCATTGATGAGTATACAGCATATGATTTTCTAGGTATTAAAACATTTAAAAATCAAAGATAAAGTTAACGAAAAATGAACAGAATTTAGAGTCTTCAATATGGTTGTTTTTATACTGAACTCGGCATATATAAAATATGGATTGGGGTATTTAGGCTTTTTTATGTTAGAAAACGCAATTTTAAAATTCAGTTTTCACTCCTTCTATCTGCACTAATATGTAAGTAAAACCGCTGAGAAGACGTTTATATAAAATTAAGGTACATGAAGGTTTATTAGAATTTCTGAAATTCTAAATCGTGTAGATAGTTTGACACAGAAAAGTCTAGCTCTTCTATGCTTTCTATTTTTCTAGACGCTAATGCATTTTTAGTATCCTCATTTGATAGTAGAAACTCCCATACTGTGTTAGTGTTGAACACATATGCGAAAGTTTTTCCACTATTTTTTTTAAGTTCCTTTTTTATATGTGTAATATAACTTTATAATTTTAACCAATTCATTTTAATGTAGTGTACACTAACACTTAAGAAGCAACTTAAGATTACATTAATCGGTTGATGACTTCTTCAATAAAGATGAAGAATACAGTTCGAGATTTCTCATGAGGTTGAAGTCCACTAGGCTGACTATATTTGGTTAGCCAAAATAAATTGTCGCAAGCGTTAACTAAAGAAGGATTATACTCTTCAGACACAACAATTACAGTAGATCCTTTATCTTTTGCGGTTGCATAAACATCCTCAAACGATTTGAAGGCACCGGTTGCTGTAAAGATAATTAATAAACTTTTTTCATCTGCCATATTTTTAACAGCTAAAGGATCTTGCAAGGTAATTGAGAATTTGCTTGTAAGTGTATGTAATTTATATTCAAAATATTGAGTTACGATATATGAAGGACCATAACCAAAAAGAATAATACGTTCATGTTGCTGGATTAAGTCTATAAACTCATCAACGATTTCAGAATCGAAGTCATCAATAAATTGTTTGATACGGTTAAGCTCATTGGATACAAAACTAATCGAGATATCTTTACCATATAAAAAATTCATAAATTGCTTATAGTTCTTAAAGCCTAATTTCTTGACTACTTTTGATATTTTTGACACTGAACAAGAACAAAGTTCAGCAGCCTGTGTAATTTTAATATTTGGAATTGTTAATACTTTTTGACTAAGCGTGTTGTAAATCGTTTTTTCAAGTGGATTTAAGTGATTGAGATCGACATTGATCATGGGTTGCCCTACTTTTCTCAGGTCAATATTACCATTTCAACACCTTTTAGTAAAGTGGTGACAACTGTAAAACATCATAAATATGGAAAAGTTTCCAAAATATGTAAATGTAAACGCTTATAATGTATAATTTCTCGCTTTTTTTGTTGACATTTGGGTTTTCTGCTAATAATATATGTTTATAAGCATATAAGGAGGACACAATGCAACATAAAGAGATATTAGAAAGATTACTTGAGATTGTCAAAGCAGATCAGATTAATACTAATCATGAAGAATTGTATGATGCTTCTGCAGATCGTTATAAAAAGTATGCTAAGGCAAGAAGAGTATTAGATGTTCCACTTCCACTTGCTATTGTATATCCAGCTAACACAGAAGAAGTCAGTAAACTTCTAGTTTTTTGCAATGAACATTTAATTAATGTCATTGCGAGAGGCGGTAAAACTGCAACTGAAGGTGGATTAGAAAACTGGAAAGAGACAACTTTAGTTATTGACACAGAACGTTTAGACAAGGTTATAAAAATTGATGAATACAACATGCAATTAACAGTCCAAGCAGGTGTTCGTCTACAAGATGTCGAAGATATGTGTCGTCTAAAAGGGTTAACAACTGGACATTCTCCACAATCAAAACCTGTAGCTAAATTTGGTGGTCTAGTATCAACTAGAAGTATCGGTCAATTCTCAACATTATATGGTGGAATTGAAGATATGGTAGTTGGACTTGAATGTGTCTTCCCAAATGGTCATATTTCACGAATTAAGAATGTATCAAGACGTGCAGGGGGACCAGACATTCGCCATATCGCAATCGGTAATGAAGGCACATTATGCTTTATTACTGAGGTGACAGTTAAATTATTTAAGTTCTTCCCTAACAATCACCAATTCCATGGATATCTAATAAAAGATGTTGCTAGTGGTATTGAGATTCTACGTGAAGTAATGGTTAATGGCTATCGTCCATCTGTTGCTCGTGTCTATTCAGAAGAAGATGCATACCAACACTTCTACCATTTCTATAAAGAAAAATGTGTCTTAATTTTCATGGCTGAAGGTAATGAACATATTGTCAATGCCACATCAGTTGGTATTGATGAAGCAATTGAAAAATTCAAGGATAGTATTATTGAAAAAGTTGACAGCAAACACATTGAAAATTGGTTTAATCATCTAAACTGGTCACAAAAAGATATTGATGATGAATTTGAAGGCATGATTGAAAACGATTCACACGCAGGATTTACAACTGAGATCTCAGCAGATTGGGAAACCATTCCACTCATCTATGACAATGTTATCAAACGTGTTAGAAGCGAATTTGAACGTGCCCACGATCTTACTATGTTAGGTGGACACTCATCACACAGCTACATCAATGGCACTAACATGTACTTCGTTTACAACTACAAGATTAATTGTGAGCCTGAAGATGAAATGCGAATTTATCATCATCCAATTCAAACGATTATTGTTGAAGAAACATTAAAACTAGGTGGATCAATGTGTCATCACCACGGTATTGGTAAATTCCGTAATCAATGGACAAAAGATGAGCATGGTTCAGCGTACTTTATGTTAGAGAAGCTTAAAGAAACGTTTGATCCAAATGGAATTATGAATTTTGGGACTATCTACCCACAAGAAGAGGGAATGAAGTATATCAAATAAAGGAGTATTATCATTCGCTAATCATGCATGAGCACATCTTGCGATCACTTATAGGGGATAATCAAGAGAATTAGCAATTGCTAGGGCGAGTATATAATAAAAGGAGGGCCATCATGAGCCAGGAAAAGTATAAAAAGTATTTTCAGTTCTTACTAGTTGTATTAGCGGCTGGATCAATCTATCCATTGATCTATCTAAGAAGTAACTATCAAGAAACAATCTTGCAAGTCTTCAACATGACTAACATACAACTCAATACAATGTATACCCTTTTAGGATGGGTGTTCGTATTTGGTTATATTCCAAGTGGAATCCTAAGCGATCGCTTCTCTGCGAAGAAACTACTAGCTATGTCACTATTCTTCACCGGGTTAGGTGGATTATGGTTTGCACAAGTTCCTAATTATGAGTATGTTATGGTTATCTTCGGAATTTGGGGTATCTTCTCAGTATTCACATTCTGGAGTGCCCATATGAAGATTGTAAAACTTCTTGCGAATGAAGATGAGCAAGGTACATTCTTCGGTGTCTTGGACGGTGGACGTGGGGTTGTTGAAGCCTTATTAGCCAGTTTAGCACTATTTATCTTCTCTGGTATCTTAGGCGCAAGTTCAGATATCCTTCTCAAACGTGAAGCTCTAATTGCTGTTATCTACATGTATTCTGCAGTTCTAATTATCACATCAGCTTTAGTTTGGTTCTTTGTTCAAGATGATAAGAAAGTCTTAGCTCTTGATGCGAATAAGAAAGAAGCTGTTAAATCACCTGCTTTCAAATTCTCTGAACTAGGTAGTTTATTTAAAAATAAAAAAGTATATCTAATGGGTGCTATAATTTTCATGGGATATGCTGTATTCTGGACAGTTTACTACTTATCATGGTTCTTAGAAGTTTATGTTGGTATTGATCCAGTTTCAGTTGCAGGTACCATGGTCGTAGTATTATGGATGCGTCCTGTTGGTGGATTTATTGGTGGTTACTTAGGTGATAAGATTGGTCGCACAACTGTTCAAATGATTTCATTAGCAGGTGCAGTAGCTGTATTAGTCACTATTTCAGTACTTCCAGTCGCTGGTAATGCTGGTTTATTCCCTATCTTAATCATTCTTCTAGGAGTATTCCTATATGCCATTCGTGGTACGTACTGGTCACTCTTAGGCGATCTTAAACTTGATGCTATAATTCTTGGTACAGCCATTGGTGCGATTTCATTCATTGGTTACATGCCAGACATCATCCTTCCTGAGTTCAATTCATTCTTATGGAGAACATTCGGTGATATGGGTGGATTTAATGCTTACTTCATCTCCAGTGCTATTCTTGGTTTAATTGGTGTTGTATTAGTATTTATTTTCGGAAGACTCATTAAAAAGGAAAACAAAGCATAAAAATGAAAATCATCTGTCTCATTAAATATGTTCCAGACATGGAGGACTTCAAATACGATTATGAGCGCAATGTGTTGATTCGGGAAAAGATGAATCAAATTCTTAATCCTGAAGATGCCTGTGCAGTCGCATTTGCTTTAAGTCTAAAAAAGAGCTACCCAAATACAGAGATTGAAGTTCTTAGTATGGGGCCTCAAAACATCACCCATAAATTGGAAGATTTATTGAGACTAAATGTTGATCATGCGACACTGATTTCAGATCTTGCATTTGTTGGAAGCGATACATATGCTACTAGCAAGGTGTTATCAGAGTATCTTAAGAAACAGAATTATAATGTGATTTTGAGTGGAACACATACCTTGGATGGCGATACATCGCATGTTCCTGCACAAGTGGCACAGTGGTTAAACTTACCTCATTTATCAAACATCGTTAAAATTAATACCCACGAAATTGAATTAGGACGCTTGGAGCTAAGTGTTGATAGTGATCATCATGTGATGACTTATGAGACACAGCTCCCAGCAGTTCTAAGCCTACAAAAGGATGTCCCCTATAAACTACCTTATGTGCGTTATGAAGATCTCAATAGAGATGTATCAAATCGTTTAAAGACTATTAGTTGTTTAGATTTAAATTTAAGTAAAGAAGATGTTGGCTTTGCTGGTTCCAAAACAAAGGTTACTAAAACATTTGTTAAAACTCTGACTCGAAGCGATAAGATTGAAGTAGCAAATGATGATACTGGGATACAAGTGGTGTATGAATTCTTAAAAGAAAAAGGTTTTATATCATGAAAAAGATCCTAGTATATCTTGATGGAAATCATCCCAATGATCTTAGTCTGTTGGGGGCGTGTGAGCTTATGGTTGAAGATCAGGCTTTTGAGATCACAGCCATAGGCACACAAGATAATGTACCTAACACTGATAGTGTCTATGATCATGTATTAATAATTGATAAATGTAATATAGATTCATATGACACATTGAATCTTACAGAACTTTTAAAAGAAGTTCATTTTCAACATCACTATGACATCATTCTTTTTTCTGCAAGTCCAATCGGTCGCATTCTTGCACCTCGTTTGGCTATTGCTCTTCACACTGGGCTTGTTGCGGATGTCACAGATATTAAAGTTAGTGACGGTAAGATTGAAATGATTCGACCAGCATATAGTGGCAAACTTATGGCACAGATTGTGTCAATAGGTGAAGGACCTCTTATGATGAGTATTAGACCAGGAGTATTTCAATCTATCCAAACAAAAGTAAAAACAACAAAAATAACTCACGTAAAAGATTATCAACCAAAACCATCAAAAATTCGCTTGCTTGAAACTCATGCAAAAGCTAAAACTGAAGACATACGGGATAGTCAAGTTCTTATATCAGGTGGGGCTGGTGTACTTGATAATTTCGATCGCCTTAAAGATTTAGCTACTGTACTCAATGCACAAGTAGCAGCAAGTCGAAAAGTAGTAGATTCTGGAAAAGTTAAACGAAAGATCCAAGTAGGTCAATCCGGTAAAACTGTTAGTCCAAAACTCTATATTGCTTTAGGTATTTCTGGTTCAGTCCAACACATTGAAGGACTTAAGAATGTAGAAACCATAATTGCCGTCAATACAGATAAACTTGCACCGATATGCAGCCTAGCCCAAATTGTGGTTGAAGGCGATGCGCTTGAGTTTATCGAAAAACTTATACATAAGATTGAACAAAATAGTTTGAATTTCTAGGAGGAAATACAATGAACATTCAAGACTTTAACCTAGATTTCTTTTCCCTCAAGGGAAAAAATGCAGTCGTCACCGGTGGTAATAGTGGCTTAGGACAAGCCTTTTCTACCGCTTTAGCTAAAGCAGGAGCAAACGTTTTAGCTGCAAGTATTATGGATGATGATGGAGAAACCAAACAACTAGTCGAAGAGACAGGTGTTAAATACCATCATATCTTTTCTGACATCACAGCTGATGGTGAATGTAAGCGTGTTGTGGATGAGTGTGTAAATACATTTGGTAGCATTGACATTCTTGTTAACTGTGCTGGTATTTGCATCAATATTGAAGATGTTACTCAGTTTACTCGTAAAGAATGGGATAAGATGGTTGCTATCAACTTAACGGCAGCATTTGAAATGACTCATGAAGCATGTAAGTATATGATTAAACAAAAAAGCGGGAAGATCATCAACATCGCATCATTATTTGCTTTCTTAGGTGGACAATGGTCACCTGCTTATGCTGCAACAAAACACGGTATCGTTGGTTTAACAAAATCCATGTGTGATGAGTTAGCACAGTTTAACATTCAAGTGAATGCGATTGCACCAGGTTATTTTGCTACAAAATTAACAGTTAAAACACAAAGCGATCCTAAGCGAAATGCAGAAATTCTTTCACACATTCCAGCTAACCGTTGGGGTTATTTAGCAGATTTAATGGGGACTTGTGTATTCTTGTCAAGTTCAGCAGCAAATTATGTCAATGGAGCTACTATAGTTGTTGATGGTGGATATTTATTAAGATAATGATGCTTTAAGCATCATTTTTAACTATGGAGGGTAAATGAAGAAGAAATATATAATTGGAGTCGACAGTGGCTCACAAAGTACAAAAGTCTTTATATATGATCAAGAAGGCAACGTTGTATGTGGCGCAAGTGAACCTTTACAACCTATGATGACTCGTCAACATGGCTATGTTGAACATCCTGATGATGATCTATGGGACAGTTTAAAAGTTGTCTTAAATAAGTTGATGAAAGAATTCAAAGGTGATCCAAAGGATATTGTTGGATTAGGTATTTGTTCGATTAGATGTTGTAGAGTCTTTATGAAAGAAGATGGTTCTTTGGCTGAGCCAATTATGAGTTGGATGGATGTCAGAGCCTATGATACTTATATTGATGATGAAAATATCTGTTATACAGGTTCAACATCAGGTTATCTAACTTTTAGATTAACAGGTGAAATTAAAGATACAGTAGCTAATGCTTATCAATGGCAGTTCCCAACAGATCTCAACACATGGGAATGGTCAAAAGATAAAGAGTATTTTGAACGTTTCAATATTCCAAAAGAAAAACTCTTTGAACTACAACTACCAGGAACTATTCTTGGATATGTACATGAGCAAGCGTCACTTGAAACAGGACTACCTGTTGGTTTACCGATTGTTGCAACAGCCAATGATAAAGCTGTAGAAGCACTTGGTTGTGGACTGATCGAAAATAATGTGGGATTAATATCATTAGGAACTTACATCACATCGATGGTTTTTGGTGAGAAAAACATTGAAACGGCAAACAACTTCTTCACTAACTTGTCCAATCTTCCTTTTAAATATCTCTATGAAAGCGCTGGCATCCGTAGAGGTATGTGGCATGTTACATGGTATAAGAATATTATTGGTGATGAGTATGCGAAGAAAGCTAGTTCTGAAAACTATGCTGTAGAGGATTATTTAGCAAAAGAGGCGCAAGCGCTTCCACCAGGATCAGATGGTTTAATGACTATTCCTGATTGGCTTTCACCTGCCACTCAACTTTATCGTAAAGGGGTCATTATTGGTTTTGATGAACGTCATACTCGTGGACATATCTATCGTTCAATTTTAGAGGGCATCGCTTTAACATTAAAGAATAGCTATGATGCAATGTGTAATGAACTAGGCATTCATCCTACTAAGATTATTGTATCGGGTGGTGGATCTAATAGTGATTTATACATGCAAATCATAGCCGATATCTATGGTGTGCGTACAGTTCGCAATGTAGTTAACGGAGCGGCATCTTTAGGTTCTGCAATCTCAGTTGCGGTAGCAACAGGCATTTATCCTGACTATGAAACAGCTGTAAAACACATGATTAAGCAAAGAGATGAGTTTACACCTAATCCTGAGCATCATAAAGCTTATGAGAAGTTTAATGTGGCTTATCGTCAACTTCCAAGTCTTTTAGAAAATACCTTACAAACAGTTTACGAAGCTTTAAAGTAAAATGCGTCCATTAATTCTAATTACAAATGATGATGGTATTCATTCTCCTGGCTTAAAGGCATTAGCGGAAACAGTTGATGATTTAGCCGATATCGTCGTTGTCGGTCCAATCAAACAACAAACAGGGATGGGTCGATCATTTCCACAGCATACAGATAATGGAATCATCAAGACTTTAAGTCTTGAAATTAATAACAAAGAAATAACAGCTTATGGAGTGTATGGTTCACCAGCCTTTGTAGTGGCTCATGCACTCCTAGAGTTGGTTGATCGAAAACCAGATCTCTGCCTTAGTGGAATAAACTATGGAGAAAATTTGGGATTATCGCTAACTTGTAGTGGTACGGTTGGAGCTGCTTTTGAAGCTAATAGTCATGGTATTCATGCGATTGCTTTCTCAAAAGCTTTCGACTTGGATAAGCAACACAGCGAGAACTATGAAGAATTAAACTGGGGAATGGATAAGAAGTTTGTTCGAAGAATTATTCAACAATTATTGATTCATCCCTTTCCTAAAGACATTGGACTTTATAATGTCAACATCCCTAAAAATGTGGATGACAACACAAAAATTCGAATGACACGTCAATGTAGAATGAATTACTCTGAGTTTGATTCAGTCATTCCGCGTGATTTAACTAAGCCATATCGATTAAAAAGTAGTGTTTCAAAAGACTTCAGTCATCTAGAACACAATACAGACATCTACACCGTAATTGTGGATCAATGTATTTCTGTCACACCAATAAGGTGGGACATATCAATTGAAGATAAAATAGAGTTCTAATAATTTTCTATTTGAAAGGAGAATAATGAATAAGCATTTGAAGCAATTACGCCCGTTTGTATTCTTTCCAGCATTCATTCTTTTAGTCTTAACAATTGTACTCAACTTTACAAATTATGATGCCTTTCTAGAATACACAACACTCGCGAAAGACTTCATGACCATTGAAATGGGTTGGATTTTTAGTTTAGTTGGTGCAGCAAGTTTAATAATGATTATCGCAGTATATTTTTCTCCTCTAGGTGATGTCAAGATTGGCGGACCCAATGCAAAACCGATTCTTAACAAATTTTCCTGGTTTAGTATTACATTGTGTACAACGATTGCGGCAGGAATTATGTTCTGGGGAACTGCTGAACCAATTTGGCATTTAGCCTTTCCGCCATCATCACTAGGTATTGAACCGATGTCTGGAGCTGCTGCCAAGTTTGCGATGGAAACCATGTATTTACATTGGACTTTTGTTCCTTATGCAATCTATGCAGTTCCAACTATTGTATTTGCTTTTGCATACTACAATATGCGTCGATCTTTTAGTGTAGGTTCAGAAATAGCACCTTTAATAAAAAATCATAATCCAAAGAAACTCGATAACATCATCGATGCAGTTGTGATATTTGCGGTTGCAGCGGGGATATCTGCTTCATTTGGTACATCCATCCTTAATATGGGTGGTGGAATGAATGCTCTCTTTGGTATTGCAAATGATAAAACTCTGTGGGTTATCTTAACGATTGTCGGTACAATTGCTTTCGTGGTTTCATCATCAACAGGGTTGCTAAAAGGTATTAAAATCTTATCAGACTTCAATGTGTTCCTTTATGTCATTATAATAGGTGCATTATTATTATTTGGACCAACAGCTTACATGTTTGGTTTAGGCACTGAAGCTTTGGGAGGGTTCTTCACTAATCTCTTTGATAAAGCTCTCTTTACAGGTGTTGCAAGTGGCGATACTTGGGCATCAGGTTGGACTGTTTTCTATTGGTCAAACTGGTTAGCTTGGGCACCTGTTTCAGCAGTATTCTTAGCCCGTATCACGTATGGATATAAGATTAGAGAAGCAGTTACGATGAATTTCATCGTTCCTTCAATCTTTAGTGCAGTATGGATGACTATCTTAAGTGGAACAGCAATCAATTTCCAAATGACTGGTGTTGTGGATTTGCTTGCGATAATGACAGAGCAAGGCTCAGCAGCAGCAGGATATGCTGTGTTGAGGCAACTTCCATTATCCACAATCTTAATTGGAATTTATCTGTTTGCGGTACTTATTTCGTTTGTGACTGCAACTGACTCAACTACGAATGCAATGGCTAGTATATCTTCATCTGGCATTAAAGATGGAAAACAAGAAGCCCCTTTATTCATTAAAATTATTTGGGGGACTACAGTTGGTTTGGTTTCACTTATTTTCATAACAACCTTGGGAATAGATGGCATTAAGATGTTGTCTAATCTTGGAGGATTTCCAGCATTATTCTTAGGTGTTCTAAGCATTGTTTCTTTAGGCTTGATTATGATCAATCCTAATAAATATGATATTGCAGGTAAGGATGATTTAATCGTAGAATTGGAAAGTGAGTAGACTTTAGAAAAGAAATGTCTGTGGTCTATTAACCTTCAGACAGGATTAAGAGCATAAAGTATTTAAAGAGAATTCAATTATTAGAGTTCTCTTTTTTTAATGAGTTGTGACTTAGGAGTCATTATCGAAATCACTGTAAGATTAACTGTAAAAGCATAATTAATGAAACTTGAAATATTTAATTAAATTTAATTAAATCAAGCATTAGTGATTATTTTACACACACATAATATTGTAAGTAAGTTCGACGTTATTGCAACAGTCTCCAATATTTAAGTGGTATTTCTCTTAATAAAATTCAAATTGTAAGATGCTAATGAATAATGTACAATATGTGTAATCGCTTACATATAAAGAGTAAAACAAATAATAAAATATGATTGGAGATAAAATTTCTCCTTCTTTACATCAATAGTATTCAATAAATAGTCTCGGGAGTAATTATGTTCGGATCCAATCAAGTATTCAATGTAATGATTAAGTAGTTTAAATGTAATCCACATTATGTTTCTCATCTCCTATTTGTATTTTGATTTTATTATATAGTAAATTGATCAATATAAGTTAACATTCAAATGGTATGGCAACACGAGTTTAGACAAATTTCTTATTAACGTGATTCGATTAATCTATCCTATTAAACATTGTCGATTTTTTCGATTAAGAGAGGCACAAACTCAACTGATTCATTAATAACGATTCGATGACAATTTTTATTAATATTGAAACTTTAGATAACCGGGTAAATGCCGGGTAAATGTCATTAGAAATCTTTTGAAATCTATTGAAATTATGGTACAATAAGCACGTAGAAACCAATAGATAGACATCTATTTGAATCTTTGTGTATATGTTGGGAATTCCCTTCATCCGCACCATTCTGATACAGAGACCATGGAATTAAACCCATGGTTTTTCTTTTTTAAAAAACGCAAATCAATTAATTAGAAAACCATAAATACCCTACAGATGCTGAAGGAGTTTGCCAACCAGTCATCGAAAAAATTAATGACAAATTTTTTAGAGACTTAGCTATCATTAGACTAATGAATATTTGCCTGATTTTTTTGACCTTACTGTTTAATAGAATTGATTTTGAAACAAGAAGCCTGCATACATGGTTTTGGAGAGGAATGTTAGAATATACATCAATGCAGACACTTCGAGATACAATAGAGTGCAAATTATAAATAG
>Ga0208242_100398_pt1 | contig 31816 bp, 24 predicted proteins | sample SubbioAug_CSW13A_FD_184825 | JGI IMG/M metagenome (GOLD analysis project Ga0208242, IMG submission 184825) | Serpentinite rock and fluid subsurface biosphere microbial communities from McLaughlin Reserve, California, USA - CR12Aug_CSW13A (SPAdes) | ecosystem: Environmental > Terrestrial > Deep...
GTGCCCAACGGCATGAACGGCAGCCTGAGCTTTGCCAAGGTTGATGAGTTGTCAGACTATTTTGCCGCCTACCTGCGCGAGGTACTGGGCCTGCACGTGGGCGACCGGGTGGCGGTGCAGATGCCTAATGGCCTGTCCTATCCGGTGGTGGTATTTGGCATCCTCAAGGCCGGTTGTGTGCTGGTCAACACCAACCCGCTCTACACCCCGGCCGAAATGGTGCATCAGTACAAAGATGCCGGCGTCAAGGCCTTGGTGCTGATCGACATGTTTGCCGACAAACTGCCCTCGGTGCTGGCCATGACCACCGTCAAGCACGTGGTGCTGGCTGGGGTGCCGGAGTTTTTCCCGATCATCCCCAAGCTCATCATCCGTGGGGTGCAAAAGGTCTGGGCGCAGGTGCTGCCCCCGGTCACGGTGCCGCACACGCGCTTGGCCGCCGCGCTGGCCCAAGGCCGCGCCGCGTTGCAAAAAGCCGGCGGCCGCGTGCACGCCCAGAACTACTGGAAAGCCATCCAGCCACACGAACTCGCGCTGCTGCAATACACCGGCGGCACCACCGGGGTGAGCAAGGGCGCCATGATCAGCCACAGCAACCTGCTACACAACGTGCAACAGATGCTGGCCATGGGGGGCACGCACATGGAGCCCGGCAAGGAATGCGTGCTGACCGCGCTGCCGCTGTATCACATCTTTGCATTTACCGCCAATTTGCTGGGATTTCTCGCCATCGGTGCGCAAAATATCCTCATCCCCAGCCCGCGCCCGGTGCAAAACCTGCAGCGCGCGATTGAGAACTACCCCATCACTTGGATGACGGGCGTCAACACGCTCTACAACGGCCTGCTCAATGAGGAGTGGTTCGTCGCCTATCCGCCGCGCAAGCTCAAGGCCTCCATCGCGGGCGGCACCTCGCTGCACAGCGCTGTGGCCAAGCGCTGGCGCGAAGTCACAAAAACGCCGATCGCCGAAGGTTACGGCTTGACTGAAACCTCGCCCGTGGTGAGCTTTAACCCGCTGCATGGTGAGCCGCGCTTGGGCAGCATCGGCATCCCCGCTCCAGGCACCGACATCCGACTGGTGGGCGAAGACGGCCAAAATGTAACCTTCGGGCAAGCCGGCGAAATTTACGTCAGCGGCCCACAAGTGATGCAGGGTTACTGGCACCAACCGGCCGAAACCGCAGAGGTGTTGCGCGACGGTTGGCTCGCCACTGGCGACGTGGCCGAGATGGACGACCAGGGATTCATGCACATCGTCGACCGCAAGAAAGACATGATCCTGGTCTCGGGCTTCAACGTCTACCCCAACGAGATCGAGGACGTGATCGCCCAGATGGACGCCGTGCTCGAGGTGGCTGTGGTGGGCACCCCCGACGAAAAAACCGGCGAAGCGGTGCGCGCCTACGTGGTGCACAACCCAGAACACGACGGGGCTTTGCAAGCCGACGCCGTGATCGCCCATTGCCGCAAGTTTCTGGCCGCTTACAAGGTACCCAAGAGCATTGTGATCCGCGAAGAACTGCCCAAAACGGCGGTCGGCAAGGTGCTGCGCAAAAACCTGAAGGCCGAAGTCAAGGCCGAATGGCAAGCACAACTCAAAGCCAACCTGCAGCATTAAACGCCTGCAACCCCAAGAAACCGGAGACCACACAAAATGCTTACCGAATTTGAAACCCAGCTGCTCGGCTTGATGATGATGGTCATCATGCTGGGCATGGGCGCCTCGCTCACCTACCGCGACTTTTTAATCGCCTTTCGCAAACCCAAAGGCGTGCTGGTGGGCCTGGTGTGCCAGTACGGCATCATGCCCTTTCTGGGTTTTACGCTGGCCATCGTGCTCAACTTTCCGCCCGCGCTCGCCGTGGGCCTGATTTTGATGGGCTGCATGCCGGGCGGCACCACGTCAAACATCTTTGCCTACTTCAGCAAAGGCGTGCTGGCGTTGTCGATCATGATGACCAGCATCTCGACCTTGGTGGCGCTGGTGGCGGTGCCAGCTCTGCTGGCTTTCTACACCGGTGTGGCCGGTATTGGCAGCGAATTTGCGGTGCCCGCCAGCAACGTGGCGCAGGTGCTGTTGGTGTTGCTGGTGCCCACGATCATTGGCATGGTGACGCGCAAGCTCAATCCCAACATCGGCGCCACCATGGAGCTGATCGGCAGCTTTATGGGCGTTTTTGTGATCTTGTTCTTGGTGGTGACTTGGGTGCCGCGCAACCACATGCTGCTGGCCGCGACCCCGTTCTCGGTCTATTTTGCGGTCATCGGCTTGGGGCTGATCGGCATGGCGCTGGGCTTTTGGCTGGCGCGCCTGCTGCGCCAAGACCGCAGCCGCAGCCGCACCATCGCGCTCGAAACCGGCATCCAGAACGGCCCGCTGGCGGTGCTGATCGTCACCCTGACCTTTACCGGCACCATGCAGCAAGATGTGCTTTTGATCCCGGTGCTGTACTCGCTCTTTATCGTGATCACGAGCACCTTCGTCACGTTGGCGTTTCGCCGCATCGCCGACCGTGAGGCGCTGGCCCGCGACCAAGCCAAAACCGGCAGCGTGCTGCAAGCCGGGCGTTGATCCCGCGCGTCAAAGCCGCGGGTTAAACTGCGGCGCATGAATTCTGCCCGCGCCGCTTGGTTCAAGCCATTGCCTAGGAGTTGGCTGTGGCTTTGGCTGGCAGCTGCACTGGCGCTCGTCAGCGCGCCGCCTCCTGCCCATGCCGCATCCAGCCCGCTGCACGGCCGGGTGATTGCGGTGGCCGACGGCGACAGCGTCATCGTGCTCGATGCCCAGCAACAGCGCCACCGGGTGCGGTTGCTGGGCATCGACGCACCCGAACGCGCGCAACCCTGGGGCACCGAAGCCAGCGCGCACCTCAGGGCCTTGGTGTTGCACCAATCGGTGCAGGTGGACTTTGCCAAGACCGACCGCCATGGTCGTTTGGTCGGCACGCTGCGTCTGCAGGGGCAGGACGTGAACCTGCAACTGCTGCGCGCCGGGCTGGCTTGGCACTACAAGCGCTATGCCGAGGAACAAAAATGGCTGGAGCGCTGGCGCTACGCCCGCGCCGAACGCCGAGCGCAGCGCGAACGGCGTGGACTCTGGGCCGACCCAGCCCCGACGCCACCGTGGGAATACCGCCAGCAACAGCGGGCCAAGCCGCGCTAAGCGGGGTGGCCCGGCTGCGAACTCACCAAACGCTGCGCTGCTCCGGCCTCAAAGCCGCGCCAGCAGCTTGGCGCTTTGCACGCGCACCCGCACCTCGTCGGCCGCCACGCCGGACTTGATTTCGAACGCCGCCTCGCTGGTGTCGCGCAGCGCCGGCTCACCCAGCGGCATACCGCTGCGCCCGACCAGTGCAAACACCAACGGTTCGTTGGCGCGGCGCTGACGCCGCACCACCACCGCCAGTTCTTCGCTGGCCAGCCGCACATAGCTGCCCGGGATGTAGACACCCACGGCCTTGATCAGCGCCGCTCCGAGGGGGTTGGGCTGGCCGTCGGCGGCCAGGTAGGCGTCGCGCGCCGCCCGCTGCGAAGGCAAGCCCTTGCGGCTGACACGTGGGCTGATACGCGCCACAAACACATCGATCAAGCTGATCAGATGTGCCATCAGCAACAGCGGCTCGGCGCCCTCAAGGCTGCCCATGGCGTGGAGCTTGGTGTGGTGCAGTCGCACCAAGCGCAACCAGGTTGGGTCCTGCACACCCAGGTGCTGCAGACAGCGCTCTCCAAGCAATGGGTGCTGTTCGATGCGAATGCGCTGCTCGACACTGGGCGGCTCGGCTTGCAAGGCCAGCTCGTCTTGCAGGCGCGTCATGCCGATGTTCATGGTCAGCGCGGCGTTGATGAGGGCATCGATCTGGCTGGGCTCTTTGAGCAGCAACTTGCCGACGATCCGGCACAAAAGCCCGCACAGCAAGGCATGACCGGTGCTGTAGCCTAGGGTACGATCGAGCAGCATCTGCACCAGCACGAACAAGCTGTCGTCGGTGCGCGACTGCAGCACCTCGTCGATGCGCATGCGGATCAGCCCCAAGCGGCGCAAAAAATCCTGCGCCTGCTCACCTTGGTGCAGCAGCAACCCGAGGCTGGTGTGCAGATCGGCCCAGCGCATGTGCACGGGCACGGCTTGCTCGTCGCGATCAGGCCCAAGCCCCATGGGGCGCGCCACGCTGGCAATGCTCTCCAAGCTGGCGTTGCCGCGCAGTTTGCGGTCGATTTCGGCGGTATACCGAAAGGTCCACTGGCGATACTCCTCCTCGTCAACCATCGGGCCGCGCGACCGCAGCAACTCCCGGTGCTCGAAGTTGCGGATGACTTCTCCGCGGCGCAGCAGCAGCACGCCACTGCCGTCCCAGATATTCAGTGGCAATGGCGCCTCGAGCTCGATCTGATCCAATGACAAGGGGACACGCATGCGCGTATGCTAGCAGTAGGCACAGCCACATGCGCCCTGCTCGGGCCGTCGGTTTTGAAGATAATGCAAGAAAACCCCGTTTCACTCGAGGAACCCGATTCGTGCCTGAAGCCCTCCCCCCCACCATCGCAGTTTCCGATCTGCGCCTGGGGTTATACGTCTATCTCGACCTGGGTTGGATGGACCACCCCTTCCCTCTCAACCGCTTCAAGATCAGCACGCAAGAGCAGATCGACACCATCCGCTCTCTCGGGCTGCAGTCGCTGCGCTACGCCCCCGAACTCAGCGATGCACACGCCCTGCCCGGCGCTGCGGCACCAGAAGTTGGCCCCACCGACCAGACGGCCGCAGCCACCCCTGTCAGCCCTGCGCTCGCTGCGGCACCAGCACCCCCCGCACCCGTTGGTGCAACCACTCCCCAAAGCAACTCAACGCTTTCAGATCCCTGGAAAAAATCCTGTAGCCACTGCGAGCGCCAGCACGCCCAGACCAGCCGCGCCGTCAAGGCGGTTTTCGCGCAACTTCAATCCAACCCGGCCAGCGCCGGCACAGCGAGCAAGCAACTGGTGCAAAACCTGCTCGATGAGATGCTCGGGCAAGAGGAGTCGGCCCTGCGCCTGCTGGCCGACACTTCTTCGGATCACCGTGCCCAGCACGCGCTCAACGTCTCGGTGCTCTGCCTGCTGCTGGGGCGGGCGCTGCAGCTGCCCGAAGCCGACCTGCATACCCTGGGTTTGGCAGGCTTGCTGCACGACATCGGCAAATTCGACTTGCCTACGTTGGTCCGCTACCGCGACCCAGACCTTAGCGCCGCCCACCTGAAGGTCTACCAAGAACACGTTGGGCATAGCCTAGCCTGGGGCAAGCGCATGGGCCTAACCGAGCCGGTGCTGCAGACCATCTCGCAGCACCACGAATACGCCGACGGCAGCGGCTTCCCGCAGGGCCTGCGCGCCGAGCAGATTGGCGCTGCCGGCGGTATTCTGGCGCTGGTCAACCACTACGATTCCCTGTGCAACCCGCACAACCCGCTGCGCGCCGTCACGCCGCACGAGGCACTGTCGATTTTGTTTGCCAAACACAAGGCGCAGCACGATCACCGCACCTTAAGCGCCTTTATCCGCATGATGGGGATTTATCCTCCGGGCTCGGTGGTGCAACTCAGCGACGAGCGCTACGCCGTGGTGGTGTCGGTCAACGCAGCGCGTCCGCTCAAACCCGAGGTAATGGTCTACGAGCGCCAAACCGACAATCCCGATGTGGTGCACCTGCTCGACTTGCAGCAAGAACCGCAACTGAGCATTGCGCGCAGCCTGCGGCCACAGCATCTGCCGCGTCCTGTGCTGCTGTGCCTTTCGCCCAAACCGCGTTACTGTTATTTTTTCGAGCGCGCACTCAGCCCCGCCGAGCGCCCCGCGGAGCCCGAATGAGTTTTTTTCATTGGCCACCCTTGATCGAAGGCTTGCTCGAAGCGGTGTGGCTGGTCGATGCGCAGACACGGCGCATCCTGTATGCCAACCAAGCCGCCTCGGTCCTGCAGCGTGCACCAGCGCAAGAAATCTGTGGCACCTTGGTCACCGACTGGACCGTCAGCCCCGAAGACGCGCTCTACTGGGACACACTGGCGCAGCCTGAGCAGACCCTGCTGCAATCCGAAACCCTCTTGCGCCGCCGCGATGGCAGCACGGTGCAGGTGTTGCGTCGCATCACTGCATTGCCCAACGACCCCGACACGACCTTGCGCCTGGTCGCCATACAAGACCTCAGCGTTCAACACGCCACCCAGCAACGGCTCGAACACCTGCTGGCAGAACTGCGCGCCACGCTCGAATCCACCGCCGACGGCATCTTGGTGTGCGACCTCGACGGCCGCATCCGCGCTTTCAACCGCCTGTTTGCGCAACTGTGGGATCTGCCCAACACGCTGCTGACGCAACAAAACGACGAATCGATCCACCGCTGGCTCGCAAGCCGTGTCACCGACCCCGAGGGCTACCGGCTGCAGCTCGGGCTGCTGCAGCGCTCGCCCTTGCTCCAGACCACCGACGTGCTGCTGTTGCAGAACGGGCGCTTGCTCGAGCGCATCACGCGGCCGCAACTGGCACGCGGGCGCCCGATCGGGCGCATCTACGCCTTTCGCGACATCACCGAACGCTACGCCACCGAGTCACAGCTCAAGCTCGCCGCCAAGGTGTTCGAGTCCAGCCTCGATGCGATACTCATCACCGACCCACAGCAACGCATCCTGGCCTGCAACCCGGCGACGCTGAGCTTGACGCGAACCCAGGAAAGCGATCTGTTGGGCACGCCTGCCACCTCGCTGTTTTTTGCCCCCAGCCAGATCGACTGGCTAGAGATTCTGCGCCAGCATCTCGAGGGCGCGGGCTACTGGCAAGGCGAGCTCTGGCACCGCCGTGCCGACGGTGCTGCGCTGGCCCTGCAGGTTTCCTGGGTGGTGCTGCGCGACGCCGAGGGGCGGACGCTGAACACGGTGCTGTTTGCCAAGGATTTATCAGAGAAAGTGGCGGCGCAGCAGCGCATCGAACAGCTCGCCTACACCGACGCGCTCACCGGCCTGCCCAACCGCCTGACCCTGACCGAACGCGTAGGGCACGCGATCCGGCTGGCGCAGCGCAACGGGCTGGGTTTTGCCGTGTTGTTCCTCGACCTGGACCGCTTCAAAAGCATCAACGACTCGCTCGGGCACCTGTTTGGCGACAAGGTGCTGACCGAGATCGCTCGCCGGCTCAAGCACTGTCTGCGGCAGACCGACACCCTGTGCCGCCTTGGCGGCGACGAGTTCGTCGTCCACCTGCACGAAACCGACGCCATCGGGGCCGAAATCAGCGCCCAGCGCCTGATCGACGCCGTGGTGCGCCCGATCGAGATCGACGAGATGCACTTCAACCTGTCGTGCAGCCTAGGGATTGCGCTCTATCCCGAAGACGGCGACACGCTCGATGAGCTCATTCGCCACGCCGACACCGCCATGTACGAGGTCAAAGGGCGCGGCAAAGGCCACTACCGCTTTTACCGGCCCGAAATGAACGCCAACCTGCTGGCGCGCCTGCAGCTCGACCACGCCCTGCGCCAAGGCTTGCGGGCGCAGCAGTTCGTGCTGCACTACCAGCCGCGCATCGACCTGCACAACGGCCAAATGCGCTCGTGCGAGGCGCTGCTGCGCTGGCAACACCCGGAGCGCGGCCTGGTGTTGCCGGGGGAGTTCATCGGCGTGGCCGAAGAAACCGGCTTCATCGTCGCCTTGGGCGACTGGGTGCTGGAGCAAGCCGTGCGCCAAGCTGCCGCTTGGCAGGACGCGGGCACGCCGTGCCCGGTGGCGGTCAACCTCTCGGCGCTGCAATTTCACCCAGGCGGCTTGGTGATGCGGGTGCAACAGCTGCTCAGCACCTACGGGCTGCAGGCGCACTTGCTGGAGCTGGAGTTGACCGAATCGATCCTGATCGAGGACGCCGAGGAAGCGCTGGCACGGATGCAGGAGCTGCGCGCTTTGGGCGTGCGGCTCGCTCTCGACGACTTCGGCACCGGCTACTCCAGTCTGAGCTACCTCAAGCGCTTCCCGCTGCAGCAGATCAAGATCGACCGCAGCTTCGTCGCCACCATGCACAGCGACGCCGTCGATGCCGCCATCGTCACCTCGATCATCCAGTTGGCGCGGGCGCTCAAAATGGACGTGGTGGCCGAAGGGGTGGAGCTGCAAGCGCAGCGCCAGCACCTGCGTGAACTCGGTTGCGACCAATTTCAGGGTTTTTTGTGCTCGCCAGCCGTGCCGGCGTCGGAGTTCCATGCCGGTTGGCTCCAGCCGCGATAATCGCGCCCCATGCACATCCACATCTTAGGCATTTGCGGCACTTTCATGGGCGGCTTGGCCGCCTTGGCGCGCGCCGCCGGGCACCGCGTCACCGGCTGCGACGCCGGCGTCTATCCACCCATGAGCGAGCAGCTGCAGGCACTCGGCATCGACCTGATCGAAGGCTTTGGGGCCGAACAACTGGCGCTGCAGCCCGACTTGTACGTGGTGGGCAACGTGGTGTCGCGCGCCCGCGGCCCCGACGGCGCGCCCAAATTTCCGCTCATGGAAGCCATTTTGGACGCGGGGGCGCGCTACAGCAGCGGCCCGCAGTGGCTGAGCGAGCACCTCTTGCACGGCCGCCACGTGCTGGCGGTGGCGGGCACGCACGGCAAAACCAGCACCAGCGCCATGCTGGCTTGGATTTTGGAACACGCTGGGCTGCAACCGGGTTTTTTGATCGGTGGCGTGCCGCAAAACTTTGGCGTCTCGGCGCGGCTGGGCGCGGCCTCGGCCCCGTTCGTGATCGAGGCCGACGAATACGACACCGCCTTCTTTGACAAGCGCAGCAAGTTCGTGCACTACCGGCCGCGCACCGCCGTGCTCAACAACCTCGAGTTCGACCACGCCGACATCTTCGACGACCTTGCGGCCATCGAGCGCCAGTTTCACCACCTGTTGCGCACCGTCCCGGCCAGCGGCCGCGTGATTTACAACGGCCTCGAAGAAAGCCTGGCGCGCGTGCTCCACCAAGGCTGCTGGAGCGAGCAGCGCAGCTTTGGCAGCGCGGTGAGCGATTTTTGCGCCGAAGGCGAAGCCGACGACTTCGTGCTGCGCCAGCGCGGTCAAGCCAGCGGCCACGTGCGCTGGGGGCTGAGCGGGGTGCACAACCAGCTCAACGCCTTGGCCGCCGCCGCTGCTGCCGAGCACTTGGGCGTGCCGGTGGCGCTGGCGGCCAAGGCGCTGGGCCGCTTTGCGGGCGTGAAACGCCGGCTCGAAGTGCGCGGGCAGGTGCACGTGGCCAAGCCCGCGCCGGGGCAGCTCGCGGGCGCCGGCACTGATGGCGCCAGCCCCATCACGGTCTATGACGACTTTGCCCACCACCCCAGCGCCATGCGCAGCACCATCGACGGCCTGCGGCGCCAGCTCGACCGCCGTGGCGGCAGCGGGCAGCGCATCTTGGCGCTGTTCGAGCCGCGCTCCAACACCATGAAGCTGGGCACCATGAAGGCGCAACTGCCCTGGAGCTTGGAGCACGCCGACTTGGCTTTTTGCCACAGCGGCGGCCTAGGCTGGGACGCCGCCGCGGCGCTGGCCCCCATGGGCGCTCGCGCCGTGGTGGCGGCCGACATCGACAGCCTGGTGCAGCAGGCGGTGGCCGCCGCGCAAGCGGGCGACCACCTGTTGTGCATGAGCAACGGCGGCTTTGGCGGCGTGCACCACAAACTGCTGCAAGCGCTGCGGCAGCGCTTTGATGCGCCCGCTTGCGCTTTGCTCCCAAGCCGATCGGCAGCAGCTCAATAGCTCACGGTCATCGTCGGCACATCGATGTGCACCACGGGCCGTGCCAGCGTGGCGCTGGCGGCTTGGGCAAAGGCATGCGCCCAAGCGCGATGGGCCGGGTCGGAAAAATGGGCTTGGCCGGCGGTGCGGGCGATCACCGCCACCTTGTCGGCCAGCAACACCTTGCCCGACAGGCGCAGCGGTTCGCAACCCAGATCGACAAACTGCTGATCCAGCCACTCGCGCGCCAGCCCGTTGGGCATGGGCTGCATTTCTTCTAGGTCGAACTTGTACTCTGAGGCCTCACCCCAACTGACGATGACTTGGCTGCGCATAAAACCGGGCTCCTGTAGTGCATAAAAGCGGCAAGCCCCCGACCCCATGCCGGGAAGCGCCAGCGCCCATTGTGCCCTGCGTGTTGCAGCGCGGCAACTGGCAACAACCCGAAGTTTCGTTCAGCGTCAGAACGACTGCGTCAGGCCCAGCACCAAGCGGCCTTTGCCGGCGGGGCCGGCGCGGCTGGTGTCGGCACCAGACCAGATCGCCGAGGTGCTCAGGCTTTCGGTGAGGGCGTAGGTGAGGCCGAGCCGGTAGTCGGTGGCACCTGTGTTGAGGTTTTCGCGGTTGCGAAAACCCACTCCGGCCTCGAGCGTCAAGCGCTCGGTCAGGGGCTGCTCGATCAAAAAGCTCAGGCGCGCATGCTCGTCGATCACGCCGCTGGTGCCCCAGCTGAGCTTGGTCGTCAAAATGCCCATGCTCAGGCTGCCATAGACCTCGCTGCCGTTCCAGCCGCCGCCGCTGTTGGGGTAGATGTAGGCGATGTAGCCCACGTCGAAGCCCATGCCGTTGGCAAATTCGCCGCTGTAGCCGCCGTAGAGGTTGATCTCTAGGTTGGCCTCGCCAAAGCGCCCGGTGGAGTTCCAGTTGCCGATGTAGAAGCCGTTGCCGAAATCGTAATCGACCCCGCCTTGCAAGGCCGGCCGGAAGTCGCGCGCACGCTCCCCTTGGCGGCTGTCTTGATCGATGCCGTTGGATTTGTACAGCGACACCGCGCCGATGTTGAACGAAAGCTGGGCCTGAGCCGCAGCAGGCAGAGCCAAGGCCGCCGCAACAGCCAGAGCCGAGAGGGCAAAAGGGAAAGTGCGCATGGAAAGCTCCTAGTAAAAATTTGGGACTACGCCAGCAGATTGAAGCAAAAAAAGTGCCAACGTGCAATCACGAAAACCTCCAAGGGCCCACAGACTGTGGCTGGGCTGCCACAAGCCGCGTCGATTTCCTGCTCCTGATCGGCTGCGCTCCAGCACAACCTGCCCCGCCCCTACCCCTGCGAACTAAAAAAGCGCCAGCGTCAGCGCCACCCCGAGCAGCCCCGCGCCCGCCAGCACGAACACCGGCCAGCGCGGCATGGCGCCGCCGTTGGCCATGGCGCGGCCAAACATGAAGAACACGAACGGATGCACCAAAAAGGGCATGGAGAAGATGAGCGCGATCAGCCCCGCCGCCTCGGCGCCAAACATGCCGTCTTGGGTGGCGGCAAAGAGCCCGAAATGGGACATCGAGGCCGCCTTGGCCAAGGCAGAATGCTCCAGCGGCATGGCAAACAGCGCCAGCAGCAGCAAGCCACCGAACATGGCCGTGAGCTGCCAGCCGAGCGAGAACTGCATCAGGCCCTTGACCTCTTGCGCATCGGCCCCATCGGCGCGGCTCAGGCTGCGCAGCGCCAGCGCCGTGAGCAGCACCCCGCCCACGAACACCGCCAGCGCCACCGGCCACAGCAACTGCCCATACTCCATGCTGACGGCCAGAATGGAAAAGACGAAGATGTGACCGACGAAGGGCACGTTGATCATGATCGGTGCCCGCTGCGCCGCCGTGGGCCCCAAATCGCCCGCCGTGCAGGCCCCGGTCAGGCCGGCGTGTGAGAGCGCGCCGGCCATTCCGGGTGCGAGGTTGCGCACCTGATTGGTGCGCCCCAACCACATCAGCAGCGCGATGCCGCCAAACATCCACAGCATCTGGCCAAAAAAGCCGTAGGCCAGCACCGCGTTCATGCCCTCGATCTGGAACGCATCGGCGATGCGCGAGCCGCCGATGACGAAGTTGGCCGCCAGCACCACCGGGATGCCGGCAAACAGCAACGCGCGCAGCGTCGGGCCAAACTGCCAGCGCCAAGCCAGCGCCCCCAGGCCACAAGCCAGCAGCATGGCAAAGAAGATCGTCGGCAGCGCGATCAGGGGGCGCACGCTTTGCGCCAGCAGCCAAGCCGCCAGCAGCAGCGCCACCAGCGCACCGAGTTCGAGCACGCCCCGGCCCAAGTACTCGCGCTTGTTGCGCAGCTGTGCCTTGTGGTCGATCAGGATGAAGGCCAGCAACAGACCGATGTAGGCGATCAGCGGGTAGTAGGCGACCAGCGGCCCGCTGCCGACACCCATGAGCACGCGCCGGGCGGCCTCGATGCCGAGCAGCAAAAACACCGAGCGCAGCACGAACATGAGCTGGGTGCGGTTGGTGCCGAGCAGGGTTTCTTCGGTGCAGGGCTGCATCGAGTCGTCGGGGGGCGCCTGCAACTGGCCAAAGATGCGCCGCAACTGCTGCCCGCCAGCAAAAAAGGCCGCCGTCAGCACCACCACCGTGGTGCCGCTGAGCAGCCCCAAGAGCGAGAACTCGGCCAAACCCGGCGCACCGGCCCCAGTGGCCACCAGCACATGGCCGAGCGCGAGGCCAAAGATGACGATGATCAGGATCGGCGAATAGCACGAACCGGCCACCACGGTGCGCGCGATCAGCACCATGGGGATGACCAGAAACAGCGTCAGCCAGAGCTGGTTGAACAGGTCGAATTGCGGCAAAGCGAGGCTCTCCAAGGGTGGCAAGGGAATGAGGCTTTAGCCGCCAAGCATAACAAGCCCGCGCGTGCCGCCCATGACACCGCGCGCCCAGCGCAAGCCAGCTGTTGCCCAGCCGCCCAGAGATAAGGGCCAGCAAGCGCCCTAAGAGACGATATAGGCGGCCGCGCCGGTGGCCAGCAGCTTGCCGTCGGCGGCGTGAAAACCCATGCGGGTGGAGGCCACGCGCGAGCCCAGCCGCAGCACCTCGGCGCGCAGCTCGAAGCGCTCGCCGATGCCGGGGCGCAGGTAGTCGATGCGCAGATCGATGGTGCCCAGCTTGGCAAAGCGGTGCAGGCGCGCCAGCACCGGCTCGTCGAGGTGGCGCGCGCCGATGGCGGCCATCACCGCCAGCCCGCCCATGGCGTCGAGCCCAGCGCTGATGACGCCGCCGTGGATGCGGTTGTGGGCAAAGTGCCCGATCAGGTCGGGGCGCATGGCGATCTGCGCCGTCACGTGCTCGGGGCTGATGGCGCTGATCTGCAAACCCAGCAAGGCGTTGAACAGGATGCGGCGCTCGAAAATCTCGCGCACGCCGTCGATGAATTCGGGCTCGAAAACGTGCGGCGCTGGCGCTGCGCCGGATGGGTTTTTGCTCATGAAGGTGTGCGGCTCACAGACGCGAAAAATCCGGCTGGCGCTTTTGCATGAAGGCGCCAAAAGCCTCTTTGGCCGCCGGCTCGCGCAGCATGCGACCGAACACCAACGCCTCTTGCTCGATGGTTTGCAGCACCAGCGCTTGCTGGCCTTGCTTCATCAGGCGCTTGGTTTCGAGCAGCGAGGGCTGCGGCTTGGCGGCCAGCTTGCGCGCCACGCTCTGGGCGTAGCCGTTGACCTCGGTCGGGGGCAGCACCTTGTTGATGAGCCCAGCTTCGAGCGCGGCTTCGGCGTAAAAGGGTTCACCGAGCAGCAGCGCCTCGGCGGCGCGCTGGTGCCCCATGAGCTGCGCCAGCAACAGGCTCGAAGCCCCTTCGGCACACAACCCAAGGTTTACGAAGGGCATCGAGAAGGCTGCGTTGTCGCCGGCATAGACCAGGTCGCAGTGCAGCAGCAAGGTGGTGCCGATGCCCACCGCCGGGCCGCAGACCGCCGCCAGCAAGGGCTTTGGAAAGCTGGCGATGGCGCGCAAAAAACGCAGCACCGGCGAATCGGCGCCCAGCGGCGGGCTGTGCAAGAAGTCGTTGAGGTCGTTGCCGGCGCAAAACACGGTGGCGTCGCCCTGCAGCACCAGCACGCGCACGGCGGTGTCGGTGGCGGCCTGCTCCAGCGCCTCGGCCAGCTGGCTGTACATGGCGCCGGTGAGCGCGTTTTTGCGTTCCACGCGGTTCAGGGTCAGGGTTTGCACCCCGCCTTCGAGGTGGTTCAGTATGTCGGACATGGAAGCGGTCTCCTTGGGTATGTGCTTGGAATCAATGCCTAAAATCAATGCGTGAATCAATCTTGCCCCAGCCGCACGGGCCGCTGCAACAACTCGTGCAGGGCCTGCTGCATCAGGGGCCACAGCCCCAGCTCGTGCTCGGCCTTGAAGGGCCCAAAATGCCCGATGCGGCGCAGCCCCAGATCGGCAGGCACGATGCGCCGCACCTCGCTCGGGGCGTTTTCGTATAAGCGCACGAGGCTGCGGGTGCCTTGCAGGGTCATCAGCTCGTCGTCGCTGATGGACAGCGCCAGCAGCGGGAAACGCACGCCGGCGTAGCGCTGGCGTGCGGCCTCGCCCTCTGCGCCCACGCTGTAGCGCGGGTGCAGACACCAGCGGCGCCACTGCAGCATGGCGCCGGCTGGAATGTCGCCCACCATGCGCAGGCTGCGGCCAGGGAAGTAGCCGCACAGGCGCGTGGCCAGCGGCACCACGAAAAACCAAAAGTAGGGCACCACGAAGCGCAGCCGCGGCGTGTTTTCGCGCCAGTAACCGCTGCCGGCGGCCACACTCAACAAGCCGCTGACCTTGTTGGCGTTGGCCAGCAGCCCCGGCAGTTGCGCGCCCAAGCTGTGGCCCAGCAGCAGCAGCGGCAGCTTGGGGCGGTCGGTGTGGGCAAAGTCGATCACCGCCTCAAAGTCGCGCACCCAGTCGTGCAGATCGGCCTTGAAGCCGCGCAGCCGCACCCCGGCGGGCAGCGAATCACCGGTGCCGCGGTAGTCGAAGCTCAGGACGCGCCAGCCCTGCGCCGCCAGCCACTGGGCAAAGGGGGTGTAAAAATCTTGGCGCACGCCCATGGCCGCCGCGATGACCACGCTGCCCGCCGCCGGCCCTGTGGACTCGAACACCCGCACCCCGAGCTTGCAACCGTCTTTGGCCTTGATCTGTTGCGTTCTCACGTGGTGTGGGTATCTGGTGGAGGAATGGCAGCTTAAACCCGCTCAAAAATGCCGGCTGCGCCCTGCCCCATGCCCACGCACATGGTCACCATGCCGTAGCGCAACTGGTGCCGCTGCAGGGCGTGCACCACGGTGGCGGCGCGGATGGCGCCGGTGGCCCCCAGCGGGTGCCCCAGGGCGATGGCCCCGCCCATGGGGTTGACGCGCGCCGGATCGAGCCCGAGCGTGTTCAACACCGCCAGCGCCTGCGCGGCAAATGCTTCGTTGAGCTCGATCCAGCCCAGGTCGTGCTGGCCGATGCCAGCGGCCTTGAGCGCCGCCGGGATGGCCTCGATCGGCCCGATGCCCATCAGGTGCGGCGGCACGCCGCGCGAGGCGTAACCCACAAAGCGGGCCAGCGGCTTGAGGCCAAAGCGCTGCACGGCGGCGCCGCTGGCCAGCAGCAGCGCCCCGGCGCCGTCGGAGGTTTGCGAGCTGTTGCCGGCGGTGACGCTGCCCAGCCCGGTGGGGGTGCCGTCGGCGCGGCGCGGCACCGCAAACGGCGGCTTGAGCTTGGCCAGCCCTTCGAGCGATGTGTCGGGGCGCGCGCCTTCGTCCAGGCTCACCACGCGCTGCTGTTCGTGCACCTGGCCGCTGGCGAGGTCGAGCCGGCGCTCGGTGACCGTCACCGGCGTGATTTCGGCGCTGAACTCGCCCGCCGCCTGCGCCGCCAGCGCGCGCTGGTGCGATTGCAGGGCAAAGGCGTCTTGGTCGGCGCGGCTCACCTTCCACTGCTGCGCTACTTTTTCGGCCGTCAGGCCCATGCCGTAGGCGATGCCGTAGTCTTCGATGCGCTCGGTGTTGCGAAACGCCGCCGGCGACAGACTGGGCGCGTTGCCCATCATCGGCACCATGCTCATGCTCTCCACGCCGGCGGCGATCATGACGTCGGACTCACCGACGCGGATGCGGTCGGCCGCCATTTGCACCGCGCTCAGGCCCGAGGCACAAAAGCGGTTGACGGTGATGCCGCCCACGCTGTCGGGCAGGCCGGCCAGTACGGCGCCGATGCGCGCCACGTTCAGGCCCTGCTGGGCCTCGGGGATGGCGCAGCCGCAGATCACGTCTTCGATCGCCGCCGGGTCGAGGGTGGGCACCTCGGCCAGCACGGCGCGCAGCACGTGCGCCAGCAGGTCGTCGGGGCGGGTGTGCTTGAAATAACCGCGGTGCGATTTGCCGATCGGCGTGCGCTTGGCCGCAACGATGTAGGCGTCTTGTAGGGGTTTCATCGGGGAGGGCTCCGGGTATTTAGTTGCGCAGCGGTTTGCCGGTTTGCAGCATTCCCATGATGCGCGCCTGCGTTTTGGGGTGCACGATCAGGCTGCAAAAAGCCTGGCGCTCGAGTTGCAACAGGTACTCCTCGCTCACCAGCGTGCCAGCCTCGACCTCGCCGCCGCAGACCACGTGGGCGATCTGGCTGGCGATGTAAAAGTCGTGCTGGCTGATGAAGCCGCCGTCGCGCATGTTGATCAGCGAGCCCAAGATGGTGGCTTTGACCGAGCGCCCTGCGGCCGGGAACAGGCGCTTGAGCGGCGGCCGGTAGCCGGCGCGCTGCAGCGCCTGCGCCTGCCCGATGGCCACGTACAGCAGCTCGTCTTTGTGCGCCACGATGGTGTCGCTGGGCAGCAGGTAGCCGAGCTTGCGGCTCTCGAGGGCGCTGGTGCCCACGCTGGCCATGGCGGCGGCCTTGAAGCCTTCGCTCAGGAACGGCAGCATATCGGTGCCGGTGCTGGCGCGCGCGTTTTCGGCCGCGCGCCGGGCGATGTAGGTCAGGCCGCCGGCACCCGGGATCAGGCCCACGCCCACTTCCACCAGACCGATGTAGCTCTCGAGGTGCACCACCCGGTGCGCGCAGTGCAGCAGCAGCTCGCAGCCGCCGCCCAGCGCCATGCCGCGCACCGCCGCCACCACCGGCACCTGGGCGTAGCGCAGCTTGAGCATGACGCGCTGCAGCTCGGCCTCTACGTCTTCGATCGCCGATACGCCTGCGGCCAAGAAGGCCGGCATCACGGCTTGCAGATCGGCGCCGACGCTGAACGGTTCGTCGCCGGACCAGATCACCAGGCCTTGGTAGCCGGCCTCGGCCAGATCGACGGCGCGGCTCAGGCCCTCGGTGACGCCGGGGCCGATGGCGTGCATCTTGCTCTTGATGCTGGCGATGAGCACGCCGGCCATGTCGCCTTGCTCCAGCGTCCAGAGGCGGATGTCGGCGTCTTCGAATACGGTTTGACCGGCGCTGTGGAAGGTCTGAGCGCCCTCGCCGAGCAAGGTCTCGCGGAACAGCTGGCGCCCATACACCGGCAGTTCGCGCCGGGGCTGGAACTGGCCCAGGCTGGGGTTCCACGAGCCTTCGGGCTGGTGCACGCCACCGCGCGCGGCCACCGGGCCGTTAAAGACCCAATCGGGCAGCGGCGTGCGGCACAGCGCCAGCCCGGCGTCGATGTCGGCTTGCACCATCTGCGCCACCTCGAGCCAGCCGGCTTCTTGCCAGAGCTCGAATGGGCCTTGCTGCATGCCAAAGCCCCAGCGCATGGCCTGATCGACGTCGCGCGCGCAGTCGGCAATGGTGGCCAAGTGCAGCGCGGCGTAGTGAAAGCTGTTGCGCAGTATCGCCCACAGAAAACGCCCCTGCGGCCCTTCGGCGTTGCGCAGCAGCTTGAGGCGCTCGGGCGCCGGCTTTTTGAGCATGCGGCCATAGACTTCGTCGGCCTTCTGGCCCTTGCCGTCGGCACAGGGCACGTAGTCGCGGCTTTCGAGTTCGAAGCGGTGGATGTCGCGCCCCACCTTCTTGAAAAAACCGGCCTTGGTTTTTTGGCCCAGGTGCCCGAGTTCGAGCAGGGCCTTGAGCACCTCGGGGGTTTGGAAGCTGGGGTAGAACGGGTCGGTGGCCGGGCTGAGGGTGTCTTGCAGCGTCTTGATGACGTGCGCCATCGTATCTAGGCCCACCACGTCGGCGGTGCGGAAGGTGCCGCTGCTGGCGCGCCCGAGGCGCTTGCCGGTCAGGTCATCGACCACGTCGAACGTCAGGCCGTAACGCTCGGCCTCTTGCATGGTCGAGAGCATGCCGGCGATGCCGATGCGGTTGGCGATGAAGTTGGGCGTGTCTTTGGCGCGCACCACGCTCTTGCCCAGCACGCTGGTCACAAAGATCTCGAGCTGATCGAGCACCAGCGGCCCGGTGCCTGGGGTGGCGATGAGCTCGACCAGCGGCATGTAGCGCGGCGGGTTGAAGAAGTGGATGCCGCAAAAGCGCGCGCGCAAAGCCGCCGGCAATACGTCGGAGAGCGCGCCGATCGACAGCCCCGAGGTGTTCGAGGCCAGCAGCGCGCCTTCGGCGACAAAGGGCGCGATCTTGGCGTAGAGCTCGCGCTTCCAGTCCATGCGCTCGGCGATGGCCTCGATGATCAGGTCGCAGCCGCGCAGGCGCTCGAGGTGCTGCTCGTAGTTGGCGGCCTCGATCAGCTCGGCGTCGTCGGCCACACCCAGCGGCGCGGGCTTGAGCTTTTTGAGGTTGGCGATGGCGCGGTTGGCGATGGCGTTCAGGTCGCCCGTGCCCGCATCGGCTTGGGGCAGATCGAACAAAATGACCGGCACCTTGCAGTTGACCAGGTGCGCCGCGATCTGCGCCCCCATCACACCGGCGCCGAGCACGGCGACTTGTTTGATTTGAAATCGGCTCACGGAATGTTCCTTGCGTTAAAGCGGGCTGCCGTCACTGGACGCGAACCCAGGTCTGGGTGCGGCCAAAGGGGCCGATGGAGCCGCGCACTTGCAGCTTGCGCCCCTCTTCGATCGGCGTCAGGCGCAGGGTGTAGCTGCGGCCGTCTTCGGGGTCGAGGATGCGCCCACCCTCCCACACGGCGCGCCCTTCGGCTTGGCGGGCGCCGCGGATGATCTCGAGCCCGATCAGGGGTTGATCCTTGCGGTCGTCGGTGCAGGCGGTGCAGCGCGCGGCTTGGTCGGCACCCGGGCGCAGCAGGCGCGTGATGCGGCCGCTGAGCACGCCGCCCTGCTCGCTGATCACCACTTCGGTGCGCGGCTGGTTGGTCTGGTCGTCGATCGACTGCCAAGTGCCGACCGGGGTCATCTGGGCCCAGGCCGATGCGGCCAACAACAGGCCAGCGGCCAGCAGGGACGAGCGCCCAAGGGTGCGAAGTGCGTGTTTCATGTCGTATCTCCGGGGTGGGGTGGGCAGGTCATCAGGCCAAGGCGGCCTCGGTGTCCATCAACGCGGCGCTGCCGGCGCGCGCGGTGCGCATCAGCATAGCGGTTTCGGGCAGCAGCTTGGCAAAGTAGAAGCGCGCCGTTTGCAGCTTGGCGGTGTAAAACGGATCGGTGCTGCCGGTGGCGATCTGGCGCAGCGCCACCGAGGCCATGCGGGCAAAGAAGTAGGCAAACACCAAGTGCCCGGCCACGCGCAGGTAGTCCACCGCCGCCGCGCCCACTTCGTCGGGGTTTTGCATGCCCTTGAAGCCGATTTCGGTCGTGAACTTGGTCATCTGCTCGCCCAGGTAGGCCAGCGGGTTGATGAATTCGGCCATCTTCTCGTTGGTGCCTTCTTGCTCCACCAGCGCCGCCACCAGCTTGCCGAATTTTTTCAGCGAGGCGCCGTTGTTGCCCAGCACTTTGCGCCCGAGCAAATCCAAGCTTTGCACCGTATTGGTGCCTTCGTAGATCATGTTGATGCGGGCATCGCGCACGTACTGCTCCATGCCCCACTCTTTGATGTAGCCGTGGCCGCCGTACACCTGCTGGCACATGACCGTGGCCTGCCAGGCGTTGTCGGACACAAAGGCTTTGGCGATCGGCGTGAGCAGCGCAAGCAGCTCGGCGCTGTCTTTGCGCACCTTCTCGTCGGGGTGGTTGATTTCTTGGTCGAGCAACAGGGCGCAGTAGCTCAGCAGCGCGCGCCCGCCTTCGGCGTAGGCCTTGGCGGTGAGCAGCATTTTGCGCACGTCTGGGTGCACGATGATCGGGTCGGCTGGTTTGTCCTTGGCCTTGACGCCCGAGAGCGAACGCATCTGGATGCGGTCTTTGGCGTAGGCGAGCGCATTTTGGTACGCGACCTCGGTCAGGCCCAGCGACTGGTTGCCCACGCCCAAGCGGGCGGCGTTCATCATCACGAACATGGCTTGCAGACCCTTGTTGGGCTGCCCGACCAGCGTGCCGATGGCGCCGTCGAGCACCAGCTGCGCCGTGGAGTTGCCGTGGATGCCCATTTTGTGCTCCAGACCGGCGCAGTAGATCGGGTTGCGCGCGCCCAGCGAGCCGTCGGGCTGCACGTGGTATTTGGGCACCAGAAACAGGCTGATGCCCTTGCTGCCCGCCGGAGCGCCGGGCAAGCGCGCCAGCACCAAGTGCAGGATGTTGGCGGTGAGGTCGTGCTCACCGGCGCTGATGAATATCTTTTGCCCGGTGATCTTGTAGCTGCCATCGGCTTGCGGCTCAGCCTTGGAGCGCAGCAGCCCGAGGTCGGTGCCGCAATGCGGTTCGGTCAGGCACATGGTGCCGGTCCACTCGCCGCTCACGAGCTTGGCCAAGTAGGTTTTTTTCTGCTCCGGCGTGCCGTGCGTGTGCAGGCACTCGTAGGCGCCGTGGCTCAGGCCCGGGTACATGGTCCAAGCCTGGTTGGCGCTGTTGAGCATTTCGTAGAAGCACTGGTTGACCACAAAGGGCAGACCCTGGCCGCCGTATTCGGGGTCGCAGCTCAGGGCTGGCCAGCCGCCTTGCACATACTGCTCGTAGGCGGCCTTGAAGCCGCTGGGCGCGCGCACCTCGTGCGTGGTTTTGTCCAGCGTGCAACCCTCTTGGTCGCCGCTGAGGTTGAGCGGAAACGCCACCTCGGCGGCAAATTTTCCGCCCTCTTCGAGCACCGCATTGAGGGTATCGACATCGGCGTCGGCGTGCGCCGGGCAAGCCTTGAGCGCATCAACGGCGTGCAACACTTCGTGCAAAATGAACTGCATGTCGCGCAGCGGCGGGGTGTAAGCGGGCATGAAACAGGTCTCCTGATGGAAAAGGACGAGGGAAAGGGGGGTCAAGAAATGTGGCGCTCCAGCAAGTGCTCAAAGCCTTGCCGAGCCAAGCTCAACCCTTGCGGGTTGCGCAGAAAACGGGCGTCGTAGTGCAGCGCCAGGATCAGGCCATGGATCTCGAAAGCGATCTGCTGCGGCTGCGCGCTGGGTTTCAGATGTCCTTCGGCGATGGCCAGCTCGACCGCCCGCCGGATGGCATCCTGCCAGGTTTTGACGGTCTGCACCAGCTCGTCGCGCACCGGGCCAGGGCGGTCGTCGAACTCGACCGCGCCGCTGATGTAGACGCAACCCGCATCGATCTCGATCGCCGTTTGGTGCATCCACAAATCGAACAAGGCACGCAAGCGCGGCAGCCCGCGCGGCTGCTGGAGCGCCGGGTAGAACACGTCGCGCTCGAAACGCTGGTGGTATTCGCGCACCACCGCAATCTGCAAGTCTTCGCGCGAACCAAAGTGGGCAAACACGCCCGACTTGCTCATGCCCATGACCTCGGCGATGGCCCCGATGCTCAGGCCCTCGAGCCCGACCGGAGCCGCCAGCGCCAGCGCCGCATCCAAAATGGCGGCGCGCGTCTGCTGGCCCTTTTGCAACGCCCGCCCGGCGCGCGTGCCCACAGCGGGCGCCCGGCGCGGGCGCAGGGCCGCCGTAGGCTTGGCATGGGGAGAGAGAGGGGCAAGGGTCATGGCAAAAAATACGAACGATCGTGCTATTTTATGCCCAAGCCGCAACCTGTCAAGGCGTGCAACGCACCTTTGGTGATCAGGGTTTACCCTAAATTTTTCAGTCCTATCGGCCCCTGACGGGGCCCATGCTCAAGCCACGCAGATCGTGGTGCCGCAGGCGTGCTGGCCCAGCGCCTCGAGCAGCATGGCGTGCGGCACCCGGCCGTCGATGATGTGCACCGCCTTGACGCCGCTTTGGGCGGCCTCGAGCGCGCCAGCGATCTTGGGGATCATGCCGCCGCTGATGGTGCCGTCGGCCATGAGGGCCTCGATCTGCGCCATGCTCAGGCGCGCCAACAGCTGGCCCTGGCGGTCGAGCACGCCGGGGATGTTGGTGAGCATGAGCAGCTTGTCGGCCTGCAAGCTGGTGGCCAGCCGCGCCGCCACCACGTCGGCGTTGATGTTGAAGCGCTCGTTGCCGGCGCCATAGCCGATCGGGCTCACCACCGGGATGTAGCCCTGCGCCTGCACGGTGTGCAGCAAAGCCGGATCGACGGCCACGATATCGCCCACCTGCCCGATGTCGTGCCAGCGGCTGGGGTCGGTGGCGTCGGGCAGGCGCAGCGCCTGGGCGCGGATCAGGCCGCCGTCGCGCCCGGTCAGCCCCAGCGCCCGGCCCCCGGCTTGGTTGATCAGGCCGACGATTTCTTGCTGCACTTGGCCGGCCAGCACCCACTCGACCACCTGCATGGTTTCGGCGTCGGTCACGCGCATGCCCTGCACGAAACGGCCCTGCTTGCCTAGGCGCTGCAGCAGGTTTTCAATTTGGGGGCCGCCCCCGTGCACCACCACCGGGCGCATGCCCAGCAGCTGCAGCAGCACCACGTCTTGGGCAAAAGCGAGCTGCAGCGCGGGCTCGGTCATGGCGTTGCCGCCGTACTTGATGACCAGCGTCTGGCCCTGCTGCGCGCGCAAACTGGGCAACAGCTCGGCCAGCACGGCGGCGCGCTCGGCTGGGGTTAGGGTGGGCTGAGTTGGGGTCGGTTGGGGTGGTGGGGTCGCATCCATGCTGCGCATTGTGCCGCAAGCGCATCCCTTTGGCCGTTGCCTAGCCCGTGCTTGGCCGCTGCTTTGAGCTTGCCAAAAGACCACCCGCCAGCCCATAATGAACAGGCAGAGGAACCTTCGGCCCCCAAGCACCACAGACCCGACATGAGCAATCCGCAAGAAATCGAACTCAAGCTGCTGGTGCCGGGCCTGACGGCCGCGGCGGCCCTGCAGTTGCTGCGCCGCGCACCCAGCTTGGCGCGGCGCAAGCTGCGTCAGCAGCAGCTGGTGAACCGCTACTTCGACACCCCCGAGCGCTTGCTGCAGCAGCAGCGCTGCGCCCTGCGCGTGCGCCAGCGCCGCGACGTGCACGCCGGCGCGGGCTCCGAGGGCGACACCATCACGGGCGCGTCGGTGTGGGTGCAAACCCTCAAGACGGCAGGCTCATCCAGCGCGGGTTTAAGCCAGCGCGGCGAGTGGGAGTGCCTGGTGGCAACCGACCAGCCCGAGCGCGCCGGGCTGCGCGGCACCGCTTGGGACGCGCTCGACCCCGATGGCGCGCTGTTCGAGCGCCTGCAACCCTGCTTCGAAACCCGCTGCCTGCGCACCACTTGGCTGGTGGCGCGCCGCGACGGCACGCTGCTCGAGGTCTCGCTCGACGCCGGCGAAGTGCTCGCCGACGGGCAGACGCAGCCGCTGCTGGAAGTCGAGCTCGAACTCTTGGCCGGCGCGCCCACGGCCTTGTTCGAGCTGGCCGACGAACTGGCCCGGCGCCTGCCCTGCCTGCCCTGCAACCTGAGCAAGGCCGAGCGCGCCGGTCTGCTGGCCAACGGGCAACTGCTGCAGCCGGTGCGCGCGCGCCGCCTAGAGCGCCAGCGCGGCGAAGCGCTGCCGGCGCTGGCCTTGCGCGTGCTGGGCGAGGCGCAGGATCAATTTCTGCGCAACCTCGAGGGCCTGCTGCACAGCGATGCGCCCGAATGGGTGCACCAGGCGCGGGTGGGCTGGCGGCGCTGGCGCAGCCTGCTGCGCCTGCTGCGCCCGTGGGTGGGCCCCGGCCCCGATTTCACCGCGCTGCGCCCTTTGCTCGATGCCTTGGGCGCACAGCGCAACCTCGACGTGGGCTGCAGCGAAACCCTGCCCGCTTGGAGCGGCGCTTGGGCCTGTGCGCAGGCCGGCGCAGCCGACGGCACCGCAGCCTTGCCGCCCCCGCCCGACGCTTCCACCAACGCCTGCGCGCAAGCCTTGGCCGAGCTGCAAGCGGCGCGCAGCGCCCAGCGCACGCGCTTGCGCCAGACCCTGCTCGAGCCTGCCACCGGCCAAGCGCTGCTGGCGCTGACGCGCTATTTGTGGCAAGCGGGGCAGCAACCCATGGCGATCGAAAAACGCGCAATCGGCGCACGCTTGGCGCGCTGGCACCAACGCCTGCACCGCCTGCTGCAAGGCGAAAAGGCCCAGTTGCTCGACGTGGCCACCCTGCACGAAGCGCGCCTGCTGGCCAAACGGTTGCGCTACGGCAGCGAAGCCATGGCCAGCACCCTGCCGGCCAAGCGACTGCGCCAGAGCCAGCAATGGGTCAAGGATGCCACCCTGTGGCAAACCCGCATCGGGCAGGCGCGCGACGCCTGGCAACTGGCCCTGCTGCTGCAGCAACACACCCACGCTCCGCCCGCCTTGCTGGGCTTCATGCAAGGCGTGGCCGCAGCCATGGAGCGCGCCGCACAAGAAGCCGCCAGCCCGGGCTAAAATCCGCGGCCCTGCTGCCCCCCGACAGCCTCTGGATCTACACCACGAACCGCTGCCCGCCATGAGCAAAAAAGTCTATATCAAAACCTTCGGCTGCCAGATGAACGAGTACGACTCGGACAAAATGGGCGCCGTGCTCGCCGCCGCCGAAGGCTACGAGCCCACCAGCGACGTGGAACAGGCCGACCTGATCCTGTTCAACACCTGTTCGGTGCGCGAAAAGGCGCAAGAAAAGGTGTTTTCCGACCTAGGCCGGGTGCGCCACCTGAAGCAAAAGGGCGTGCTCATCGGCGTCGGCGGCTGCGTCGCCAGCCAAGAAGGCGAGGAAATCATCCGCCGCGCGCCCTATGTGGATGTGGTGTTTGGCCCGCAGACCCTGCACCGCCTGCCCGAGCTGCTGCAGGCGCGGGCGGCGCAGCAGCGGCCGCAAGTGGACATCAGCTTTCCCGAGATCGAAAAATTCGACCACCTGCCGCCGGCGCGGGTCGAAGGCGTCAGCGCCTTTGTCAGCGTCATGGAGGGCTGCAGCAAGTACTGCAGCTACTGCGTGGTGCCCTACACCCGCGGCGAGGAGTTCAGCCGCCCGCTCGACGAGGTGCTGCTCGAAGTCGCCACCCTGGCCGAGCAGGGCGTGAAAGAAGTCACGCTGCTGGGGCAAAACGTCAACGCCTACCAAGGCGCCATGGCACCCAGCGCCGATGTGACCGACTTTGCCGATTTTGCGCTGCTGCTGGAATGCGTGCACGAAATCCCCGGCATCGAGCGCATCCGCTACACCACCAGCCACCCCAAAGAGTTCACGCCGCGCCTGATCGAAGCCTACGCGCGCCTGCCCAAGCTGGTGAGCCACCTGCACCTGCCGGTGCAGCACGGCAGCGACCGCATGCTGGCCGCCATGAAACGCGGCTACAGCGCGCTCGAGTACAAAAGCACGGTACGCAAGCTGCGCGCCGTGCGCCCCGACTTGTCGCTGTCGAGCGACTTCATCGTCGGCTTCCCCGGCGAGACCGAGGCCGATTTCGAGCAGCTGCTCAAGCTGGTGCGCGACGTGGGCTTCGATTCCAGCTTCAGCTTCGTCTTCAGCCCGCGCCCCGGCACCCCGGCAGCCAATCTGCCCGACGACACGGCGCCAGCGCTCAAGCTGCAGCGCCTGCACGCGCTGCAAGCCTTGCTCGAGCAGCAGGCGCAAGCCATCGCCGAGCGCCTAGTGGGCAGCGTGCAGCGCATTTTGGTCGAAGGCCCGTCGCGCAAACACGCGCACGAGCTCACCGGCCGCACCGATTGCAACCGCAGCGTCAACTTCGACGCCGGCACCCAAGGCACGCGCCTGATCGGGCAGCTGCTGGACGTGCGCATCACCGAAGCACGGGCGCATTCGCTGCGCGGTGAGGTGTGTTTGACCGAGGCTGTGCTGGCGCACTGAACCCGCCTGCCGTCGGTTTTACGCCCTTGCAGCAACTCATTCAGCCGCTGATTCAGCCGCGCCCTTGCGCAGCGGCAACCGCACCAGCACCACGTGCTCGCAGTCGGTGTGGTAGCGCCTGATCTGCGCCTCGGCATCGAAATGCAGCTGCAGCCGTTCGCGGATATTGCCCAACGCCATGTGGTTGCCCCCGGCGGCAGCCGCTGCCGCCGCCAACGGCCCCGGCGCCAGCGTGTTGCGCACGAACAGGCGCAGCTCGCTGCCGTCTAGGTACACCTCCAACGACACCTCGGCGCCCTCGGGCGCGGGCTCGACGCCGTAGCGCACCGCGTTTTCGAGCAAGGGCTGCAGCAGCAGCGGCGGCACCAGCGCCTGCAGCGGCGCGTGCTCGGTGCGCCACTGCATGCGCAAACGCTGCGCGCCCAAGCGCAGGGTTTCGATCTCGATGTAGGCGCGCGCCAGCGCCAGCTCCTGCCCCAGCGGCACCAGGGTGCGCGCATCCGACAGCAGCGCGCGGTACAAATCGGCCAGATCGTGCAGCACCGCCTCGGCCTGCTGCGGCTGGCGGCGCAGCAGCGCCAGCACGCTGTTGAGGCTGTTGAACAAAAAATGCGGCCGAATGCGCGCCTGCAACGCCGCCAGCCGCGCCTCGGCCAGCGCCGGCGACAGGCGCTGCTGGCGCCAATCGAAATAAAACAACAGCGCCCCGGTCAGCAGCGCGGCCACGCTGGCGCTGTGCGCCGCCGACCCGGCCAGCGCCAGCCCCAGCCCCTGCTCCACCGCCACGTGCCACAGCGCCGCCACGCTCGCCGCCAGCAACAGCACCAGCACCAGCCCGCGCCGGTAGCTGGTTCGTGCCAGCAGCGGCTGCAGCAGATAGAGCAGCAACACAGTCGCCAACAAGGGCGGATCAAAACGCACCGACTGCTGCAGCAGCTGCTCCAGCCACGGCTGGCCGCCGGGCCCACCCAGCACCACAAAAGCCAACCGCAGCGCCTGCGCCAGCAGCAAGATGCGCAGCCACACCCCAAGGTTGCGAAAATCGGGCAGGGTGGCGGGGGGTTTCATGGGCGTCTGGTGCAGGGACACGCTCCATTGTGGCCGATCGCGGCTTGGCTGCAGGCGTTTGGGGCGTGCGCTGTGGCCAGAGCGCACCCTGTCTGGACGCGCGATTAGGAGCCGCACACAGCGCTATCTGCCGGGGCCCTATACTTGCCTCGACCATGAAAATCGCCACCTGGAACGTGAACTCGCTCACCGTGCGCCTGCCGCAGGTGTTGGACTGGCTGGCGGCGCAGGCCAGCGCCGGTGCGCCGGTGGAGGTGCTGGCGCTGCAAGAGCTCAAGCTCAGCGACGACAAGTTTCCCGCCGCCGCTTTCGAGCAGGCCGGCTACCACGCCGTCTGGCACGGCCAAAAAACCTACAACGGCGTGGCCTTGCTGGCGCGCTCGCCTTGCAACGCGGTGCAGCGCAACCTCCCCGGCTTTGAGGATGAGCAAGCGCGGCTGATCGCCGCCACCCTTGGCGCCGATGACACGCAAGGCAGCGAAGGGGGCGCCAGCGCGCCCGCGCTGCGCGTGGTCGGCGCCTATTTTCCCAACGGGCAGGCGCTGGGCAGCGACAAGTTTGCCTACAAGCTGCGCTGGCTCGAGGCGCTGCGCGCTTGGCTGGCCGACGAAATGCGGCGCCACCCACGGCTGCTGCTGCTGGGCGACTTCAACATCACCTTCGACGACGCCGACGTCTGGGACCCGGAGGGCTTGCGCGAAAGCATCCACTGCAGCAGCGTGGAGCGGGCGCAGTTGCAGGCCTTGCTGGCGCTGGGCTTGCACGACGCGCACCGCCTGTTTGCGCAGCCGCCCAAGAGCTATACGTGGTGGGACTACCGCCAGCTCGGCTTTCAAAAAAACCGCGGCCTGCGCATCGACCACATTTTGCTCAGCGATGCGCTGCGCCCGCTGGCCACGGCCTGCCAGATCGACCGCAGCCCGCGCAAAAACCCACAACCCAGCGACCACGCGCCGCTGTGGGTGCAGTTGCAAGGGCTTTGATCCGGGGGGCTGGCTCCCTGCTAGCCCAGACCGAGCTCGTGCAGCTTGCGCGTCAGGGTGTTGCGCCCGATGCCCAGCTGCTGCGCCGCTTCGATGCGCCGGCCTTGGGTGTGCGCCAGCGCGGCCTCGAGCAAACGCGCCTCGAAACGGTGCAGCAGCTCGTCCCACACCCCGTCGTGGCCGGCCGCCAGCAGGGCTTGCGCCTGGGCATAGAGGCCCACCTCCCACGCCGCGCCGTCGGCGCAGGCCGATGGTGCGCTGCTCTGGGATGCGCTTCCCGGCGGCGCACTTCCCGGCGATGCGCTGTCCTGTGGCGCGCCGACCCAGCCCGTGCCGCTGGCGGCGAGCGCTGCACCCACCCCACCTGCTGAGCCCGCCCCATCCGCCGCACCGGCCGCACCAACCCCATCCCCTACCCCAGCCGCGCCAGCCCCCGCTCCCACTGCAGCCGAAGCCGCAGCCGAAGCACCCGCTCCAGAAGCCGCCAAGGCCTGCAGCACCTCGGGCGGCAAGTCTTTGCGCTCCACCACTTGGGCCGGCGCCATGACGGTGAGCCAATGGCAGATGTTCTCCAACTGGCGCACATTGCCCGGAAAATCAAAGGCGGCCAAGGCGTTCAGCGCTGGGGTGCTGATGCGCTTGGGATCGACCCCGAGCTGCTTGGCGCTTTGCTGCAAGAAAAAACGCGTCAGCAGCGGCACGTCTTCGCGCCGTTCGCGCAGCGGCGGCAGGCGCAGGCGGATGACGTTGAGGCGGTGCAGCAAGTCTTCGCGAAAGGCGCCTTCGCGCACCCGCTGCTCGAGGTTTTGGTGCGTGGCGGCGATCACCCGCACCTGCGACTTGACGGCGCTGTGGCCGCCGACGCGGTAGAACTGCCCGTCCGAGAGCACGCGCAGCAGCCGCGTTTGCAGCTCAAAAGGCATGTCGCCGATTTCGTCGAGGAACAAGGTGCCGCCCTCGGCCTGCTCAAAGCGGCCGCGGCGCATGGTCTGGGCGCCGGTGAAGGCGCCGCGTTCGTGGCCAAAAAGCTCGCTCTCGAGCAGGTCTTTGGGGATGGCGGCGGTGTTGATGGCCACGAACGGCCCGCGCGCGCGCGCCGAATGCTTGTGCAGCGCCCGCGCCACCAGTTCTTTGCCGGTTCCCGATTCGCCCGTAATCATCACCGTGACCAGGCTTTGGCTCAGGCGCCCGATGGCGCGAAACACGTCTTGCATCGCGCTGGCCTGGCCCAGCATCTCGGGCGCGCTGGCTGCGCCCTCCTCGGCCACCTGCTCGCGCTGGCTCTCTTGCATGGCACGCCGGATCAGATCGACCGCAGCCGACAGGTCAAAGGGCTTGGGCAGGTACTCGAAGGCCCCGCCCTGGAACGAGGCCACGGCGCTGTCGAGGTCGGAATAGGCGGTCATGATGATCACCGGCAGACCCGGCAGGTGCTGCTTGACCTGTTGCAACAGCTCCAGCCCGCAGCCGCCCGGCATGCGGATGTCGCTCACCAGTACCTGCGGGCCGGCGTCGTCGCCCGCCACCAGCGCCTCCATCACCTCGCGCGGCTGGCTGAAGCTGCGCGTGGGCAGGCCCTCGCGCTGCAGCGCTTTTTCGAGCACGAAGCGGATCGATTGGTCGTCATCGACGATCCAGATGGGTTTCATGCCTGCGTTCCTTTCGTCGTTTGGGTGCCCCCCCTGCAGCCAGCCCGGTTGCGGCCTCGGTTGCGGCCTGAACCGGCAGCCGGCACGCGCTCAAGGCAGGGGGATGAGCAGCTTGAAATCGGTCCGGCCCGGCGCGCTGTCGCACTCGATCAAACCGTGGTGTTGCTGCACGATGGTCTGCGCCAACGTCAGCCCCAAGCCGCAACCGCCTTCGCGCCCCGACACCAGGGGGTAGAAGATGCGGTCTTTGATCGCTTCGGGCACGCCGGGCCCGTTGTCGATCACATGCAATTCCAATGCCAGGCGGTAGCGCTGGCGCCCAAACGTGACCTGGCGCAGCACCCGGCTGCGCAGCACGATCTCGGCGTCGCCGGCGGCGATGCGTGCGCGCAGCGCTTGGGCGGCGTTTTGCGCCAGGTTGAGCACGGCCTGGATGAGCTGTTCGCGGTCGCCGCGAAACTCGGGGATCGAAGGATCGTAATCGCGCTGCACGCGCAAGCCGCGCGGAAACTCGGCCAGCACCAGCGCGCGCACGCGTTCGCAGACCTCGTGGATGTTGACATCGTCCACCACCCGGGCACGCCGGTGCGGCGCCAGCAAGCGATCGACCAAGGCCTGCAGCCGGTCGGCTTCGTGGATGATGACTTGGGCGTATTCGGCCAATTCGCGCGCATCGGGTTCGAGCTGCAGCAACTGCGCCGCGCCGCGGATGCCCCCCAGGGGGTTTTTGATCTCGTGCGCGAGGTTGCGGATCAGCTCTTTGTTGGCGTGCGCCTGCTCGAGCAGGCGCTGCTCGCGCTCTTGGCGCGTTTGCTGCTCCAGCGGCAGCAGCTCCACCACCAACTCGCCCCCGTGCTCGGTTTTGGCCAGCACCACATGCACCGGCAGCGGCTCGTTGTTGAGCCGCACCAGCCACGCGTCGTAGCGGATGACAGCGTATTCGTGGCTGTTGGCGCCTGATACGGCGTTTTGCAGCAGGTTGGGCTCGGTAAACCAGTCGGCCAAGGGCAAGCCTGCCAGCGTGCGCCGCGACAGACCCACCGCGTCTTCGAGCGCGTTGTTGGCGTAGCGGATGGCGCCGCCGGCATCGACCACCGCCACCAGGGTGGCGAGCCGATCCAGGGCTTGGTAATGGGGCCCGCCGGCGACGGCGGGCACAGTACGTGGCCGCGTGGTGGCCTTCATGCGCCGGACCTAACGGGCAGGGCCAGACGCAGAGGGCGCTGCGGGCAGAGGAATAAACTGCCCAGCCGCTGGCCCAGCCACCGCCCGCGCCGCAGTTCCAGTACCGACCACGCTGGCCGAGGGGCCCGCCGCAGCGCCACCCTGAGCAGCAGCAGCGGTCGTTTGCACCGACGGCAAGCGGCCGATTTCGCGCTCGATCGCCGTCACGTCGCCTTGGGCGCGCTCGAGCCGGCGCCGCAGCTCCTCGGTGCGCTGCGCCAGCCGGGCTTCGTCGCCGCGCTCGCTGGGCAGCGGCTGCGGTCGACCTTGGTTGAATTCGGCTTGCAGTTCACGCACGCGCTCTTGCGCACGGCGCAGTTCGGTTTCCAAGATCAGGCGCGCATCGCGGTCCCGAGCTTGTTGCTCGGAGCGATCCACGCGCTGGCTCGGGGGGCGCGGCTCGGTGCTGGCTGGAGCGCGCGGAGCGGAATTGGAGGCAACGGGGCTGCTGGCAGCCGCACCCGCCGCCTGATTCGCTGCCGGACGGCGGCCCTCGACGATGCTCAGGTTGCCACCTTGAAGCAAGCGGCAGCCGCGGGCTTCCGGCCGCTCGCCGGGCTGGTTGGTGTACTCGTTGCCGCAGCGCCAGATCTGCCCCTGCGCCAGCGCCGGGGGCGCCACCAGAATGGCAGCGGCGGCCGCAGCAGCCGCCCCAGCCAGCAGCCGCAGCCTGCGCGCACCCACTGTTTTCAAGGCCTTGCTCATCATCCGGCCATGATAGCAGCAGGCGGCGCGCCCCGCCTTTAGTTGCTGAAGTACAGATCGAACTCGGTCGGCGTGACTTCGACCCGGGCGCGCGTGACTTCGCCCATTTTGAGCTCGATGTAGGCGTCGAGCATGGCGTCGCTGAACACACCGCCTTTGGTCAGGAAGGCGCGGTCTTTGTCCAGGTAGTCCAGCGCTTGATCGAGGCTGTGGCAGACCGTGGGCACCAGCTTGTCCTCTTCGGGCGGCAGGTGGTAGAGGTCTTTGGTCGCGGCTTCGCCGGGGTGGATTTTGTTCTCGACGCCGTCGA
>Ga0208242_100399_pt1 | contig 31723 bp, 34 predicted proteins | sample SubbioAug_CSW13A_FD_184825 | JGI IMG/M metagenome (GOLD analysis project Ga0208242, IMG submission 184825) | Serpentinite rock and fluid subsurface biosphere microbial communities from McLaughlin Reserve, California, USA - CR12Aug_CSW13A (SPAdes) | ecosystem: Environmental > Terrestrial > Deep...
ATCCGTAACTTATATTCGAAACTATACTGCTTATTCTTTCCACCTTTTGGACGTCCCATAGTGTTCCTCCTATAAAAAAAGTAAACATCCTTTTTTATTGAATGTCTACTTTTAGTTTACTAGTTCAACTACGTGAATCTCTTTATTTTATGATTGAGATCGATAATATTGTCCATAGGCTCTCATGGATTCAATGACTGGGTTAAGACTTTGTCCTAATTCTGATAAGGAATATTCTACATGAGGTGGGACAACCGGATAAACCTTTCGAATAATTAAACCATCTTCTTCAAGTCCTCTTAAACTTTGAGTCAGCATTTTTTGAGTTACATCACCTAAAGCGCGTTTAATATCACTGAAACGTTTAGTTCCAGTGAGTAGTTCTCGAATGATTAGAATCTTCCATTTACTTGAAAGTAATGCGAGTGTGATTTCGACTGGACAAGATTGTGGTTGTTCTGACATAAATCCTCCATAGTATCATTATGTATACTATAATACAAAATAGTGCGTACTTTACATAATAGTTAGTACTGTTAATATTATATCAGATGCTACATTAAACGCAAGCATCATTAAGAAAGGGTTTATATGAACAACATTACATTATTTGGTCAAGGCAATATGGCTCAAGCTATTGCATCTCGTCTACAAAAATCCAATCAAAGTTATACTTTTGTATCAGCACAGGACACTGCCACAACATTAGGAGAAATTGTGATACTTGCGGTGCCATATGGTGCGATTCATAGTATTGTGGAGAAATATAAAGAATTTCTCAAAGGGAAAGTTGTTGTGGATATTACAAATCCTGTAAACTTTACAACTATGGATGGACTTGTGGTGGATGCTGATAGTTCAGCTTCACAACTTCTTGCACAAATGCTACCTGATTCAAAAGTAGTCAAAGCTTTTAATACGAACTTTGCAGGGACATTAGCAAGTGATGAAGCAATCACTGTACTTATGGCTTCAGATGATGATCAAGCTAAAGCAACTTTGGCACAAGCATTCACTGGCTCTGGATTAGTGATGATGGATGCAGGCTCATTAAAAAGATCACGTGAATTAGAAGCTATTGGATTTTTGCAAATCACACTCGCAATTCGTGAACAAATAAGTTGGACCGGTGGATTTAGACTTGTTAAATAAAGGCTGATAAAACAGCCTTTTTTTATAGATAGTATTTTTACTTTTTTAGAATATTTGTGTTAAAATAGGTCAAGTTAATCCATTGAACTTCAAAGTATTTTGGATTCACCAACACTAGGAGAGTATCATCAATGATATTAAATAGACAATTAACACTTTCACGTTGGAAGTTTGTAATATTGGGTTTACTGATTATGCTTATGATTGGCACTGTGTATTCATACAGTGTTTTTAGAGTTGCAATTGAAGTGGTATTTAATGTTAATACAGCCATCAGTGGATACCCATACATGGTTGCCTTAGCATCTTATGCCATTTTTATGTTGATAACAGGGAAATTCATTCAACAAGTTCATCCTAAAATACTACTGCTTGGAGGAGGATTGTTGGTTGCGTTAGGTTGGATTTTTTCATCCTTCACATACAATATTTTGCTTTTCACCATAACTTATGGTGTGCTAAGTGGAGCTGGTGTAGGGGTGATGTATGGCGTTCCTATGGCTGTGGTCGCAAAATGGTTTCCTGATAAGAAGGGACTTGCCGTAGGATGTGTTATTGTTGGGTTTGGTTTATCACCTTTGATTACTGCACCTCTTGCAAGTCAATTGATACAATTATTTGGAGTGATGCAAGCCTTCTTAGTTTTAGGAGTGAGTTTTATACTTTTACTTCCAATCTTAGTTTTTCCAATTCGATTTCCTAACCATGAGGAAATTATCAATTTCCAACCAAAAGTAAATATTAATACAATATCACTTGATTTAGACACTAAGGCAATGATGTCTCAAAATAGCTTTAAAGGACTATACTTCAACTTCATTTTAGGGACCATGATCGGATTAACGCTTATAGGCTTAACAGCCAATATAGGAACACAGTATGTTGGAATGGAGGTTGTACACATCAGTCAATGGATGGCTATCTTTGCCATGTTTAATGGAGGTGGGAGACCGTTATTTGGATGGATTAGCGATCGATTAAGTATTGCCAGTGCAATGATGATATCGTTTAGTTTGATTGCCAGTGCCGCCCTCTTGATGTTGTTTTTTGGGGAAAATAATCCGTTGATATTCTCAATGTCCTTTATCATCTTTTGGTTCAACTTGGGAGGTTGGCTAGCTATTGCTCCAACTGCGACCATGAAGCTGTATGGATTGAAAAATTACAGTCAAAATTATGGAGTGATCTTTACAGCATATGGTGTTGGAGCTATCTTAGGGGTACTCACATCAGGGAGTATTCTAAGTGTGTTTAATCAAATTCAGTTGATATTCTGGTATGTTTTAGCAGTTTGTGTCATTGGAATCGTAAGCACCATATTTTTCTTTCAAAAACAATAAGGAAAGCTTATTTCAAATTTACAACCACCAAGAGCAATGGTGGTTTTTAAATGAAATGATGTGCGATAATTAACACTATAAAACTGATTTAGGAGCTAAACATGAAACGTGCATTAATAAGTGTAAGTGATAAAACTCATTTGATATACCTGGCAAAACACCTCACCTCACATCAGATTGAACTTATTTCAACAGGTGGGACATTCGCATATTTAAAATCTCATGGATTTAATGTAACATCCATAGAGGAGGTTACTCATTTCCCTGAGATGCTTGATGGACGTGTTAAAACATTACATCCCATGATAGCGGGAGGGATATTATTTAAAAGAGATGATATCAATCATCAGAAAACTATTACACAACACAGTATTAAACCTATTGATTATGTGATTGTGAACTTATATCCATTTGAAGAAACAATAAAAGATTCCAAGAAGTCTTATGAAGACATGATTGAAAACATTGATATAGGTGGACCCACTCTATTAAGAGCAGCCGCAAAAAACTATCACGATGTTTGTGTCCTTTGTGATGTGAATGATTATGATCGACTCATTCATGAACTCAATCAAACTCATGAAACGTCCTTAGAGTTTAGAAAAGAGATGGCTTCAAAGGCATTCAAACACACGGCTTCATATGATAGTTTGATTGCGCAAACGCTGAATCAAGAGATATTTCCTAAAACACTCACTCTCTCATACACTAAAGTCATGGATTTACGCTATGGTGAGAATCCTCATCAAAACGCTGCATTTTATAGATCTGCTTGGATTGAACCAAATTCAATTGTGAACTCAGAAAAACTACATGGTAAAGCACTTTCTTATAACAATATTCAAGATAGTCACGCAGCTTTACAAATCTTAGCTGAGTTTAATCAACCATGTTGTGTGGCAGTTAAACATACCAATCCTTGTGGTGTTGGTATTGCGGATACATTACTAGAGGCTTGGCAAAAAGCTTATGAAGGTGATAAAGTGAGCATATTTGGAGGGGTTGTCGCCTTTAATCAAGAAGTCGATGCACCTATTGCACATCAACTCAGTCAAATATTTCTAGAAGTGATTTGTGCACCTTCATTTTCAACTGAAGCTATGGCTATACTTACCCAAAAAGCGAATGTAAGACTTATAAAGACAAACTCAACCTATGAAAAAGATTCAAATATGACTTTTTCAAGTGTTAATGGTGGAATCTTAATGCAAACTAAAGATCACATTGAACTTGATCAATCCAATATGAATGTTGTGGTGGGTAGCGTTGATGTTTCAACAATACATGATTGTATTTTTGCGATGAAAGTATGTAAGCATGTACAAAGCAATGCAATCGTCATTGCGAAAAATGGCATGACACTAGGAATTGGAGGTGGGCAAAGTAATCGAGTTGGGGCAGCAAAGATTGCACTAGAAATGGCGCAAGAAAAAGCTCAAGGAGCAGTATTAGCTTCTGATGCATTCTTTCCAATGCCTGACACCGTTGAATTAGCTGCTTCTTATCATATCAAGACCATAATTCAACCTGGTGGTTCAATTAAAGATGAACTTAGTATCGAAGCATGCAAGAAAAACAACATAGCCATGATTTTCACAGGAACGCGTCATTTCAAACATGGATAATGAGAATGTTATCATATCCACCTCTTAGGCCTTGAGATTTTTAATGGAGTGAATTTGTCAAAGAAGGTGTAATTTGTTAAAGTAGAAAGAAACTAAGGAGGTATTTATGAATCATATTATTCTAATTTTGATTCTACAACTATGTTATGTTCCTATGCTTGCCTTAAGAACGATAAGTATGGTTAAGAAACTTACACTATTGACGGCCTTCTTTGGATTTCTGGAAGCCATTATCTATGTCTTTGGATTAGCCTTAGTTTTAACCGGTGATCAATCGACTTTGGCTATGGTCGTGTATGCTTTAGGCTTCTCTTTAGGTCTTATTGTTGGAATAAAAATCGAAGATAGAATAGCTATTGGATATCGTAGTGTGCAAGTGAATATTAAACAAGAAAATCAAGAATTAATTAATTCACTTCGATCCTATGGATTTGGAGTCACTGTCTTTCAAGGCGATGGACGTGAAGGAACACGTTATATGCTAGATATCCTCACTAAGCGATCGATTGAGAAGGATTTGTTTGATATCATTGAGTCCTTTGAACCTCATGCATTTATTATTGCCTATGAACCAACTCGATTTAAAGGTGGATATATCGAGCAGTTGATGAAAAGGAATGCCCAAAGGATTCCTTCACAGTTTTTACTGCAGAATCAGCATCTTAAGGGTATAAAAAAACTATTGAATACACTAGTAGAAGAATTCAAAGAACTTTTTAAACCAAAGTCTAATTTATAGGACTGGAAGCATCAAATCTTTTTGATGCTTTTGTTTTGGTTTATTTTCTCTTTATTTCTAATTCAAGAATATGATACATTGAAAGCAATAGTGAGGATGATTTATGAATCTATCGACAACATTCGCAATGCAGATGGTGGAAGAATTGAGTACGATTCTTTCTCAACATATCAATTTTATTAATCAAGAAGGAGTGATTATCGCATCAAGTGACCCAAATCGTATTGGAAGTCTTCACATGGGTGCAAAGAAACTCATTGATGAAAACTTACCCTATATTGTCATTGAATCTGATGATGAATATCCAGGATCAAAGCGAGGAGTTAATCTACCTATCGTTGTTGATAATGATATTGTCGGGGTCATTGGCATTACAGGTGATAAAGAGCGAGTTGAGAAGTATGGTGAGATTATCCGCAAGTTTACCCAAATGTATATCCGTGATGAGAATGTAAAACAAGCAAAAGCTCAAGAAGAGAAGATGGTTTCCCGTTTCTTAGAAAATTGGTTGATGCATGCTCATACAGCTCATGAACCAAACTTTCTTGATACCGCTCATTCTTTAGGGGTGATGATTAAAACACCACGAAGAATTGTTATGGCTAGTTTTCTTGATCAAGAGCACGCCGATAAGATGCGTCAACAAGTTCAACTTGATCAGGCTACACGCTATTTGAAGCAAGCCATGTGTGATCATCATAAAACGTATGCTCTTAGAATCGGAACACGGCATGTTTTTTTAATACTAGATTCAAATGATGATCAAATTAAATCATTGTGTAAGAAGGTTAGAGATACGATTAAAGGTAATTATGAATGGGAAGTAAGGTTTGGATTTGATGCCTCTACCTTCGACTATACTCAAGCACATCATCATTATATTCAAGCAAAGAAGGCCCTTAATGCAGCTTTAAGTATGCCAACTCAACCCATCATGGGATATCAGGATTTACAACTTGAGTTATTACTTTCTGAGATTTCTTCACCTTTACGACAAGAATTTATTGATAAACTGTTTAATTTTGCGAGTATGGATGACATTAAAGAAGCGTTACAATTGTGTGAAGTACTATATGCTTTTAATGGTTCATTAACCCAGGCTGCATCTCATTTATTTATTCATAAGAACACGCTTCAGTATAAATTAAACAAACTTACAGAGATTACGGGACACGATCCACGACATTTTAGTGCCATTCCACTATATACTCTAGCAATCGTTTTCTTTAAGTCATTATAGAATTATTTGTAACCTAATTAGTTTTATAATAGTGTGAAAAGGAGTCGCTATGAAACTTGGAATAATCATCGAAACTAATGATGCTGAGAAATCTTGGAATGCAATGAGACTTGCGAATACATCCAGCAAGGCAGGACACGAAGTGAAAGTTTTTTTAATGGGAGCAGGGGTTGAAATTGAGACGTTGAGTGAGGGACAATTTGATGTTGCGAATCAGGTGAGACTGTTTTTTGAGTCTAGTGGAGAAATCCTTGCCTGTGGAACTTGCTTAAAATCACGCCTGATGGAAGGAAGTAATATGTGTCCTATAAGCACGATGATGGATTGTTTGAATATGATTGAATGGGCTGATAAGACACTTACTTTTTAAAATTGAAACATGAGATAAACTCATGTTTTTGTTTTCGATGACAAAATAGAGCGCTTACAATTGTTTCTTGGACTATATAAGTAAGCGCATTCATTTCTTATAATGAAATAAAGTGAACACCTATAGGTGTTTAAAGGAGAACGAGTATGACTGGTATTCCATTAATCGTCACCTTCGTCATTGCCATCATTGTCATGATTTTAGCAATTTCGAAATTCAAACTTCACCCATTCTTAGCCATTATGGGAACATCTTTAGTTTTGGCTATCATCGTCGGTATTCCACTCATTGACATCGCAGCGACTGACACAACGCCTGCACGTCAAGGTATTGCAACCATCATTGGTGCAGGTTTTAGTGGAACATTCTCAAGTATTGGGATTGTTATTATTCTAGGAGCTTTAGTAGGAACATTACTGGAGCGTACTGGAGCGGCTATTAAACTTGCGGATTTGGTCGTTAAGCTCGTTGGAAAGAAAAATCCAGAGTTAGCGATTATGATTATGGGATGGATTGTTTCAATTCCAGTATTCTGTGATAGTGGTTTTGTTATTCTTGATCCAATTCGTAAAGCTTTGCGTCGTAAAACTCAAGCTTCTAGTGTGGCAATGACCGTTGCATTATCTGCAGGTTTATATGCATCTCACGTGTTAATTCCTCCAACCCCAGGCCCGATTGCAGCAGCTGGTTCTGCAGGTCTTGCGGATAATCTAATCCTTGTGATGGGGATGGGCGCATTAGTCTCTATCCCTACATTACTTGCAGCGTACTTCTTTGCGAAGATGATTGGTAAAAAAGTCAAGACTGTTGAAGATGATGATAATACATTAGTTTCTCAAACTTACGAACAACTTGTTGCGGAATATGGTAAACTTCCAAATGGATTTAATGCGTTAGCACCAATTGTAGTTCCTATTCTACTTATGGCTTTAAGTTCAGTTGTAGTAGCTTTAAAAATGACAGGTCAATTAATTCCGATCATTCGTTTCTTAGGAAATCCTGTCATTGCATTAACAGTAGGGCTTCTCTTTGGTATCGTCTTATTATTTGCGAGTGGCAAAAAAGATGAGTTTAATGGATTAACAAATGATACTCTAAAAATCGTTGGGCCAATCTTATTTGTGACCGCAGCGGGTGGTGTATTAGGGCGTGTCATTGCCTCTGCAGGTTTTGTGGAATACATTCGCGCTAACGCGGCTGTGATTGCCGGTGTGGGTATCTTCTTCCCATTCTTAATTTCTGCTATCTTAAAAACTGCACAAGGTTCCTCAACAGTCGCAATCGTAACGACTGCGGGAATCTTAGGAAGTTATGCAGCGACTGATTCACTCATGGTTGCATTAGGCTTAAATACTCCAGTCCTTGCAGCCCTTGCGGTCATGGCTATTGGTGCTGGATCGATGACAGTATCCCATGCGAACGATAGTTATTTCTGGGTGGTTACTAACTTTGGTCAAATGAAAGCTGAAGAAGGCTACTTGACTCAAACTGCAGTAACTTTAGTGATGGGTATTGCCGCAATGGTATCTATCTTCGCTTTATCTTTATTCTTATAAAATATTGTTAACTTCACACATGAGGAGGGAAATATGAAAAAGATAGTATGCATTCCAGATTCATTTAAGGGGACCTTAAGTTCTGCTTCTGTGTGTGAGATTATGAAGGAACAAATAAACAAACACCTCCCAGAATGTGAAGTCATCACCATTCCAGTTGCGGATGGTGGTGAGGGAAGTGTTGATGCTTTTTTATCAGCCCTTGGGGGAGAGAAGATGCTCTGTCGCGTGTTTAATCCTTATTTTGAACCCATGGAATCATTCTATGGTCGAAGTGGTGAGGATATTGCGATTATTGAAATGGCTGCAGCGGCAGGATTACCACTTGTTGCGGACCGTCCAAATCCTAGTCAAACAACGACATATGGGGTTGGTGAGCTTATTCTTGATGCGATTAATCATGGAGCACAAACAATCATTGTCGGTTTAGGTGGTTCTTGTACAAATGATGGTGGTTGTGGAGCTGCTGCTGCGTGTGGTGTTGAGTTCTTTGATCAAAATGGACAAAGTTTTATTCCGGTTGGGAAAACATTGAAAAATATCACTCGTATCGATACATCTAAAGCTAAACAAAGACTTCTTGGAATAGATATTATTACGATGTGCGATATTGATAATCCTCTCTATGGACTTACTGGTGCTGCACATGTCTTTTCACCACAAAAAGGAGCAGATTCAAACATGGTTCTTGAACTTGATGAAGGATTAAAACACCTTGCATCAATGATTCAGTTATGGTGTCATGAGGATGTTTCTGAATTACCAGGAGGTGGTGCGGCTGGCGGTATGGGTGCTGGAATGGTCGCTTTCTTTGGAAGTACCTTACAGATGGGGATTGAAACGATTCTTGATGTGGTTAAGTTTGATACTTTGATTCAGGATGCGGATCTTGTTTTTACGGGAGAGGGGAAAATTGATTCTCAAACCTTACGTGGAAAAGTTCCGGTAGGCGTTGGAAGACGTGCAAAAAAACACAACATCCCTGTAATTGCGATTGTTGGAGCAATTGGAGAAGGCATTGATTTGGTGTTTGATGAAGGAATCAGTGCTATTCATAGTATTAATCCTGAGCCCATTGATTTCAGTATTGCGAAATTGCATGCCAAAGAGAATCTATCATCATGTATGGATCGTGTTGTTCATTCACTGTTACTAAAAAATAAAGTGTCTTCTTAAGAAGACACTTTTAGTTTAAAGATTAATGATTTAATGCTTGACTATATCAAGTCCACTTATATAGTGATAAGATAAGAATATAAGAAAGGAGATAGTGATGAAGCGCTATTTTATGGTTTTATCAAATCAGAAGGAACCTCCAGCTGATTTGAATCGAATTGATTTTCAGTATTTTGTTTTACTTGATGAGCGTCATCCTACTCCAGATCAAATCAAAGACATGATAAGAAGGTATCGAAGATTTGCGTTTCTATATTTATTTAAAGGTGAGTTTAGTGTCTTCTCCAATATAAATATACAATTCACTAAGTATGAGTTAATAAGAAAATATCATTGTTCTAGTTATGGATTAACTGATGGACCGTGCAAAGACTAAGCATTTGCCGCAAACAATAAACCCTCGATAATGTAGTGTATGATCCACATGCAAATGATCGAGGGTTTTATCATTGAATCAATTAATGACTACTAGTTACTATCATCTTTAAAGAGGCTTAATCCGATAACATAACCTTGTGGATGCTTTGAAGAAGTAATGATTGATTGAAAATAGGGTTGATTGGTTTTTATTGTCTTGGCATCAACCATGGTTAATGTCTTCACTCTTTCTTGTTCAATGTTGAGTCGTGTTTCTTCAATTAAAACGTAGCGTATATGATCTTGAATTTCGATGTTGAATTGATCACTAACAACGACTGTGTCAATGATTTCATAGTTTTCATCCATCATGATGAGTTGTAAAGTCTCTAGGGGATCAAATGGCTTTAAGGTGATATCAAATACGATAGTTTTCTTTTTTGAAACACCGTTGATTGTTTCTGTTGTCGAATGTTCGAATTTGAAACCTCCGCCATATTCCATAAAGTACAAATTACCAGGTTGAGTAACATATTGATTCTGATTGTCTTTATAAATGATATTCAATCTGAAAAATTGTGGATTATCTGAAAAAACAGGGAGTGAAGCAGTAAACACCGTTTTATCCTCTACATCACTCACCTGAATATGAGTATGTGACTCAAAAAACTGTCCAGATGATCGTGAATGATTATAAGTCTCATTGTTTTCACCGAGTTTTTCTTCTTGAATAAAGAATGTTTGTTTTGGATCATCGATATCAAATGGGACTTCATTAGAAAAGAAATCTTGCTTAATAAATATATAGATTCCTATTGGGGTTGATTCGTTGTCTTGATCCACGGTTGGAACTTCTGCCTTCGCAAGTGCACAACCACTTAAGCTCATTAGTAGAAAGATTAGTGTTAATAGTTTAGTTTTCATCATCATTTTCCTCGTTGAGTTCTCCATCAAATCTTAGTAAGTCACCGACTTGACAATTTAGGTAAAAGCATATTTTATTGAGTGTCGCAAAGCGAATCCCTTTAACTTGACCAGTTCTTAAAAGCGACATATTAGCTTCGGTTATGCCAACCTTCTCACATAACTGTTTGCTACTCATCCCAGCAGTTTTAAGTTGATCATCTAGATTAACTTTAATCCCCATTAGATAAATCCTTCATTCTCTTGAGTCGTTTCAACGCCTGCAGTTAAAACAGTCGATAAGGTGATGACTAAAATGGCCAGAATCATTTCAAACCAAGGAAACTGAATTGAAATATTCACATGATTGAGAGATTGATACAAACTAAAACTTACTATTCCAAAAAAGAGAGGACCACCTAATGATGAGAAAAATAACATTAATGAACTTGATTGTAGGGTTTTTAGATAAGGGATACATTCATTAGAGAAAGTTTTAATCTTTATCACATCTATGAGATCAATGATTCTTTTAAATATGAATATTAGAAGTAGAGTTAACCAGGAGTTAAAGACAAGATGATAAAACTGCATGAAATGATCCAATGAACCATCCCAATTTTTGAATAAAGAAGCATAGGGAAGGAAAAGTGTTAATGCCATCACAAAACTACTTATAAGTAAAATCAGTTGGAGTAGTTTAAAACTACTGTTAGAGTTTACGAAATGATGGAGATTAGAAATAAGTAAGTTTACTAGAATTAAACTGATAAGAATGATGCTCATGGAGAATAGTAAAACAGGTTCAATATTTTCATAGGGCATCATCGGTTTCACAAATGAGTAATTCAGTACACCGTACACACTTCCATAGAAAAATAAGCTAAATAGGAAAGAAAGCATCAGATTATAGATTCTTTTTTGCTTTGGTACAAAAAGAAAATAAATCAATGGGGGGATAAGCCCAATAATGATGAAAATAAGCCAAGCAACGATATTCAATATTGGATTTGAAAGTGATAAGAAACGAAGTAGTTTAATCAAAATAGTCAATGGAAAGCTGATAATAGATACTAAAAGAGTGTTCATTGGGGGTGCATCGAAGAATAAAACTCCTAAGCCTAATAAGATAAGTCCAAATACAATTATTTTGAAGTGTCGTATCATATTGCCTCCAATTATTGTTTTACAATAATTATGAATTAATCATACACTATAAATTATTGTAAAACAATAATTATATAACTTTATTTTTCAAACATTAAATTTCAAACATGTATAAAATATGAATAAAACTTATACATGTGCCATTTGTATTGTTGGAAAAGCTGGAATTAAATATGATTGATTCATCCAAAGGAGGTCAATATGAAACAATGGATAAGAAATAGTATGTATATACTTGCTGGGTTATTTGTAGGATTAACTTTAGTCCCTGCTCTAGCAAACTCACCAATCTTTACAACAAGTATTAACACTTCGTTCATAACTGAGGCTGAGGCCATTGATGCTGCGATGAATTATACCGATGAAGTGTTTGAATTAGTAAGTGTTAAATTAGACGATGATGATCGTGAGTATGAGATTATTTTAGTTAATAATGAGAAGTCAGTCGAAGTGGATGTTAATGCTATTACTGGAGTTGTGGATGATTGGGATGTTACATGGATTCGACATGGAGATCTGATCTCAGTTGAAGAGGCGAAAGCCATTGCTCTTAATCGAGCAGGAGAAGGATTTTCTCTCATTGAAATTAAGCTGGATGATGATGACGATGATGTAGAATATGAGATTACGTTACTTTCTGAAGGATTTAAGATTGAAGTAGAGATTGATGCAAAAACTGGTGAAATTATCAAATGGGAAGCAGAAGGTTTAGTGAGTCAAGTTACGAATCTTATTTCTATTGATGAAGTAAAACGTATTGTATTAGAACGTGCTGGAACTTCTTACGTTGTCATTAGTGTTGAGCTTGATAATGATGATCAAGAATATTACGTCACTCTTTCATCAGTGGATTCTAAAATCAAAGCAGAAGTGGATGCTGTTACGGGTCAAATCAAGGACTGGGATATAATAGATTTAGTCTCTGGTTCTAGTTCACAAGTAAGTCAAGATGACTCTAGTATGGATTCAAATGACAGTAGTTCAAATGTCAAATTAATCGTTATGATCTCAAAAGAACGTGCTATCGAGATTGCCCGTATTCGTATTGGAGATGCCCCAGTACTGATAAAACTAGAATTAGATTATGATGATGGTCATCCATATTATGATATTGAGTTTAAGTCTGATGATATTGAGTATGAGTTTGAAATTGATGGAATAGATGGAACTATCTTAGAATTTGAAATCGATGATTAATCAATATGGTGGGCATGCATGCCCACCCTCTTTTAAAAAATATAAGGTATAATGAAACTATGATTCAGCGTCAACGTCGTGTACAGAAAAACATGATCATCGCCTTTGGATTAAGTGGGATTATCCTAACAGGAATTCTATCAGTACTCACTTCGCATCTTATGGCTCGTTTTCTTGTGGATCAAAGTGTCGAAAATGCTACACAGTCATTGAATGTGGCAACACAAGGAACACAAACATTATTGGATGATTTGATTTCAGAATATGTGTTTTTATTTAATGAACAAGCTGTTATTCAACAATTCACAATAGCTGATTCCACTAGTGTTAGTAACCTAACAACATTTCTTTCTCAAACTGCTTTAGCCGATCCATTGGTTGATGCAATATTGTATTATAATCTCTCAGAAGGAAGTGTTGTGTATTCAAATAATGCGAGTGGGTTATTGACAAATTTAGCTGAGAATGAACTTACAGTCTCTTTAAATCAAACACTCTCCTCATTTCAATTAAACCCAACACGCTTATTTCATCATCAAAAAATTAATCAAGCATATGTGCTTGCGTTAACACTTGCATCTTATGATGATGTTGGGGTTCTGGATAGATTGATGATTATTCATTTGAATGATGATGTTTTGTCTTCATTATTTACAGCACCTAATTCAAATTATGAAATTCTAATAATTAATGAAGATAATGTGGTCATCGCCGATAGTGCACAACAGTGGCTAGGCCAATCATTTCCTTCTTCCTTAAGTTATTCAAATCCACTTGAAATTGATGCAAAGTCTAAATTCGTGTTAAATCAGTTTGATAATTCTCAATCACTTATGGTGTATTCGAAAATGAAGAATTATAATCTAATCTTTTTCCACGTAACTCCATATGAAGTCATTCAATCAACCATTATCTCAGCAAATAGAATAATAATTGCCTTGTTTATGGTGTTTGTGTTGATTAATTTAATCGTTTCATATGTTTTATCACAACGCTTTTATGCTCCAATTCAATCAATGGTTCATCAATTTGTAAAGCAAGATTATCATGATGCTAAAGATGAATTTGAACTCATAGAATCAGCATTCGTAGATTTAAATTTAACTCAACAATCCACTCAATTAAAATCACTGTTTTCTTCATCGTTGATTGAACCTCATATTGATGTTTCATTCATAACGTTTCCTCTTAGAGTTGTGGTTGCTCTTATTTCGCAACAAAATAAAGTGATCAATGGTTGGATTAAAATGTCAGAGGGAGTATTTGCTTATGTATTTCGTGATCAAGATTTAAATCAACTTGAAAAAATTCAAAGTGCCAAATTAGGTGTTAGTGATCTTTGTTTATCGATTGAAGGATTAAGAGCATCTTATCGAAGTGCACTAGCTGCTGCACAATATGCGGATACTTTAGATAAGCAAAACATTGTGTATTACTCAGACATTTATCAAAGTGAATACTTAACATCAAAAACTATATTAATGAATGAAGTAATGAACTATCTGTCAAATCATGGATATTCTTCTTCTTTCACTTTTGAGGCATTAGCTGATGCTTGTGGATTTTCACTAGGGTATATTAGACAAGTATTTAAGGAAACTCACGGTAATGCTATGAATGAGTACCTTATCTCCATGCGAATCAATAAAGCAAAGGAGCTAATAGAAACTACTTCCATGAGTGGGAAGGAGATTAGTGAGGCAGTAGGATATAATGAACCTCGATATTTCTATACTCAATTTAAACAACGTGTCAATATGACAGTTGAATCATATCGTACATTAATCAAGGAGAAGCACAATGAAGACTAGAGTTATGAACTTAGTTTTGATTTTAGTACTAATGGTATCTCTTTTTATGGTGCTTGATACAGTTTTAATTGCGAGCTTTAATGCAACATTGCCTACACAAGTTGAACTTCTTGATGAGGATGAAGTGAATTCAATACGTGAGCCAAAAATCATTACTTTTGATGTTTTGATTGATTTCATTAATCAAGAATTCGATGTTGATCGAATCGAGCATGTGAATTTAAGATTGAATCAACAACCTTTAGTATATGAAGTGAGTGTTTCGATAAATAATCAGGTTCATGTGATTGAAGTGGATGCTTATCGATTAGTGGTATTACGTCGACGTATTCGTAACGTTTTCCCTGAATATCAAAAAAGAGTCGATGATGATGACGATGATGATGATGACGATGATGATGACGATGATGATGATGATGACGATGATGATGACGATGATGATTAAAATGCCAATTCGGCATTTTTATTTATGAGATAACCACTTTACACCTGTAGATCTGATCTTGCATTTCATGTAATTCTCTGCACCGAGTGTGCTTCTTAACAAATAATCAAGATAATCACTGTTTGATTTTGGAGTAATGACAAGAAATGATCCTGCGAAGCCACCTCCATGCACTCGAGAAGCACCTAACTCGTTTAAATATTGTTGAGTCAACGCAAGTCCTAATGCTATATTATGATGTTTACTCATCGGATGTAAGACATTGTTGAGATATTCAAAAGAAGAATGACCGGAATGATTCACCTGTTTAAGAAACGAATGAAAATCATTGATAAGTAATGCATCGTAAGCTTTAATAACGCGTTTTTGCTCACTAAAGAAATGATGAGCTCTAAGAAGTGTTTGAGATGGAAAATATTGTTGTAATTTGAACAAATCTGAATAAAACACGGATTCATCAACATCGACTAATCGTTTTTGATGATAATAATGTGCGATATCTTGATAATCATTCACAATTGATTGATATGCCTTTGATAAGTCTGAATGGTTATCACTAGTTTTCACAATGCACAAATCGTAGTCATCAAACAATGTATTGTTCGGTATTGGAGTAACCGAGGGTGTATCAAGTCTAAAATCCAACAGATTTACTCCGCCATGGGTTATGCATAGTTGATCCAATAATCCACTTGGTTTTCCAAAATACACGTTCTCAACTTTTTGGGCCATTTTCGCGATTTGCATAGGTGTTAGGCTAGAATTCCCAAAATATACATTAAGGATTGAAAGTATTAAACATTCAAAAGACGCAGATGAAGATAATCCTGATCCGATAGGAATAATAGAATCAACAGAGATGTCTAATCCTTGGATAGGAAAATGTTGTGAGAATAATGCTAAACAACCTCTGAGTAAAGCTTGAGTAGTATGTTGCTCACTAGGTCTATATGCTAAATCATCACAACGTATTGAAATTGGTTCATATCCATCTGAAATACATTGGATGACATGGTCATGGTTGTGACTAACTATGGCTAAAGTATCAAGATGAATAGCACAACTTAAAACTAAACCACCTTGATGGTCTGTATGGTTTCCGATTAGTTCAACTCTTCCACTTGAACTAAAAAGTTCGATTTCATCGTGATTAGGAAAATACGAGGTAAATGAATTCAGACTTTTTGACATACGCTTTTGTGCTTCCGTAATAGAAGGATATAACTCACTGAGTCGATGTTGTGTTTCTTTTAAGTTAATCCATGATGAGAACTCGTGTATTTTCATATTGATCCCCTGTTGATAGTATCATTATAAATTGTGTTAAGACGTAAAGATAGAAAATTCAGTTAAGATTATCTTGCCTAATTTTGGGGTAATGCTATAATAGAATTAAAGATGATAGTTATACTATCAATTTAACACAGGTCACATCATGAATCAACTTAAAGCGTCAACTCAAACCTTAAAAAGGCAAAAGCAAGTTCGTAAAAGCAAGATGATCCAACATGCTTTAGATTTGTTTTGCGCCAATGGCATTGAATCAACTACGTTTAATGATGTTGCGGAGGCGTCTTCACTGGGCGTCGCCAGTGCATTTCGATACTTTGAGTCAAAACATCATTTGGTGGTGGCCACAGCTTCCTTACTATGGGAGCAGATTGCGCATGATACCCATCAATCATTTCCATCACATTTCAAGGCACTCTCAGGACTTGAACAAGTAACTTTTATGTTGAACTTGTTTAAGTCTTTTTATTTAGATAAGCCTTATTTGTTTCGATTTCTTGAACAGTTTGATAATTATGTGATCACCCATCAACTCGATCAAAGCTTACTTGAAGACTATGAAGAGAAAGTACTATTCTTTAAACCACTCATGATTGGCATGATTGAAAAGGGGAAACAAGATGGAAGCATTAAAAGGAATATTGATGCAGAGTTACTCTATTTAACCATGACCCATCAACTTATGAGTCTCATCGCTAAATTAGTCCTTCGAGGACATATCTTAAGAAGTGATGACACTGGTTTGGAACAAGCACAACTAGATTGTGTTATCGATATGATTAAGTCTTACATAGGCAGTTCGCATCAACACAAGGAGGCTCTATGAAGCAGAAATTACCCGGCCGCATTCAACTTGCTTACGCATTAGGACAACTTGGATGGTCATTACTATCCGGAATTGTCGCAACCTATCTTATCTTCTACTACATTCCAACCAATATTTCGGGTATTCCAGTCAGTATACCTCAAGTGCAGTTTTTTGGGTTTTTAACCATCATTGGTCTTATCATGATGCTTGGTCGTTTCTTCGATGCGATCACCGACCCTTGGATTGCGACCTTAAGTGATCAAAGTCAACATAAACGAGGACGTCGAATTTCATTTATGCAACGCTCGGCATTACCTTTCGCACTCTTTACACTACTCGTATTCTTTCATCCTTTCGCAGCATCGAGTTGGTGGAATGTTTTGGTGTTAACAATCAATCTTCTATTATTCTATTTGTTCCTTACCATGTATGTCACACCATTTTTCGCATTATTAAGTGAATTGGGACGAACACCTAAAGAAAGACTCAACCTTTCAACCTATATCTCAATTACCTGGTTTTTAGGATTTGCGATCGCATCACAAGCTCCGCTATTGTGGGGAACTTTTGAATCATTAGGATATGATAATGTCAGTGCGATGAGATTAGCATTCGCAATCTTGTCATTTATTGGTTTAATCTTTCTTTACATTCCAGTGATTTTCATTGATGAAAAGAAATATACCCAAGCGGTTCCTTCCACCATTAAAATGATGGATTCGATTAAAGCCACCTTTAAAAATTCATTTTTTTCAATCTTCGTCTTTTCTGATTTAGTGTATTGGGTGGCGATTACCATCTTTCAAAGTGCACTTATATATTATGTAACCATCTTATTATCGCTTCCAGAAGATACGACTGGAACACTGCTTGTCTTACTAGGTTTAGGATCGTTTATCTTCTATGTCCCTGTCAACTTACTCTCAACTAAATTCGGTAAGAAAGCCCTTATGATTGTGGCATTCATTCTCTTTATCATGACGTATGCATTCGGTGCTTTTTTAGGAACATTGCCAATAGTGACATTGACTCAAGCGTATATCTTAGTGGGACTGGGGATGTTTCCGATGGCTGTGTTTGGTATCTTACCTAACGCCATGGTGGCTGATATCGCTCAATATGATGCGATTAAAACTGGTGTGCGACGCGAAGCGATGTTTTTTGGTACAAGAACCTTTATGTCTAAAATGGGACAAATGATTTCAATGCTTGTGATTAGTGCACTACTTCTCATTGAAAGAAATGGTTCAAATGAACTCGGCATTCGACTCACTGCCATCGCAGCGGCGATATTCTGTTTCTTTGGATTAGTGTTGTTATTATTCTATAAAGAGAAAGAAATTCAAAGTGTTATTACCCATAACGAAAGGCAATCACAATGATGTGGAAGCATGATGAATTCAAATGTCATATTATGGTTAAAGATGAAATCATTGAACTCCACTCATCTTTAAACCATGAATCAGCCTTTCTTGAATTTAGAAAAAGTCCACATCCTTTTGGAGAACGATATCAATGGATACTTCATCCAAAAACCGATATTGTGATGAAAGAGACTTCATTCACTTTTAAACATCAAGTGAATCAAAATACTGCCATGACCTTTAATGGGTATCAATCTTGGACAGATACCCAACCTTTATTTGTGAAAGATAAGATGCCTTATTTGTCGAAGTATGCAAAGCCTTTGGTTTCTAAGTATCAATTTGATAAGTATGGGGATACACTTATTCATCCTTTTAAACATGGAAAAGGAAAGTTTCATGGGTTTACCTATGTATCTTTAAAAGAAGCTAATCATGTTACCTTGCTTGCTTCATGCAATGAAACCACTGGATTTACTATTTTTGAGTACAATCATCAATCTAATTTGTGGGTCATTACAAAAGATAATAAAGATATTCATATCGAAAAACCGACAATCATTTTTGATGTGATTAAACTGGAAGGTCATGAATTCGAAGTCTTTGATGAATATGCGAAAGTCATGGATGTGAAGCTAAAAACACACGAACAAGTGACAGGCTGGACAAGTTGGTATTATCATTACCAAAACATTAATGAAACGATTATTCATGAGAATGCCAAAGCATTGAAGGAATCTCATGCGATGATTAACCTCATTCAAATCGATGATGGATATCAACGTAAGATTGGGGATTGGTTGGACATAGATGAAGTTAAGTTTCCTCGGGGACTAAAGATGATTGCGGATGAGATCCATCAGTTGGGATTTAAAGCAGGAATATGGCTTGCTCCCTGTGTCAGTCAACTTGATTCAAAGCTTGTCACACTTCATCCAGAGTGGTTTCTTCATGATGAACACCAAAATCTTAGGCTCGGAGGAGGTAATTGGGGAGGTTTTGCGATTTTAGATATGCAAAATTTGGAAGTCCAAGATTACCTGCGTCATGTCTTTCGTGTCATGCTTGATGAATGGGGCTATGATATGGTCAAACTTGATTTTCTTTATGCAGCTTGCTTGTATCCTACTTCCACAAAATCACGTGGACAACTCATGCATGAAACGATGGTTTTCCTACGATCATGTGTGGGAGATAAACTGATTTTAGGATGTGGTGTTCCACTTGCGAGTGCCTTTGGTCTTGTTGATTATTGTCGTATTGGATGCGATGTAGGACTTGATTATAACGATAAATGGTTTATGAAATTTATGCATCGTGAGCGAATTTCAACTTATCATGCAATTAATAACGCAATCTCAAGAGCTCCACTTCATGGTCGTTTCTTTCTTAATGATCCTGATGTCTTTATACTTCGAACACAAGGAAATGTGTTGTCGAAAACTCAGAAACATACCTTGGCCATCATTAATAAGTTGACTCATGGTTTGCTCTTCACATCCGATGATATACGTGAATATGATGAGTCACAACTTAAGTTGTTTGAGTTTTGTATGAATCATGATGAGATTACAATTAAAAGCATAGATTGTATTGAGAAAGGAGTCTATCGACTCATGATTATGTTCAATCATCAGCCACAAACATGGTGGATTAATACAGAAGCAAAACCATTTAGAAATCAAAGTATTTTACTCCAACCTTATGAAAGTCGAAGTGTGAACAATCATGAATGAACCATTTAAAATCTTTGATAATCCAATTAAACAAACTGTTATCAAGAAAGCTCTTAATCAAAAGAAGAAATATCTTAAAAAATATGGAAATGACTTACATACTATTTATCATTTAAAAGAAACACCACATGCCTTACTCACGCCTGCACTTGGTATTTATCTTCTTGAGGAAGGTGAGTGTCAGTGGGAAGCTAAACAAACTAATCCGATTATCATTGGTAATATTCGTATGGGATATGGCCATTATCGTATCTCTTTAGCCCTAGCTTCATGTGCAAGAGCTAGTGGATACACACCATATTGGTTTGATTTACCTTCGTTTAAATCCACCACAGGCGCAAAGATAATCACTCATCTAAATTCATTGTATTCATTAGGTTCAAGATGGTCACAAAAATACAGTGTATTTAACCGTTTCTATTGGGAACCTCTTAACTATGAAGGATTTAAGAAACTATCGTATAACGCAAGTGATCAAGTGATGAGTACATGTTTTACTCCCATCTACCATGATTTAGATCCAAATATTCCTTTTATTGCGACCCACGTCTGGCCAGCTCAAGCAGCCATTCATGCAGGAATCAAGAAAGTTGTGAATGTAATCCCTGATAATTGGCCAATGGCTCTTCATCTTGCACAGGGGAGTATTCATACCACTCAAACCTATTCGGCAACCATCGGGTATAAATTACTTAGAGGATTTGATGGAAACAAGATTCTAAAACCAATGAAAGATGAGGATATTACGTTCTGTGGCCATTATGTCGATCATGAGCTCGTGGAAAACTTAGTTCATGATTCAATGCGTCGTCTTAATCGAATCAATGATAAAAGGGCTAAAAGAATCTTGATGACCATTGGTGGTGCTGGAGCTCAAGGGCATTTCTATGCGAAGATGATTCAAGAGTTGCTTCCAAAGATTCAAAGTGAAGAAGTAGTTTTGTTTATTAATGTGGGAGATCATCATCATGTTCTCACTCAGTTATTTAAAGATATACCTCAACTTAATGAAATGAAACCAACGTTACATCAAGCTTGGAGTTCTACACTGGATTGTGTTAAAGAAGCAAACAACGATCACATTAAAGGAATCCATCTATTCTATCATGAAGATATTATGGAAGCGGTATATTCCACCAATATCTTAATGCGTGAAAGTGATATCTTAGTGACTAAACCAAGTGAACTATCTTTTTATCCAATTCCTAAATGTTTCGTGAAACGAGTAGGGGGTCATGAAATGTGGGGAGCGATTCATAGTAGTGAACTTGGTGATGGAAGTATGGAATGTGATAGCATTGAGAGTGCGAATCAAATGATGAAATATTTACTCGAAGATAATACTGCATTAAGACAGATGAATGAGCGTATTCTTGAACTGCATAACCAAAAGCTATATCATGGTGCCTATAAGGCTATCCAAAGTTGTGGTAAGATAAAAGAATAGGAGAACATTATGATTGAATATAAAATCTTTAGGATTGAACTTAAGGATAAATTGATGAGAAAAGTTCCAACTCAAGACTACCATCAGATTATCATTGAACAAGGTCGACTTGGGTATAAACTTGTTCATATGTTTGCCCCAGCATTGTATGCTCAAGGATTGGCCGATTATATTGAACTTGTATTTGAAAGAGAGTATTAAAAGGAGGGTTTATGCATCACAAAATTTTTGATATGGCTTTTTCGAGTATCTATCCCCACTATGTGACTAAAGTGACGAAGAAGGGGCGAAGTGTTGAGGAATTACATCAGTTAATTTATTGGCATACTGGATATGATGAACATGCATTGCAGGAAGCTTTATCAGATCATCGCTCAAATAGAGATTTCTTTGAAAAGGCCCCTAAGCTTAATGCTTTAGCACACTTAGTGAAAGGAAATATTTGTGGCGTTCGAGTTGAAACCATTGAAGATCCTTTAATGAGAAACATTCGAATCCTTGATAAGCTTGTCGATGATTGCGCAAAGGGGAAACCTTTAGAGAAGATATTTCCACAATAACGAGTTAAACCACCTCACGGTGGTTTTTAAGTGTTCAAAGTTGTTATTGTGAGTGAAATCACAAAATCAATCAAGTGACACAACTTGAAAACGCTACCATCACGAAAGTGCTAGAGTTAACTTCTAATCAATGATAGGATAAGATTATCTCATAAGGAGGAGACCAGTTGGACGCACATCGAAATTTCGTTTCTGGTCAGTGGCAAACCACCATTGATGTAGAAAACTTTATTCAGACAAACTTAACTCATTACGAAGGAGATGAATCCTTCTTAGCCCATATATCGCCCAAGACGCAACGTCTATGGACCATCTGTGAATCATTATTAGCCCAAGAGATTAAATTGGGTGTTTTGGACATTGATTTAGAAAATGTTTCAGGAGTGAATCATTTTAAACCTGGATTTATCAAACAAGATGATGAAGTGATTGTAGGCTTACAAAGTGATGCTCCGCTAAAGCGTATCATTAATCCTTATGGTGGATATCGTTTAGTTGAATCAATTTTAAAAACGTATGGAAAAGATGTTCCAGCTCATTTAAAGTTGGCTTTTGAAGATTGGAATAAAACTCATAATCAAGGTGTCTTTGATGTCTATACCAAAGAGATGCTTACAGCACGTTCTACTGGATTACTTACAGGATTGCCTGATGCATATGGAAGAGGACGTATTATTGGAGATTATCGCCGTGTTGCATTGTATGGTGTTGATGCATTGATCGTAGCTAAGAAAACAGACCATGCGTCCATTGATATCACGCATGAAGAAGGCTTCCGCTTAAAAGAAGAAGTTGCGAATCAAATTCATGCGTTAGAAGATTTAAAGCGAATGGCTTTTAGATATGGATTTGATGTTTCAGTGCCAGCCACAAATGCTAAAGAAGCTGTTCAATGGTTGTATTTCGCTTATCTTGCGGCTGTAAAACAAAGTAATGGGGCAGCGATGTCATTAGGTCGTACCGCATCTTTCCTTGATATTTATATCGAACGCGATTTAAAAGATGGCTTGCTTGATGAACTTCATGCGCAAGAACTCATTGATCAGTTCATCATGAAACTTCGTCTTGTAAGGCACTTACGTACTCCTGAATATGATGAACTCTTTGCGGGAGATCCTACTTGGGTGACTGAATCCATTGGGGGTATGGGAAATGATGGACGCTCCTTAGTAAGCAAAACCTCCTTCAGATATTTACATACCTTAACCAATCTTGGCCCTGCTCCTGAACCAAACATGACTATTTTATGGAGTGAATCCTTACCTGCACCATTCAAAGCTTATTGTGCACGTATGTCCATTGAAACAGGGGCTATTCAATACGAAAATGATGATCTTATGAGACCACTATTTGGGTGTGACTATGGTATTTCATGTTGTGTGAGCGCAATGACAATCGGTAAAAACATGCAGTATTTTGGTGCTCGAACTAACTTAGGAAAAGCTTTATTACTTGCGATTAATGGTGGTGTTGATGAAATCAGTGGCAAAGTGATGTTTAAAGGTGTTGAAAAACTAGCTGATGGACCTCTTGATTTTAATACAGTGATGAAACAGTTTGATGAGGTCCTTCAAAAAACTGCGAAACTATACACTCAGACCATGAATGTGATTCATTATATGCACGATAAATATGCGTATGAATCAGCGCAAATGGCCCTTCATGATACTCATGTTGAGCGACTCATGGCCTTTGGTGTGGCTGGTTTAAGTGTGGTTGCGGATTCACTTAGTGCAATTAAGTATGCGAAGGTGACTCCTATTCGTAATGAAGAAGGGATTGCGGTTGACTTCAATATTGAAGGGGATTTCCCTTGTTTTGGAAATGATGATGATCGAGTGGATAATCTTGCGGTTGATATAGTGACACGATTCTCCGCTTATTTAAAATTACATCCATTATATAGAAATGCAAAACATACACTTTCAGTACTCACCATAACGTCTAATGTGGTCTATGGCAAAAAAACCGGAGCAACTCCTGATGGTAGAAAAGCAGGTGAAGCGTTTGCTCCTGGAGCAAATCCAATGCATGGACGAGATAAATCGGGTGCACTCGCATCGCTTAATTCAGTGGCTAAGATTCCTTATGAAGAGGTATGCATGGATGGAGTGAGTAACACATTCTCAATCGTTCCACAAGCTTTAGGACATGATCAAGCAACCCAGATTAAAAACGCAGTGAATGTGATGGATGGGTATTTCTCTCAGAAAGCACATCATCTTAATGTGAATGTTCTCGATCGTGCTAAACTTATTGATGCGATGGAAAACCCAGAAAAGTATCCTCATTTAACCATTCGTGTATCAGGGTATGCGGTTCACTTTGCTCGATTAACGTTAGCTCAAAAGAAAGAAGTCATAGCACGGACTTTCCATGAGTCAGTCTAGAGGATTTGTTAGTAAGATAGAAACTTTTGCGACCGCAGATGGTCCAGGAGTTCGCACAGTCATCTTTTTATCAGGATGTACTTTACGCTGCGTATACTGTCATAATCCTGATATGTGGGAAGAAAAGGCTGGCACATCATACAGTGTAGATGAACTCATGAAAGTGATTCGCAGAATGAAACCATACTTCAAAGATGGTGGAGGAGTATCCTTTTGTGGAGGAGAGCCACTATTTCAAAGTAAGTTTTTGTTAGAGATGCTCAAAGCATGTAAAGCTGAAGGCATCCATACGGTGTTAGATACCGCCGGTGTAGGTCAAGTTTCTAGTTTTGATGAAATCTTAAAATATGTAGATTTGGTTTTGTTTGATATTAAAGGAATTGATGAGTGTGATTATGAGCGTCTTACTCAAGTGAAACCATCGACAGCTTTAGAGTTTATCAAGGCATGTGAAAAAGCATTTAAACCAATGTGGATACGACATGTGATTGTTCCTCAGATGAATGATACAGTTGATCATATATTAGCTTTGGCAGAAGTCATTAAAAATATGGCTAATGTCGAGAAAGTGGAACTCTTAGGGTTTCATACCATGGGTCAATCAAAATACTCGACCATCAGAATTAAAGATCCACTTGAAGGAGTTCAAGGTTTAGATCGATCAGTCCTTGATTATCTACAAGAAACTCTAATACAAGCATTAGCACGCTAAGATTCAAACACCTCAACTATTGAGGTGTTTTTACGTATATGAAATCTAAACATTGATAAATATAAATATTGACAAATATCTATATAATGATAATATTGAAGTGACAATAGATAAGAAGGGTCAAATGATGTGGAATTGGATTAATACGCAAATACTGAAAATGCAATGGCTTTACGACTTAGTAGAGATTTTTGTTGAAAATGTGCTTGGTTTGTCACTCGAAGATAGAATAGGTTCTAGCATTCATTTCTTTATTTATGATGTGATTAAGATTTATTTGTTATTATTCATCATAGTCTATCTTATTTCAATCATTCAAAGTTTTTTTCCACCAGAGCGAACTCGAAAAGCTTTAGCTCATGTGAAGGGTTTATTTGGAAATTTCCTTGGCGCATTATTTGGAATTCTAACACCATTTTGTTCATGTTCATCGATACCTATTTTCATTGGATTCACCAATGCAGGATTACCACTTGGAGTTACATTTTCATTTTTAATATGTTCTCCACTGGTGGATATCGCATCAGTTTTACTCATAACAAGTTTCTTTGGGGTAAGAATAGCCATCATCTACGTGCTTACGGGAATGACTCTTGCGATCATTGGAGGCTGGATTATTGGCCGTCTTAAGCTGGAAAAATATGTTGAACCATTTGTTTATAATAACCCTATGGTGCAACTTGAAGTTCCTTCTCTTTCGTGGAATGAAAGACATCAGTTTTCTAAAGAACAGGCTTTGGATATCTTTAAAAAGGTATGGTTATTTGTCATTATTGGGGTAGGAATTGGTGCGGGTATTCATAATTGGATTCCTGAAGAATGGATTTTATTGGTTTTAGGTCAAGATAAATGGTACTCAGTGCTTATTGCCACGGCGGTGGGGATTCCGATGTATGCAAGTCTATTTGGAACATTACCCATTGCGAGTGCCTTGGTTTCAAAGGGAGTTGGAATTGGAACTGTACTTGCATTCATGATGAGTGTGACAGCGTTAAGTTTACCAAGTATAATTATGTTAAAGAATGTTGTGAAAACTAAGTTACTTGTGATCTTTGTGGTCTATGTATCCCTGGGCATTTTACTCATTGGGATTTTGTTTAACATGTTTCTATAGGAGAATGTATGATTATCAAAGTATGTGGACCAAGTTGTGTTAATTGTAACAATCTAGAGGATAGAGTGCATCAAGCACTTAAACAAAGTCAAATCATTGCGCAAGTCGAAAAAATTACAGATTATAGTGTCATGATGAGTTATGGAATGATGGGAAGTCCAGGACTTGTCATCAATGAAAAACTTGTATCATCAGGAAAACTTCTATCAGTTAAGGAGATTATTGCATTACTTGAGAAGAATACTGAGTAATGAAAGGAGAATTATGGATAAAAAACTCATTGAATGTTTCAAAGTATTAGGTGATCCAATACGTTTTCAAATCTTTGATTCATTAAAGAAGAAAAGTATTTGTGCATGTGAGTTCAGTGAAGTGTTAAATCTAGATGTAAGTCAACCAACACTCTCGTTTCATTTAAAAAAGCTTCGTGAATGTGGGTTATTACTTGAGACGAAAGATGGTACACGTAAGATCATGTCAATCAATCCAGAAATGCTTAATCATATTCAACAATTTTGGGAAAAATAAAGGAGAAACCCATGATAATAAAGATTTTAGGTGGTGGATGTGCAAACTGCAATAAACTAGAAGAGAATGCAAAGGAAGCAGTCAAGCAGTTAGGAATTGATGCCCAGTTTGAGAAAGTTAAAGATCCAGTACAATACAGTCTGTATGGCATCTTGAAAACACCAGGACTTGTTATTGATGAGAAAATGGTCTCCTATGGTCGAGTCGCAAGTGTTGAAGACATTATTAAGATTATCCAAAATAGTTAATGAGTGAGAGTCGAAAGACTCTTTTTTTATGCAATTAATTCAAACTTATCACAAACTTTAAAACATGTAATTTGTTGTTCACAATGTTGTGACAATTGTTACAGTAACACTTAAAAACAGGGTTTTTGTGAAGGGGTTTTAGTGATACAGAAACATTTGTTATTTTTTTCACTAAATACGATTATTTACTTGACAATAAATTCACAAGATATTATATTTAACATGAACTAACATTCATATTGAAAGGAAGAAAATCATGGAACCTGGAAAGAGCATTCAAGAATTAAACATTGGTGACGTCGTCGTTATGACCAAAAAAATCCTCGATGAGGATATCAGATTATTCGCAAAAGTAAGTGGTGATGAGAATCCAATTCACCTCGATGAGGCTTACGCACAAACTACACGTTTCAAGCATCGTATTGCACATGGTCACTATGTTGCTTCAATGTTTTCCACTTTATTAGGAACTCAACTTCCTGGTCAAGGATCTATTTATCTCAGTCAAAGTATTAAGTATATGGCTCCTGTTTACATGAATGATGAAATTAAAGCTGAAGTTAAAGTCGTAGAAATTAATGAAGAAAGAAATCGTGTCACATTAGAAACAACAGCATTTAATCAAGATGGTACCGTCGTGGTTAAAGGTGTTGCGGAAATTATGCCACCTAAGGGACAAAAATAATGTTAAGTGAAAAGCATTTAAGAACACAACAACTTATGCGTGAGTTTACTCAAAAGTATGTCGCTCCAATTGCGGCAGAAATTGATGAAAATCATCGTTTTCCAGAAGAAACCGTGAAGCAATTAGCTGCTCATGGCATGATGGGTATTCCTTACAACACCTATGGTGGGGCTGGAGCGGATACTTTAGCGTATATTTTAGCTGTTGAAGAACTTTCTAAAGCATGTGCGTCAACTGGGGTTATCCTTTCGGCACACACGTCTTTAGGCATTTATCCAATCATTGCGTATGGCAGTGATGCAATCAAAGAAAAATACTTACCAGACATGATGAGTGGAAAACGCTTAGGTGCTTTTGGATTAACTGAGCCTAATGCGGGGACTGATGCTGCAGGTCAAAAAACTGTCGCTGTACTTAAAGATGGTTATTATGAACTAACAGGTTCAAAAATCTTTATTACTAACGCAATTTATGCGGATATTTATGTTGTCTTTGCAATGACTCAACCTGAGCTTGGTATGAAGGGTATTTCAGCCTTTGTGATTGAAAAAGGGTGGGAAGGCTTTAGCTTTGGTAAGAAAGAGAAGAAATTAGGTATTTGTGCATCTAGTACTACTGAACTTATCTTCGATCATGTCAAGGTTCCTCTTGAAAATCGTTTAGGTAAAGAAGGAGAAGGCTTTAAGATTGCCATGGCAACATTGGATGGTGGTCGTATTGGAATCGCCGCTCAAGCATTAGGGATTGCTAAAGGAGCGTTTACTGAAGCAGTTGAATACACTAAAAAACGTAAACAATTCAAACAATCCATTTCAAACTTTCAAAATACACAATTCGTTTTAGCTGATATGGCACTTCAAATTGAAGCCGCTCAATTGTTGGTGTATCAAGCAGCTCGCGCTAAAGATACCCAAAAGAATTTCTCTAAAGAAGCGGCTATGGCGAAGCTACATGCTTCTGAAACCGCAATGAAGGTGACTACACAAGCGGTTCAACTTCTAGGTGGTTATGGCTATATTAAAGATTATCCGCTTGAGCGCATGATGCGTGATGCGAAGATTACTGAAATCTATGAAGGGACATCTGAAGTGCAACGCATGGTCATTGCCTCAAGTGTGTTAAGGTAAGCTCTATGAAAATCATCGTATTAGTAAAACAAGTCCCAAATACGACTCAAATTAAAGTCGATCCAGTGAAGGGAACACTCATTCGTGATGGGGTTGAATCCATTATTAACCCAGATGATCGTGCATCCGTAGAAAGTGCATTACGCATTAAAGATCAAATCCCAGGAACACATGTTCGTGTGATTACCATGGGTCCTAAACAAGCTGTTGGAATGCTTAAAGAGTTGTATGGTATGGGCGTAGACGACTGTGTCTTGGTCAATGATCCAATCTTCGCGGGAGCAGATACTTGGGCAACTTCATTAACCCTATCCAAAGCTATTGCGTTATATGAGTTTGATTTAATCATCGCTGGTCGTCAAGCAATCGATGGTGATACAGCTCAAGTTGGACCTCAAGTGGCTGAATTCCTTAATATTCCACAAGTCACCTATGTTGCCCGTGTTGAAGATGTCAATGAATCCAATATTACTGTGGTGAAGTCTTATGAAGATATGGAAGAGAAGATTCGTGTAAGTTTCCCATGTCTGATTACGACTTTAGCGGATCAAATTAAAGCTCGTTTAGGAAACTTCAAACTAGTTTGGAACAGTGATGAAAAATCAATTCCTATCTTAACAGCGGTTGATTTAAAAGCAGAACCTCATGAAGTAGGATTAAGAGGATCACTCACTCAAGTGAAGAAGACCTTCGTTAAGAGCGTAAGCCAGAAAGGACAAATGATTAAAGATGATTTAGATCTTGCTGCTAAAACGATTGCAGATATCATTCATCAAAATAATCATGCATAACACTATGAACGTAAAAGATATCTTTGTTTACATTGAAGTCCGTGAAGACCATGCTCTTGATGCAGGATTTCAATTATTATCCCTGTCTCAAACCTTAAAAGAACAATATGCCGCAAAAGGTATTGCTCAGGAAGTAGTTGCGGTTATTTGTGGACATCATGTTGAACAACACATTGCTGATTGCCATAAATATGGTGCAGATAAAGTCATTATTGTTGATCATGAAGTCTTACGTTTCCCAACCACTGAAGCAATTACAAGTGCACTTGCTAAAGTGATTGAAACATATCATCCAGAATGCTTCCTTGTTGGCGCAACCGTGGTGGGGCGTGATATCGCTCCTCGCGTTGCGGCCAGAGTGGGCACAGGACTGACTGCTGATGCAACTCATTTAGAAGTTGATCCTAGTGAAGATTCACGTTTACTTCTGATGACTCGTCCAGCCTTTGGTGGAAACTTATATGGAACCATTATTTGTCCATTCTCTTATCCTCAAATGTCTTCAATTCGTCCAGAAGTGTTTGTGAAGGTTGTTTATGATAAACCAGTGGCTGATCCTATTCGACTTGACTTTGACTTCAAACCAACTCATAAAATTGAAGTGCTTGAACGCCTAGTTAAACATAAAGAAGGTGCTGATCTTAAGAGCGCACATATGATTGTTGCGGGTGGGCGTAGCATGGTTAATCACATAGAGAAACTTCAAAACTTTGCGAGTAAAATTGATGCCTCATTTGCGGCTTCCCGTGGGTTGGTTGAAAGTGGCAAAGTAGGAAAAGACATTCAAGTTGGTCAAACAGGCGTGAGTGTTAGACCGGCACTTTATATTGCTTGTGGTATATCAGGAGCTGCACAACATACGGCTGGTATGGAAAATGCCCAAACGATTATTGCGATTAACACAGATCCTGAAGCATCAATCTTCCAATTCTCACATCTTGGGGTTGTTGGAGATGCGATAGAAGTATTAAAACGAGTAGAAATGTATTTATAGGATTAATGCTCTGAGAAATCAGGGCATTTTTTTGAAAGTCAATCTTTTAAGTTTAGTAATGTTTTAAGGTATAATTAACACAACAACCACCTTTGTGGTGTAATGAAATGAGGTGTTAAAATGCAAAATCATGTCATTTATGAAGTTATCAATAAATTGCCTTTTAGTGCATGTTTAGCACATATCAATGATAAGCATCAATTAATGGTAAATTATGCAAACCAAAGTTTTTATTCACTCATTCGACTCACACCAACCCAGTCAAACCAACTTAAACTGCATGAGATTCTTGATTCACTTGATTCATCAACGGATTGGAGCAGGCTTCTTTTTAATCAGAAGATTCATGAAACAATATCCCAACATATTAATTATCATGAACACAACTATAAACTAGAACTTACAAAAATCGATGAAAAGACATGGATGCTTTTTCTTCATGAAGATTCAAACATTCATCAACTTACACAACAAAATTGGCAATATCAACAAGTCATCCAACGTCAAATGGCAATTAATCAAATACTACATGTTGAACATGAAGATTCAGTGGAGTTTGTGAAGGAAATTCTTAAACAACTTATATCGATGCTTCAAGTGACATTGAGTGTGTTGTGTGTTCATGAAGAATCATTTCATATTGATTCCTGTATTTGGGCAGAGAATCAAACAGTATCACCTCAAGTTCAAACGAAAATTATCAGTGAATTAAAAGAGAATAAAGCGTAAATTGCAATGAGAAGTCGTCCACTTTGAATTAAGAAGTCACTAAGGAACCGTTTGTACCTTGAATTTGATTAAAGTGGAATAAGATGGATTCAGTCGGTGTTTGATAATTGAGTATTTTACGA
>Ga0208242_100400_pt1 | contig 31647 bp, 27 predicted proteins | sample SubbioAug_CSW13A_FD_184825 | JGI IMG/M metagenome (GOLD analysis project Ga0208242, IMG submission 184825) | Serpentinite rock and fluid subsurface biosphere microbial communities from McLaughlin Reserve, California, USA - CR12Aug_CSW13A (SPAdes) | ecosystem: Environmental > Terrestrial > Deep...
GTAGATAAGATTAAGATTGATGATGAGTCAAGGTGTGGATTCATTTCTAAGGTGGTGAAGGTTTCATCACTTAAAGTGAAACTAGACCAGATTTCACTGCTCTTGGATTCAAAAGGAAAGCGACGACGCTTTAGACTGTAAAACAGATGACGAGCATTCACTAAGAAAGCAATCAGTGTCATTTGAATGAGTGATAGAGGATGAATCAACCATGGTAAGGCCATCATCTGAATTGATCCTCCAAACACCAACAGTGAAAACAACAACGCTCCCCACCACGGGATCGCGTTTTGATTCATCAAATAGCCATAACTCATGCCAAAGAACAGATACCCTAAAAAAGTCGGCCAACTTAGGCTTAATAGATGAAGAATGGAAGTCTTTTTTTGGGTTTTTGTGTGAAACATTGAACATAGTGTATCAAGTGTGCTTTGGGATGTCAAAGATGGAGTTCCATGGTATAATACACCCATGAAAAAAATAGATGCACTGCTTTTTATCGCCTTAATTGGCTTAGATCAACTCACTAAATGGCTGGTTGTCGCAACCATGCCTTTATCGAGTTCAATCCCTTTGATTCCTAACTTATTGGCCTTCACTCATGCTCGCAATTTTGGAGCTTCATGGGGTTTGTTTCAAAATCAAGTTCCCATGCTAATCGGTGTTACAGTTGTTGCTTTGGTTTTTATGGGCAACTGGTATCGCAAACTCACAGATGGTTTTTCATTTGAGCGTTTAGGTTTGGTGCTCATGTTGGCGGGGACCCTAGGCAATTTTATTGATCGTGTTTTCTTGGGCTATGTGGTCGATTTCATCGACATGATCTTTTTTGGGTATGATTTTCCCATCTTCAATGTGGCCGACATGGCTTTAACCTTTGGAGTGATTGCACTCATTTATCATGAAATAAGGGGGATAACACATGTCAAACGTACTTGAAGTCGTCTTAGGAAGTGAACATCATAAGGAGCGCTTAGATAAAGTGGTTGCGTCTCTTAGTGAATGTTCACGTTCGTATGCTCAAACCCTCATTTCTGAAGGGTATGTTTTAGTGAACGATGTCGATGTTCTTAAATCTAAACAAGTCTCTAGTGGCGATGTCATTTCCATCACCACCAAAGAAACCTCACTTGAACTGGTTCCAGTCATGATGAACTTGGAAGTGTTGTATGAAGATGAGCATTTAGTGGTCATCAATAAACCTTCTGGTTTAGTGGTTCATCCTTCTGAAAGTGTGAAAGAACCTACCATGGTGGAAGGTCTTATGGCACAAATCAAAGATTTATCCACTATAGGAGGTGTCATTCGTCCGGGGATTGTCCATCGTTTGGATAAAGACACCAGTGGGTGTATTGTGGTTGCTAAAAATGATGTGGCTCACCAAGGATTATCCGCACAGCTTGTTGATAAAAGCATGAACCGAACTTACATTGCTTTATGTCATGGCCAAGTAACCCCTGTTGTTTTCAAGATTGATGCTCCCATTGGACGAGACTCAACAGATCGACAAAAAATGGCAGTAACCCACATCAATGCTAAAGAAGCCGTAACCCATGTTCACGTCTTGGAAACCATGCCTCGTTTTTCACTCGTTGAATGTCGATTAGAAACAGGAAGAACCCATCAAATTCGGGTTCATTTAAGCTACATTCGTTTTCCGATAGTGAATGATCCTAAATATGGCCCACGCAAACTCATTGATGCCTCGTTTGGACAATGTTTGCATGCGAAAGCCATTGATTTTATTCATCCAGTCACAAAACAAGCCATGCATTTTGAAGCAGCCATTCCAGCACAATTCAATGAAATGGTGGAGTTGGCTAGAAAGGATATGTTATGAGTGTTATTTCAGTGAACAAGGAAATGTTGCAATTGATGCATTATTTCATGTTTCACCATCAATATCAGTTAATAAAGATGGGTGCAACTTACGATGAGATATGGTTGACCAATCCTAAAAAAGTCGATCATCCTATCATTCGTCTATCACCAAAAAGCATAGATGAAAGCTATTTTGAAATCCAAAGGGTGTTAACTACCCATGATAGTCTTGCGCAAAGCCTTAATCTTCAATCCACTTTACTGGATATTCATGTGAATCAACAAACAGGGGAAAGTGATGAACGATGCGTTCAAGTCAATGCCACGTCTGTGTTTGTTGATCCTTACTTAAGTGATATGTTTAAGGGTATTGTGAGTGCTTTTATGAGCACGCCAGATTTTGAGCAAATAGGTAAACCTAAGAAGACAACGCGACGTAAAAAGGTTAAAGTTAAAACCATCTTTAATGTACCCGTTCTTACTTTTTCCTTACTTGTCATCATGATTGCAATCTTTGCGCTCATTACCATTGTCGGACGCATGATCAATGATCCTTATGCAGCTTCCATCATTTTTGGAGCTTACTACAAGACCTTCATCGTGGCACATTTTGAAATCCATCGCTTACTTACGGTTGGATTTGTTCATATCAGTGCCACGCACTTACTCATGAATGGATTTGCTCTGCTTAATCTTGGACGATTGGTTGAAAAAGAAGTGGGCAGTTTAAAAATGCTTTTAACTTTTGTATTGAGTGTTATCAGTGGTTCACTCTTTGTGTTTGTAGCTCAAGGTAATATCCTTCTAGTGGGGGCCAGTGCTGGTTTGTTTGGCTTGTTAGGACTGGTGGTGGTATTAGCCTTTGAAAGTGGTAGCATCCGCAATCCTGCCGTCCGTATGAATTTCATCAATATACTACTCATCAATGTGTTTATTTCTCTATTACCTGGTGTTTCATTTTTAGGTCACTTAGGAGGATTTGTAGCAGGGGTCTTGGTTGGTTTATCCATTTCAATCAAAAAGACATGGTTAGGACTACGTCAAAATGCCCAATTGGCATTGTTGTTTCTTTTCTTTGCCTTAGGTTTTCTTGCCTTTCAAGGCACGGACACAACTCCGATTTACATCACCACCGATCAACGTGTCATCAACACCTTATCATCCATTCCTTTTGAACCCATTCAGTGGTATGTTCGCTCATTAGCACAAGCGCTTTTGCGCTTTTATGGAGGATAAAATGAAACGCAGTAACGTGATCTCATGGGATGATTATTTTATGGGCATGGCTCACCTCAGTGCTATGCGATCAAAAGATCCAAGCACACAAGTTGGCGCATGCATCGTCTCACCAAGTAAGAAAGTGGTTGGATTAGGGTACAATGGTTTTCCTACTGGCATCAATGATGATGATTTCCCATGGGAAAAACATGATGATTATGATCAAAGCAAATATGCGTATGTGGTGCATGCAGAGCTCAATGCGATTCTCAATGCGACCACCTCACTGCAAGGATGCAGTATATATGTGTCCTTATTCCCATGCAATGAATGTGCAAAAGCCATCATTCAATCAGGCATTAAAACACTCATTTATGAAAGTGATAAGTATGCGGACACCTCTGCGGTGCTTGCCTCAAAGAGAATGCTAAAGGCGGCAGGAGTCACTTGCATTCAATTGGATCATCAAGTCAGTATTCATCTTAATGTACAACGTTAAAGCGGCCATATAGCCGCTTTATTTAATGGATGCGATAATCACAAATACAATCACTAAGACCACTAATCCTCCAATGGCTAATGATACAAGACTCATTGACATGTTTCCTCCTTATTTAACACACGGGATGTATTTATAAAATGAAGTTTAGCAACATGCTTTAAAGCAGTTTCTCCATGAACTTCGATGAAATGACGTGCAGCTTGATCCACTCCAGATCCAGCCCCCTTAGGAAGTAGGATTTGATAATGATCTTGAATTTGTTGAAGGGTTAAGACAAACACCGCTCTTGCAAACACACTCGCTAAAGCCACAGCAAGGTATTTAGACTCAGCCTTGGTTTCAAAGTGAAGGGGTAGATCTTTTTGTGGTTTTAGATTAAGGTAGCGATAAAAGGAGGTTTCAGGGGTAAACTGATCAATGACACATAAAGAGGGTAAGCTTGTTTTCTTAGCTAAAGTCACATAGGCTTCATAATGCAGTTTAGCTTTAATCGCATTCATGTTATGGGTTTGGTGGATTTGATTGTATTTGGTGGGTGATACAATCATCAACGAGTGGGGAATGTGTTCTTTAAGATCTTGATAAATTCGAATCATATCATGATCATCCAAGACCTTTGAATCCATGATGGTGTAGTTTTCAAGTAGGGGTAAATGTTCAAGATGTAATGCGCATGCACACACTACTACTGGTCCAAAATAATCCCCGGTACCAACCTCATCACTTCCTGCGTGAGGAGTGAATGTGAACTTTGCTTCATAGCGATCTTTAAGTTCTTGAGCCAATGCTCCTGTAAAGACCACTTTCTTTGATGAATAGATTTGAATGAGGGTGTCTTCAACTTTAAAAGCATGGGTCATGTAAGGGTGATTAAAAGGGATTGAATGTGATTTGAGGTCATTAATCAATCTGTTCAGGCTTGATGAATCAAGAGTGGTCGAAAGGATGGGTTTCATGGTACTATTGTAGCATACAAACCGAGTTGAGGAGACATGACTTTATGATAAAAACACTACTTGAAAACCCATGGATCATAAATGTGCTGATTGCCTTGTTTGTGATCATTCGCTTACGTTTAGGTTTATCTAAGGGATTACTGCTCATGCTTTTTGAGTTGTTGTCGCTTGGTCTGGCTTTGCTCTTTGCTTCAGCACTCCTTCCTTTAGTCTCTTCACAATGGATGATCGTGAACATTCAAGATGCAAGCATCAATTCTGAAATCCTAAAGACCATCAGTGGAACATCGAATCAAATTGTGTGGTTCTTTATTCTATTTGCGATGGGTTCTCTTTTAATGATGCTTCTCACTCCATTGGTTAAAGCCATTTCCAAAATCCCTGTCTTTAAACCCATCAATGCATTCTTTGGTGCAGTGTTCTCTTTGATTGGAACGTGGATTTGGTTGTTTGTGATTTCATTAATCCTCTTACTACCTTGGATTCCTTCAGGGACAACCATCGTCAATGAATCATGGTTAGCCCCAATTCAAATCACAACATTTTCATTGTTTGAAGAAGATACCGTTAGTGATACCTTTGCGTACAGTAAAATCTTAGTCACTCTTCTCACCACTCCTGAGCAGGTGAGTGATGATGAACGTGCTTTTGTCAAACAATGGCTTCTTGAACTTGGTGTTGACGAAGAGATCATTGATCAATTTTTAGAAAGAAGTGAATAACTCATGAATGATGCTTTAGAATTACAAACCATACTTCAAAACGTCTCTTTGTATGCGCATTTTGATGATAATCAAGTGAACATTCAAAACACAACACCTTCCTTTAAGAAACTTGAAATCACACAACGATTAGCCAATATTCATGATGCAATGGAGTACATCTTGTCAGGAGGAGATCATTACCTTAAAGGATTAGTGAATACCTCAGCTACCTTGATTAAGGCCTCTAGGGGAGGTCTTTGTGACATTCTTGATTTAGTGGCCCTCAATAAGGTCAATCATCGTATCCTAACCCTTAAAAAGCAAACCATGAAAACCTTAAAAGGGGAGCGAGTGTTGGATGCGATTGATGGAATGAGCATTCATCTACCGTTAGTTAAACGTTTGGATGAGTGTTTCTCCCCAAGTGGTGAAGTGTTGGACAGTGCTTCTTCAACCTTAAAATCACTGCGTAAACAATACAGAGATGTGGAAGCCTCCATCCTTAAACAAACCCAAGATTTCATGCGTGTTAACGCGTCAAAACTCAGTGAACAAGTAATGACCCAAAGGCAAGATCGTTATGTGCTCATGGCGAAGATTTCAGAGAAAAATACCTTCAATGGGTTAGTGGTCGGTGAATCCGCATCAGGACAAACGGCGTATGTTGAACCTGCGTTTTTAATGCAACTTAACAATCAAAAACAAACCATCACCTCACTCATTGAAAATGAAATTGAAAAGATTGCTTGGGAGTGTTCTGCTTTAGTGGGTGATCATGCGCTAACCCTCATGGCTTCTCATGAATCGCTTATGATGTTGGATGAGTGGTTTGCGAAGGCCCGTTATGGATTAGAAAAAGATGCCCATATTCCAACACTGGGTGGCAATATCCTTCATTTAGAAGCGGCTCGTCATCCTCTCATTGATCCCTTAAAGGTTGTAGCCAACACTTACACTTTGGATGAGCATACCCGTATTTGCATTATCAGTGGACCTAATACAGGAGGGAAGACGGTCTCCTTAAAAATCATTGGTTTATTCACGCTCATGGCCTATTGTGGATTACCACTTTTGGTACGATCAGCGCAATTACCATTTTATGATGCTGTGTTTGCGGACATTGGAGATGAGCAATCCATTCAAAGCTCTTTATCCACGTTTTCATCTCACATCTCTCATATTGCGGCCATTTTAGACAAAGTCACGCCTTCTTCCTTAGTCTTACTTGATGAGTTAGGCAGTGGTACCGATCCTGATGAAGGCGAGAGTTTAGCGGTCGCCATCTTGGATGCCTTTCATCAAAAACAGTGCACGTTAGTGGCCACCACTCACTATAATCGCATTAAGCAAATCGCATATGAATGGGATGGAGTGATGATTTCCAGTGTGGAATTTGATATTCAGACTTTATCACCAACCTATCGTTTCTTTGCCCACCAAGCAGGACAATCCAATGCGTTAGCCATCGCATCACGTTTTAACTTGCCATCTTCATTACTTGAGCGTGCTCAAAGTGAATTGGAAACCAAGAAGAGTGAAACCTCTCGCTTACTTGAAAACTTAAATGAACAAATCGCCCTCAATCAACAGCTTGAAGCCACCTTACTTTCACAAAAAGCAATGCTGAGTGAACAACAAGCCCTGCTTAAGCAAAAAGAAGAGGAACTCAATGCTCAGCTTGAAGCCATTCAACTTAAGGCACAAGATCACATCAATGCTTTGGTGAATGAAGCCCTCGAAGAGATTGACATGTACCTAAAAGAAGCATCGCAGCAAAAACAATCATCACCGACACTGCAAAAACTGAAACAAGAAGTGAAAGCCTTGCAGCCAAAACCGTTAGTCAAAGAAGATGAAACCATTCAAGTCGGGGATTATGTCAAAGTCAAGGGATCACAACGTTCAGGTCAAGTGATTGAACTGAAAGGTAAACAAGCCATGGTGGACATCAATGGCATGCGTATCAAAACCTCCCTTCAACAACTTCAACGCAGTGAACCTCCTGTGGTGAAGAAAAGCAAATCCACGTACACCAGTTCAGTGAGTGCACCACGAGGCAGCTTACTGGAATGTGTAGTGGTCGGTATGCGAGGGGATGAAGCCATAGCAAAAGTGAATGATTACATTGAAGATTGCTTACTGCATCATATTCCCAATGGCATCATCATTCATGGGATTGGAACCTTAACCTTAAAGAAAGTCATTGCACAGCATTTATCAAGTCATCCTAATGTGAAATCCCATGGACAAGCCCCGCTTGAACAAGGTGGAATAGTGGCGACAGTGGTGACCTTTAAATGATTTCAAAAGAGGCTTTAACCATCATTCCTTCCTTAAGTGGGTGTTATCTGTTTAAAAACAGTAAGAACACTATCATTTATGTGGGGAAAGCCAAAGATTTAAAAAAGCGAGTGAATTCGTATTTTAATCGACCTCATGAAGGGAAGACTTCCAAACTGGTCATGGATGCGGTGGATGTTTCTTTCATTGTGACTCCTTCTGAAAAAGAAGCGCTCTTATTGGAAATTGATTTAATCAAACAACATCGTCCACAATACAACATCATGTTCATGGATGATAAAACCTATCCAATGATTAAGTTGACCAGTGAAACCTTTCCTCAATTATTGGTGGTGAGAGATCGGGTGAAAGATAAAAAAGCCACCTATTTCGGACCTTATCCTGATGCGTTTGCCGCAAGAGAAACTCTTAAATTACTACATGATGTGTTTCCACTGCGAAAATGTCGAAGTCTACCTAAACAAGTGTGTTTATACTACCACATCAAACAATGTTCAGGACCATGCCAAGGGTTCATCAAACATGATGACTACATGAAACATGTGGAAGATGTGAAGAAAGTCTTGAAAGGGGATTGGGATTATCTTATTAAAAAACTTCAAGACGATATGATGGTGGCTTCTTCTCGTTTTCAATATGAACTTGCGGCCACCTTAAGAGATCGATTGGCCTCTGCTCATTATGTTTCGAAGCGACAAACCATCACTTCTTTTGAAAGTGAACATGATGTGGTGGGCTATGCCACCAAAGAAGGTTTACTCTCTTTATCCTTTTTCATGATTCGAGAAGGGAAGATTGTGAAGAAAGATGACTGGATCAATGAAATGATGCAACCCATTGAAGATCAAGTGGAAACCCTCATTCAAGAATATTACACCTTATCTTCTAAGCCAAAATTACTGATGATTCCACAACCTTTAAATGCCACCCTCTTAAGTGAATCATTAGGCATTAAAGTGAGTTCACCTCAACGTGGCGACAAGGTAAAGGAGTTGTTGTTAGCGCAGGAAAATGCAAAGCAAAGCCTTCACTATCATTTGAATCGTGTGAAGCAAAAAGGCATCGATATGCAAGACGCATTGGAATCTTTAGCCCTCATGACCCAAAGTTCAATCATCAATACCATTGAAATGGTGGATGTCTCCCACACTTTTGGATCCAACACCGTTGGAGCGAAGATTGTGTTTGAAAACGGGATGTTCAATAAAGCGAAATATCGTAAATACAAACTGCATTCACAAAACAATGATGTGGAAAACATGAGAGAAATGGTGTATCGTCGTTTGTATAGAGCACTGCAAGGCAGTGAGTCTCTTCCTGATCTCATGATTGTGGATGGAGGACTTCCTCAGCTCAATATGGTAAAATCGTTGTTAAGTGAGATGAACTTGTCCATGAATGTGGCTGCACTGGTGAAAGATCATAAACATCAAACCAGTGAACTCATGCGTCATGATGGGGTCAAGATCCCTTTACTGGCTTTAGATCCACTCACTTTACTGTGTGTTCAACTTCAAGATGAAGTGCATCGCTTTGCGATCAGCTATCATCAGCAACTGCGCTCAAAAGCCCAAACCCATTCCCAACTTAAAGACATTGAAGGTTTAGGACCACAACGCATAAAAGCATTACTAAAACGCTTTAAAACCATTTCAAACATAGCTTCAGCTCCCTTAGAAGCCTTAAGTGAGGTGGTACCAACCCATGTTGCCCAAAACATCATGGATCATTTTAAAGGAGACAATGATGAGTCAAATCGGAATCTTTGATTCAGGTGTTGGGGGATACACCATCTATCAAGCCTGTGTAAAAGCGTATCCGCATCATAGTTTTGTGTTGTTGGCGGATCAGTTTCATTTGCCCTATGGCAATAAATCAAAACCAGAACTTCAAACCATCTTTCATTCAATGATGGAAGTTTTTCGCTCTTTAAATGTGAGTACAATCTTAATCGCATGCAACACCATGAGCAGTTTACTTGATGATGAACTCAGAGCTATGTATCCTGATCTCAAACTTATCAGTATCATTGAACCCACCTTGTCTTTAATTGATCCACAAAAGTCCATTCTTCTTTTAGCCACCAAAGCGACCTTAAGCTCAGGTAAATATCAAAAGGCCATCAAAGCCATGAATCCTCAGGTAGAATTAATCGAAGTGTGGGGTCAAGATTTAGCACGGTGGATTGAAGAAGAGGAATGGGATGTCATTGAGGAATTTGTCAAGCAATCCATCAGTATTCACTCAGTTTCGCAAATCGTTTTAGCATGCACCCACTACCCACTCATTAAAGAGGTGATTGCACAGTATGCTTCGGCCCACCTGATTGATTCCATTCAAGTGATGGTGGATCAAGTCGATCCCAATGAAACCTTTAGTCTGCCTTCGGTGGTCATGACCACAGCTTACCCAAAACGTTTCGCACAAAAGATTGTGCGATTGTTCAATGAAGACTGTGAGGTAATTGAAGTATGAAAATCATCATCACTTCGGATGTCCATGGTCACTTGGATCGATTACATCATCTTGCCTTAGTGCATCCTGATGCGGATTATTATTTGGATGCGGGAGACAGTGAGGGCACTGTAACCAGTGTTTACCCATTTTTGAGTGTTGAAGGCAACAATGATCGTTTACAACGCTTTCCAAAGACACGTGTCATCGATGCTCACACTCATAAAATCTACATGACTCATTCGCATGAGTTCTATCCATCACAACGCGATGATGGATTGATCAAGAAAGCGCAACGATTAGGATGTGACTTGGTGATCTATGGTCATTCTCATGTGCCTGATGTGAGAACCATTCATGGAGTAACCCTGATTAATCCAGGCTCATTGTATTACAATCGTGATCGTAGTCCACTGACGTATGTTATTTTGACGATTGATGAATCCAATGTTAAGATCCAACATGTTCCATACCGATAAGCAGAAGATGTCTTCTGCTTTTTTTATGAAAAAAGACACCGAAGTGTCTTGATTACCTATTTCTTTAATCGTTGTGCAATATCAAGTAAGCGTGTGACTTGATGGGTTAGTGCATCCTTCACATCTTCCACCATGTTGCCATTGGCGTCAATGGTGACAGAAGTACCATAAGGATTACCTCCTGCTTTGCTTACACTCGCATCGGTGTATCCAGGGGAGACCACAATTGCACCCCAGTGGTGCATGGAAGTGTACAGATTAAGCAACGTCGCTTCTTGTCCACCATGAGGGTTTTGAGCCGAAGTCACCGCAGTAACTGCTTTATTGATTGTTTTTCCTTGGGCCCATAAACCACCTTGAGTATCAATGAATTGCTTGAATTGGGATGGGACGTTTCCAAAACGGGATGGAACTGAAAACAAAATCGCATCGGCCCATTCAATGTCTTCAGAGGTAGCGACTGGAACATCTTTAGTTCTTTCTTGATTGGCTTTCCAAGCAGGTTGAGAATCAACTACCGCTTGTGGAGCTAGTTCAGCCACTTGGCGAACACGTACATTTGCGCCTAATGCCTCTGCTGCTTCTTTAGCCCATTGGGCAAGTTGTGCGTTTGCACCATACGTACTGTAATAAATCACTGACAAATTCATTTCTAATTCTCCTTCTTACTTTTTGTAAGTAAACCCTATTATAGTTACTTACTAAAAGAAAGTCAAAGAGAATGCTCTTTTAAAATGATTTTTTTGAAATAGTTTGACACGTTGAGAACTCACTGTGTATGATAGGATAGAAAATTGAAAGGATGATCTGTTTTAATGAATCATTAAAACAGTAAACATAAAGGTAACATCATGTCAGAATCGTGTGGATGCAATCCAACCATGAATGCAGTGGATAAAGTAAGAAGAAAAGGCATCTCTACTAACACCTTGCCAACCCCATTTGAAATCATGTGTGAATGTGATTCAGTATTTACCATGTCGACTCATGAGGCTAAATGCCCAACATGTAATTTGGTGTATGGCGTCACACCATGTGGAGCTCACAGTGTTGAGAATGTCGTGGCGGTAGGATACAACTACTAAATCAAATGATTATTTAGAATTAACCATCAAAGTCTTTTTGATGGTTTTTTTATCCTTCATCTCAAGTATGCGTGGCGTTATTGGTATATAAAAAAACACCTTTTCAGGTGTTAGACATGCTCATCTGCATAATGTTGGACGGCTTCAAGGACATCTTTTAAGGCCATTCCTTTTTCTGTCAATTGATAGTAGTGATCATGATGTTCAACCACGCCTTCTTCTTGAAGTTCTTTTAAACGTTGGGTTAATACTTTATCTGAGCATGTTTTTAAGCAAGTACTGAGTTGAGAGAAACGTAAGGGATGATTGGAAAGGCATCGTAAAATAAGGCCATTCCAACGTTTTCCTAACCATTTAAAGACATTTTCATATTTTGGACAAAGGACTAACTCATTCATAGGCCCATTATAGCAAACTCTAAGATGATGTGCCACTTAGTTTGCATTACTGATCAGTTCTTCAATGACGTCATCACCTAATCCTAAGGATTTCAAAAAGGTTCTTACATCCTCTAAAGTAAGTCCTTCTTCTTGAGCATATTCAAGCAATCGTGTTTTCTCTTCTTGAGTGACTTCTTGTTTTAATGGGTATTTGGATAAGGTTGTAGCAACATCTTCAGGTAGTTTAAAAGAAACAAGAATCTTGATGATTTCAGGTTGATCTTCAATGGTTAGTGGCGTTTGTTCAATCAATTTCGTGATGATACCAACTTCCTTAACTTCTTCATTGATGGTGTTCACCATGGATGCACCACTGGCTTTAAAGAAATGTAAAAATGAGTTATCAATCACTTGTTCACCATTCGCAAAAATGGGGGTTAGCAGTGCAGCACTCATGAAAGTCCCAAGTAAGAAAACAAAGGTCCCACTGATTAAAAAGGAGAGGGCTTTATCTAACTTACGATTGATCTTAAATGGAAGACGTTTCAATAGGGGTTTTTTAAGGATAAAGAATATCACAGATCCAATGATGAATAGAAGGACAAACCATATGACTTGATTAACAAAACTTGCTGTGAGGGTTCCTAATGCTCCTTCACTGAACTGCGCTGCCGAAACCAATCCAATAGAGTTGGCTAAAGCACTGGATAGAGGTAAGGTTATGAGTAGCAGAAGACCAAAAGCAAGCAAATCATACAAGGATGAACTCAAGCCTTTAAGATAAAAAACAAAGAAGATGATGAAAGACAAAACGATGAATGTGGTGTTAATCCACATGTAACTTGAAGCGACATCAATCATAAGTGACCTCCATAAAATCATTATCACTGAAACAAGGCGAAAGTTCAATGAAAGGTTGTCCATAATACATTGAAATCATCGTTGTTATTTGATATTATACTGTAGCACATGTCTACGTAGCTCAGTTGGATAGAGCATGCGCCTTCTAAGCGCACGGTCGGGGGTTCGAGTCCCTCCGTGGACGCCATGTTAAAACAAACCGCACAAGCGGACAAGCACTGTCACTTCGTGACAGTGTTTTCTTTGAAGGAGGGTTATGTCACTGTGGTCTAAGAACTACACCATTATCACCATAGGGACGATCATTTCGGCCATTGGTGGTGTAGGGATTAACTTCGCAATTGGGGTATTGGTGTACAACCAAACTCAAAGCACCTTATTAACAGCACTGTTCTCAGCTGTTGTCATGATTCCAAACATTTTATTCCCACTCTTTATTGGACCCACCATTGATCGCTTTTCACGTAAAAACATCATTGTAAGAAGTGACATGTTCATGGGACTTGTGTTCTTACTCGTTGCCTTTGTGACACGTGATGGTTATTTCAACTACACCATGTACATGATTTTAGGCTTTGTGTTGTCCACTAATGGGGTCATTTATGGCATTGCTTATGAATCTCTTTTTCCTGAACTGATTCCAGAGAAAATGATGCAACAAGGTTATGCTATCTCTTCTTTAATTTATCCTTTAGTGAACACCATCATGTTACCAATTGCAGCCATTGTGTTTGAAAACTATGGACCTGCAGCCATCTTTTTGATTGAAGGGATCTTATTGATTGTGGCTTCTTTGTTTGAGCGACTCATTGATGTGGATGAAGCTCAAATCAAACGATTTAAAGAAGCCCCACAAAAACTTAAAGTGATGATCTTGGATGGATTTGAATACTTAAAACATGAACGTGGTTTAATGGCCATCTTCATCTTCTTCTTCTTTCTGATGATGGCAGGAGAAGGACTGCAAGTGTTGTTGTATCCTTTCTTTGAGAATCATCCCACTTTAACCATCACTCAGTTTGCATACCTGTCCAGTTTCATCACGGCAGGACGTCTAGTGGGTGGCATATGGCATTATGTGTTTAAAGTCAAAACCCACCAACGCTTCATGGTTGCTGCCTTTGTGTATTTCTCTTTAAATGTATTGAATGGTATCTTACTCTTAGTCCCATATCCACTCATGCTTGCCTTACAAGTGATCATGGGAATCTTATCCATTAACTCCTTTAACATTCGTATGAGCAGTGTACAAAGTTATGTGCCTAGTGAAAAACGAGGTCGTGTGAATGGGGTGTACCACATCTTAACCGCAACTGGAATGATCATTGGTCGACTCATTGCGGGTGCGTTAGGAGAATTCTTGCCGTACCCACTGATTGTGATGGGGTTCTCATCCATAGGACTGTTAGCCTTCTTTGTGATTATTTTAGGTCAAGCCACTCATGTGAAAGCGATTTATAATCGTAAGGTGTAAGTATGATACTCACGAAACAAGAAATCTTAGCCTTAGAAGAAGCGGGTAAGCTTGAAGAAGCGTATCAAAGCATTGTGATGGCATTATCTTCACACTTGTTTTCACCCAGTGAAGAAGCAGAACTCAAAGAAATCATGCATCGTGTGATGGATAAAATGCCAATCAAAGAAAAAAACATGAGTGTGTCACAAGCATTTCATCATATTGTGCATGATGAAGAAGCGATTGCGGGATTGATGGTGCTAGAAAACACCAACTTACGCAACTACACCCAAGATATTCAACGATGCTTTGATGAAGGGGTTTCCCCTTTAGCCAATGCAATGCTACTTCAGTTGTGTGTTGAACAACAACTCATCGATACATTCATCTACCATCATCCTGATGGGGTGAAGTGTGAACTGATTCCAGCCACCTTGACACCACTTTTAGACAGTGATGTCATCAATGAAGGATTGGTGATGATTCATGAGTACTTTTCCGATGATAATCCTAGTCTCATGCAACTCATCATTCATCAATTCATGATGGACATGAGTTTGAAGTATCCAATTGAGACGGATGAAAGTGAATATGATACAATCGTCCTAGAGAGCATCAAAACCACCTTTATTGCCTTAGGGGATGAAGCAGGGTGGGATGAATTTATTGCTCACTATCCAAAAGTTAGACAAAATATCGTCAATTAGCACTCATTAATTGACAGTGCTAATCCAATCCACTATAATTAACACCAGACAAAGGAGAACTTATGAAATCAAATTGGACTGTTAAAGAAAAATCGACTGGGACACTCAGTGTCGTCGTAGCGGATGAAGCGTGGGCTTCAGCGCAAGAAAAAGCCTTCAACAAGCTTGCTAAAAATGTTGAAGTTAAAGGATTTAGAAAGGGAAGTGCTCCTAAGGATTTAGTTCGTAAGCAAATCTCTGATGCGTCTATTTTCAATGAAGCCATTGATAGTGTAGCCAATGAAGCTTACCTTTATGGGCTTACTGAACACAACTTGAATGTGGTAGGGCGTCCTCAATTGGATGTGAAAGACATTTCTCGTGTTTCTGTAGAACTTCTTTTTGAAGTCACCATTACACCAGAAGTCACATTAGGTGATTACAAATCAGTAAAAGTGGCTCAAGAAAGTGTTGTGGTTAGCGATGCTGATATTGAAACTGTCATTAATAAAACCTTAGAAGATTATGCTGAACTTGTGATTAAAGAAGGTGAAGCCATCATGGGTGATACCGTGGTGATTGACTTTGAAGGATTTAAAGATGGTGTAGCCTTTGATGGTGGTAAAGGAGAGAACTATCCTTTAGAATTAGGATCTCAATCGTTCATTCCTGGATTTGAAGAAGCGTTAGTGGGCACCACTGTGGGCCAATCACTTGATGTTAATGTGACTTTCCCTGACAATTATGGCGTGGCTGAACTTGCTGGTCAACCAGTTGTGTTCAAGTGTACGGTTCATGAAATCAAAACAAAACAACTTCCTGAATTAAGTGATGAGTTTGTTGCATCCCTTAAGAAAGAGGGCATCACAACCGTGGATGCTTACAAAGAAGATGTGATTCATACCTTAAAACATGAAAAAGAACATGAAGCAGAACATGCGTTTGAAGATGCGGTGTTATCACAAGTGGTAGAAGGAAGCAGTGTTGATATTCCTCAAATCATGATTGATGAAGAAACCAATGTGTTGTTTGAGGACTTTAAACGTCGTTTAGAGTCACAAAACTACAACATGGAACTGTATTCAGCTCTAACAGGTCAAGATGAAGCGTTCCTTCGTGAGCAAATGGCTAAAGATGCAGAACGTAAAGTTCGTTTACGTTTAGTGTTGGATGCGATTGCGAAAGCAGAAAACTTTGAAATCACACCGGAAGCGTTAGAAGAAGAATATGCTGGCATTGCGACAATGTACAACATGGAAGTGGATCAAGTGAAACAAGTGCTCGCCCCTTCAGTGGTGATGCAAGAATGGCGTTTAAAAACAGCCTTTGACTTTATAAAAACCAACGCGAAAGCGTAAACACACATAAGGAGGGTCATATGGAGTCTGAAAAATTAGAAATTAGTGTTCCTGTCATTGCGACCCGAGGTATAGTCGTTTTCCCTAATCAAGACATTATGATTGAAGTGGGACGCGAAAAGAGTATGAATGCAGTGGAGGAATCCAACAACTATTTTAATGGTCATGTTTGGCTTGTCTCACAAAAAGACATTTTAGTGGATGATCCAACTGAACATGATTTGTTCACCTTTGGGACGTTATGTCGCATTAAAACGGTCAAACGTAAGGAAGGCTTTTTAAGAGTAACTTTCAGTGGTTTACAACGTGCCTCACTTGTTCGCATGAGTGAAGATGATCGCATGTTTTTTGCGAGTGTCTTACCTCAAGAAAGTATGTCTGGTGATGCCATGGAAGAAATGGCGCTCATTCGTCGTATTGCGAAAGAACTTGAGAATGTTGCCGCAACCAATGTGAATTTTCCAACTGAGATGATTAATCAATTGACTAAAGGGGTCAGTGCCCTTCAGCTTTCTGATCAATTTGCTCAGTATTTCCCACTTAACTTAGAAAAGAAACAAGCGTTACTTGAAACACTGAACATCAATGAACGTCTCATGCTCATCATTGGTGAACTTCAAACTGAAAAGCAAATTTCATCCATTGAACAAGACATCAATGATCGTGTGAAAGAGCGCATTGAAGACAATCAACGTGAGTACTACTTGCGTGAAAAACTTCGTGCAATCAAAGAAGAACTAGGGGATGTGGGCATCAAGGATGAAGATGGGGATGATTTACGCTCCATCATTGAAAACAATCCTTATCCTGACAACATTAAAGCTAAAGCGTTAGAAGAACTCTCACGTTTTGAAATGCTTCCTGCAGCCAGTGGTGAGTCTGGTGTCATTCGTACCTATTTGGATTGGCTCTTAAAGACACCTTGGTGGCAAATGACCGAAGACAATGAGGACTTGAATGCGGTAAGAGCAGTCCTTGATGGAGATCATTATGGACTTGAGAAAGTCAAAGATCGCATCATGGAGTACTTAGCGGTCAAAACCATGACCAAGTCATTGAATGCTCCTATTATTTGTTTGGTGGGTCCTCCAGGGGTAGGTAAAACATCCTTAGCGAAATCCATTTCTAATGCGCTTAATCGTAAGTTCATTAAAGCCTCGTTAGGAGGAGTTCGTGATGAAGCTGAGATTCGTGGGCATCGTCGTACGTATTTAGGCTCCATGCCTGGTCGTATCATTCAAGGGATGAAAAAGGCAGGGGTCATTAATCCTGTGTTCCTCATTGATGAAATTGATAAGATGGCATCAGACTATAAGGGCGATCCAAGTTCAGCGATGTTGGAGGTGCTTGATCCTGAGCAAAACAAATTGTTCTCCGATCACTACCTTGAAGAAGCGTATGACTTATCCAATGTCATGTTCATTGCGACAGCCAATTACCTTGATAACATTCCTCCAGCACTAAGAGATCGTCTTGAAGTCATTCAACTTTCTTCTTACACTGAGGATGAAAAACTACACATCACACGTCGTCATCTTATCCCTAAGCAAATGCTTGTGAATGGGTTAAAACCAACTCAAGCCTTGTTCAGTGATGAAGCGATTTTATACTTGATTCGTCACTACACACGTGAAGCGGGTGTTCGTCAGCTTGAGCGTCAAATCGCTGCATTGTGTCGTAAATCCGTCTTAGCCGTACTTAAAGATGGTAAGAAGAAGATCTCCATTACCCCTAAAAAGATTGTGGAGATGTTAGGCAAAGAAGTGTATGAGTTTGGTAAAAAAGAAGTGAACAATGAAGTGGGTGTGGTCACTGGTTTAGCGTATACTTCCTTTGGAGGAGATGTACTTCCGGTGGAAGTCACCACCTTTGATGGTAAAGGACGTTTAATTCTTACAGGTAAACTAGGGGATGTCATGAAAGAATCGGCAGAAATTGCCTATGGTTTTGTGAAGTCTCATGCGGCGACGTATAAGATTGAACCGAAGTTCTTTGAAACCCATGACATTCACATTCACGTTCCTGAAGGAGCAGTGCCAAAAGATGGTCCAAGTGCGGGAATTACGATGACCACAGCCATTGTCTCAGCTTTAACGCAACAAAAAGTGTATGCGGATTTAGCCATGACAGGAGAAGTGACTCTAAGAGGTCATGTACTTCCTATAGGTGGTTTAAAAGAGAAATCATTAGCGGCTCACCGCGTTGGTATTCGTAAAGTTCTTATTCCTAAAGGCAATGTGAAGGATATGGATGAAGTTCCACAATCTGTCAAGTCCAGTTTAGTGTTTGTTCCAGTTGAAAACATGGAACAAGTGCTTGCGGAAGCCTTGGTGAAACCATGAGTTTAAAAGGTCATGACGCACATCTCATTATTTCATGTGCGTCATGTTCACAATTTCCTCCCAACGATCGTCATGAAGTGGTGATGGTGGGGAAAAGTAATGTTGGTAAAAGTTCCTTAATCAACGCCTTAACAGGACGAAAGAACCTGGCCTATGTAGGAGCACGTCCTGGGAAAACCCGTTTAGCCAACTTTTTTCATATCAATGATGAGTTGATGCTAGTGGATGTCCCTGGGTATGGCTTTGCGAATCGCTCACGTGCTGAACAGATTGCTTATGGACAACTGATGGATGATTACTTTGGGACTCGAAAACCCACTGCCATGTTGTTGTGTGTGGATGCACGTCGAGGACTTAACAGCGATGATGAGTTGATGATTCAGTTAGCGATGGAACAAAAGATTCGTTTTGCGATTGTCTTAACCAAGATTGATAAACTCACTCAAAGAGAATTATCTTTAGTGAAACAAAGTGTATCAGGTTACTTGGTCTTTACGTTTACCGCACTGAAGAAAAACAGTGTGGATCAAATCATTGAACAAATTGTGCGTTGGTGTGAACACTAACGCTTTTTTTTATGTTAGAATTTTGAAAGTAGGAGACATGTGTATGAAACGTAACAAAGGATTAAGAATCATTGCTTTTCTTTCATTGGTTTTTATGATTACACTGAATGTTTTAGCCAACATTCTTCCCATCAATGGATTAATGACAGGAGCGATATCCGATTCTTTTTTTAATCTGTTTGCCCCAGCAGGGATCACCTTTGCGATATGGGGGGTTATTTATCTTTTATTAACCATTTATGCGATTGCTCAACTTAAAGTAGATCATGATTTAAGTGTGCGTCAAAATCTGTTTGATGATTTGGCGTTACCCTTCACCATTTCTAACATTGCTAATGGCTTATGGATTCTGGCATGGCATTACTTACGCATTGATTTCAGCTTAATATTAATTATCATTGTGTTCTTGTGTCTTTTACTGATGATGGTCGAAATTAAACGCACCTCACTTTACAATTACGATGGCTTCCTTGTGGCTTTACCGATTTCTGTCTATTTTGGATGGATCTGTGTGGCCACGATTGCCAATGTAACAACCTTACTTGTGTCACTGGGGTATTCCACGTATCTTAACAACCCACTTTTAGGAGTGGCCGATGATGTGTGGTTGGTGCTTCTTCTCATCATTGGGGCCATCATCATGATGATCACTTCATTCAAGTTTAAAGCACGAGCCTATGGGTTTGTCTTCATATGGGCTTACTTTGGGATTTATCTTAAATTAGTGGATTTACCTATCAATACAAGCCTTCGCTTACAGCCCATTCTACCGCAACTGGTGTTAGGACTATGTGGTTTCTTCGTGCTGGTGATTCTGTTGGTGACACTTAAAATCAAAAATGATAAACACAAACTAGGTTAGCCTAGTTTTGTTTTTTAAACGTTTTGTTTTTTAAATGAGTTCTGTATTGAGATTCACTCATTAAAAGAGTACACTATGATGTGAGGTTAACCTATGATTACATTTCTGATTCCAAGCTACCAACCTAATCACACACTCATTGATTTAGTCCATGAGTGTGTTAAGCATCCTATTCGCATCATTGTGGTGGATGATGGAGGTCAACAACCTTATAAACCCATCTTTGATTCACTTCCATCTTCAGTGATCCTTTTAACCCATGAACACAATCAAGGTAAAGGGGCAGCTTTAAAAACAGGGTTTCAATACATTAAAGATCACCTCAGTGATGAAGGTGGTGTGGTGGTCACTTTGGATGGTGATGGTCAACACAAAGTCAGTGATGCTTTAGAACTTGCACAAGAAACGAAACAACTTGAAAAAACCATCATGCTTGGAGTAAGGGATTTCTCTCAACATGATGTTCCTTTAAAATCGGCTTTAGGTAACAAATTAACGCGTTTTATCACTCAGTTCTTAATCGGTTCACCCATCAGTGATACCCAAACTGGATTAAGAGCATTTACCTTTGATACCTTGGATTTCTGTTTATCCATTGAACAAAATCGTTATGAATATGAGATGAACATGCTGCTTGGCGCGAAGAAACGGGGCATAAGATTGTTGGAACACCCCATTGAAACGGTGTACATCGACAACAACTCCGCCTCTCATTTCAATCCTGTGTTGGATTCAATCAAGATTTATGTACAAATCGCGAAGTTTGGTTTGTCTTCCATTTTAAGTTCAGTGGTGGACATTGGTTTGTTTGCGTTGGTCTATGCCACACTTAAAGAAGACTTATTGTTTAGAGTCATCATCGCCACCGTGCTTGCTCGCATTGTTTCTTCTTTATTCAACTACACCTTGAATAAACACATGGTCTTTCAATCCAAAGGCAACACCATGCAATCCTTAGTGTATTACTATTTACTTGTGGTGTTGGTGATGCTCAGTTCTGCTTTGCTTGTGTATGTGTTTGATGTCTTAATTCCTATTTCACCGGTATTCATTAAGATTGTAGTGGATGGATTATTGTTTTTCTTAAGTTTTAATATACAACGTAAAGTGATCTTTAAGGAATCTGTATGAAAAAAATCAGTTTAATTTTACTTGTGATATTCAGTGTCATGCTTACGAGTGTGACCCTTTATGATGCTTTTTTATTGGAAGTCAGTGAACAACCGATTGGGGAGAATGTGATTGATCCTAATCAACCCATTGATGAGAATCCTGAAGAACCTACTATAGAACCTGAACCTGTGGTCTATGAAGCGATTTCAAATGATTCCATGTATCAAGATCAAGACATGACCATTACGTTAGAGAAAATTCGCAAGTTTGACAGTGATGTGTATGTGGTGCGTGTGCAAGTCAGAAATATGGCAGTCGTTCAAGGGGTGTTTGCGAAAGATACGTTTGGTAAGAACATTTCTGAAGCCACCTCAAAGATGGCCAAAAGAGTAGGGGCAGTGGTTGCGATCAACGGGGATTTTCATGGCTATCGTTTCAGAGGACTCATCATTCGTAATGGTCGCTTATATCTGGATACTCCACGCAGTGCACCAGATGATCATGCGATGCTGATGCATACCAATGGAACCATGAGTTCCATCCTTGAAGGCTCTATTCCTGGAGAAGAGGTCTTAAAATCAGGAGTGTATCAAAGTTTCTCTTTTGGACCTGTGCTTGTGGAAGAGGGAGTGATGGGGTCATTAGAATCTAATTTTGCTCGTAAGAAAAATCCACGTACTGCCATTGGTTTGCTTGAACCATTCCACTACATTATTGTGGTCGCAGATGGAAGGACCTCACAAAGTCCAGGACTAACCATGCAAGAACTAGCGCAAACATTTATGGATTTAGGTGCAACTTTTGCGTATAACTTGGATGGGGGCGGAAGCAGTGCTTTGTGGTTTCAAAATAAGATTGTGAATAAGCCAACGTTTGATGGTACCCGCTTTGGTGAGCGTGCTGTGTCTGATGCGTTAACCTTCACACCACTGCAACCATGAAATCAATGATCAAACAAGCCCTTTTTGTAGGTTTTATTGCGCTTGCGGGAGCCATTTATACTTACTTTTCTCATGGGGTCACCTCATTCTTTATGTCTTATGCCTTCATTTGGGTGTTCATTGGATTCATTCTAAAAGCACTCATCAATCGTTTTCTACCACGCCGCATTAAAAAAAGCATACAACACATTCATAATGGTTTATGGTTGTCTTACATGATTAACGCAACGTTAGGAAGCATCAGTATTGGTATTATCACCATTGCGGGAAGTTACACCAACTTCCTTTACATCCAACTGATGGTTGGATTAGTGAGTTTAGCCATGTATCTTCTTTTATCCTTAGTGTTGCTGTGGACTTCACATTGACATTTAAGATAGAATTCGCTAAGATAAGTCTAATTCAATGACATGATTTAAGGATGATTGGGGGTCACTCAGAAAGTTTTGGGTCGATGCGACAAAACCAAACCATCATCGGATACGTCATCATGTGGAATCATTTCTGAAACCTTCAGTAAGAAGTGGCGTAAGACGGCGTTAACGTCATCGAGGGCATTCATTGATATGAATGAACTAAGGTGGTACCGCGAGTCTTCGTCCTTAGATGAGGGCTTTTTTTATGTTTAGAAAGGACAAATATGAAACACACTCTTCCTACTCGTTATGATCATCACAGCGTTGAAGCTCATAAGTATGAATCATGGCTTAAACATGATCTCTTTAGAGCAAACAACCCAACAAAGCCTCCTTTTTGTATTGTAATCCCACCCCCTAATGTGACAGGAAAACTGCATTTAGGTCATGCTTGGGATACCACTTTACAAGATATCATTGCACGATTTAAACGCATGCAAGGGTATGACATGCTTTGGCTAGCTGGCATGGACCATGCGGGTATCGCAACACAAGCTAAAGTTGAAGCTCGATTAAAAGAAGAAGGGATTTCTAAGTATGACTTGGGTCGTCAAGGCTTCTTAGACAAAGCATGGGAGTGGAAACACACTTATGCTGATTTTATTCGTGAACAATGGGCCACCCTTGGATTATCCTTGGATTATTCACGTGAGCGATTCACGTTGGATGAAGGCTTAAGCGAAGCGGTTAAGAAAGTGTTTGTGGACTTGTTCAATGAAGGGCTCATCTATCAAGGGGAGCGCATCATTAACTGGGATCCGCAAGCCCAAACCGCCTTATCCAATATTGAAGTCATCCATAAAGAAGTGGAAGGGGGCATGTATCATTTCCGCTTCAAGGTAGTGGGTAGTGATGAGGTGTTAGTTGTTGCGACCACACGTCCTGAAACGATGTTTGGGGACGTATGTGTGTTTGTTCATCCAGACGATCCTCGCTACACCCATCTTCATGGCAAATCAGTGATTAACCCAGCATCAAAACGTGAAATGCCAATCTTATGTGATTCATACATAGACATGAGTTTTGGAAGTGGTGCTATGAAGTGTACTCCTGCGCATGATCCTAATGACTTTAACTTAGCTCAAACTCATCACTTAGACAAAGTCTTATGCATGAATCCTGATGGAACCATGAATGAGTTAGCTCAAAAATATGTGGGTCTTGATCGCTTTGTATGCCGTCAAGCGCTTGTAGCTCAACTTCAAGAAGAAGGTCTTGTCGAGAAGATTGAGAAACACATTCATCAAGTGGGGCATTCTGAGCGAACCGATGTGATTGTGGAACCGTATTTATCCAAGCAATGGTTTGTGAAGATGAAACCGATGGCGGAAGCGGTACTGAAAAAACAAAAAGAACAGGGCATGAACTTTGTCCCTGAACGATTTGAAAAAACCTTCATTCAATGGTTGGAAAACATTGAAGACTGGTGCATTTCACGCCAATTATGGTGGGGTCATCGTATCCCTGCATATTTTCATAAAGAGAGTGGAGAGATTCTTGTTTCTTTAACTCCCCCTCAAGACAGTGAAAACTACATTCAAGATGAAGATGTCTTGGATACGTGGTTTTCAAGTGCTCTATGGCCTTTCTCAACACTGGGGTGGCCAGACACATCCTCAAGTGATTTACAGCGTTTTTTCCCTAACAGTGTCTTGGTGACAGGGTATGACATTATCTTCTTCTGGGTGGCTCGTATGGCCTTCATGTCAGAGCATTTCATGCATGAGCTTCCATTCAAAGATGTGCTTATTCATGGCTTAGTGCGTGATGCGCAAGGACGTAAGATGAGTAAATCCTTAGGCAATGGAGTGGATCCAATGGAGGTGATTGATCAGTATGGCGCTGATGCGCTTCGCTTCTTCTTAACCACGTCTTCTTCACCTGGTCAAGATTTGCGTTATATGGAAGAGAAAGTGGAAGCAAGCTGGAATTTCATTAATAAATTATGGAATGCCTCTCGTTTTGTTTTGATGAATTGTCCTGATGATTTTAAAGCAGATGAATCGTTGTTAAGCGAAGCATCTGAGTTGGATGGATGGTTACTCACCAAACTGGAAACCACCATTAAGAGTGTCACTGAAGCCATGGAAGCGTATGATTTTGGGTTAGCAGGGTCGACGTTAGTGAACTTCACATGGAATGATTTCTGTTCATGGTCGATTGAATTGGCGAAAGTCCCGCTCAATGGCAGTGACGACAAAGTCAAAGCTGTGACACTGAACACGTTAGTCTTTACCTTAAAAGCGATTCTAAAGATGCTTCATCCTTTCATGCCTTTTGTGAGTGAAGAGATTTACGCTCACTTGAGTGATGACATCAGTATTTCTATCAGTGAGTATCCAACCTCATTCTTAACTTCACCAGTGGATGTCTCTCGTGTGGATCGCTTAACCTCACTGATCAGTGCATTAAGAGAACTACGTTTATCTCAAAGCATTAAAAAAGCGAATGAGCTTAACATCCAACTTCAAGATGATCAAGGCCGTCCTTATGCGTTAAGTGAGATGGAAGCAGACATCTTAGTGAAGATGGTGAATGCGAAAGAAGGAGACATCAATCCTCAGGGTGCTTTAACCCTTCCAATCCTAAGTGCTTCCGTCATTGTTTCAATGCATGAGCACATGGATGTGAGTGAACAAGTATCCAAACTTGAAGGATTAAAGGCTCAACTTGAGAAAGAAATGGCTCGCTCAAAAGCCATGTTAAGCAATGAATCGTTCTTAGCGAAAGCTCAACCAAGTAAGGTTGAAGCAGAAAAAGCCAAAGCAAGTGAATATGAGCGACAATATGAGACAATTCTTGCGCAATTAACGGCTTTATTGTCACGTTAATGTGCATAAAAGCAAGAGATTTGGTATAATGATGAATGCGTTATCAAACAAAGGAGGAACTATGAGTCACAAGTATGTGTATTTGTTCTCGGAGGGTAATGGCAAGATGAAGGAATTACTAGGAGGAAAAGGGGCTAACTTAGCCGATATGACCTCTCTAGGACTTCCAGTACCACAAGGTTTTGTGGTCACAACAGAAGCTTGCACACGCTACTACGACGACAATCAAAGTATTGCGGAAGGGATCATTAACGAAATCTTCGCAAACGTCACCAAATTAGAAGATCTTTCTGGAAAGCAATTGGGTAACCCAAGCAATCCTCTACTTTTAAGTGTCCGCTCAGGATCACGAGCATCCATGCCAGGGATGATGGACACTATCCTTAATTTAGGGCTAAATGATGAAGTGGTTGAAGGCTTTGCGGCCTTAACCAACAATCCTCGTTTTGCGTTTGACTCCTACCGTCGTTTCATTCAAATGTTCTCTGATGTGGTCATGGATCTTCCTAAACACAACTTTGAAGTCATCATTGATGAAATGAAGGAAGAAAAAGGCATCAAATTAGATACAGAATTCAGTGCTGATGATTTAAGAGAAATGGTCGCTCGTTTTAAAGCGTACTATGTGAAACACAAAGGAAGTGAATTCCCAAGTGATCCTAAGCATCAACTCATTGAAGCTGTGAAAGCGGTCTTCCGTTCTTGGAACAACCCACGTGCGATCTACTACCGTCGCTTGAATGACATTCCTTCCTCATGGGGAACGGCAGTCAACGTGCAAATGATGGTCTTCGGTAACATGGGTGAAGATTGTGGAACAGGGGTTGCCTTTACTCGTAACCCAGCGACAGGTGAAAAGAAACTGTATGGCGAATTCCTTATGAATGCTCAAGGGGAAGACGTGGTTGCAGGGATTCGTACACCTAAAGACATTGAAGAATTAAGCGTCATTATGCCTAAAGCATATGATGATTTCGTAAAGATTTGTGATATCCTAGAACATCACTACAAAGACATGCAAGACATGGAGTTCACCATTGAGAAAGAAACACTTTACATGCTTCAAACTCGTAATGGTAAACGTACTGCAGCTGCGGCCCTTAAGATTGCGGTTGATTTAGTGAATGAAGGCATGATCACGAAAGAACAAGCGGTACTTCAAGTGGATCCTAAGCAACTTGATGCGTTACTTCACCCACAATTTGATCCTCAAGCCATTAAGAATGCAAAACCGATTGGTTCAGCACTTCCAGCATCTCCTGGAGCTGCCAGTGGTAAAGTGGTCTTAACGGCAGCAAGTGCGGTTGAATGGTCCAACAAAGGGGCTAAAGTGGTCTTGGTTCGTTTAGAAACCTCTCCTGAAGACATTGAAGGGATGCACGTTTCTCAAGGGATTCTTACCGCTCGTGGTGGAATGACCTCTCACGCTGCCGTTGTGGCTCGTGGTATGGGAACATGCTGTGTGTCTGGATGTGGCGATATTGTCTTCAATAAAGATGGAACATTCACGCTTGGTGGAAAAACCTTTAAAGAAGGGGATGACATTTCTCTTGATGGAACCACAGGGAAAATCTATGGTGAAGCCATTCCAACTGTCGAAGCTTCCATTTCTGGAGACTTTGAAGTGTTAATGGGATGGGCAGATGAGTTCAGAACCCTTAAAGTTCGTACCAATGCGGATACCCCTCATGATGCAGCAACAGCTGTGAAGTTTGGAGCAGAAGGGATTGGACTTGTTCGTACTGAACACATGTTCTTTGAAGGCACTCGTATTAAAGCGATGCGTGAAATGATTGTTTCTAAAACAGAAGAACAACGTCGTGTTGCATTAGAGAAATTACTTCCATTCCAACGCAGTGACTTTGAAGGCATCTATGAAGCAATGCAAGGACGCCCTGTCACCATTCGTTACTTAGACCCACCTTTACATGAATTCTTACCAACAGCACAATCCGACATTGAAGCGCTTGCGCAAGAGATGAATTTATCTGTGACTGAACTTGAAAATGTGATTCATTCCTTACACGAGTTCAACCCAATGATGGGACATCGTGGATGCCGTCTTGCGGTTTCATATCCTGAAATTGCTGAGATGCAAACACGTGCAGTCATCGAAGCAGCCATTAATGTGACTCGCAAACATCCAGAATTCAACTTAGTTCCTGAAATCATGATTCCTCTTGTAGGGGAAACTCGTGAGCTTAAGTTTGTGAAGGACATTGTGGTTAAAGTGGCCGATGAACTTATTGCGAAGAGTGGACTAGATCTTAAATACCTTGTAGGTACCATGATTGAAATTCCTCGTGCTGCGTTACTTGCGAATGAAATTGCGAAAGAAGCTGAATTCTTCAGCTTTGGAACCAATGACTTAACGCAAATGACGTTTGGTTTCTCTCGTGATGATGCGGGTAACTTCCTCAATCATTACTATGAAAACAAAATCTATGAACAAGACCCATTTGCACGTCTTGACCAATCAGGTGTGGGTCAACTTGTGAAGATGGCATGTGATCTAGGAAAAACGACTCGCCCAGACATCAAACTTGGTATCTGTGGAGAGCATGGTGGAGACCCTAGTTCCATTGAATTCTGTCATAAAGCAGGACTCAGCTATGTTTCTTGTTCACCATTCCGTGTACCTATTGCACGTTTAGCTGCTGCTCACGCTGCACTTAAAAACAAGTAATCAACAAAACCCACTTCGGTGGGTTTTTTTCTGCTTTATTGGACGTATATTTCTTAGTTTATTTTATACCCTTTAGGGTTGATTGATAGTTATTTATTTCATAATATACCCTAAAAGGTATAATAGTATAGTATTTTCAACGAATATACCTTAACGGGTATCATCAGCAAATAAGAAATTTTAGTCAATAGAAGCATCACATCAGTTGCAGTTCACATTCAGTTGACTCAAGTAACAAAATGAAACCCACTTCAATGGGTTTTCATGTTTTTCAGTGAGTATTCTTTGATACAATAAAAGAAAAACGAGGTAATCATCATGATTGTAGGATCGGTTAAAGAGATTAAAACGCATGAATACCGTGTAGGACTCATTCCTCCCCATGTCAGTGTGTTTGTCAGCATGGGACATCACGTGTTCATTGAAACAGGTGCTGGAGAAGGCAGTGGTTACACGGATCAAGAATATGTGGATGCGGGAGCAACCATTCTGGAAACTGCTAAGCAAGTGTGGTCAAGTGTTGATATGATGGTTAAAGTCAAAGAGCCCCTTGAGAGTGAATACGAACTCATGAAAGAAGGTTTAATTCTTTATACCTATCTTCACTTGGCAGCCAATGAAGCCTTAACAAAAGCACTCATTCAAAACAAAGTCACGTCCATTGCCTATGAAACCATCACCGATGATTTTGGTGGATTACCATTACTTAAACCGATGTCTGAAGTGGCAGGTCGCTTAAGTGTGCAAGAAGGGGCAAAGTATTTAGAAAAACCTTTTGGGGGTCGTGGTGTTTTATTATCAGGTGTTCCTGGTGTTCCTAAAGCCAAAGTGGTCATTATTGGGGGTGGGGTTGTTGGAACCAACGCGGCTAAGATTGCGGTAGGCATGGGAGCTGAAGTGAGTATCTTAGATCGCTCCATTCGTCGTCTTGAGCAACTTGACACCATCTTTGGTAACACCATTCAAACGTTGTATTCCACGCCAGCTATTTTAGCATCTCAACTTGAAACGGCTGATTTGGTCATTGGGGCGGTGCTTATACCTGGAGCAAGTGCCCCTAAACTGGTGAAAAAAGACATGCTTAAAAACATGCGTCCTGGTAGTGTGATTGTGGATGTCGCCATTGATCAAGGCGGATGCATTGAAACCTCTAAGATTACCTACCATGATAATCCTACCTTTATTGTGGATGGTGTGGTGCACTATTGCGTGGCTAACATGCCTGGAGCAACTCCTCGTACAAGCACTCAAGCACTCACCAATGCTACTTTGGATTATGGTTTAAAAATCGCATCAGGTGATTTAGAGACATTGATTAGAGAAGATAAGCATTTAGCCAATGGTTTTAATACGTATTTGGGACATTGTGTCATTCATGAAGTGGCGTCGGCCACCGGTGTTGCCTATACACCTCTTAAATCCTTACTGAGTTCTCAATAAATCAAGCACATCATCGATCAATAAAAAGTTCAGAATTATTTATTAATTCTGAACTTTTTATTTAATTTGATTTAGATAATAAAAAGTTTATTCACTTCATCGAATAAACTTTGATGATTCAATTTTAGAGACTTGGCAGAATTAAAATTGTGACCTAGATTTATATTTTTATCGACTTAACATCATTTTAATACATTCAGCTAATGCTTGACCACGATGAGCCATTAGTACAATACAATTCGCAAGAAACAATCCGAACATAACTTCACCTCTTTTTATTTGATGAGAGTGTATATCAAGGATGTGTAGAAATGATGGAGTTTTTAAATTATTGCATGAAATTGAGTATAGCCAAAGTGAATTATTATAACTTGTATTTCTTCATAAATTCTACATAACTAATTGTTAATATACCTCTGCCCCCCATAGTATCAGTGGGGATAATCAATAGAAATGGTCAGGACATATGCAACAAAGTGTAAAGATAAATGGTATGACGTGTGCTGCTTGTGCTCAAAAAATTGAGAAAGCAACCTCAAAACTTAATGGTGTTGAAGTTTCTAATGTGAATTTTGCGACAGAGAAACTGAATATTACGTTTGATGAGTCAATGGTTTCACTCCAAGATATTCATTCACTCATTAAAAAAATTGGATATGATGTTCAAGTTGAAAGTGACGATAAACAAGTCACTATTCCAATATCAGGAATGACATGTGCTGCATGTGCGAACAAAATCGAACATGCTATCAAACAACTAGAAGGTGTCAAACATGTGAATGTGAATTTTGCGAGTGAAAAAGTTAGTATTAAATATGATCCTAATCTCATTCGAATGTCACAAATTAAATCAATTATTATTAAACTTGGATATACACCTCATGAAAGTGTAGGTTTAAACCAAGTCGATGAAGATCAAGTTCGTAAAGAAAGAGAAATCAAAATCATGTGGATTAAATTTACCATTTCCATGATTTTCTCTATCCCATTATTGTATCTTTCGATGGCTCCAATGATTACAATTTTACCTTTACCTCTTCCAATGTTTCTAAATCCAATGATGAATCCAGTAAACTACACGATTGCTCAGATTATTCTTGCGATTCCAGTAGTCATAGCAGGTTATCGATTCTATGTAGTGGGATTTAGAGCAATTTGGCAAAAATCACCAAATATGGACTCATTAATTGCCATGGGGACTTCCGCAGCTATTGTGTATAGTATAGGTATTTCATATCAAATTTTTACTGGAGATTATTCCAATGTCCAAAATATGTATTATGAGACAGCCGCGGTCATTGTTGCATTGCTTTTACTAGGGAAAGCCTTAGAATCAGTCACAAAAGGAAAAACTTCAGAAGCCATTAAGAAGTTAATTGGATTAGCTCCCAAAACAGCACTTGTGTATCATGATGGAAAAGAAGTTGTGATCTCAGTGGATGAAGTTGAAGTTGGTGATGTGATTATCGTCAAACCAGGTGAGAAGATTCCTGTCGATGGTGAAGTGACATATGGATATACTTCCATTGATGAATCTATGCTGACGGGTGAAAGTATGCCAGTAGAAAAAAGAGTAGGAAGTCCAGTCTTTGCGGCAAGTATCAACACGAATGGAATGATTCATTTTAAAGCGACTAAAGTGGGAAGTGATACTGCACTTGCACAGATTATCAAATTGGTTGAAGATGCTCAAGGATCAAAAGCACCAATTGCTCAACTTGCGGATATTGTGTCTGGTTACTTTGTACCAGTAGCCTTTGCGATTGCGGTGATTGCAGCCATTGGTTGGGCTTTGAGTGGACAATCCATCACCTTTGCACTCACAATATTTATCTCAGTCTTAGTCATCGCATGTCCATGTGCACTTGGTCTTGCGACACCAACAGCGATTATGGTAGGAACAGGTAAAGGTGCAGAGAATGGGGTTCTAATTAAAAGTGGAGCCGCACTTGAAATGGCCTACAAAGTGAATACGATTGTTTTTGATAAAACAGGAACCATTACGGAGGGTAAACCAGTAGTCACAGATATTGTGGAATTATCTCATTATTCTTCTGAGTACCTTCTACAAATTGCAGCATCTGCAGAAAAAGGTTCTGAACACCCTTTAGGAGATGCGATTGTTAAAGCAGCTATTTCAAAAAACATTGATTTCTTGACACTTGAATCATTTGAAGCCATACCGGGTC